>Ga0065711_1041291_pt1 | contig 16258 bp, 8 predicted proteins | sample Hoacrofraction12_FD_59098 | JGI IMG/M metagenome (GOLD analysis project Ga0065711, IMG submission 59098) | Hoatzin crop microbial communities from Cojedes, Venezuela - Epithelial fraction 12 v2 (version 2) | ecosystem: Host-associated > Birds > Digestive system > Esophagus > Crop | place...
AAAAAAAAAAAAAAAAAAAAAAAAAAAAATTCATCTTCCACTTTAATATGGTCCTATGGGTCTTTACAATAACTTGTCCTATGGAAACCACGGGGGAGTGTAAATGGTGATTTCTGATGAAAAGATACAATGACCAGCAATTTTTTTTCTTTCTCTAGATAGCAAAAGCCTTTCATTCATTAGTTTTCCCTTTGTAACTGCTGGTGCCATCATTTCTTCAGTGATAAAGAACTGAATGGCTTTCAACCAATGTTGGAATCACAAGGTTTTACTTAGCAGATAGTCAAACACAAGCGTTGATTGCAAGCCCTGGAGTCTGCTTACCCCACGGCCGGAGCTGGCACTTCTCACCTGAAAAATGACCTGCAGAAGCCAGCAGGCTTTAGAATAGACTGTTATTAAATGTAAAGCCTCTGCTATCTGACGAGCAGGATATATGACCAGACATATTTTGTAAAATTATGATTTCTTCACATATTTGTACACAGGAGATGGATCACTTCCTCAGATGGCACAAATAAGGCAAACACTTAGACCTAAGCAACATAAAGACTTCCCAAGCACAGCAGAGCATGCTTGAGTTTCACTCCAGCGCAACATCAGAACAGCAGATTTTAAGATGTCTAAGGCAGCTTTTTTAAAACTGAAGTGGATTATCTCTGTCAGTGTTGTTTCTCTTATGAGGTAGGAAAAAACACTGGGTCTTGTGAAGTTTTTCATGGCAGCTCTTGGTCCCCATTTCCAGTGCTGCTGTCCCAGCTGGGGTAGAACTCGCTGGCGGCAAGGGCCAAGGGCTGCGCAGCCGGGTGTACTTTCAAACACTGAATCCTACACTTTTGGGCCATCTGTTTTGTTCTGATCCCAAACCAAAAAATGGCTATATAAAAGGCTGAAATATTAAACCATGTACCTGACTCCCAAGAACAAAATAGTAACATCAAAGAACTTTTCCCCTTGGTCTTGAAGAGACTGATTAAAACCTGTTGTAAATCTGAAACCGAACCATACTTTTACATGGCACAAAGAGAATTGATCAGCAACATAAAAATAGGACAGCAAAACAGTAATTTTTTCTCCATTATGGGAATTGTATCATCCAAAACAACTTCTTCATATCCACCAGCCGCACGTACGAGTTATTTCCAAGGCTGACAACTGCCCGCACTATTTATGTAATTTAGAAGTCTGAAGTATTTATCCTATTTAAATCCAGCATGAGGTAGAGATCTGATTTTGTTTGAACAGGTCCAAGGCATAGGCTAGACCAAGATGAATTTCTTTTCTAATGCCAAAGGAAAAATATTACTTCATTGAATTTCTAGTAAATAATTGTTTTACTGAAAATAACAACTCTAAGTACTGTAACACTTTGATAGTGAGACAAGTAAATTGTAAGAGAAGTCTTTCCAAATAAATTTAAACACACTGTAAATTTCTTATTTTATCTGATCATCCTTAGCCATCTGTCGTTCTTACGCTTCTGTGTACCTCTTTCTGCATATAAAGTGTTTATTTTCAACCCAAAACTTTCCAACAAAATTAATGAAATGTCATATTCTAACTGAACTTTCTAAGTGTAGATTTGCTATGTAAGGATATTACCAGTTTCCTATTTAGAGGGACACATTTTTGCAACCTTCTCCATATTTTAGTCATTTTTCATTTTTAGAAAAAAACAGAATTGTGGTATTGCTATTTTATACAAAAAAATAAGAGTGAAGTTAGTATTTTGCAATGAAAGTTTAAAGTACTGTTGTGCCTGGAGATACTACAGCTTTACTGCTTACTTTTCTGTATGATCCTATCAAAATTTCTGTCAAGCCTCTCTGCTTCCAAATCTGATCATGTCTCTAGCAACTTTGAAGGAATGGAGAGAATCAAAAGAGGTGATAAATCTTCTCATTTCCTCATCTAGTTTGTTGTCTAATCTCTCTAGGTTAGAGAACTCATCCTTATTCTCTACAGTTCACGAAAAGGGGGTAAACTGTAAATCCAACAGAAAATTTTCATGGTTTTGCCTACTGTCCAAAGTAAGTTTTAATTGTTAACTATATGTGAGTTTTCCCCTCTGGCTTCAAGAAGCTAGGTTAAAAAATGCATCTCCAAAGGAGATGGATATATGCATGTGTGCATATATATATACATATACGCACTGCACTTCCTGCACTTCTAAAGATTTGAAGAGCAGTAACTGTCGAAAGTGTAAGCATCATACAGCACACACATCTCCACTCTCAAACCATTCAGACATACTGATACAGTATTTGGCACCAGCAGTTCTACTATTTTAGTGGGAAACACCTCTTGAGACACTCGTTCAAAACTGAAGAAACTCTAATAAACTGGAATACAAATCTCGAAGGTAGGAAGTCTCGGCTTGGAAGACACAAGGAAAAATTAGCTACAGCATGCAATTTACAATACAAAAGGGAGCATCCCCATTGGTAAGTACGTTTGAAAAATCATCTTTAGAATCTCTGAACACAATCATCTGCATTTTGATTTCGCATGTTTAGAAGTGAAGCTTACACTTGGTCCAGTGAGAGCAGTCTTATTTCAAACTGGTGGGCCACACGCTGTCCTAATTTGAACAGTAAGAAAGCTCAACACGACTGAAATGTTTTCATGTATGCACATGCAAACTGTTAAAACCTGTATATGATTAAATGCCAATGCTTTCATGGTTAATTGACACACCTTATCTAACATTAATTTCTATAATTTCATTTCCCTCTAGTGCCTGCTCATTTTGCATTCCGAAGGAGAGCAGCGCAGTTTTTCAGCTGACCTAATGAAAACACTGCCACGACAAATGAGAAACCAACCTGTGTGCAGTGGAGTCCAGCTGGAGAGAATGCTAATTCTCTGCCTCAATACTGCCTTCAAAGAGATTATTCAAGCCTCTCTCTGACATGGAACACAGTGATCAGCCAGAAAATGCTAGAGATGAAAACAATCTTTATCTGTTTTAACAAAAAGGTGAACTAAAAAAAGCAGTCACTTATGCCCTGAATGTTTACTATTAGCAATAAACAAAGTCACTTTATTCAGTGTTTATTCAGTAACTTTCATTGATAGATTTGTTACTGTAGATCTTGGAATTACTAAATCAGTATAATTTATCCATATAAGGCAATAGCAAGAATAACATATGCAATAGGGACCTGATGTTTAAAAAAAAAACCAAAAAAACCCCACACCTGTTACTGAAATCTGGGAAACAGATTTAAACTACAATTTTGCATAAGAAAACTACACACGCTGAAGCTCTGAACTTACTGTCCTTCTAAAGTGAGCTGAGTAATTTACAGTATTCAGGTATCAAATACCCCAAAACCACGAGGGCAACAGATAAAAAAAATGTGACTCAGCCCCAATCTATCAAACATGCGTGAATGGACCAAAGTCAGCAGATGAATCTAAAGACTAAGCATAATGAAAACCTTAAGATGACAAAATGTACCACTGAAGAAATGACTTAAGATTTCTGAATTTTCATGTGCAGAAAAATAAAGCATCAAAGTGTGGCACAGGAAGTAACATACACCACCGTGAATGCATCTAACTCATTGACAAATACTAACTTCTGCTCATGAACAGCAGACTTAACATATTTTAAACTTACAGTAATTAGTGACATAGAGAAGTCAATACATTTTGTCTTTATATAACTAAATTTTAAAAAGCTCTTAATGAAAGCAGGCTGATGTTATCTGTTGTAGAAATATCTATAAATAAAATCATGACTACAGTGTCCTCTGAGTGAAGCAGAACATCACCCAGTAATAATCCAAACTGGCAGTGCCTTCCATGACTTATGAGTACATAATGATATTAATACCAAGCTTTCATAGAGTGCTTTCTATCAGCAATATCAAAGCACTTTAGAAAAATAGAAACATCAGTATTTCCACTTTACATACTGAGGTCAGACAAAAATAATCTGACAGGGTTAAAAACATCAAAAAAAGATGAATGCCACCTCTATGCATTGAAGATTTTCTGTAGTTACAGGCAATTGTTCATCAAATTTTGTAAGCATTTGATCTCGTTAGAAAACAAAAAGACAAAACTACTTCAGAAAACAAGATCTGAAGTATTTAATAGCATAGACAAACTAATGGCAAATTTAAACATGCATCAGCATCTGAAAATAGGATTCTTTATACTTGCATTTCTTTGGTTGGTCATGATAAATTAAACGGTGAATACTCAAAATTATGACAACTGTGCTCCAATTACACTGAACTCCGTTGTGGGGTCCTACTGCACAGAAATGTGTTGTGCACATAGGAACCTGGGCAGATTAGATGTCTAGTGAGATTTTTTAATTTTACCTCTAGAAGTGACGATATTTGGATTAATACAATTGTGATGCATTACTTTCAGCATAGTAGTACGGGGCTGTGCGTCACAGCAAGAAACGGTCTCGATTTTCTCACGACATGGAACAGGATTGCCACTGATCATGCCTGCAAAGGTACTTCCATTTTTGCATGAAGTTCAGAACCCATTTCAGTGCTATTTACCATTTTACTTAAACTTCTCTTGTATCTTTCCTGTTTTAGTTAAAAAATAAAAACAGGCACGTCTTATAGAAATGGAAAAGATTGTAAAGGCTTTGCACATAATCAAACAGTGTGATCCAAGAAAAATCACACCCATGAAGGGTATACCTTTGTAATACAATACAGTGACAGCAGAGAGTAGCTGTCATTGTAACATAAAGGTAGATCTACACAGCTATTGCTGTGAACAGCTTTCAGACTATTTGGAATATCTGGACAATGATTCCTAATATGGCAACTTCTGTACCACCGGCCATTCATGTGGCATAGTATTTTCACTGCTGGTTGGCTCCGACACTGTCCTTGAGTTGTCAAGCAGTAACCATCACCCCACGGCAAGGGGCTGTGGAGAACTTCCAGAGGGCTTCAGTGGTTCATTCCACTCTATATATATTGTTGTAGCCAATGCTGGGGAAAGCAGCAATACACTTGATGATAAAACTAAGAAGATAGGTCAACTCAAAAAATTTCATTGGGAAATGATACTATTTTCAGTACAGTATACTGGAAATGTATTTTTTATTATACACACATACATGTATTTCTTGACAGGTGCACTGGAGTGTCCTTAAGGACAAAAAAAATTCTCAAACTGAAAGACACAGTCTGGAAAGAAGACAGGGGAAGAAAGAAAACCAAATATAGAGCTTCTTCTGATGGGTGATCCCTTTCAAAACGCGATTTATTAATGAGCAATACTTAAAATTTCATTTTGACTAATGGAAAATATATCCATGCACAAGGAATTCTAAAAAGACAATCTGATATGGAAAGAACCAAGCAATGGTGGAGCAGAACAAAAACCAACCTCACCTTCCTTCAGTATCACTACCCAAAGAGGATGGATCTGGAAAGGTCTCCTGGAGGTCTTCAGGTTGGGACTTTCATACTAACTGCTGGTGAAAACGGAGACTAGAGCATCTGGAGATGTGCCACGCAGAGTTTTCCAACGTGTAGTTAATGCCAGAAGTTCTCCCTCACAAGTAATTTGTCCTATTTAAACAGCTTACGTATTTTGGTCCCTTGTCCATACTTGAGAAATTGCATGTGTAATTTTTAATTCACTATAGCGAAGCAGGAAGACCACCTAGCTGTACTTTTCTGTATAGACTACAGTGATCAGGTTTGCTAAACCCTTTTCATCAAGCAGGCATTACAAATCCGTTGCTGGAACTGCTTGTTTAAGCCAGTGTCTCTCCCTTCTGAGAACTGAATCTTAAAGCAGGACACTCCTGTGACAATTCTACTAGAAAGAACAGGTTTTTAGAAGTCTAAAATTGCTGAAGTCATTTAAGTATCCGACAGGAAAAAAGCACATTGCCAGCACTGCACAGGACACATTTCAAGGGCAGAACTTAAAACAACATTTACGGATTGTGCAGACACAGCAGTCTCAAAAAAAATTTTAATGAAGTCTTACTGCCTATCACAAAGGACTTAGAAAACCTGCATAGTCCACCTTACTCTTAAATGTATTAAATCGAACTCCAGAAACTACACAGTTCTTCTTACAGTTGCGTAAACAAAGTGTATCAAATGGCTTAGGAGATAGCCAGCCTCTCCCATCAGCCAGATACAGGTGGTGAACTCCACAGCTCAATTGTATTTAATGTCTTTTCCTCAGGACACATAATTTTCGGTGCTGCTATGGGTATTACAAAAAAGCTGAAACAATTCATCCGGCATCTGCTGTTAACTGTACCCCAGAACGCTCCTCTGACAGAGAGAGCTGGCGTAACGCTTCACCTGTGAATCCTCAGGATAGATTTCCTACCGCGAGGCATCCTGCCACGTCATACAGTGCGTGTCTGCTTCTGCACGTTTCTGGAGTTTATTTCTCCAGACCATTCCTACACTCTGTTGTCCTAAAAATGACAACCATAAGTGATGGGGCTGTGGTCAAAGTTCACTGATTTCATATTCTGTATTACAATGAGAAGTAGATAGAGCCCTTAAAACCCTCTGGACAACTGTTTACAAATGCATTCCGATGAACTACTTCCAAGACCATTATTAGCTCACCGATGCCAGAGTTCTTCAACAATTTCATCCTCTGTATCTTCAGCCTCACAATCATAAATGTCAGACAGCATTATTAGTCATTATTTATCCCTTGTTATTTTCTCCCTCAGTGGTATTTATATCACTTAGTTCCGCCAGTTTATTGTGCACCAGTTTCAAAGGTGATAATTTGTAATCATCATTTTCAGTTTGATGATTTGTAGTTTCCTTTGACTATTCCCTCTATTACAGTTACAAGAAGCAAGAGGTAAAAGCACTACCCTTTCTATTGCTGTTTGTTATCTTCATAGCTTTACAATAGCATTATATCCTCTCTGCCTTGACCAAATAGTTCGCAGAGGTATTGAACCAAGTGCTTTGATATCTACTAAATGTTCTTTTTACATTATTCATGGGTTATTGTCAAAGCATCAGTAGAGAGCTAGTAAACCTTCCTGCCACTATATGAAAAACTGAAAGCCACAAGACACACAGCACAGTGGGAAGGTGAAAACTGTTTTCTAGGTAGAAGACTGACATTTTGGATGCGCCGAGCTGGATGTATGTGTTTCTAGGATTATGTGGAACGCTGGTCCTGGAACCCTACTGGCTTGCTTCCCCCTGAAGCAGTTTTGGTGCTAACCATGACAGACACAGCACTGGAGGGACATCTGAACCAGCCCACAAGCTGCACAGGCTGGCCCATTTTACAGTAACAGAAAGAGCAGATGCAGCGGGCTGGGGAAGCCTGTTACCAGTTACAAGTAAAGCAACACAAAGGTACCTTGAGAAAAATGCCCTTCGGCCTTTTCATGTCAGCAGAACTAGATTTCATTACCTGAAAAAGATCCTAAAATGTCACTCCAGTTGATTCACAAGACACACTGGAACAGAGGTCATGTAAATAATCCCTCCACTTCCAACCAACTATAACTTTCAGAAATAACTAACAGAAGTAATTAGTCTACAAGGGCACATCCCACTCAGTTTCCTCTTCATTTACTTTCTCACTTCCTTCAGACCAGAAGTCGCTCATTGCTTCTGTCTTAAGCCACAGTAAAATTGACAGTAATTCTTTCTTACTCCTGTATTTTATACAAGCAAACACTACAGCAACACGTGGGGAGGTCCCTTCCTCTCTGAAACTTTTAGTGACTGGAAAACTTACCTGTTTCTCTCCTCATTCATAAAGACCTGTGAACAAGCACTTTCAAACATGTAACAGGACAGTACTGCTGTCCCTGTGAAGACATTTTTTCTGCATGAGGGAACAAGGAAATTTTGTATAGGGTACAGAACCAGACCAAAATGACCTGGACCTTGTTTTAAGAAATGGTAAATAAGACTGATCATGGTAAGTCGAGGTGAAACAAAAGCAATACCTTTACTTTCTAATGGACACTTGGATACTGGGCAGGAGAGGAGAATGAAAACCAGGCAGCGTATTTTGAAGAGGGAGGAAAACGTTCACTTGATGCATTGGGAGAGGAAGTGTATGAGGCAGCATGGGACAGCCACTAAGTCCAAAGTTGTTTGGGCAGGGCTGCCATGGGGCCCAAAGTGACCACAGGGGAGTGCTCAGTCTCACTAGAAACACTCAAAAGCAGCGATGTATTGAACTCTTCTTGTCCTTATTATTGCCTGTATTATTTGCAGTATCTGACTGAAGAGGTCCCACCAGTTATCATATCCACAGTCTCAGTGTCTGCTAATTACACATGCAGATCTCTTCCATGGTGTACATCAGCCTTCACTAGTAATTAGCACATTATCTGTTATCTCCTCAATACTTAAATATGAATGAAGCCATAGAGATGAATCGTTCAGATGATTTCACAGGATCTACATTATCCAACTGACAACATTTAAACATTTGATCTAAATGCCTAAATGTAGATGTCTATGGGTCTTCGTTAGGTTACAACTTCCATTTGTGTTGTAGTAGGTGAAGCAGCTTCACCTTACCAGTGACACAGAAAATCAGTGATCCAGCACTCTCTGCGTTGCTTTCCATCTGGCGCTCTGTTGTGGCGCATGCTTGTAATTCACTCTGTTGATTTTATAGAAAACGAGAGTTAAGGGCACTTGACTAGCACCAAAAGTGTTCAGGAGTGTTTCCTGTGTTCCTGGCAAGCCTGTGAAGGTGATGGTAACTTCATAAAAGTTCATTGTTTCTTTCTGTGTAATACAGGGTTTGTACTATTCTGAAAGCCTGTCACAAAGCACGACTGACTTCTTAACTCCTGGCTGAGACCAAGGGCTATTTCTATTATATCAGATTGTGATTGTAAGAAAGAGGTAAGAAATAAAAATGGGATTAAGTGTTCAAAAGTCAGTCTCTCTGTCATCTCTATGATTTAGGTTACAGATCTGAACCTACTCTCAAGACAGAATTCACTTGCTTAGCAGTCAGATATCTCACTCTTCATACTCCATCCTGTTTAAGCGTGAAATTTGCTATGGGAACTTCATGGTATTACCTAAAAATTCATTTGCACTGTCATGTTGCAGCACTACATATTCCCATATAAGAAATGCACATTCTCGTCATTTGAGAAGACAGAGCAGGGCCTGGTTTTGACACGACAACATGTCTTCAAAACTGGGAGTCACCCCACACACAACCACTCCCACAATTCACCTTACATCGTAACAGGTAGGAAACTCCTCTGAGAGGCGGAAAAAAATCAACTCCATTGAGCTGAAAGTCAGGTCTTCCAGTTCTTAGGTGAGTGCTCTATGTGAAAACACAGGTACTCAATCCTCTGACTGGATCTTAAAGAAACAACAGCTGAGACCATACGGCATTTTGCCACAGGTCTGCTCCTATACGGATGTATAAGATATTCATTCTCTAAACACATGCAGGAGACTGAACTCTTCAGAGGATTTTGATGAAGCAATATTTAAACCAAGATTCATCCCACCTCATTATACATTGCACAGAGACGTCCAAGCACAACCACCCTGTGAAGGCTCATTATGCAAAGAGTGGAGACAGACAGGCACCTTCAGGCTGTAATTCACACATTAGGTACGGATCTGGCTGCTAAGAATGGGATGTATGAAGACAGAAAAAAATCAGTGTAGGAACCTGGGAAATTATTAGTCAAACACAGAAAACGCCCACTGTATTAGAAACCTCCAATAAAAGTGGTCAATGCCAGAGGTTTTCTGGGGATTTGGACTCAGATACCTAAGGTTAGACCGAATCCTATTTTAGGCAAAGATCTCATTTGGATATGTTCTTTTGCCTGTTTCTCAAGGCAATTTAGAAGAATAAGAAATAAAATAACATTAAAATTAACCAGCTTATTACCTGGATTTGCAGATGAATATGTAGTTAAGTACCCTCGGCTTGGGCGATTTATTCTTAACACTGTGCTATGTATGCCTTCAAAGTTTTGAGGACAAATATCAAAACTGAAACTTCTTATTCTGCCTGCTATATGTCATCTCTTTACTGCTAAATTAGTATTTATTACTCCATAAGAACAGTTGCAAAATGCAACCACCCATTTTAAAATGTTCTTTAGGAGTTATGAATAACAAGATGTACAAAATGCACTACTAACTTCTCATCAAAAGCCATTAAGGTGGAATCACACTATTTCAGAGCATAATTGTAAGACAGCAAAAATTTAATGATGTATCAAGTAGGATTTCAAATAATAAAAAAATTGATTTCTGGCTACCTGCATCTTCCTTGAATTTCCCTACACCCATTTTCTTTAGAGATGCTATTATGTATTAAAAAATCTTGACAAAATATGCTCTTATTCAACTATAAAATAATAACTTCCTCCACACTGAACAACATATGCAACACACTCAAATGATGACCAGCTCAAAGATTCCAGAGCAGGAGTCCATGAATAGCTCCTATGCATGAATTATTAATCTTTTTTTTTTCCAGTTCATAAATCAATCTGATTGCATACTCGTGGACTGAAACAACAAAATGCGTACTTCACATTAGTTCATTATTTGTTTCTCAAAATCTGATCTACAAGTACCTAGTACTGATATCTAGGTAGTTGTTAATCAAAGTATTAATTTTAATTAGATCAGCTAGGATACAGCTGTATTTAACGCAAGAAAACAGCGCTGTTTTTGCAAAATTTTCTTTAGAAGAGAATGCTAGCTCAATAAGCAGAATGTACCTTCTCGAAACTCTGAGAGGTTGTTAACAAATTTCCTTTTTCTGTCACTTGCTGATCAGTTGAATGAGTTACAGATTCATAAAGTCAGCGTTAGAATTTCTCAAGAAAGTAAAGCATTAAAAGTATGCAAACATCAGGACTGAAAGGGTGACACACAACATGGTTCTCATCTAAATGTTGCTGCTAGATGTCAGGTTAGTCATCCAAGTTAGTCACCTGCACTGTTGAACGTTTGGAGGAATGCCCCCCCCCCACCTTTGGGAGAGCCTCCTTCTCACTGCTGACTACAGAGAAAGCACAGATCAGTATTTTAACTGGACACACACCTTTAGACGACCAAGATTAGCTTAAATGTCTATTAGTCACTGGTTGCCACCAGCATTTTGCGCTTTTCCTGATCCATTTTTCTTTTTAACTGCACCAGTTCAATGATCCAGATCATCGTGAGGGCTTCCAAATGCTAATACCAACAGAAGCCAGCGGACAAGAAGACCCAGCTCAGAGCAAGGAGGATGCCAGAACTTCTCCTTTGATGGCAGGGCAGATTTATAGCAGAATGAAGAAAATTGCCTCTCACAGTACAAAGGATGCCATTATTCTCTTAGCGTATTTTTGGAGAAGAAACGCTTTTTGACTGTGCAAGTAGAGAGCTCACCGAGTAGTGTTTCCACTCAGAAGTACAAAATTCTCCTTCTTAGAGGGATTACTAGTTGTTAACTTTCCTGACATTTATTTTAGCTAATTAACTGGCATTACAAAACAGTATTTCACATCAAAATTACAGGCAGCCAACTCTACTTGATTGTGATCAGTGATCTATAAATACTTACACTCTCTATGATATTACTATTTTCCAGGGAAAAAGAAGTTGTTATTTCAACTTTACAGTTACAGAAAACAAACTTTGCAGTTCTAGAAATCACCAGTATCAGATATACGAATCACCAGCATCAGATACTGGAACACAGGTCTTGGAGCTTTAGACAGGCTAATCTATTAAAACAACGCTGAAGAACATGAGGGAGTTCGGGACACTGAAAAACAGCCCCAATGAATATATAGCCTTTTACCATTACAGTCCATCAGCTACAACAGATAAAATGAAATTCTGCAAGGTTTTTTCTCTGTAACATCAGAAATTAAAGGCAATGTATGATTTGAAATATTTAATGATATGCTAAAGAAATTATAAGATCAGAAATGCTTGTGAATAGCACCACTGTAACAAGTGGTCCAAACAACACCTGGCACAGGACTAAGCAACACAACAGAGGTGAAAGGTGGCAACAGTAAGCTTACGCACAAGCTGCAGCTGAACAGGAACTGGCAACATCCCACGTGTGTATTAAACAGCTTAAAGTGCAATCCCTGTCCCTGCTCTGAGACAGGGCTTCTACCAGCATCCCACTCGTAGATGCCTCGTGGGCAGATGAGAAAGGAGAGAAAGGAGAGAAAGGAGAGGTGGTAGGGGAAGCTGGCAACAGGTCAAGCAGTGCTATGAAGGCTTGAAAAGGGAGCCGTGGAACTGCCACAACAAGCTTTACTGTTAAATATTATGTACCTGACTAGTAAACAGGATGTCTTCAAAGTAGTCAAAGACTAAAAATTCTGTAACAGGCACTGGTGTTACTGTCCAAATGTACCACTTAAAGACAGACATCCTGAACTGAAAACACTGTTGCTTATATCTATATACTTATTTTATGCGAACAGTAATTAACCAGTTGAAAAAGCACAGTACCCAAGACACCAGTCAGCAGGCGGTGCATGACACAGAGCATAAAGAACTGATTCAAATGTACGTAAAGGAGAGACATAGTTCAGATGTAGGCTGCTAGACAGCTATGCCCCACCAAGCAGCTCTTAAGCTGTGGGGACATAGCGTCAAGCTATCAACTTGTCCCAGATAAAGAGGCTTTTGTGACAAATCCTGTGACAAAGCCAGCTACATTTCTGGCCAAAGCTGAAGAAGCTTAGTCCCAGGGAGATAGAGGACTGCAAACAAAGCGTGGACCCGCTGACTGCAGCTCGTACGGGCATAGCACACCAGAGCACCAGCAGTCGAGCACAGCCCCAGCATGGCCCACAGCAGCCAGCAGGCCAGCTGGAAAGACAAGCTCTGCAAGGCACAGCCAGGACAACAGTACTCTAAACTCTGCAAACAAGCTCATCTCCACCAACCAGTGCCAAAACCAGACGCCAAACTGTAGATGGTACATACAGCTGAATCCTTCTGAACCCTTCAGTTCAGGCAGACTCTGCCTTTAGTCTTTAAAAAATGGGGAAATGTAGCTCCCTCCAAAGTCGACATATTCCAAGCAGTAAAATCAGGGAAGACTTCGCTGGATCTGCACAGCGAACACTCTCCTTCCTTTACACTTCCAAGAAGCAGAAAAACAGAGCAAAAGGATGACAAAACTAGCAGTGGAGTCAGCATCACCAGAAAGATTGCTGAGGCAGCTTTGCACATCTAGTTTCAGATGCTTAGCAAGCGTGATGGCATCAGTTACACCTAGTTCACATTTCAAAATACTGAGAGCCCTCAGAACAAGGACCATTGTGGGAATGATATTCCACGTAATATACTGCACAGCAAGACAATTTCTTCAAGGAATTGCTCTCTCTCCAAAGAAGATCCAAAACAACATACTCTCACCTCAGTATCCTGACCCTTCAGCAAGGAACAGCAAGCAATAAACACAGGTTAGTTTCCTCAACCTAATAAGATAGCTCAATAAAACATGTACAGATGCTGCCACTGGTGTAAACCAGCTTCTAAGTTAGGGCATTTAATTCTCTACCTGTTCTGATCTCCATTTGATTCAAAAGCTTCCCAGGCAAGAAAGCCAAGGAAAGCAACTCCCCCTCTTCCCAGGAATGCAGCATCCCCTCCACAGCCCTCGATTCCTTTGATGCAGAAACACAACCACCAACCTCAACCTCAGTTACCGAAAAAGTCATGTGTCAGCCCTGCCCCTGGAAAACCCACACCAACTTCCATCGTTAAGAGCCTGGATTTATCTATTCATCTCAATAAAATGATTTATTACCTTCCTGCATCAACAAATCAAAGAGTATATTCACCCTACTTCAAAGTGCCAAAGGGGAGCAGAAAGACATCACACCGACATCTACTGTCTTAGCAAGCGACCATACATCAGGGATGATCATCCTGCAGAGATGCTACTTTTTATCCCCACTAGGGAATTTAACTTTCTCAATCTCATTCTGAGGCTCCTCTTAATTAATGGTTTCCTTAAATTCACAGACTTTGCTATTTTTCATGCCACCAAGTCAGTGGGAAAACAGAGGGTAGTAAAGAACCTGGTTCCACAGAATCTATTTGCTGGGAAGAAAGGTCACTATACCAAGCCCTTATACCACTAAAAAAGCATACTCCAATCGCTTCATTTGGTAATACTGTAAATGCATTCCATTAATAATATATGAAAAAGCACTGACCAGTTTTCACAATTGATTAATTAAAAAAATGTCTACAGTGATTGAGTATACAATCTCTGCAGCATTTGCTGTACTTCGAAAATAGCAATGCAGCATGTTTCCCTTACCACTAGCTGAGTGATGCTGAGCTGGAAGATTAATTTGCTAAATAGTAAGTCACCTAATTTTAGCATTTACTTCCAGAGGAGATGACGCATATGAATAATTTTTCCAGTCCTGTGCATGCTACTAACGTAAAAGTGAATGCAGTTTGTGAAAGTCTGTTATCCTTTTCATATCCCTTACTGACCCCTCAGGCACATACCAAAAATAAACAGGGTTAAAGAATTATTTTTACAAGCCATTTATTTTTCAATTTATTATAACTTCACATTTAGCAATGTCATAATTTAAAATTATACTAGCCTGTTTTTAGACAGTAATTAGTTCTAAATAAAACATAACAGCCTTATTGAACATAATGACATTATCTCTTCAGATCACAAACTGAATTGTAAAGATTAGCACAGCTATCTAATAATTTATTTGAACAGACACAGCAGATCTCAGAGAGAATGTTATTCTACCATTAACTTTTTATTATATGAGGAAAAATAGATGACAGCAGCTCATATTACAAAAGAACAAAAAACAGATGCTGTATTTATGTCAGTACTGTGGTTTAGCTTCTGTTAGTAAGCAAAAATGTAACCACACTTGTACAGTCTTTTTATGTGTTTATTACTTACATTTGTACGTAATATGTAATCGAGGCACCTAATATTTAACTTGGTTAGGTGTGTGCCCTTTGTTCCTTCGACACAAGAAACTGATGATGAAGACAAATGTATTATTCTGTTTTACGCAACTTCTTACAGTATTGCCTATTTATTATTTTAAAAAAATTCCTACTCTTGAACACCTTTACCAGATAGCACACAGTCTAATACTTACTTTCTTAGACAAACTCTCAATCATTGCTATTTGACCCAATTTATTTCAGATTTCAAATGGAAAAATTCAACAAGCACAGTAAGAAAAAAATTTTAGAAAAAACAATTTACTTTTTTCACAGCAAAACATCACTCCAGATTAATAAAAATTCAAATCAAATTTCAAAGAAGTTTAATTAAAATCTCTGAATTATCGGAATTTATTTTAAAAGTGGTTCTTCAGTTACCTGAAACTCTGGATCATCAACGCACTAAGACAAACAACTAGAATTTACATGCTAATAAAATCACAAAAAAAGAACAGATAAAAAGCAAAAAGAGTTTAAGGGCTCTGAAAAGACGCTAATACCTAATTCTTCTTAATTTTTCCTTTAAAATGCCAGTTAATTTACTGACAAAGTATTTCTAATAAAACACTGTATTTTTAGGCATACTGAAATTCCTGTAATATGTAAGTATGCTTATCTACTTACAAACTGTAGCACCACATTAACGCATTTTCAAAACGCACTGATTTCAAAGCACTCCAGAAATGAATAGTTAAAAGTCTCTCGCATGAAAACAAGCAAAGTTTTGCCATGTGGAGAAACTATAATAAGAATTTTACCATATGGATCTCTGGTCACCTTATACCTAAAATAAAAAAAATTAATAAATGTATGAAGTACATCCAAAATGGTACCTGAAGTACAAGTATCAGCAGCCTCATATACACACAGAAAAGCAGCGAGGGAGTGTTTTAAAGGTCACACAGAAAAAATTCTGACCATCTTCTTTTGTCAAGTCACATTTTAAACCTCAATAACCACACAACACAAAGCCAGCGAGCAAAGATCATCGGTAAAGCGGAAGTATTTCTCACTGCTGACACCACTAGTCATATGTCATTTTGCATTAACTGAAATCTTCAGGCAAAAAAACAGAGGAGGAAAGCCAGTATGAAGGGCAGCAATGAAGCTGCAGATTGTGGTGAAACAACGTGCCAGCGTCACAACACCCAGACCTCCCAAACCGAATTGGGGAACACTCACAGAATCACAGAATCACAGAATAGTAGGGGTTGGAAGGGACCTCTGTGGGTCATCTAGTCCAACCCCCCTGCCGAAGCAGGGTCACCTACAGCAGGCTGCAC
>Ga0065711_1006864_pt1 | contig 16257 bp, 8 predicted proteins | sample Hoacrofraction12_FD_59098 | JGI IMG/M metagenome (GOLD analysis project Ga0065711, IMG submission 59098) | Hoatzin crop microbial communities from Cojedes, Venezuela - Epithelial fraction 12 v2 (version 2) | ecosystem: Host-associated > Birds > Digestive system > Esophagus > Crop | place...
GCAAATACGCAATAAATACGATACCTCTGCTCTGTGTGTATATTGGCGTATTGCACACCAGGTGAACGATCCCACTTTGGGGACATCACAAGCAGTAAGGCTGGCTCTGTCACTGCTATGCTATCAGTGCTGATCTGCAGCTTTGCTGGACTCCAACATCCTGGCTATGAAAGAAAGCAAAATCTGACGCATTCCCAAGTACTGCATTTCTTCAGTTCGGTAAGATATGATTGTCCTTGCACTACTGAGTTCTTTTATACACTAGCTGTCAATACAGATCCTTCTGATCTCAAGAATAGTAGTTCACTTCCTTTTATGCCAATATAAATAAGCAACAACTTGTCTGAAGTCAAAGGAATTACATTTCTTGTTTTATCAATGTAAGCAAAAAAGGAGAATCGAGCCCCATATTTGTTTTATTCCTGTCTTCGCTTTCAGCAAAGTTCTAGGTGCAGTAAATACCATAAAAAGAAAATCCATGCCTCAACATTTCCAACATACAAGACAGCAGCAAAATATAGATTTCTTTCTTAGTTTCTTTGTAGCTTAGTGTACATATGACATTAGTACAGGCCTCTAGAAAGATACGAAAGAAGAGAGCTCTACCCAGGGAACGCGTAAGCAGTGCCAAGCAATTGGTGTTGTACTGTGCTATTTGCTGTGCCCTGTTTTCACAAACAAACAATTTCTGCTGCCAAAAATGCATGAAAGTTCAGAAATTTTAAGAGCCCCTGCAGTGCTGTGAGCTGCTTTTTCTTCTGTTGTTTAGTGGTGCTCTTCATTTCTACTAACTGGTGCAGGCATACATCCCCTTTTTCCTAAAGGAGGGTTCCATTCCATTGGAGGAATTTCTTTGAATTTCAAGAGGATCATATTAAGGAAGCTATTACCTGCTCCTGTTTTCAGTTTCTGGAAGGTGTGACCCCTCTAAGTTCAAAGGTTTGTGGCAGGGGGGAGCCTGGGTCTTCAACTAGTACTTTAAAGTGTTCCTAAATTTCCAGTAAAAATTTCTTCAAATCATGATCAAAGATCCTGATAATGTACGAAATGTTTCCTTTTGTATACTGTCCCAGTAGCTGATGACTAAGGGAAGCCTCTGTTTGAAAACATTTCTTATCTGTATAAATAGACATTCCTTTCGTCTCTCCATCAAGTACTTGCTTCTTTTTCCCTTTAGGCAGATAAATAGAGGTTTCCATGCCTGTAGGAAAACAACCTACTTCCAGGCTTGCATTACAGGAGTGCATTACCTGGGTGTTTCCTCTGAAATCCTAAATGGCCTTTGCTGTAAAGTAATGTCACAAAATCTGAGACAGACTGATCAGTACACCTGTGCCCCACAAACATCAAGTACTTGTGAAGTTCCTAAAATACTTTAAAAAAACAAAAAACAAAAACCAACAACAACTCAATCAAATAAAGTACACCACCTGCTCCCACTCCCACCTCCCAAAGCCTGTGACATGAACGTGAAGATTCAGGGCAATTACAATGTGATTTGGGAGGCTGAACCCTGCTTTTGAACACTGCTCAGTTTCAAAGAGTTCCTCTACATACACACCCCCACCCCCCACCTGTCCCACTCTCTATCTCTTTCTAATTAAAAAATCAGTACTCTTATGTACATATTCCAGACTTTGTTTGTTTGCTTGTTTGTGAAACTCAATCCAGGAGGTGAAGTCCCTAAAGCAATTAATGAAATTACAGCCAAGATGGAATTCATCCTGCTGTTCAGTCCAGTTCAAAACGTACTATTTCACTGGAGTCCCGCATGCGCTGAATTTAACTCAGGACCCTAGCATTAAATACGATACACATGAGTAGACCCTTTTGCCCAGCTTTAACATTAACACTGAAGATTTTCATAGGTCTGAGACTCATCCTACACTAATTTAATCACGGGATTAAGATTTTAGTTTCTCTTTCTTACTAAGAAGTCATCTGCAGTAAGTTCTCAGTTTATCATACAAAAATGGGTCACTGGGGGAATTATTTTTTCCCAGTTGTTTTCACTGGCGAGAGTTTAAAAAAGAAAAAAAAAGGCAAACAAAAAAACCCCTCACCTCATTTCAAAGACACTATGCCTGAGACTTCTGAAAGTAAATGTAGCTTTGCAGCTTTAATGTAAGAATTGGTAAATTTCACAGATAAATAGTATAATGTAAAGCCAGGTATACAATATATAAATTTTATTCATTCTTATTGTAAAATTTCTCACTTCTGAAAAATAGCACAGGTATTAGTAGGAAAAATAAGATATGAAATATGAGCCAATCATACTGTGCTTTTTCTCATAGTCACTGCAGTAAATCTGGTTACCAGAAAGCTCATCACATCTGGCACCAAACGTATTCCAAGGCTCATGTGTCGAAGACCAGGGTTCAATCCTGCACATGGATCTACTGAAGTCTCTGTACATAGCGCAATGAAGTTTATGGATAAATTTACGGGAGCTTTACAGTAAGTGCCTCCTTAACAAGTGCTCTGGGGTCCCCTTATTTTTTTGAATGTGCAGTCAGTAATGTGCCGGATGTCTAAGGTCTGGGACATATTTCTGGTTTGGATGTAGTCACTAGCACAGTGGTTATGGATCCAAGGTTATTCTAATTGCTGGCCAACCACACGATAAGTCTTCAGTAACTGCAAACCCCTCTCCACAACAGCTTCACTCCTCAAACCAGAGGCAAAAGGGAATTTTGGGAATGGAAGTAAGCCCAGTAACTTCTGCTGTCATCCACAGCAATGTCTTTACATCTAGAAAGTCATTCCTACATTGCTAACAAACTCATTTGCCATTTTAGCTTTCATTTAAAAACAAATCATAATTTAAAAATTTTTTTTTGGTTGTTGTGAGATTTGTACTGCTAGCCCTAATCGATATTGGCTTGTGACTGGAGCAATTTAATCCCTGAATGTCTCCCTTCAGTTCCTGCCTTTACCTAAAGGCAAAGATTTCATTATGGTATATGCTCATGCTGAACTGTATTTTAACCGAGCTTCTCGTGTACAGTGTATTAGATAAATAATGCAAGATTTACAGCCTCCCAAATCCTTTGTCAGCTGGTAGCACAATTCTTCTAAAATCCTTTCCTACCTTATGGTAATATGTTACTTTTCATGATGAATCCACTCAGGGCTTTGCGAACGGCTTTGAGGGGATAGACAAGCTATGAATATAGACAAACTGGAGATTTTGTGGGGGCCAGAGAATAGATGGGTGTCCCATAAAATTCATGGTAGAATAGGCTCAGTGGAGGTCTGGGAGGTATACCCGTTGTGTGCAGATTGGACTACATGACAGCACTTCTTTCAGTGATAATATTTATCCCAGCTCTACTGTAGGGATGTCAGTGCAGGACAGAACGGTCTAGACACTGTTCTTCACTATAAATCAGCTGAAGTCAATAGAGTTGACTCTATTGACTAGGTACCACACCTGAAGGTTTTTTTCTATATGAAAGTCTATTCTTAATGTCTGCAGCATTAGTCTTCCAAAATCGCTGATTTATTAGCAAGTTACTAATGGGGAAAAGTCATATTAATTTAGAAAGGAAATTTCCCAATAGAAGTTAAAAATGTTTGTAAGGAGATTGTTATCAAAACCACAGTTTTATGTTCTAACCAAGACTTGGCTCAACTCCATCTAGTGGGTATGATATTTTTGTTGGTGTTGCCTGGTGGCTGACAACACCCCCAAAAAATGTGGGAAATTAAATGACATAGTAAGGAGTCCAGAATGAGCAAGATTCACTGCTTCTTTTCTTCAATGTTAAAAAGCTTTCTACTAAAATGTGTAGTACTGGTACTCTATTGCATTTTTGTCTTGTTTTGCTTTGGCAGACTTTCATTAATTATCACCTAAGTACTCACAGCATAGTAACAAAGTTCAAGACAGTTATATAGACATATAAGAAAAACATGTGTATGTTTTTATGTGCTTTAAGTGAGCTCCAAAATCCCTTTATCCTTGTATCATCCAGCTAACGCAGTGGCACAGGCATGTAGATGGGCCTCAGTACTTAAGCAAATTCCTGTACCACAGAAGTGTCAGAATGAGCGAAAACCTACATACGTATGTAAATCCTCTGTTGTTACAGTGGGGAGATCTGGCCTGATTTATTTCTTCATTCTTCTCTCCAATACTTCACCCTTAAATGTTTTTCTTGAGATACAAATGGAAATGAGATTAGGAGATTAGCATTCGTCTGTGAGGACTGTTGGTCATCCTTCCTAATGTTTAGACAGCGATGTATTTCATGTGTGATGAAGTGGGACTGTTCCTGGCTTGGGTAGCAAACAGCACCTGGTTAACCAAGCTTTTAAGCTTAGCTGATGATAAGCTCTTCATTAACTTACTGTGAGGTAAACTTTCTCTCGTGCCAGGTTGGTGGGAATGTATAGCATATCCCTTAGCTTATGCTCAAAACTATATCTGAAATTAATGTAAAATATTATCCCTTCCAAAGTTTATACAAGCATAGAAATGAAAACAGCATTATACAGTTCATTAACGGCTCTTGCCCTTTCCTACAGTGCTAACCAACCACTCCAGTGGCACACAGGGAGTGACTTTTTGGAAATTCTTTCCAGGGATATGTGGATGGGAGGGTAGGGGAGTGGATAATTTTTTTATAACATAATTATTTTCAGCAGAAAAGCAATACTTTTTCATAAATGTGCATGGCACTGCAAATAGTCTATAAATAGCCGTGCACAGCTGATTTTTTTAAATTTTCTAAAAATTTTTTTAACTTTCAGAAGGGTTTTAGGGCATAGGGTAGGAGGAGCTTTTAATTTTTTTGAGGTATGTCCCAAAGGGATTTCAATATCTTGTTTGATCTGAGAATGTTTTTCTTGCTTTAATTGGTCACCATCACCGACATAGCTGATTAATAAAAGCAGAGCTGCAGAAGTAGTGAAAATTAGTGCCAATAACACTGTGCGTCTAAGTACATAGCAAACACAGAGTTTATCTTGCTGTTTACCCATTAAATGGTTCCCTTTCTCAGATAAGCACAGCTAATCAAGTGACTTGCTAGATTACACAGTGAATCAGAGGCAGGACTGTGGAAACACGTTTAAGGGCATGAAGCTACGAATACTTATGACTATGAGTAACTTTACTTTTGGGAGTATTTCAATTGACTCCAGGAGGGATTATGTAGGATAATAAGCTCTGAACTTCATGGAAGGTGTTCACAGGACTGGTCCCCAAGCATTTTCAATTGCAGTCTTCACATAAAATCACATAAATCTGTAGTCAGGGACTTTTAATAAACATATTCTATGCCATAAATTACTTTCTGAGAAGGATTTTTAGAGGCATAATTTTACAGCATTGACCTCCAATAGACTCATAACATTCTATCATGTTGAATGTATGTTTAATAGCTTCAAACCTTTTATATTAGTGGTCCAATGGGCCCGAAGGACTTAGGACTGCAACAACCTATTGTGTCAATGGCTATTTAAAGAGGTTTAAAAAAATGCAGAGTATTGACTTTATTATTGATGCAAAGGAGCCATTATATCCTATCAGGCAATTAAATGCCCTTTCATGAAAACCTCATTGCATGGAGGCTGAATTTATGGAAAAGATGAAACTTAATGGCTCCATAGGAATCATTACATAAGGTTTGAAATGCTGTTTGTAATATTATTTATTTTCACGTTCATACTTGTAGTAATGAGAAATTTAGGAATTTTTAGTAAATTGTGAATATTAAGATGTAGATATAGAGGTAGCTATATTAACTTAAACAAATGCTAAAGGGAAATGTACTTGCATCATTTCCTGCTTTCTTTAAAAGTACAAAGTTAAACCAGCCCAGTGAGAAGAGATGACTGTATTTTGATAGCTTTTGTAAATCTAGAATGTGCCAGGTTAAAATTTACAATTCTAATATTCATTTTTACATCTCATTTACGAACACTTACCCATGCTTCATCCCTTTCTACTAGAGCCATAATTTTGCACAGGTTATTCTGACATACATTTTATAGCTAATGAAGGATTTTGGATGTATCCACATACAACACGGCATTGAACCTGGAAATTGTTCTGCTGTCTTCACTCGACTTTGTAAATTCAGTCCTAAATTCAGCCTCCCGGTGAGGTGTCTCTGGTTTGTGTTTTTTTTCTACTTCTAAGCATATGTACTACCCAGATATGTTCACAGAGCCAGAAAGTTTTGTGGGTATTTTTTTTCTTGGACACCTAGGTATTTAAAGTTATTTGATGTTAGACACAAAGGAGTGGAAAATATGAGAAGTGCTTCATGAGAAGTGCACCACAAGAATGCTAGATTTTTGCAGGATTTTTTTTCCTACTTAGGGTAACACATCACATTTCTGGAAATGTCAAAAATAGCCACCTAATTAAAACCCCTTAGTTGGCACTTTCAGATGCTGAACCCATCCTAAGGGCTGTGTCTTAGTCATCTGTTACAGTGTAGCCCACCAGCTAGTCCTTTTTAAGGGTCTAAGTAATCAGGATTTTACACTGCTTCTGGCAGGTGTGTGTATTTGTGTTTTGGGACAGTGTGAAGCTGCAACATACCCATTACGTGTCTGTCCATATGCTCTCTTCTCTTTGTGGGTGGGCTGTAACAAAAGATCTGCACTGAAGCTCACAGATAAGACATACAATCTCTGTGGACATTCACTTTTTACCCAGGTCCATATAACTGACTACAGTAGTGGCTAAAGGGCCAAGGAGTCTGTTTCTCTGTTTCATAGAGCCCACATTACAAAATTGTTGCAGTACTGTGAGACAATTATCTGCTTTTCTTATGGTTTAACAGAATTTTTGTTGTAGCTCTATTCAGTCTTTCCTTTCTGATCCCTTCTTATTTGGCAAAAGAGGAAAACTGAAGGAAGGTCATATTACTACAGCCTGTGCTGCGTGGTTCCTGGGTAGATAAAATGCTCATATTGGCTACCTATAAATAATATGAATAAAACACATTTGCTTATTTTCTTGGATTTATCATCTCAAACACTGACTTTTGCCTTTGTCTGAGATTGTGCGTTTGGCCACAGCCATCACAAGAAACCACAGCATGTTGTTGTGCTGGCAATAGCACCGTTTTGCCCCTACTTGTATCAGAAACACACTTGCCCCTGGCTTGTATCAGGAATAGTGTGGCCAGCAGGACTAGGGAAGTGATTGTCCACCTGTACTCAGCACTGATGAGACCGCACCTCGAATACTGTGTTCAGTTTTGGGCCGCTCACTGCAAGACGGACATTGAGGTGCTGGAGCATGTCCAAAGAAGAGCAACAAAGCTGGTGGAGGGTCTAGAGAACAAGTCCTGTGTGGAGCGACTGAGGGAACTGGGGTTGTTTAGCCTGGAGAAAAGGAGGCTGAGGGGAGACCTTATCTCTCTCACAACTACCTGAAAGGAGGCTGTATCGAGGTGGGTGTCACTCTCTTCTCTCAAGTAGCAAGTGACAGAACAAGAGGAAATGGCCTTAAGTTGCACCAGGAGAGGTTTAGATTGGATAGCAGGAAAAATTTCTTCACTGAAAGGGTTTTCAAGCATTGGAATAGGCTATCGAGGGAGGTGGTTGAGTTCACCATCCCTGGAGGTGTTTAAGAGACGTGTAGATGTGCCAGTTAGGGGCATGGTTTAGTGGTGGCCTTGCCAATGTTAGGTTTGCGGTTGGACTCAATGATGTTAAGGGTCTTTTCCAACCTAAATGATTCTATGATTCTTTAAGTTGCCCTGATTTTTTTTAACCTTTTAGAATGTCCCCACCTCTGTTGTGGCTAAAGTACATGCTGAAACTGAAGTGCCTGTATACATCTTGGTAGACTCAGGGGTAGCACTCGTGAAGAAAGAAGAAAATCACTGAACAGAGACAGTGCTTCAAAACCCACTTCTTTAAGGGAGTGCTTAAGATCACAGTGAACTTTAGGAATCTCTTTAGTTTCCATTCAAGTCAATGACACTTAATCTTAAGAATCTTTTCTACTTAAAGGCTGCTCTGAGTAAGGTCCTTTGTAGAATAATAATTAAAACAAAAATATTAAAAAGGTGTTTCCATCTTTTATTCACTTTCTTTCTGCAGGGCTGTATGTAAGATAACAGTAATGCTATAATTCAATATAGGTAATTTCGCTGTTGTTACTGTGAAGCAGCTTTATAGACCAGTACAAAATGATTTGAGGCCCTTGAAATGTTTGTTTTCAACTCTTTCATTTTAATGTTTTTTTTAATCAAAGATGTGCCATAGCTGTAAAATAAATTCTTTTGTAGAAGGACACTGTAGAGAAGTCCCTGAAGTGCTTCACTTTGAGAAGCTTTGTTAGTCAAGGTAGAGGGCTTTGTAAGCCACAAGCATTATAATTACCTGATTTTGCTCTTGTTGAAATCTGTGGCAAAACTCTTATAGGTTGCAGTGGCAGCAAGACTGAAAGGAACTGCTGTCCTTCAGTTTATTGTTCCATTTTCTGATTAACATCTTAAACTGCATTTTGATCATGTAGCTTCTACTGACAGGGAATGCCTGATGGTCTTTTGTTGATCTTCTGAGAGAGCAACAGCTCATCTTGATGCTCAGCCAAGGCATCTATCATTTAGCTGTCCCCTTCAGTTACCCTATTGAGAATGCTGCACAGCCCTGGCTCAGAGAGTCTCCGTTCCATCTGATGACCTGTTGGAAGAGCTCTTAGGCCTCTTTCCTTTCAGGATAGAGCAATGAATTTTTTCTGCAGGAAAAGTGTTTTAAACTTTTTGTATTGAGTAAATTTAACAGGTCGGACTCAAAATAATGTTACTATAGTTTGAAAGGTTACTGTGCATCCATTTAGGCACAGTAACTGTCCAGAAGAGGTCTTCTTAGCCTGCAGAAAGTATCATGTCATTTAACTGTCCCAAAGATCAATGTTAGAAAATAAAAAAATACGTTACCTTATGTTTGCTGCAATGAGTAGTAATGCACAAGTGCTAATGTATATCAGTTTGACTATGAGATTGAGCCATTTTGGCATTTCTTGCTTTTCCTTTTTCTAAACAGATAGTTTTATTCCCATCATGCAATTTTTTGTCTCCACTATTTTTTGAGCTCTCTCATCTAGGTTTTATTAGCTTTTATTCTCCACATAGTACTCGGGCAAGTGTGCTACACATATCTAGGTTTGAAGTGATTCAGAACCAGGAACCAGGGAAAAAAATGGTCGACCTGTAATAAAGCTTCTGCCAAAGATAATGGTAGATAGGTGCAGAAGTCCACTCTTTCTGTTACATTGTGTGACTCTTTATTATGTGTAGGTATTAAATACAGAGTACCTCCCTTTCTCTCAGTTTAACTTTTCGCTTTCGTCTCTGCCTCCTACAAGTGTCATATGACATCCATCAGTAGTAAAAAGGGTGTGTCAGATGCTTAGTTATTGCTGCCAGTAGTAATACAAAATCAGGACTGTCTGACATGCAAAAAGCAGAGCCTTCTTTGTTGCAGGCCAATAAAAGTCACCAATAAAAAAGGCTGTGGATTTTTAACATGAAGAAAGCACTAATGAAGAGGCATTAATTAAAAATTAGGGCATAAAAGACAGAGAAGAGCTAAGACAAATCAATTGCCATACCTATAAACCTGGCCTGACAATAAATCAACAGCCATAGCAGCAAGATGCATTGGACCAAATTAATCACAGATGCAAACAGTTGAAAGTTAAGTGTGAATAAATTAGTTTAAGAAGGGTCTACAAATGCTAAGTAATTCCACAGCTGACCATGAGTGACGTAACTATAGAAAAGAACCAGAACCACAGTACAAAAAGAATTTAACATTTATGTCCTGCCTCTGGTAGGAGATATGGTGAATGACTGTGGGAGCATAAAGAAACAAATAATATGTAGCTTTTACCTTGAGGATAGTAGGGTCTGTCCCTGTGCAAATATTATAAACCTTTGTAAAGCCTTTGAGTCTTACTTCCCTCTTGTGCTGAGCACAGATTGTGCACATGCCAGCACCAGGTCCAGCAGATGGGCATCTGGGCATGAAAAGAGGAGAAAGTTAGGTCTCCATACCCTGGCTGTCAGGTCATTTCATTTGTGATGTGACTGGGGAGAATTTACTGAGTAACTCTGTGCTTCAACCCTTCTTTTTACAATGATGAAGGATATTTTTGTGTGTTTAAAAACGAATTCAGTAAGCACACTACAGCATTCTCTTGCATTAATTTCCTGAGCAACAGCCCTAAATATTTTGTTGGCTACTCCTAAGCTTAGAGACAGGCATCGGGCAGCTCCAGCTGAACAGGAAAGAGGACATTTAGGAAAAAGTTACAAGGTCCTTTACAAGATCTTTTGTTGTTGTTCTGGTTTCTGACATAAAAAAACTAGTCAGTATTATCTAGCTAATGAATAACTTGTACGGTTCTTGGGTTGTATACTGTTGCTTGTTTAACCTACATTGTGTTATGTCCACATGTGCATGCAGTAGGACATCTTGGAGTGCCGGGTGTTACGGATTTTTGACTGCTGCAAAGCAGCCAGCATGAATTTCAGTTCTGAATTCTTCAAAATTTAATGACAATAATATTTCTACTCTGCATTGGCATTGCTGACATCAACAAAAAACATTAAGTTTAATTACAGGACTGATTTGGTTCTTATCAGGAATTTGTTAAGAGCTAAATATCTTGATACAGCAGAATATGCTGCAACTCAACAGCAGAAGTGAAGCACGCTGGAGAGTGCTCCTACCATCTGTCCTTCCCTGGTGATGATCAATGTGCACCAGGAAGAGATTAGATCGTTTGCTTCACTTGAGTAATAAAATGTTCTGTGCACTCTTTCTTTTTAGTCATCTTGTTGCTTCTAATCAAGTGAGAGACTTGGCTGATCGTGGGATTCAGCTGGTAAGAAACTGGAAATTTTTAAAACTTGAAATTTATTATGAACTACATTCTTTCATACATTCAACTATAATGATTAAAACATTGCATGATTTTAAATTTATTGCTGTTCTTTGTAATAAAGAGCTGTATCGGCATTTAAATAGTTGAACTGACTTTTCAGTCTCAATTTCCTAAGGCACAGGAGTTGTTCTTTTGTAACTATTACTGGTTCACACCAGAAGGCAATACACTGCCATACTCCGAGCACTTGCATTTGTGCTGCGTGAAACCTACAGCCCACTTGCTGTGTCTGGAAAGCATTAGCTAATGGATGCATCACAACTTGGAATTTTAGGTACATATAAGCAAATATTTCTGTGAATTGCTGATATGTGAAAAACATGTTTTTGTTTGATCTGAGGCTATTTGAGAATTCAAAGTTGAATACCATTTAATTAAAATATAATCAGTTAGTCTGCTTGTTCTGTAGGACAGAATTTAAACTCCTATTTCCCAGAAGAGTTTCCAAATGACTAAATGACTCTGTAGTATCACATTCTTGGTGCAGTAATTTTCTCCTTTAGTTAAACATGTCCTACTTTGTGTAATGGAGTTAGCTTGTGCGTCAGAAACTGGGAATCATATTTTCTACCTTTGTAGCAAGTAGCCTTTATAGTTATTCAGTCTTCTCTCCTGTTTGTGACTACCATGTTTGGTGAAAGAACTTCTACATGAAGAACTGAGACCAACCCCACCACATCTGCAGTAACCAAGATATGTAACAGCCTTATGGTTAGGGGCATGTGTGTACAAAAATGGCCTTGCAAGTTTATGTCCCCTCAAGAAAAAAAATGCTCCCTGTGACTTTTCCAAACCTTATTGTGTAGTTTAGCAAAAAAACTGCAAATATCCTTGGATGCCTCAGTTTAATCTAAAATGCAGATGTACCATTAACTACTGTAATTATTACCTGTTGTACTGCCCATTCACTTCAGATACAAACTAATGTGTTTAATATTTTTTTCTTTTATTCTGTGCGGTTTTGATCTTAAGAATGTAGATGCAGCTAGTTGCTGAAAGCAGAAGAGAAGAAGAGCTCGATTCAAAGCGATTTTCACACGTGCTGCCTCATACAGAGCTGTTACTTTAGCATTTTCCTGTACTGACCATTTGCTGTATTCTAGAATAAGCACTGCAGTCCAACAGTATATGGCTGTCCTTTTCTGTTGCACAGAAGGACACAAAGTAAGCAATGTAAAGATTAAACAATGCTGTCAATTAATTATTAAGTTTGCAAGTTCTTAGATGACTCAGCAAAGGTTTTGAATATCATTCAAGAAGTCATATGGGGAAGTGCAGTTTTCTTCATGGCAGTCTGTACGTTCCTGCCCAATGCATGCAGCGTTTTATTAATCTATGTCGTTGCCATGCTGTAAATACCTGAAAACTACATTGCTGCCTTATATTCAGGCGACTTGGGTAAGATCAGATGGCACCAAAGATACGTCCCAAGGCTGCAATTGTTGGTGTCCAGTGAAGTCAACAGGCCACTTGTCTCAGTGTAGCAGGGATAGTGCATCAGCAAGATAGTAATGTCATACAAATGCATTGTCCTATGGGGAAAAGAACGTATTTCTTGATTCTGAAATCTATTCCATAAGACAGTTGGTATGAACGTTATTGATTTAAAATGAGTTGGCTATACTGTTCTTAAACCAAACTGTTAGTGCCTTTCCTGTACGATTCTGTGGCTAACGCACATCTGACCAAATGTGCTACAACACTTTGTTGTGGCTATCAAGGGTAAGAAGTGCTGGTCAGGGTGTAGTGGCATGATGTGTTTACTTCTGCAAACTACCTTGTGTTTCTGCTGTCTGGTCAGTGGCATATAAAACTCATGCCTCAACTACTTGCTTACGTTTATGGGTTGGTGGGAATCCAATATAGTATGACAGAAAAACAGCGGGCATCCGTTACCTCTCTAAGCAAGGAGAAAAGATGGCAAGATTTACACTTAGGGATGAGAAACGTATTTCAAAACTTCTTTGTACAATACTGTAGTTCAGGAAATATATAACAATGAAAGACTGTTTACTTTGTGTAGAATTCATGGCATGATGAGGATAATAAGACCCTCCAAGGCAATAATTGCTTCACTGTAGGGTGCTTCTGCATCTCAAATTGCTCAGCATCTGGGTTTTAAATCATTTGTCTTCCTGGTGAGTAAAACTGCCAGCTAAACAGGCAGGCAGACAAGTAGCATTTTTAAACTTACACAGCATGATCATGGCATGTGTGCATTTAAGGCTGAGCTTATTATCATCAGGAATTGTTATCTAAAACATAGATATAAATGCCAAAATAGATTCTATAAGATACTCTTTTAATAAATAGTTTCCTTTCACAAGGAAACCATTTAGCCTATGTTATAGATCTAGTACTGGTTTGGATATTTCTGGCAGACTGTCCAGCAGGAAACCGTTGTCTACTGGGCTTGGAAAATGTGCAATAAATTCCACAGTTCATCTTTGCTGTGATGATCAAGTGACTGTTGCTGAATGCCATGCTGAAGATCATGAAGCAGGAAGAGGCTTTGTCGTGTTCACAGAGAATTATGTTATTAACCTGTAAAGTAGACCTCAACTTGGTAAGAAGTGAGGCCATTCCATATACAAGAATCATTTATTGAAACTGAATCTGTGTTTCATTTTTACTGGTGGAAGGTTAGACTCTGCTGACGAATATTCTGCCTTTGACATGTCCTTCTCTGTTGTAGTTTCTGAATGCTTACTAGGTATTCTCTGAGGCAGACAATTTCTTCCATCTGCTAACCTAAAATACACCAGGTATGTCCTGGTGCATACGGAGAACAGTGTTTTGGCTTCTGTTTTTTAAAATTCTGCATTTGGGAAGAACTCCCTGAGGTGGCCATTCAGAGATGGCTGAAGCTCTTGCTTGAAACAGGAGGTCTCCACCTTAACTATCTGAATGGTTGAAGTGTGGCAGCAATGAGAACACTTGCACCCATGCTCCGTCTATCTCATTTTATGGTTTAACACCTTGTGATCACACTTTTATATCCTCAGGTCCTGACAGCAGTATTTTGGACTCGGATTTCAAAAGTTGCTGTTGCCTATGTCCATCACGTCCCTGTGATAGGACAGGCTTGTGTGCTGCTGTCTGTCCAGGCTGTAGGTCTCAAACACCATGCCAATCTAACTGTTCTAAAACTGTGAGCTCAGGAGAGACCCTGGTGAGGCTGTGACTTGCCTGACATTTCTTTTTGGCACCAGTGGCAGCTGCTTTGAGTTTTTTCTTTTTTTTTTCTATGTTATTTTTAACTTGGATCAATTCCCTGATCTGATTCACTTCACAGTCACACAACTAGTTGTACTGGCACAACTGAGGGAGCAGCAAGAATTAGCAGAGGGAGCAGTGACTGCACACAGCAGCCCTTGTACAAGAAGAAAAACACCTTAAAGTCCTCTATACTGTGTCAATTTGAAGTGCCCTCCTTCTCCCTCTGTTAAAGGCCTTTTTTTTGTTGTGGATTTTTCTCACTTTGTTGCTACACAGTTTTTTTTTTTCCCGTACAACATGTTGTTCAGCTCTGCCAGTACTCATCTGCCATCTCGTTAGTTGTCTGCTGACTACTGAAGCACTTAAGAAAAGAAAAAAGAAAGAAAAGTCTCTGTAGACTTCTAAGCTGTGTTAGCAGGCAATTGAAAATTAGCAGCAAGATGAGCATCACCTGGTTTTAAAAAGGCAAAAAGGTTAATCACTTTCCTGTTTACCAGGCAATTCTGGCTAGAAAGCTTGCTTGCTGACATGGTCACATGTGCAGAGTGATGGTACCCACTCCTCAAAGGGCTTTTGCCTTCTGCAGTCAGAGGAAGAAAGGTTTGCTAAGCAAGTCGGTGCCAGCGTTTGCTGCTTTCGTGTTTTCCCTGGTGGGAATTGTGTTACCTACAAGGTAATGTGCATCAGTATATTACTTGATGATCTTGAAGGTATTAATTACGATTGCTCATGGTGGTCTGTTGTTTGGGTCTTTGCTCACATGCTTGTTTTTTTTCTTTCCCATTTTCCATGGAGAGAGTTTCAATCACTTGCAGGGCTATTCTGCTGTGTAATGTTGTACTTCTCCATGTCAGTAATCATTCTTGATATGACCTGCTTAACTTACCTGAGATTCTGCTTGGTTAGTTCTCATCCTCAATTTTGGGAAAGGGGAGAAGTTATTCATAAGAAGTGAATATCAATGCTTGACTGTTACTTTCACTAGGTTCATAGTTAGGGCTTGACTCTTCTTGAACCAGTAGCACCTTGAGTTGTCCTTTATACCGCTACAAACTGAATGCAGGACATGATCCTGCCTTTCTTCTGTTGTTTGAGAGTGATATAATGAAGTGGAAGATGTACAAGTACCAAACCTTATCCTTACATAACACTTTAGTAAAACACAGTTTTGCCACAAACTTCAGCGCTCCTGTTGCTTTAAGTTGCCTTCTGCTTGGGTAATATGTGAATTTTGGGCAAAGTGGAGGTTGTTTGGTAGCTGTGAAAAACAATTGAGTTACAGGATATATAGCTCAAATTGTGGAGCAGAACCTGGGCTCCATCTAGAACTGTAGCTGGAACCCTGCAATTGAATAGGGAGCTTGAAAATAGTGTGGAGAGTGGGAAAAAAATGCTCAGTTCCTTGCTATGTCCTGGCATAGAGCAGAGAAGCTATTGTCTGTTTCTGGGGCACAGAGAAGCCTTGCTGTTGCTTAATGTCCAAGAATGTGTTCACCACAAAACCAGAAATTAGTGCTGTAGGAGCTATTATAGTTACCCTTTGTCACAAAATGATAACTTTCAGTAAAGGGAATTTTTATTCAGCTAGATCCAGTAGATTACAGACTTGTACCTGAAGGCAGAGGAGATTCAGTTCTTTAAGATACGTAGTACACAAAAGAGCGACAGTTTCCACCTGGTTAAGAAAGTGTCTAGAGACTTACCTTTGAAACAATTTTTTTCTGCTTTTACCCATATAGGCCTAAGGCAATTAATCAATAAGCAAGGACACAGGGTGAAAACATATGGTCTTTGATATTTAATAAATGGATTAACAGAGTCCACCGCTTAATATTCAGGCTCTGCCTTAGGAATATAAATTAATAAGCATATAGGTCCTTTTTAATGAGGAATTTTCCCTTTTAAAACCTGAATGAATTATCAAAAAGAGCTCTGGCAGAATTTCAAAGACATTTTCTGACCTTCTAGTATTCTGGCCTGCATGAATTTTTAAAAAGATGCTATATATCTGGAAGGTCTATTAGAATTCGTCTGCATGAAATCTATCTGCCCTGTAGCCTCTCAACCCCTTCTTACTTTCTTTTTTTTTTTTTTTTTTTGATAGTCAGACA
>Ga0065711_1041292_pt1 | contig 16257 bp, 11 predicted proteins | sample Hoacrofraction12_FD_59098 | JGI IMG/M metagenome (GOLD analysis project Ga0065711, IMG submission 59098) | Hoatzin crop microbial communities from Cojedes, Venezuela - Epithelial fraction 12 v2 (version 2) | ecosystem: Host-associated > Birds > Digestive system > Esophagus > Crop | place...
AAAAAAAAAAAAAAAAAAAAAAAACACCACAAAAAAAGAGGATTGCTATCCTAATTCAGGACATGTTCTTCCTGATCTCTGAACTCAAATCAAATGACTATTTAAAGATACAACCCCTTTGCTACTTGCAACATTAGAAATGCTATTATTATGCTCAGTCTGACCTTAATACGTTGACATCACTGCAAACAAAAATTCTTAATACTTCAACAAATATGAAGAATTTAAGTCACTGATTAGTCAGAAAGACACAGATATAAAACACGGAATATCAGTCTTCTTTCTATGTCCATTTCCCACAAATTATTCATGATAATGACACATAATAGCAAGTGCTGATAGAGTAGTTTTCCTGTGGTTTATACCCTCTTGAAGGTTAATGTTTTATATTCAGTGAAAAAGAAGGACAATGTTTTATATTCAGTGAAAAAGAAGGGATGGAGGAAAGCTGTGTCATTAAAGAATAATAATGCATGTATTTCTTATTTAGCAGTAACTCAAACGAAAACGAACTTCACTTATATTAAGTATGGGCACTTCATTTTGTTCAAATAAGAAAATAAAGTACTGCTTTTTACTTCTGCATATAGCCTATTTTTCTCCTGACTTACCAGTGTATAGCTTATGTCTAGAAGATAACTCTATCATTGCACTTTCTAATTCTTTAATTAATAACCACAAAATCTTATTTCCCAAAATTACTTCCAGTACATTCATAAAATATTTCCAAGATACAAACATTTCTTCCACCGCCTCCAAAACATAAAGCCCATAAAACAATGTATTAAATCCCACCACAGCTGAAAACAATATGTAGTACTGTAAGACAACAGTACTTCTCCAAACCACAGTTCAAGTTGCATCAATTTTCTTCACTTCTATTTCCGTACACGAAAAGCAGAGACAACTAAGATCTCAAGTGCAGACTCACCATCCATTATGCCCTTGTGACAGAAGAGCCTACTTTATGTTTTAGTGCAACATCACAGAACAACAGTTACCTAGCATTAAGGACAACTGATGTACATGTGGAGGTAACGGATGTGATTATAATCATTGTTCATAGGTATTTAGGGGTGGTACTCAAAACTCCTAGTTTTATCAAACAGGAAGGAGCTACATCTCAGTTTTACAGAGAACAAAGAAGAGACCGCATGAGGAAGCAAGCACATGTGCTATCTTTTCCTAGCAGGAGCGAAACTGTCCACGTGGCATCTGGAAATGTGATTTTTGGCTGAATGCTGATAAAATTGCTTCCTACATCCTTATTTAGCACGCATTAGGATCTGTCACCAGCACGAACACAATTCTCAGTACTGCTTTTCTTTAAGCAAGCCTTTAACAAGACTTAAGGACTCCCATTTTTCAGCTCAGTAACAAACTGATAATCAAGCTAAAGAATTTCAAATACCCACAAAGCAAACTGCCAGAAAGCTCCAATACAGGCTAGACTGACCACACATACACATTTAAGGTTTCTGCCTTTGTGTTTTTTACATCTTTTTCAACTGAAACAAAAGACAAATTCTCATTTGGTCTTGAACTACCACACACTAGCCTGAGAACCAAAAGGTAATTCTGCTTTTGTAAGCACTTGAATAGACACATCCACCACTTGTTTAAAAGTGGCTTCTGAAAAAGTTCAGGGAAATTTCACGAGTCATTTTCACATTTCAGAAACCAAATAGCATGTAACAAATATTGCATCAATGTCCAACTAAGAAGTGCAGAAAACCTCATCTTTGAGGTACCTGTAACAGTACAGACCATGCTTCATCTCTTCATAAAACAAGGCCAAGTAATACAGTCCATCCTTAGGCTACCCAAAATTCACATTTAACTACAGGGTTCTACACAGCTTCATCTGTGAATTTCAATGCAAAGTTTTTAATCACCTCATTTGCACATAAACGCAGATCTGATCTTCAAAAACCAGTCTGGATTTGCTAGCCATGAAGGAAGTGTGAAATTTCACACCTCAAACTGTTTGCTCCATGGCATCTCGTTAGGTTGGGGAAAAAAGGTAGTATTTATGCCAAAAGAAGGTTTTAAATCATTTGTGCAAGGCAAAATATATTGTCATTGCAGGGCTGAGGACCAAATAAAACCCTTCATGTGTAAAAGCAGCCTTTCTGCTTTAGGAGATGATGAATGATCACTCAAAAAAAAAACAAAACAAAAAACCAAAAACCAAAACAACCCACAAACACCACACCCCACAACTATCATTGACCCTAATCATCGGTTATGGTAAAGATCAAAGTAGTGGCTCTATATATGAATTATGTTAGAAAGAAGAGACCTGTGTTGACACGTTCAGGTGGTTCATTCATAGACACTCAAGCTCCAAGAAAACTATTTGCTCATGCTTGTGCAATCACACCACTATGGCATTTTTTCCACTCCTTTGACCTGTTCCAGTGTGGTCTCAAGCTGGCAACCCAGCCCTGACAGCAACAAAGTCTGAACTAGTTCCAGGTTTACAATCTCTCCTCTGCTTCAAGGAGTACAAAGGACACTATTTACCAGAGAAACGTGGTAACCCAGAAGACAAAAATGTGTGCAACGCAAAAATCCTGACAGGCAGAAGGAAAGTGAAAGTTGGTTGGAGCACAGACACAAAATATAACGACAAAAATAGGAGAAAATTCTCCACTGACACGTATTTTTGGAACACTCACATACACGAAAAGTGTTCCTAGTAAGTTAACAAGTTTCAGGCTGAGAGAATGAAAGTTCTGGTTTTCAACATTCTCAGTTTGCATACATTATATAAATACAGCAGATTACTTTCAGAAACTAAAATTTACCAGATTAGTGTTAATTTGGAATTTTGTAACTGGTCACTCTTGGTCACTAGCTGGCAAGACAACAGAAAAGCAATCTGAAATTATCCTGCAAACCTGAGTACTGCTATTAAAACCTAGAGCTGAAAAACATATCAAACAAAAGCCAATACTGAAACATTGTACTGGTTTTGAACATATGCTGGAAGAATCGAAACATCTCAGAAATATTTGCACCTCAGCAAAATCATTTGAAATGGAGGAACTGGTAGGTTATTTAGAATCAGAACATTACAATGAAAGCTTACAAAACAACTAATCTATGCCGTGTCAGGAAAAGTTTGCTGAATACTACAATGATAGAGAACTACTGATTAAAAAAAAACAAATCAAAACAGAACGAGCTATCTGCTTCCTCAACGTTTTTGGAGAGCAAATTCTGAGTTCTTGCTTCATTCCATAGAAAAAATCTTTAGCATCTTTGAATGCCATTTTGCCTGGCGTTTTTTGTTTTCAAACGGCCTGAATAAACTGATTTGCACTAATTGGACAAACAGAGTACCAGTTACAGGCCGTTGGGAATAGAGCAGAACTGAAATTTTACTTTGCCAACCTGAACTGCACGGCAATGACTAAACCATACCATTCAAGAGAGGAAACGCTGCTAAGAAGCCCCTGAAAAAAAAGGGGGGGGGGAGGCCAGGGGGGGCACAAAAAAAAACAAACAAAAAAGGAAAATAACCTGGGATCTGAAAAGATAAGTGTGTGTTTGGTTGGCATTGCAGACATCAACAAAGGTACAGGGAACAAAAACTGTTCCAGAGGGTGGCTCCTGCATTAGCAGTAAACAAGCAAGTAAAAAAAAAAAGCCTTCCTAGAAAAGTTATTCTACTAGAACAATGAAACAAGGAGCCATTATTACGAACAGGGAAGAGTGCTTTGGTCTGTTTGCCTTTCCAAGTAACTGGGGGAGGGGTGAGACGGGTAAGAAAATCTCTGAATTTGGCACAGGCTGTTACATCTAAGCAGTATGGCTATGCGCTAAAGGCGAAAGATGGCAGTCCCGAACAGCACGTTCAGTAATGACAATAGTGAGTCTAAACACAGATTATTTAGCTTTAAAAGCCACTAGATTTTTTTATTTTTTAAAAGGACCGTGGTATTACGCAAAGTCGACACCCATTTGTTGTGGTGGTGGTGATACTGTTTTTTTTCTTCCCAACAGCAACCTAAAGCATGAACTTCTTCCAGCCACATAAAGAACGTTTCTTCTGCCTTTATGAACTTTACATACGAAAGAGCAGTAAGAAGCAGCCTGTTACCCGTAAAATTTGTCTCCATAGAGCTGCCCTTGTTTCTAACAATCCGGGTAAGAAAAACAACAAAATGATCCTACCAGCACACACTTGGCTGATGTAATAAAATTCCTCTCTCTGCAGAAAGAGTGCAACACAAACAGCAGCATATCAGCATTAAAATCAACATTAAACCCTGGGCACAAACCTTGTTTATTTCTGAAGCAACAGGAAGTAAATAAGGGTGAATGATCACAACCTCTTTTAAGTTGCATGTTCACAGTATTCCTAAGTGCAAAACAAAACAGGCCAAAACCTTGTAATTAGCAATTCAGACCAGAGATGTATGGAAAAGCAGTAGAAATACTTGTATACACATCACCACTGCCTTTTAGACAACAACGGATCTCTTCCAACTACTGCATTATTCCCCTATGTGTTTGCACCCAACAGGAAGCTGATGAACTTGACCACCCCATCCACGTCCTCAGGCAAAGGTCACCATGGGGAAGCTGGGCACTGTGAACAACTGCATTTAATAGGCTACTCTTGAACTGACTTTTCTTAGCTGGCGTTCCCCTACACTGAAACTAGAACGGTCCAAAGACGTCCACTGGAACCACGTGCTACATACCATGCAGCACAGAGGCACAGAATCATTTAGGTTGGAAAAGACCTTAGAGATCATCGAGTCCAACTGTAAACCTAACACTGCCAAGTCCACCACTAAACTGATAACTGTGAATGTAACTGTTCGGTCAGGACAGGGTTAATTTTCGCCAGGAGCCAGGAGCAAATACAGCCGGGTGGGCTGCCCCAACCTGGCCAAACAGTGCCGGGTATTCCATACCATGTGCCGTCATGCTGGGTTCCGGTTTGGGGGGAGCTGGGAGGCGGGAACTCACTCGCGGCTCGGGAGCTCGCAGCGGCGGCGGGCGGTGAGAGCGGCTCTCTGCGTTCTGCTGTTTTGTTTTGTGTATTCTCCTTATCTGTATCGTTGTTGTTGCTGCTGTTCCCTTTGTTTGCTGTTCTGCTAAACTGCCCTCATCCCGACCCACCAGTTTCTGCCTGTTTCTTTCCATTCTCCTCCCCACCCCGCTGGCGCCGTAATAAAGAATACCTACTTAACAGCCTTCCGACTATTAAGTCTTCAATTCTGGCTTTTCACGGCATCATAACTGTGTCCTTAAGTGCCACATCTACGTATCTTTCATATACCTCCAGGGATGGTGACTCAACCACTTCCCTGAGCAGCCTGTTTCAATGCTTGATAACCCTTCTGGCGAAGAAATTTTTCCGAATATCCAAACCTCCCCTGGCACAACTTGAGGCCATTTCCTCTCATCTTATCACTAGTTACTTGGGAGAAGAGACTGACACCCACCTTGCTACAATCTCCTTTCAGGTAGTTGTAGAGAGCAGTGAGATCTACCCTGAGGACCCTCTTTTCTCCAGACTAAATAGCCCCAGTTCCCTCAGCCGCTCCTCTTAGGACTTGTTCTCTAGACACTTCACCAGCTTCGTTGCTCATGCAGATGCATTGCCACTGGGAAAACCAGTAACGATTCCTGTGTTTCATGTAACTAAGCAAGTACTGTAACGATGAAAGGGGGAGGTGGGGGGAAGGAAGCACTGTCTTTTCTTCTCACCTTCCCTCTCTTCCGTTCCTCCTCCTCTCCCGCCCACTCTCTGTTGGGTGGCAGCGGAGACTCTGGGCATGAGAGGCACAAATTGCAGAAAACCAACTGGACCGTGGACCCCTCCCAGTCTCACCTTCAGCCTTCAAGAGCCACATTGTGCCCTGAGGACTTCAGGCAGAGCTAGACTTCATCTTGGGCTCCCAGCCCTGGCTTTGGAAACAGCCTCCCCATATCGCACATGGAGACACTTCTTATGAACCTCGCACAGAGTGAAGAGTAAAGACAAAATAGCTGATTGTGAATCTTTCCTTACAAAAAACAGCTCTAGCTCCCCACTAACAGACAAGAGACACTGTTGCTCCCGGATGATAACACAGTCTGTCAAAAGGGCTACCAGGCTTGCAGAGGACGACTGGGACAGAACCAAGGCAGGATACAGCTGAAAAAAACAAACTAAACCACCGCATACAAAACAAACCCCAAACAAAAACCAAACAAACAGAAAAAAAAAATCACAAAACACAAACCTACAAGCACTATAAAACTGCAGACTTCTAAAGCAGTATTAATTGCTCAGGTGAATGCATTCTTCCAGTTCTCTCCAGTTCTTCAATCAAGTATTTAGCACTGCTGAAAATTTTTTTCAGGTGTTCACTAGCACACTTAAGTGACCAGAGTGGGTACAGATATTCTTGGATATTAAAACTGGTGTCTCATACAGGACAAAGCTGCAACGTTTTCGAAAAATCCATGTTTATTTAGCTTACTTTTATTGCTAGTAACAGGGTTTGTGTATGTATTATTTACCATAACTACTTTCAAAACTGTTTTGTTTTCCTTTGCACCGCCCATATTCTGCTGCTGCTTGGCAATAATGCCAAGATAGAAGCTATATTTCACAATTAATAAATGCCTTCTCAACAGAAATTTATGCAGTATACTGTAAGATTAAATAGGACAGCTAGCAATCCCCAAAAAGTGAGTTTCTCTGATTCATAGTGAAAAAATTAAGTCTATAGCACTTAGAGACAGGGAAATTACTGTTTCAGTGTGATGGGTTCTTCTCCAAATCTATTATATTTCCAAGAATATTGTCTAATATAAGTCAATAGCAAGGCTGCTTCACAGCAGAACTACCACACTTGAGAACAGGCTCATATTAGCTGTATTTTGAAAACTACACACATGACAAACTAATATCAACTGGTTTAGTCCTTAGGTGGAACAGCAAATGTAATCTATTTTTCACCTGTTTTTATACAGCGAACATCCTAAAACCAGAAAATTATGCACAGTTACATTACTTACTTTGTTCAAAATATCACTGTATTTTGACTGGAAGTATCAAAGAAATATGAGTATTTTTTAGTCATGTAGGTCATCCTACCTCAAATTCTTGTAGTTGAATGCAAGCATCTTAGTTTTCAAATCCTCTCCTTGTAAGATATTACTAATAGCAGACAGCAAGTTTCTCTGCCTACAAGCCACTGCCAGCCCATTGCTAGCAAACATCCTGCTGGCAGTCAGGCGGATCCGGAGCTCTGTGCCACCATCTCCCAGCGCCGGACCAGTGCCCAGGCTGGTTTGATTGTGGTGCCAGCTGGTCCCTCCCGGGGAGCACCGGGATGCAGGAAAGGGGAGAACTGAGCAGCTGAGGGAAGGGATTCGTCCTTCTGCCTCACAACGCCCAGGCCACAGTAACTGATTTAGTTTTATAAAGCAGCTATATTAAAGTCACACAAGCAGCAGAATAAGATGAAAAACTGTATGCTTGAGTAAAGACAGCTGATCTCCAACACAGTCACTGCAAATGAAAATGATGTATATCAGCTTACAAATCAATCTGTAAGACGACATTCTTCCTGCTTTTCTTATCTCATAGAAAAGTAAATTTGTTTAAATTTCAGTTACAATAGAATTAATTATTCTGGAAAAATAAAAGGAGTACAAGAGACACTTCTCAACAGAATCTAGATCAGATGGCATGTGGGTTTTCCTAACTTTAAATCTTCTACCTTTTTTTTCCATACTTTTTTAACAGTGTTTACTACTCTAGCTTGTAATGCTACTTTCATGCACAGCACCATACAATACAGGACAGCTGGTTCAGATCAACACTGCCAGGTGTTTTGTCTTGTTTTAGAAACCAGAGCAACTATTCAGAAGTGGTGGGATTTCCCAAGCAAATCCATTATCAATAACTATGGTTACTTGCATATTGTCTCTCACCACTATACTAGCCCTTTCTCCAGTAATAACCAAAAGTACAGAAAACAAATCAATACTGAAGCTGCAGCTCTCTGAAAAAAAATCTTCCAGTGCAACAGAAGGATGCTCAACTGACCACAGGGGTCACTGCTTTTTAACTAAATTTCTCTCAGAAAAGAGCATGAACATCCACACAGTAAAAGCACAACTACCGAAGCAGAGTTTATTCCCATTCTCCCCTTGGATTCATCTACACTTACATACAATACACACACTAAGGAAACATCCTACCTTGCTGTAGGGGAAAAAAAAATAAAAAAAAAACCCAACAAGCAGGAAAAAAAAAAAAGACAGTAACTGTACATCAAACGTACTGCAATGTCATTCACAGCTGCAGAAATTAGTTTCTAGTTATTTATTACAAGTCCTAGCTTTTGCAGTGCATCTGTGAAAGTCTATGGACTCAACGTGGACATCCCGCAGAGTGCTTGGCCATTTCTGGATGCAAAGAACCTGCGGACAGAACTTGCTCTCCACAAATGAGAAGAACATGACTTATTCAAAGCTATTCCTTTTCTCTAGTTGTTCAATCTGGGAACAAGGAGTAAGAGAGGAAAGTGTTTGGGCTGTTTACCTCAACTTGTTTGATAACAGCTGTTATCTGAACAAAGAAAGGATGCTGTAAAAGCCGAGTAATTTACGCAGACCTCATAGGGGTAGCAATATTCAGGTACCTGAAGTAAAGGGATACATTTAAGCACTGTTAGGTATCACATAAAACATATGTGCATATACACACCTATTCCCACAACCCACCCAGGTAACAACAGTCTTCAGCACAAAACTGTATCCTGCATGCTGAAACATAACCAGACAGTCACAGCATTGACTTCACTCTTGTTAAAAAGTTAAAGAGATGGCATAATTCAAAAGAGTGAACGGTTCAACTCTGACAAATTGCACAGAAGCAAAGTCAACTTATTAGCAAAGATGCACTTCACTGTAAGATACAGGGCCCTTCACAGTAGCTGTACATTCCCTACCAGAGGAAGTATTTGTTCACGGCTTCCATACTAGAGAACTAAATACAAGATTGCAGTAAGATATCCATCTCTACCCACAGGAAAAAGTTTCATCATCCTCAACCATGGAGCAAAGCAGAGAGTAGTAGACTCTTGCTAGCATTTCTCTCATGCAGGCATTAGAGGGGTGATTTTTTTGTCATCGTCTTTTTTTTATTTAAAAAAAAAAAAGGTGACCTTTTAGCAACACTGAAGAGTAAACAGTATTTCTAACCAACTCTCGCTGCAATACAGGCAGACAGCAGCCCACTTCTCCACTGTTATTTCACTTCTCCACTGTTATTTCCTCACTTCAGAAAATTGCTGCACATCAGTTTCACCTTTCAGCACTTTGAACATTTATTCCTGCTTCTACAGCAATGCCTTTGAGATTTCTTCCAGGCAGCTTTTTGAAGTTACAATCAAACAAGGGAAAGCTCTAAAACTACATTTACTCCAGTTTGTTTGAAGTCATGGAACCTAGAGACTTTCCCCGGGACTGCCTAAGGCTTGCCTTTCACAGGCTATCACTTTTCAGTAGTAGGTCTACCAATACCCTCTTATCTGGGACATAAGATGAGGCACAAACATTCAAATGATTCTTGCTATTCCAAGTACACTGCTGGTGAACTGCTAAGGTGTATCTATTATCAACTTAATTTGTAGTTTTACTAGAAAAAACATTTGCTAGGATACCAAAGAGCAAGAGCCATACTCCAAGATGTCAGGAAAAAAGCAGTAGGGATTACAGAACCAAAGAGCAGCACCTCCACAGAATTAACCTGAACAGAGATAATTTTTTGCCTCGCTACATTTCACATCCATAAGAGACTACGACATCACCAATAGATGAGAACATATCAAAGTGAGTTTCAGGCATTAACAGATTGCTAGCAAAAATTACTGGCCCAGTGTGAAATATTGGTGCTTACCTCTATGGTAGCCAGCAAATTAATCTTTCATTTATAACCTGACAACTATGGGAAGTGCATTGCGTATGCAAAAGCACAGCATGTAAACATCCCTTTATCACAGGAAGCTTAAAACAAAGCAGCATGTCAGACTTCTCTAAGACCATGCCAGACAAAAATTATTTCCATGTTTCACATCTGATTCTACTAAAGCTCTTAAAAAAATATGGTCACTCCTCCCTACATCTTCTCTCTGTAGCAGACTAAAGGAACTACTACCAATAAACAAACATTAGGGCAAAGTCCTGCAATGAAAAATGCTTGAGATGCTGAGAGAAGCACTGATAACTCCTCCAACAACCTAGCAAAAGGGGTACAGAAGTTATTTGTTGCTCATGTACACCTTCAACAAGCCAAACAATAACCCACATCATGAATACCTCCTGCCTCTCTATCCTTCCTGAACCTCAAACAGCCACTCAAGCACTAGGCTTCAGTACTATAATTTTACTACAGGAAAGAAAAGTAGCACAAACAAAATAGAGTGTTGGAAGAGGCCACCCAACTCAGTAAGCTCAATATATTTAGGTTACATACATTGGCTGAGTTACTGTGGTACAAGTAAACATCGCGTGAGTCAGGTCAAGCAAACACACGCTAACACTTAGCTTACCCCAATTACAAAGTCAAACACCTTAATATAAAACCTTTGTGGTGCCTATACCATCTACTCCCAAACTGACATCATCTGCACATTTTGTAAGCAGACTCTACTCCATCATCTGAATCACAGATGCCATTACTGACAAATTCAGACACAGCAAGCTAGTAAGGAAGCCTATTTTAAATGCTTTTCCAGGTGATCCCGAATCCCTGTTAATTGCTCCATTGAATCATTTTTAATAAATTTTGCTCCTGCGGTACAGATGATTCCATTAAAAAAAAAAATCACTACATGTATGACATTTAAAAGAACATCCTTCAAAACCTTACACACTTCAAGTTATTATCACTTCTATCCTTTCCCCTCCCCCCTCCCCCCCATAATGCAGTAATCCAGTTCATCTGTCAAGGAAGCAAACTAATCAGCTTGATATAATTTTCCTCCTAACAAACTCACGTTGTTTGGCTGTCTTCCCTTATCTCATTGTCTTCTATGTGCTTATAAACTGCATCACAACTTCTACTATTATCCATGTAGCTGCAGGTAAGTCATGCCACGGCTGGAAAGAAACTCAACATGGCACACAGAAAGCCTGACCGAATCAAATACAGCAGGCTCAGGTCTGAAAGGAATATAACCACAGCGGCACTAAATCCAAGCTAATAAGCTCTGCCAGTTCTTGCATGTCCTGGGAACTGGAAGAACAGGATGCATAAAGTGCCAAGGAAGTATTTCCTACATAAGTATCTGAACAGCAGATCATGATGCCAACAAAACATGCTGCAGCATTTTTTTCACCATGTTTTTTTTTCTTTTTTGCTCCAAAAGGGTCTATATGTTAAAGCATGTCCTAGCAAAGCTTGGACATTACTCTTAAGTAGCCACACCACACACATCTGTGCCTTTAAAGCTCACAAAAATCTGAAATCCTTTACAGTAACCAGACAGATTTAATAGATTTTAACTCAACTGCTCCTATGCAAATTCACTTCTTTGCTTAGGAGCACTTCAGCATGCTTACCTCTTCCCCTCATCCTGCTTCATCAAATTTTACTCGCTACTTTCATTTTTCATCAGCAAAACAAAGCATTACTGAATTTGATAGTTACACAAGCTTTTTTGACTTCACTAGTTCAGAAGAAATCCACTGGGTGATAAATCCACTTAAACCTCTTTAGCTTTACAAAAATGTGAAAGTAAACTAGAGTGAATATTCTACTCACAAGAGGAAGCCTCTTGTAGGCCATAGTATTTGTAGCAGGACTATATAACTATGGGGAAAAACACTCACGGCAAGCAGTCTACCCAGCTTGTATGTAATTCAGACTCCAGGATATAAAACCAAAATACAAGTCACTTGAGGCAGAAGCAGAGATAGTAATACCTTTGTATGGATACAGAATGGACCTCTCCCAGCCTGTCACTGTACTAAAGAGCAGGATTATTCTACTCTCAAAGTAACGAGAGACTTGAAAAACTCAAAAGATAATCATGTGTTATGATCTCATGTATTGTGATCATTCTCACCTTTTTTTTTTAAAACCTATTAATTAAAACCTCTGAGTTTAACACAGCTTAATTCTGCTCATGTATCGCACCCCACAACTTTCTGTGACCACCCAGCTATGTGTTTGTACAACATCTACACAGATAAACAAAACTCTAAATTTTGTTTGAGTAGAGCAATTTTGAACTGACTGTATTCAGGTAGCGCCTGAATTAACTCCCTTTCTGTCTGTGACAGGCAAATGAACTGCTTCACACAGAATTTATTTAAGCGTGCCAATTACAAACCAAAAGGCAATTTCTACAAAAGCTCTTAAGCATCCACATCACTGACCTCTACAGCATTCCTGGGATCAGGGCAAACAGCTTCAAAAGAAAAGGGCCCATTCCTTTCCGAGGTTTCTCTTCCAACACCAAAGGTGTTCTTTCACTAGGTAAAGTAAAAGGAAAAAGGTTAGAATATAAATGTGACAATAAAATCACAGCGCTTTGCCATTCCGAAATGGAAAAGTAGTCACTCCTCTGATAACTGGACTTTCAAAATCCAAGAAATCTTTTAAAAGGAGCTGTTGCAAACTAGAAATCAACACACAGCACTAAGCTTAAACAAGCATTACCTTCCCGATTAAATTATACTCACTGAGAGCACATGAACTGCTAAAAGTGTTACTATAAAGTCCAAGCCCAGTGATGAATGCACTGACAGCCTGTGATCAGCAAGAGCAGCCCTCCAACGAACGAAGTGATTTCTCATCATTACAGCAGGGGAATAAGTTCTAAGCTGCATTGACCCCAACCCAGCTGAGCAAACTGTGAAGCTACTGAATGTGCCTGTTTTTCCCTGGTCTCTCCCCTAGCTTTTTGCCTCTTTTTTCAAAGTTATAAACTGCTTATCTCAGAATTTGCAAGCAGACACACACAAGCCAACAAGATGCACTGACTCAGCTCAGTTCAGCATGGCTCCATGAATCCATCACGACAAGATTTTCCAGCTAACCCAAGGCAGGTGGCAGAGGCAGCAAAACCAGCACTATTCACTGTTGGACCTGGCAAAAAACTACATACCTCGGTTAAATGCTGCACCTTGGTTAATTAGCCGACAGATGGCAGACCATTACTTTACCTCTGATTCCCAGTCGGTCCCATTCAACACTAGCAGTTCAGGTGTTCCTACACTACAATACACTACACAGTACAGGCATACCTAAAGCAACTGGGAAAACTTTATAATACAATTCACATTATTTGTCGTTTTATTATTTTGTACATTAAAAGGAGCAGGGAAGATTTTAGGGGGGGAAAATTGACACAGGTCAAAAAAAGCAGCACAGCATCAGGTACTTTCAAAAGGCTTTGTGACTGAGGCGGCACTAATGTCACAAACTTGCTCAGAGAGATGTTGCAGTGCTTAATAACAATAAAACATCTTGTTACAACATTGTTGTATGCACTAAACACTTCTGTAACTTGCTGCAAGTGTTCAGCATTAACAGCTAAAGCAAGAACTTCTCTTCTAACTCCATCCTCCACGACCATAAAATTCTCTGCTACTCCTAAGCCAGGGAAGAGAAGTCAATTAACAAAGTACACCATTTGAGACTCACAGGAGTTTTTAAACTGTTTATTTTGTTGTAAGGCTAAGGGCCTTTGTTTGTGGAGTGAAGCCTGCTTTTAGAAAGAATACTCCTATTTTAATCCAGGAAATTGGTAAAGGCATCTGAGCAACAAACTAGAAAAATTTACCTATGCTTCCCAGTACAAAGGATGATGAGCTAACAAGTTTGATTTCCAAAGGAATCCATCCACACAGGCACTGCATGCACTCACCCCACTAGCATTCTCAATAGCATCTTCACTACTTCAACTCACCTGTCCTACACATAGGCCACACAGCATTTGCTTACAACTATTTTCCTAGGAGATTAGCTCCAGCAACCCACCTTCAGTGGTCACTAACTGAAATACACCAGATGAACTCAGACCAGCAAATATTCTAGAATCCAGCCTCACATGGGTCACTGCATCCATGCCCATGATTTTTGGCGTATCTTAGATGCTTCTTCGCCAGTGCAAAAGTCATACCAGGCCTGGGCAATATACCACAGGCCCATGCTGCCCACACAGAATCATCAAGCCCAGAGAACCACCCTACAGTATCCTGGCCTTATTCAACATGACACGCCCATGGAACGCGTTCATCTTCTGCTTCTATCCGTCTCGTCTGCCCTCACTTTCATCTCATCGTCATGCAACTGCTCATGGGGAAAAATAAGGAATCAGCAGCCAGTATCAAATACTATGTGTGCACAGCGTGTTACACAGTAGAAACTGGGACTGCAAAACTCAGAAACACAAGAAGTAGGGTGAGCACTTTTATTTTTACCACTACAGAAGCAAGTAAATGTAATAAACAAATGGTCCCTTTGTCACAGGAACAGTTACGGGGACTAGGTTGGCAGCAAACCCCAGCACAAATAGGGAATTGTAGTTTCTGCTACCTTCAACTGCATTTCACTCTCTTAAAAACTTTACTATATCACCAACAACCTCTCAGGTTCAAAATGATAGATTTTTATTTGTAAATACAGACAATGAAAGTCTCAAGTACAGGCTCCAGATCAAATCAGACTGCCATTAAGCCAAACTTCATTAACATTTACTATATTTGCAAAGATCACATGACCAGTTACACTACGAGTACTCAAAACCTACAAGCTTTGTTGAGCAGAAATCAAAGTGCAGGACCAGCATCCTTCTCCAGCTAGAACTGTAAAACACACCGTTAGGAAGCAAAACCCTGAAGACAGCTTGCAACTCTTTTTCACGTGCATTATTTACTTCATCTTACAGCAACCAGGTGCAGTAAAAAGAATGAATGCTGTGAGAGCACCAAGGAACCATGCCTCCCACCCAGTCTTTCCGGACCCAAACCATCTAGTTTATCTATATTCTGACAGGACATTTGGAAAGCCTTGTCTCAGTCTTGAATCTCTTACACTTATCCTACCTCCATATCTTAAGTTTGTTAGAGTCACAATGGCTTGAGAAGTACTTCATCAAAAGCATCTGCACAACATGAGTTGTTTTGACTTGCACTCTCAAAACCAATTAACCTGGGGGAAGGGGGAGAGGGGTGCTGTTTAAACATAGTTAACAAGAACTAAATGCCTTCTTTGGTGCCAAAAAGAAACCTCTCCTACTTCACTTACATCAATCAATTTTTAGTTTGCCCAAGCTTACATTCCCCCTGTGGCCATCAGCTGAGTTACCAAAAGTGGCTGCAAAGCCAATAGCCCACCCCATTTATACTACAGCACTGAGAAAAGCAGTAAGTTTTCAGCACTGAATACCCCAAAAGACTGACATCCCCCAAAGAAATATAACTAAACTAAGTAACAAAATAGCTAGTTTTGAACCCACTGGTCACAAACAGCAAAAGTCAGGAAGCACACAAGACAGTTCAAGCGATACCAGTCTCCTCGTATCCCCCAGCCTAGTGAAGGCTCAGAAGCAGCCCAAGCAGAAATGGCAGCTAGTGTACGTCCTCCGACTACGCTGCACACTGACAAAAACCCTGCTGGTAAATCCTGAGAAGGAAAACCCTCTCTGGTCAGTGCCAAGGGTGCAGCACAGCTTGGTTACCTACTGCTTAATCAAGTCTTGACTGTAAAGGAGAAACACCTCTGGGAAATACACTGGCATATTAAATACTGAAAACAAAACCTCTCCTCTTCATGCTTAAGGAAAAGATCTATGTTTTCCAAACAATCAAGACTCAAATCTACTTCTCCTAGATTTCTTCAGGCATTCGCCCTCTCTCCATCTAAACTAGGTTCTTGACCCTTCACAGGGACAATGGACCTCCTGGTGGCATGCAGGTACATAACGGACTCCATGGCTGCGCTGTCTACAGGCTTCCTCACCGATCCCTGTCCACTGCAAGGGTGCAGAAAGGAATGTAATTTCACCTTGAATCAGACTGCACCTTTCCAGATACGCAGCGTGAAGACAAGCAGCACTTTGATCTCTGGTGTTACAGTTTGGCTGTGGCCGGCAACCAAAGGGCCACGTGGACGCTCTGCTGCCCCTCCCCCTGCTGGGGTGGGGAGGAGGATGGAAAGAAACAGGCAGAAACTGGTGGGTTGGGATGAGGGCAGTTTAACAGAACAGCAAACAAAGGGAACAG
>Ga0065711_1041293_pt1 | contig 16257 bp, 6 predicted proteins | sample Hoacrofraction12_FD_59098 | JGI IMG/M metagenome (GOLD analysis project Ga0065711, IMG submission 59098) | Hoatzin crop microbial communities from Cojedes, Venezuela - Epithelial fraction 12 v2 (version 2) | ecosystem: Host-associated > Birds > Digestive system > Esophagus > Crop | place...
TCAGGCATGATTTCCCTTTGGTGAATCCATGCTGACTACTCCTGATAACCTTCTTTTCTTCCACTTGCTTGATGATGGCCTCCAGGATAAGCTGCTCCATCACCTTTCCTGGGATGGAGGTGAGGCTGACTGTCCTGTAGTTCCCTGGGTCTTTGCAGGACTACCCAACACTGAGATGCCTAGAGAGGTACAGCACAAATAATGTGTGGATGCCAAAGTGCGCACATATGTTTAAGAGAGGGCTGTGTCTAGAGAAGAAGGAATCAGACTCCTCTCTGAGGTTCTCCTTGATGCAACCAGGGGCAATGGATGCAAGTTGCAACATAAGAAATTAAAATTAAATCTTAGGGAAAAGAACTTTGCAACAATTGAGTCAAATACTAAAAAAGACTTCCAAGAGAGATTGTAGAATCTCTGTCCTGAAAGATATTAAAAGCTCTAGTGAAAAAGTCCTGAGCAACCTAAAACTGGCCCTGTTTGGAGTAGAAAGTGGAACTAGATGACATCTGGAGGTCTCTTCTAACTTCAGTTATTCCGTGCATCAGTGACAGCTTGGCTTTGTAAATCAATGGTCAGGGCATCCCTCCAAAAGTGGACTGTCTTAAGTTGAAGCCTTCAATTGAGAAAGTTCTTAGCTGTTTAGCATTTAAAGACTCTGAATGAAAAATGGAATTTTGAGTATGGGGAGGAGGGATTTCTTATTCATGTAGAAATGCTGTTATCACTAGGCCATTCTGAAAAAAGGCTATTGTACCATTTTCTCCTAATCCAGCCACTTTTTGGAAAAAAATCATTATGCAGGTTGCACCACAATGCAGAATGTGTATTTGACCTTCAACAGCAGTTGCACCATATTCCCTAACTGCAGGACTACTGGAGGACCCCAAGTCCAGGCAAAAGAAAGTCCAATATTTCAGAGTATTAGCACTGAAGTCAATAAATGTGCATTCCACTCCTGTAGCAGAGTGCTTCAGTTTCAGGAAACTCAGCAATTAGTGTCACAATGTTCAGGATTCCTTTGTGTCCCCTGGAAGATACAAAGCTCTTCTCCCCATTTCACAGCTTGCCATGGACTACTTCTTGTCTGTTTAACCAGTTTTGCCTTCCTCTTTGCTTGCTTTTGTCACTCAGCTGATAGTGGATTTTCTCCATCTCCTCATTCCACATCACTGCTTTTGGGTGGACATATCCATTGTCTGCAACTTTGCCTTCTGAGAGGAACAAGCCAATCTTTCTCCATTTTGTAGACCCTCCACATACATTATTTTCCAAGTTCAGACAAAAAGATTTCCCTTGCCAGCTTGCTTAATGCTATGTTTATTTCTTCTATCTGCCTTTCAGTTTTGAGCTCATATTATTATTTAATTTCAAAGCATTCTCACAATTAAGATCCAAAAACATAAATAAAATTCCCTTTCTCTGAGATTACTGGAATAAGTTTCTAGTATTGCAAGTATTGAGTCATACACATGATAAAATTAATATAGAGCAAATACTTCAACTAATTTATCTGAGATATATGTGAATAAAGTTTGACGTGTTCTAGGAACAGGGTTACCTTTTTCATGCAGTAGGAAAGATGAGGGCTGTAAAAAATGAGGTTTTTTTGAAAGTGTCCATTTAAACCCTGGAAACCAATTTCTGTGACCTCTGTTGATAAGATTTTTGCCTGATTAATGAAAGAAAAAAGACTGAAATATTTTGCTCAGATTAATATCAGCACAAGAGGTACATTCATTCCACCCTCTGTTGTCAGTGGATACACAGGCAAACCTTTGTTAGATAGTACCCATCCGCCCTTCATATGGGTAATACAAATCATGTCATTCTCAGTTGAAAAAAAATCTTTTGTGCTCTTTCAAAAAGAAAATTCTAATGCATTTTGGAAGGCTTCCTTCTCTTTTTATAGATACTGTTCTTCAAGACAGAAGTATAGCTTAGGACACAGAGCAGTTTTAGTGTGTAAACTTGTGGGGCCATACAATATGTCTTAATATTACAGGTTTAATACTAACTGTGCCCCAGTAATTTAATAATTCTGTGGGAAGACTGCTGAGTTATAGAGGATATTTGTCTTGTGATCTCTTTGTGGCAAATCAGAAATTACAGCAGTGCTCAAAGGAATAGAAATCTTAGATACTCATGACCTTCACTGAAACCCCTTTCGTCACTTGTCAGTTCTTTAAGGGGCAATTTAATTGTAGCTCTTTGGCGGTGACAAGGTAAGTGCTGGCATTTTGGCACTGTCATTCATTAACCTCATGCAATGTCAGCAGTAGTGCCTCAGACATGTCACCGTTTCCCCAGTGATGGCAAGCTGACTTTTAGGACATATGTTATTCCGGAGACGCAGACTAGATAAGTCTGCATGCTTCACATTCTTCTGTATTGGGAATTATTTGTGCATTTCTAATGCAGTTATTTAGCTTCAAGAGTAAAACAAACTTTTTTTAATCCTGAAGAAGGAAATCTGTCATGTACCATGAGCAGAAAACTACGTAGATCATTTATGTTGCTCAGAAATTGAAAAAAAAAAAAAATCAAACAAAAAACAACCCAAACAAAGCAAAGCAAAACAGGCAAACAAAAAAGAACCAACGAAAAAAACCCTGAGTATAAACCAATAGTAAACAGGAATCTATTATCATGATACCTGGATGTTTAATAAAATTCTTTTGTGTTCAAATATTTTAAGGCATAATTCAATAAAGAAGATGCCATAAAGCAAGGTACACAATATACATTATAATTATTATTATTTATTTTGCATTTCCTGTTTCTGAATGTTTACAGGAAACCAAGCTATTAATAACCAAAAGATTGGTGAGAAGAATTGGTGCTTATAACTATTTGCTGGTGACAACAGTAAATGCCAATACCTAGAAAAACAGTATATATTTGATTGCACCTTTCCTCTACTCCTTCTTCATTTGCACCTCAGAATGACTGTTGATTCTGTGTAATACAGCAATATAAATGTTAACCATGACAACAATAATAATAAATAAGCTTGATTCTCATTTTGCAAAATGCACAGTAGGAGAAATAAAGATTGCTCAAAAACAAAGTAGTTGTTATGCTGATTTTATGCATGTCTCAAGATGCAGACACTTGAATCTAGATTTAAAACCCTAAAATGTAAATCTTTCGGGTCTACCTAATCTGTAACCTCTTTTAAAAATTGAATCCCAGTTGAAGATGGTTCTCAAAGCGTTCCCATATTTCCACCCTATATAAAAGTCTATTCTAACTAGTCTAGACCTTGAACCAGCACGGAGGTATCCCCAGTGCCTGAAATCAGGCAGGTGAGAATAATCAGTTCTGGAGCTCATTGCCTTGTTTAAACAATCTCCCAAAAGAGCAGATAGGAGGGAGCAACCTATCAAGAAGAAACTGATGGAATCAAGTTTACTAGGGATGTCTGAGAAAGTTGAAAGAATTTCTGCCAAAAACAACATGCAAAACCTATGGACAGATGAGTACTTAAATTTTAATCTTGGTTTTTTATAAATTCCCTTAAATAGTTTCCATTTTAGGTTACTTAAAAGGTTTATATATGAACACGTGTGTGAGAACACAGATAAAAAGATATGGAAAAAAAGGTAAGAGTAGATAAACAAAGGGAACTTAAGAAAAAAAGTGTAAATAACTGAAGTGACTTCCTGAAAATGCTACAGGAGCTTTTTACAAGAATACTATACTTTTCCTTTCATCAGAGATCACCTAATGACATAACGTGTATTTCAAATGTAGGGATATGACAGTTCAAAAAACCCCCATACAGTCCTTGTACTGAGGTGAAATTGCAGTGAATACCAGTCACCTAGATAATTATTGTTGCATAGTTCAGAAAATGAAATTTCTATTTTAGAATATTTTTGTAACATATATCCAGCACTTATTTCAGATAAAATAACAAACTCCAGGCAAAAAAGAAAAGAAAAAGCAAATTTCAGGCAAAATATCAACACTTTCCTAGGATAAGATTTAAATGTTTTATTTTGCTGAGTTACAAATCCTGAATACTGATGCTTGCTTTAATTTCTTTTCAAATTGTTGCTGAGATTAAAAACCTATAATTTTTAAAATCTTGATACTGTTTTATTTTCAAAATATTTGCCGTCTTTTTAATAGATATTGTTCATATAAATTTGATTTTATGAAAAAAAAAATCATTTATACAAAGTGGCAGTTTCCAGAGGACAAAAGGTTGCAATGACTTATTTCTGTCAGTACTACTACTACGGACTTCAGTTGAAAGCGTGTAGGTGAAAGCAAGGGCAATTGCTGAGAACGTATGAGAGTAGTGTGTCAGCAGATTGACTGAAACTCCAGGCAGCTGAAGTTAAACAAATTGCAATACAGTGCTGGGGACCAAAACTAGACATCTAACTGCACCTTTACAGTTTACCTGTGAAGAAGCAATAATAATTTCTAAATATTTTACTAGATGCAGTTGTATACATTGTATAAACATAATTCTGCAAGAAAAACGCTAGCCATGCTAAAGAAACATTAAATGTTTAGAAACATTAAAGGCATCAGTAGGAAAGAACAATGACTGTAGCACGGACTTCTCCAGTCTAAGAAATGGTGACAGATGTAAAGAGAAAAATGGAAACAAAAAAAGTTCAACTACAGTGTTAGGATTCTATCCTGTGAAAACAATTCCATACCGATAGACCCGGCAGCTTGAGAGTCCTGTTTTCCAAGAGCAGCACTGCACTGCAGCGCTGCAGCTCAGACGCAGCCCGGGAACGGCATTTTGCCAGGGGCGCCCATTGCACATTCACGCCAGTCACACTAATTGATCCAGGAGTATTTGCCATAGCAGTTTAAGAGAATTTAGATTCTCTATGGCTTTTATTCCCCCTTCCCCCCCAGGGCTGGCAATACAAATGAGTGATTTCCTTTCGTCATACATAAAGATCTGGAGACACAACATTAACTGCTGTCATGACAGTTTCCAATTTGATAACCAAAAATTGAACCAAAGCAAAAACAAGTGCAGGAATGATTGGATTGAAAGATTATGATGAATCTCAGCGTTTCCACACACACCCCCCACCCCTAGTTTATCTGGCACCTTTCTAGAGCTAAACTCCTTCCTACATATTAACATCACAATTAAGAATTACAGAATAATAACATTTCCTACTGGTAAATTAAAGGAATTTTTTTCACTGCACAGATGACTAAAACCAAATTCTCAGTGGAACAAGCAAGTTATAAATATCCTTATAAGAAATGGATAGATAAAGATCATCCGACACTGCCTTGTTTCCCTTTCTTCTAAGTAAAATGTCACATTCTGCTCTACCTTACATTTGTATTGGTACCAATTCTCTGCTATCTCACTTAAGGGGCTTCTCAGATGATTAATCCTGAAGTAACAAAGCATCAGATGGCTTTTATCAAGTCCTTTCCTCCCTTGAATGGGAAAAATGTGATACTACTGGCCCTGGAGAACCAAGCAGGTCAATGTAAGGGCAGAACTGGCTCATTATCTTTATACACATTTAACCAAAAGGGTGAGAGAAGCTAAATGACATGGTGTTCTGCCTGAGAGAGCTGGCAGGGTAGGAAAGCAGCAGACAAAAAGCCTTCCTCCATCGGCTCCTCCTAAACAACACTAGCAATCTTGCTGTGTTTCCTTTTCTGGAAAAATCTTGAAAAATTTAGTAAACATCAATTAGTTATCCAGGCATGTCCAAAATAAAATAGAAATGTGTATTAAGACTAGGACAAGGAGAAACAGAATATAAAAGTGAATTTGTTCCCCATCATTTTTATCAGGAATAGTGTGGCCAGCAACTGTAGGGAAGGGATCTGTACCCTGTACTCAGCACTGGTGAGGCCGCAACTGGAGTACTGTGTTCAGTTTTGGGCCCCTCATTACAAGAAGGACATTGAGGTGCTGGAGCATGTCCAGAGAAGAGCAATGAAGCTGGTGAAGGTTCTAGAGACCAAGTCTTATGAGGAACTGCTGAGGGAGCTGAGGCTCTTTAGTCTGGAGAAGAGGAGGCTGAGGGCAGACCTTATTGCTCTCTACAACTACCTGAAAGGAGGTTGCAGCAAGGTGGGTGTTGGTCTCTTCTCCCAAGTAACTATCGATAGGACAAGAGAAATCATCCTCAGTTGGTGCCAGGGGAGGTTTACATTGGATATTAGGAAAAATTTCAGGCTGCCCAGGGAAGTGGTTGAGTCACCATCCCTGGAGGTATTTAAAAGAGGAGTAGAGGTGGCACTTAGGGACATAGTTTAGTGGTAGACTTGGCAATGTTAGGTGAACAGTTGAACTCAATGATCTTAAAGGCCTTTTCCAAGCTGAATGACTCTGTGATTCTATGATTTCAACCGAATCAGGTTCAAAGAAATTAAAGCACTTGGTGACATTCAGACAAGCTGCGGAATTTCTCTCCAGAGTCAAGTGTTCGATTGCTTATGTTTAGGTTGCCCCAAAATAGGAGTCTATAACCATACGGTAGTTCTGACTTTATCTACATGGGGCTAACAGATGTGACACAAGACCTGCATGATTCTCATGCCTTCTGGAGCAGCTCCTGAAAGGCCAAACAGAATGTCCCTTGCTATCTCAAAAGGTACCAGACAACTTAGCATAGGTAAGTAACCTATGTCCTTAAACTTAGCTGTTCGTAACATGGTTTTCTATATGAGCTTGCTGTAGAAGCATCAGCTGTAGGCAAAGGAAATATAGTCTGTGTGGTCAGTGGAGAGGAAAGGGGAATTCAGCTCACCCTGAAGTACCGGCTCATCTGAATTGCGCTCTAGAGTTCACAGCAGTGCTCAGATCTTTATGGATACTTGGAGAACTCTGAAGATATTCTAAACTATACTAAGGTGTCTTATAAATATTCTGTTCAGACTTTTTTCCCCAGAAAAAGCTTATCCTTTCATCCTATAATACCAGGCCTCATTTTCACCCACTTCTCAATAAACTGATTATTTGGGGACAGCATAAATGTACCAAATATAACAAGAGACAGAGATGTAATTTTACAGGAAGTAACAAAATACATGAATTTTGGTTTTGATTAAGAAGTTTCTACACCATGGAACAAGCCAGTTACTGTCATTGCTGTATCCAAGGTCTGAAAGAACTGGGTAATATCTATTTTCCTAAAGCTCATTTTGATAGGAGTACCTTGAACTGGACAAGAAGAAGCAGTAATTCAAAATTTCTGCTGAAAAAGAAAAAGTTGAGAGTGGAAAATCCCCAAGGGCTGAACAAAAGAATGATAGTGCATATAATTTTAAGACACTCAAAGTTCATGTCAGTTAGCTTTAAATGGGAGACAGGAAGCTCAATGTATGTTTTCGTAGCAAAATAATCTCTTGTAAATGCAGGAACAGCCAAAATCATAGAAAAGTAATCTGCAGCAAAGGGAGGGAGTGAAAGAACATGATTCAGTGGAAAGAAAAACATTTATAGGAAAGAGGAGTCAGGGAATCTTCAAAGGATGCTGTCTTTGGCCAAAACTCCTGTGAGTGCTGAGAGGAAACCATGATACAGAAACGTCTGTAAGTGTGCTCATTATTTTCTGTAGGTCTATGCATTTCTTATGCTAAAATGGTACAACAGCCTCTCAAAGGATACACGTTTGTCTATAAGTTGTCTTAACCCAGCTAGGAATTAAGCAATAAAATGGAGTCTTTTCTAGAGATCTGCCTGTGTTAGTAGCTCTACTGGGCCCAGGCTTGTTCTCTGGTCACAAAGTCAGATGGCACAGCACAGTTCACTTCCACACAGATAAGCTCTTCTCAGCCCCAAAGCAGAGTGGCACACAACCTGCTCTGTCCCCAGGCGGCATGAGGTGGCCTCACCAGAGCCATGGTGCTGGTCCACCTCAAGCTGCTGGGCTTAGCCCTGCTTTGCTTACAGCACCCAGCATGACTTGATGACCAAGAGAGTGATGGGAAGGTGCTTGCTAAAGTTACCAGCAAATGCTAAGTCTTGGGTGTGGATGGGTGTAGCAAAGGCTGGTCTGGCATGCGGTGCTGCCCACAAGCCCCAGCTGCCAAGACCCACGCAGGGCATGGGGGGCTCAGCCTGGGTTCCTGCAGTGCGGCCAAAGCCTTCCAGGGCTCACATTCAGGGGATCTGCCTGTTCAAGTTAATTCACTCTGCTCATTTCCCCTTTTCTCTTCAGCTTCCCTTCCTCTTAGTCTTTTCAATATTTTAGCTGACATACAAAAAAGAATACTTAAAAATAATATCTGGCACTCTTAATTTTTTCTTATTCTCTAGTTCACAGTCAAACTCAGCCAAGATCATATTTTACATACCCAACAGACATGCAGGCACTTTCAGGAATGTACAATGCATTTTCATGTATTTTATTACTGGTCATTCTTTCTCAGTTATAAAAATCTGCACTTAATGTACAAAAGTACTGCACAGAAAAAATAAATTAAATTTAAATGTCAACATCTGTTTGTCCCCAGATTTGTAAAATGGGTTGAGAACCCAATTTCTGAATATTGGCAGGCCTCGATGTATTTTCATAAGTTTAATGAAATGGTAGTCCTCTAGTTTATTTGCAGTGAGATTATCAATGACGAATATCCAGGTCATGGGGTGCAGAGTGACCCCAGGCCCCACAGTGTTTCTGCTTAAAGCACAATATCACATAGGCAAAGCTATACTGCCTTGAGAACTGTACCCTTTGGACCAGGAAACAATACAGGATGAAACCTTCTTGATTCAAGCTACTTTTGCACAAAGATATTTTTACATGAAGCTCTTTGTTTGTAGAATCAGGAAGGAAAGCAGACAGAGTGCAATATGATCGCTGACTACACTAACTAAGCTTAGGTCCAGCTAGAGGTATGAATTCTACCTGCACCAAACTCTTCGTAAGTAGCTCTGATTTAGTGTTTCAAAAATATTCTTTTCTGCTGGTGAACTAGACAAGCCTCCATGGATGATAGGGCAGACATTTTGGATCCAGTTCTAAATTGAAGTGGCTACACCTCTACTAGTAAATTATATGGTGCCAGGGCACAAACCTAGTCAAAAGAACTGTTGTCTACTCTGTGAAATTGTTAGACTTGTTCTGTAGAACAATTTGTCTTTGGTAAGTGACACAGTCCCAGGCGATATTCAGGTATGGACATGAACCAACCCAAACAGGCAATTTAGATGCTAACTTGTTCAGGAGAGCTGCACAGTATGAACATACCAAGACAATATCAGCTAGCTGTTGGGAAAGAGAAATGGACCTAGTGCGGTTTTGTTTAGTAGTATATACTTAGACAGTAAATCTGGATGCACCCAGGCTAATTCCAACTGAGGCTATCTGTAGCAGAGCTGCTGCAGTGTCTCCCTAACCAACTCCTTAGAAGTCCTGGTTTCTGCCAGGTTTGTTAATCTGAGCTCAGGGTGAGATCCTGGAGAACTTTTCCTCATGTGCCTATGTCCTCCCATGCTGAATCTAGCGAACCTTTGCAGAACCGCTTTACTGAGGAGTGCTGTGCAGAGAACGTCAGTGGCTCTGTTGGAGCTAGCACAACTTGCATGGCTGGAGCTGAACTGGTACTAGTAAGTCTAGCCAAACTGGCTGGAGTTTTTCTGCTGCTTTCCCCAACAAACATTTGTTATATTTTCTCCATCTCAGATCTTCTGTTCAGGAATTGATTACTCATGGCTTTATGCCAGATGAAGATCTACAGTTACATACACAGCAGATCTGGGACACAACTGTAAGCAAAGTCCCAGTCCAAGAACTAGCTAAACACCTCTAGTCTATTCAAACGGGTAGATAAAATCACTGTGCAGCTAACTTCTTGGCAGAAAAGGACAGGTCTTTGCTGTAAACAGAGTTCAGTGGCCTTGAACTGTCCTGTGTAAAAGTTTAACACATACCCTGACTGCACATCCCAGGGAGTACAGTATTGACATGGTTTTTTGCCATACCAGTGCATTTTGTTTTTTTAGTTAATAGGCGTGAGCATCTTATCTGTCCACTAAGCTACAGAACACTTTATTTCTCAAAAGCTACAGGAACTGCAGGCGTCAGCCTTCTGTTTGTTGCTTTTTACCTCTGAGCCATGTATAGATGAGGGCTGCATGGCAAATCCTCTTGTTGCTCAATCAGTTGGCAGTTTTTCCTGGACTTCAGTGAGGGGAGTGTCTCACTTTTGGAGAGGAGTGCAGAGGGAGTTCTGAGCAAATGCTGTGCACAGTTACAAACGTCAGCAGGAGAGAGAAGGCAGTGGAAAAATCACTAGAAGTAAAATAACTTTTGTAAGATCAAGATAGAACCTAGCATTTCAAACCATCAAGTTTCCACCATAGCTCTAGCAAACTCTGGGTATTTGCCAGTCTGGCAGTAACTGATGCTTTAGCTATCCTAGCTGTCTTTGATAACATGAAACCTGTGAGCAAATGAAGAATCAGAAGCAGGGATAGACTTAAACACTTCCATACAATTTCAAACACTGCAGTGAAAATATATACTTGTTTTTTTCTTCAACATTTTCTGTTCATTTCCTTCTTCTTTATTCATTGTGTTGTAATAATAAAGAATGTGATCCTTTTCATTTAGAGAAAACTGTATTATAATTTGCTGTCCCTGTATAGGTTCCATATGCACATGGAATAATGTATTTAGAAACCAAAGGAAATAGATTTTTTAAAAATAATCTGTCATCCTGTAATATTCTCCATGGTGTTTTGATTCAAACTCAGTTCTTCCTGATCTCTCTCATTATTCACTTTTGAACTGTTTGGTGCCAGAATTGCAGGCCAACTGGAAGGAAGAACGCAGGGAAAGTATTAATTCCCTGCGACATGAATTTGGATATCTGACTTTCACTGTACAGTTTCACACCCAAAAGAAATCCTGAGCTCTGTCACAATGGCCCACATTGACGAAAATGTCAAATAGACACAAAAAGACAGCAAATGAAAGGTTTCTAACAAGGTGTATTAAGTAAGCAAGGACAATACTTTTTAGCTTTTTGAAACCTTTGTGTTATCTCTGGTTTTGTACAGTTAGAGACATTTTTTAAGGAGACAGAGTGGAAGCTCAGTTCCACTGATATTAGTGGTAACATTCTAAATAAAGTTGCCAGGGGCAATACTTGCTGTTTACTGCTTTTGCTATCAAACATTGTAAATTACCTTTTAGCTAACCAAGACTACTGCCTTGAGCAGGAGCAGCTTTCTAGAGTTCCCCAGTGAAAGCGGTATTTCTTTATAGAGAGAAGAGAAAAAGTATCTGCATACTTGGAAGCTTTACACCAATGTTAGATAAAATCTGCTTTTGATTAAATAAATAAATATCATCTGCTGAAATCTTAGACATGACAAACTGCAAGCTGAAACACTTGCCTATATTTGATGATTTGCATCAGGCGTATGTAAGCATTATTCTATCAGTAGTTCTGAAAATAAGGATCAAATTCTTCTGTGAGGATCACAACCAGAAGTGGAAACTACCAGCAGAAGCCTAAAAACCACTGCTATGTATGTTCAGCCTGGCTTGTATTTTAAAGATGGGTTTGCATGCTAACCAGTATAGCATTCATTCTCCAGACTCTTGCTTCTTGCTTTACGGTTTTTTTTCTCCAGTTCTTTAGTTCTAGATTTTTTACTTACAGGCAAGGCTTGAATTCATACATTTGGGATGCAACTCAGCCCCTTCTCTGATTCACAGTTCCATCCTCCCCAGGTAACCAAAAGGTAGTATCTTCTCAAAAGCCTCCTTTCTACCCTCCATCCAACACTAATTATCAATTTTCTCCTCTTTGTTATACTAAAAAAAAGAAAACACATTATAATGATCTTGCCTTTCTTGAATTACGTCTCACGGCTTCTCAGAGTTTTTGCATGTTTGTGAGAGAAGGCGTCTCTATTTTTCTCTTTTGTTCCCAGTGTATTAGAACATAAAGATGAGAGGTACTGGCATCTTCATCTGGATCTATCAACTTACAGTTACTGGTACAAGTCTTCTGTTGTCTATAGGATACCAACATATGCTATAATTATTTTTCCATCACTGCCCTTGAGAGTGAACATCTGCTCCTACCCTGTCATTACAGTTTTAATCTTCTTGCAGCTCCTGTTTCCTTGAAGAGCAATCCAAATGAGACAGACCCAGTCTTTTACTTTTCTCCAGTTTTTGAACAGCTTCCAGGCTTTCATCAGAGTGAAGTGAATACCTCGAGCTCCCACCAGTATTCATTTAAATGAGAAACTGGATCCCTTTAGCTGTGCTTGTGCCTGTGAGCAGATGGAGTGAGGTGGGAATCCAACTTGCTCACAGGCACAAACACAGCAACAGCAAATTGAATTTGCTGTTCAAGAGGTGGGGGTCTCAGTGCTCAGACAGCAGCCACAGCCACACTGCATCGAGTGTGGGAGCCGCAGGATTTGCATCAATACGAAGGGTCCTCTCACCAGCTCACAGGCATTGCGCTCTCTCGTGGCCTTTCCCAACTGTGATGGAGAGCCCCTGTTCACCCACTTCACCCTGATTCACCTCTGTGATTTCCTTACTTTTAAAATTTTTTGTCTGTACCCTTTGTCCAGGATAAATGTTTCCCTTTGAAAGCACCAAACGCAGGAACAAAAATAAAATATTCTCACAGCAGATCTCAGTTCTGTGGTTAAGAGTAATGACAGGTACATGAAATAATGCTTTTGCACTGCTTTACAGTTGGACTTTATGATCATAAAGGTCTTTTCCAACTTAAATGATTCCATGATTCTATGGTCAGTAAACTTCTGTGGTGACAATGCATAACCAAACATGCACGCTCAACTTGGGAGTGCTAAGGAGCCTTTTCCTTCCAGCATTTATCTCCACCTGATGAACACAGAAGATACCATACCCATGACACAAAATCCCGTAGTCTTTTATACAATGAGTTGCAACTTCAAGCAGTGTAAAACTGAGCAGAATCTGAGCCAAAACACTGAATGAGAAAACCGCATCGCCATCAAGCCTGTAAATTTTACAAAAGCTTTCTGTTTACTTGAATAGACCGTAACTTGGATGAAAACACCCTGGCATATTGTGGTGCATGAAATTCACATCTGAATCCCCCTTTCTGCTCTCTGGTCTGACTCTCCAGAATTTAAAGCTAAATCAACCAGTGTTGTCAAGCAGCGTTTTCTCCTTTTGTTACTAATCACCAGCTCCATCTCCACTACTTTGGGACATGGTTTTGGAAGCAGTCCACACAAGAGATAAGTCTCCTGTGCAAATTTCTGCGTTGTAACTTTAATTTGTTCTCTCATAATGAGCCTCATACACCAGCAATGAGACGAAGCACCAGTCACAATTTCAACACCATATATAAATCTTTTTGCTTATTTGAGGGAGACAGCTTTCGCTGCTTGGCAGGTCTTGTCTATGTTACATTACATTTCACTGTCCTCTTTGGAAATACTGTTTGTCTCTTGCTTTGCAGTAAACATTTCATGATACATTCAATAATGGAAGAAATAATTCTTGTGAATGTTTTGTAGTAAAAAATCTTTTTTTTTTGCTGATGGTAAAGACTGAATCAGAGGTTCTTTCAATTTTAAACCAGCAGGAATAACTCTGATGTCTCAATTTCTGCTGCATCTGGGCCTCAATTGTACACAACAATATTTACCGGAGGGTACTCACTGCCTTAATTTAAAATGACCTGAAAAACTTTTTTTGAATAAAATTTAAAAGCTGATTTTAATCTGTTTTTAGAAAGAAGGTATATGTGATTACACCTCTCCAAGTCAACCTTTCTGTTTGTCCCTTTCTTCAAACTCTTGGCTAATTTCAACAAACTCTTGACAGAAAAGTAAAAATCTCAAAGGTATTAAATTTCTACTTAGTTCCTAAAAGTAGATACCATGTAAAGGAAAGACATCCAGGTTAAAGTGATCACTGAGGAAAAAGCCATGAGGTCAGAAACCAGAGCAGCCACATGGGAAACACTCATACAGCAAAGTGCTGAAGTTCTGCTGCTTGTGGAACAATTTGTTTTTCAGAAGAACCCAGAAGAGTAAAATGAGGTGCATTTTATAGAGTTTTGATACAAAAGATGTCAGCGTGTTCTTAACACACCCAACTTTGAATGTAGGAGGCACTGAGATATTAGGGGGATAGTCGAGTGGCACAAGACTGCTCTTGGGGGCAATCTCAGAAAGGTGCCTGCCTCAACGTTCCTCTGCTCTCCATCAGAAAAAATTACAAGGTTCAAAGGCTGTGCCTGCCTTACAGAAGTCATGTCACCCTTTCCTGTTGGGCCCCATCAATGCTGATTGTAAATGTACATTAACACATGTCTGAAATGGGGCTTCTCACGTCATTCCTTTGTTACCTGCAAACGGTCGCTAACTGGTGGAGTAAGAGTAGTTGTTAACCCAAGTTTTGACATTCAGATTTGGTCACACTGAACTAACATAGTTATGATACATGTATTATACAGGACGTTACTTTAGGTCACATCAAAGCAGGCAGAGGCGTGATGTGGTACAACCTGATACAACATGACACAATTGTGATTTCCTACTAAGAGTCTGAATATTTTAAAAAGAACATATAGAAATGAACATACTTGTGAAGAGCAATGTTTACAAATCCTAAAGAACAGTCATGGAACACAAATAGTGAGAAGGCAGCTTGCTGACTAGAAAATTGAGAAGTTCTTAAATTTTAAATTAAAGAGCAAATTCACTGCTTAAATACAAAAGAGTGCATTTGAAATAACTCCTGTGTGACCACTGTATTTACTCTCTCATTACACCCTTGCTGCATCGGTTTTCAAACTAATGATGCTTTTGCTTTTTCTTAAAAAAATCTGAAACAAAGAACAATTCGCAGCATGTGTAGCTGGCTAGACTAGCCTTAGCTAGCACAAAGGACTTAAAATATATAAAGGATTTGTTGATAACAGGAAAGTTGCTAGGTTCCCCTCCCTCCCCCAAGAATAGGAGCCAAGAATGTTCAGAGCAGGACAAAAGTATCTCAGTAATTCTTTGCAGAAATTTCATATTCCCTAATCCTCAGAGAAAGGATTCTTTGCTTTCAGAGAAAAATATGTGTTTGTTAGCCTAAAGCAAATCGTTCACAAATGCCAGCATATGACAAAATTTTGCCCTCATTAATACTGAAATAGTGAAATGCTGCTGGAAACCTTATTTTTATGGATTTACACCTATTGCATATCGGTTTAAAATTTGAACATTAGTTGTCTCAGTGAAAGAGAAATAATGTGATTCAGGAAATTTGTTGGAATGACAGTGATTGCATGCACTTTCAATACATTAGAAGTTTTCATTTTTAACCAGAAAGGCAAATATTAAAAAAAAAGAAATCAAATAAAGCAACATTCAGCATGCTCTGAAAAAATTGTATTTTGACCTGATTAAAATATTTTGTTTTGATGGGTTAATTTCTTGGTGTATTTGTACTTATTTGATTCTTTTATTAATTGCTTAAAAATAAAATATTTTCAAATACCAGAACTGAAGTTTTATCAAAGCCTTTTTTTTTTTTAAAAAAAAAAAAGAGAAAATATTCAGGACATTTAAAAGCTGATCCACTTTAAGATTAATCAACACTCCTTTCAGTAGACTTACTGCATTAAGTTCTACCTGAGTGCTGAATCCATGACCAACGGCACCAGCTTTCAGACAGTACCTGTGCACATGTGCCAGAAAAATGGTGGACAAGAGCCACAGAAGCACACGACAGAGAGGACGTTGGCACCAGTGATACTTACTGACAAATGACAGGATACTTCCCCACCCATAATTTGGAGGAAGAACCAGCCCTGGTAGCTGTGATGGCCTCTTTGACATTGCACGAAACAGATCAACTTTGATCATTCCCCATGTAACGTTGCAAAGTAAGCAAAAACAAACCAAACATCACCCACAAAGAACAACAAAAAAGTTGCTCATTAAGTATTTTACAGCATATCAAGGAAAATATTCCTCTCCTCTTTCCTGAATACAAATCAATTTTAATTGACATATCTAAGGATTAGGAAAAGCTTACATATTCATTAACTTTCTACCAAAAGCAAGGGACCTTTAAAATAATAAAGAGAACATCAGTTAAGGCACAAAGTCTTGTATTTAGAGAATGTTTAAAAACAATAATAAAGGGAAGAGGGATTTGTGTTAGTGACATGCTAGCCATGGTTCCTGGAGAAAAAATGAAATACCTGGTGTCAGTGACATTAAAAAAAAAAAAAAAAAAAAAAAAAAAAAAAAAAAAAAAAAAAGAAAAAAAAAAA
>Ga0065711_1041294_pt1 | contig 16257 bp, 9 predicted proteins | sample Hoacrofraction12_FD_59098 | JGI IMG/M metagenome (GOLD analysis project Ga0065711, IMG submission 59098) | Hoatzin crop microbial communities from Cojedes, Venezuela - Epithelial fraction 12 v2 (version 2) | ecosystem: Host-associated > Birds > Digestive system > Esophagus > Crop | place...
GGAGGGCTACGAGGATGATGAGGGGACTGGAGCATCTCTCCTATGAGGAGAGGTTGAGGGAACTGGGCTTGTTCAGCCTGAAGAAGAGAAGGCTGCGAGGGGACCTAATATATACTTACAAATATGTGAAGGGTGGATGTCAGGAGTATGGGGCCAAGCTCTTTTCAGTAGTGCCCAGCGACAGGACAAGGGGCAATGGGCAGAAACTGAGGCACAGGAAGTTCCATCTGAACATGAGGAAGAACTTCTTCCCTCTGAGGATGACGGAGCACTGGAACAGGCTGCCCAGGGACGCTGTGGAGTCTCCTTCTCTGGAGATATTCAAGACCCGCCTGGACAAGGTCCTGTGCAGCCTGTTCTAGGTAACCCTGCTTTGGCAGGAGGGTTGGACTAGATGACCCACAGAGGTCGCTTCCAACCCCTACCATTCTGTGATTCTGTGATTCTGATTTGAGATTCATCAGGATCACAACAGCACTGAACATTTCCATTGATAAACAGGGTACACAGCCTGTTACAAAAGGTTTGAATTTTCAGAATTCATAACTGGTTGTGTTGGCTGTAATTGACTCCTGAGCTTTGCCATCTTGGCCCATACTGGGTAAAAAGTCTTTGGTTAAATGGTGACTGAGACAATACGTGTTATAAACAATGTTGTATACTTTAAGAACTTCAAGACAAACAAATTTACACAGTTCATTATGAAGAAAAAATATTTTGACCACCAACTTTTCATCACGTTCTAGAACTACTGAAAAATAGGAATATCTGCAATTGTCGTAAGACAAAATTCATTAAAAGCGTTAATGTATGAGACCCAAAACAGCTGTTAATATAGTAAGGTAAAAGGTGGCAGGACATTAAGATATGTATTCTGCCTTTTTTCAGTTGTAAACTCTAGTGCTGCAAGAGATGATAGCTACAAGTTTTAGTTTGGTTGTTTCTTTATTGACTGTTATGAGGTAATAGTGACTTCTTGTTATTTTAACAAGGTAATCCCAGCTGCATATAACACTATCTAAATAAATAAGAAACATCAGTGAATTCTTGTAATCATTAAAAAAGGTCTATATACTTCTTCTAGAGTTCCACAAGCCATGTGCAGACTGCACTACTGATTGCCTACAAATACAAAAATCCAGTAATTAACTCCAGAATTCATTAAAAAACAAGAATAGAAAAACAGAAAAAAGAAAGCCATTTACTTCTTTTCATTAAGAACAACAGCCTTATGAATGAATCTTTGAAAGAGAGGGAGTGTATATATATGTAAGAAAGTGAATATTTTTGTTGGCATAGTGCATTTCTGCTGCCATATTTTTTTCTGAGAAGCAAGAGCTGTCCTAAGTTAGAAATGTATTAACATTTAGAATAGGTCTAGAAAAATGTATTCCGGCATGGGTGAGAAATGCTAGTTTCAAAGCAACTGGAGTACTAGAGTTCTGTGAAAAATTAAGGGTTTTTGTGACTAAATAAGTTGTTTTTACTTAATCATTTTATTATAATTCATCACAGATAACCATCTTTGTGTTTCCCAACAAACTCTGTGACTTAGATTGAGACAATGTTCTCTGTTTCTTGTTAGGATTTTCTGTGGCTTAAAGATACATTTAAAATTTTGTTTTAATTTGAAATTGAATAACTGCACTCTTAAACATTTTCAATTAGTTTTCTTTTTGGCTGACACAATGATTTACAACCAAAATGCTCATGAAGACTTGAAATTATTTTCAGCAGTCACTTAAGAATGTTACTTTACCAGAATGATTTAAATGTCTGTATAATTTCTGAGTTATGTTGTCTTTCACACTTTCTATAAAAGCTAGTTATGTTTTTTTCTCAGTTTGCTTTCAGTAAACTTGTTCCATTTACATACTGCTAAGGTGATGAGTTAATCTTATTAGAAGTTTCTAAGAAAATCAGGCAGAAAGAAGAGGAATTTATTTGAATTTGTTTATACAGTGAGGACATAGTATCTGAGATAGACTAGAGAGCTGGGCTATCACCAGCCATATGAAATTTGACAAGGGCAAGTGCCGGATCCTCCTCCTGGAACAGGGTGGTTCTGGTTATACTTACAAACTGGGAGATGAGAAGCTGGAGAGCATTGGAAGGCGATGGTCCCACTCTACACTGCACTGGTGAGGCCCAACCTCGAGTACTGTGGACAGTTATGGGTACCTCAATGTAAGAAGGACATCAGACTATTAGAGTGTGTGCAAAATAGAGTGACCAAGCTGGTGAAAGGCCTCAAGGGCAAGATTTATGAGGAGCAGCTGAGGTCATTTGGCTTATTTAACTTGGAGAAGAGAAGGCTGAGGAGTGACTTCATTGCAGTCTACAGCTCCCTCACAGGGGGCAGTGGAGGGAGAACTGCTGATCTCCTCTCTCTGGTGACCAGCAATACGGCATGAGAAAATAGAATGAAGCTGCATCAGGGAAAATTCAGGTTGGACACTAGGAAAAGATTCTTCATTGAGAAGGTTGTTGGTCACTGGAACAGGGAAGTGGTTATGGCACCAAGCCTGTCAGAGTTCATGGAGCATTTGGATGATACCCTTAGCCATATGGTTTACTTTTATGTAGTCCTATGAGGAGCAGGCAGTTGGACTCAAAGATTCTTATAGGACCCTTCCAACTTGAAATATTCTATGATTCTATGGTTTTGTGACATCAGGAATTAACTTGAGAAGTCTCAGATAAATTTAACTTAGTGCAGTATCTGTATAGGAATGCTTTTTATAAAACATCTATGTGTCTATTGGGAAGATGTGGTAGAGATGTAGCAGAAAACTGTACTGGCAATAGGTTTTGGTAAGTTCTTTGATAGAATTTTGGTTAAAACATGGATTCTAGTCAGAATACTAACATTTGATTATTTCGTAAGTTTAAGTGAAGTGTAAAATGAAAAAAAAATATACATCCATCAGTGGTAGATTACAACTGACTTTTCATCCCTTTCTTCCTTTGTGAAAACATCTTGTGACTCCCAGAATGGATTTTTTTTTCATTAAATAAAAAACAAATAAAAAATAATAATGAAATATACCCTCCACTCAAAGCAATAATAGTAAAAGTACTTGCCACTAATATTTCACTGTGAATCTTTTTTTCTTTTTTCCCCTCTCAGGTGAACATGGTTATGTCACTTTTAGGAATGTTCTGTCCAACTTTATTTGATGTAATTAGCTCTCTGGAAAACTACCATCCTCGAATAGCTCTAAGATGGCAGCTGGGACGGATCTTTGCTCTTTTTCTTGGCAATCTCTACACTTTCATTATTGCTCTAATGGATGAAATCAATCTCAAGGCAAGCTATTTATTCCCTTCATTATTTTTTAACTTGTGACTGGGCAAGGATGAGGATTTCTAGCCAGTCACAGATGCACCAGTGAAAGACGTTCTTTTCTTTATCACATCCATGTCTGAGCTGGTAATGGGAGTCTTGGAGTAGAAAAGATTGAGAGCTCATAACAAGCTTATGTTTGTGTTTTTTTTCCTCCCAATTAATTTCTTACTTAGTTGGAAGAAGAAAAGATAGTCAAGCATAACATGACAATATGGGAAGCCAGTCTGTACAATGGTACTATTCCAGAAAATTCAACTGCTCCTCCAATACAGGTGGACCCTGCAGACGTCCCCAGAGGGCCATGCTGGGAAACAATGGTAGGACAGGTAATGTAACTACTTTGAGCTCATATTTGAAACTATATCATAGTCCGTTACAAGATATCATATCTAAACCTTATTTATTTCTGATAATAAGTTGCATTAAGGTGGGAAACTACGAGGAAAAATAGATATGGAACTTCTTTCTGAGCTGAAAAGTTGAGAAGAAATTATTTGAGTTTCTTTGGACCCTGTCTAGTAGGGAATTCTTTCTTTTGGTAGATGACAGTATTGAAAGCATTTTTATTTTTCCCCTCCTTTTCTCTGTTCTTTTCATTTACCGTACTTTTCTTCATCCCATCTTTGTCTTCAAAATCTGTTTAGCAATTCTGATAAGTTGAATTTGTTACAACCACTAATAAATGCGGTAATTCTGGTTAGGATTTTTGGTCAGGCAAAATCAGTTTCTGACTACAACAGACCTATAAAAAGGATAAAAAAAGGGAGTAGCACAACAAGGAAGTATGTTTAAGATAGCTCTTACAACAGCATGCTTTTGGAAAGACATCTCTTCCTTCAGCCAAAGAACATAATGCAAAAGAACAATAGTCAAATCTGCTCAGTCATTTTATTTGCTTCAGTTGAACATTTATTCTTATTGACATATTAATATAAAATGTCATTTCCAAAGAATTTTCTAACATCCCCCTTGCCTCTATTTGATCATAACCCACTGTTGTTACTCTGTGCATGAGAATGAATTCACCACTGAATCACAACTTTTGCTGTTGCTCCATCACTCTGACAATCTCATCATCTGATTATTTCCACTCCTGACTGAATAAATCACCAGGAGGGAGCAGATAGGCAGGAAAAACAGCCCCTCTATTCTTTTCACTGGTGCTGAATAATAATGTAAGAACACCAAGAGCTCATAGTTGCACTAATCTCTTCCTTAATTTCAGATCAAGGAGAGTAATTGCCTTTTGGGCTGTTGGGGTAAGGCCTGTTACAATAGGGTTTAGTGGGACTTACTAAAATAGAACAAGAGGAACGAAGATTTTCATTAGGATTTTCCTCTTTCCTCTCCATATTCAGTAGGAGTTTGTGCTTCTTGAGGAAAAAACTATTCACTTGGTTTTTTTTTAGTCTTCCCAAAGTCAAAGGGATCAAGACATCAGCTCAGATTTCTGTTATAGCAGCAGTCTTGGCTGGAAGCCTTTCCCAGCCTAATCTTACTCTGGAAGTATCATCTGATAATATGAGCACAAATTAGAACAATGGATACTTCTAGCAAATGAGGGGCAGTTTTTCTCCTAGCATTTTTTGGTTTTGGTGAATGTAGAGGAGGAGGAGATTTTTTCCGCATTGAAGCTGGGTAAGCATGATTAGGGATCTAGTCCAGTATTTCAATATTATTGTAATTATTCATTGCTTAAGTATATTCTTAAAGAAAATATTGCTCTAACAGGAGTTCGTGCGGCTGACAGTATCTGACACAATGACAACATACATCACAATTCTAATTGGCGATTTCTTGAGAGCTGTCTTTGTTAGGTTTTTCAATTACTGCTGGTGCTGGGACTTGGAGTATGGATTTGTAAGTACCGGATTTGCTATTTTAAACATCTTTGTCAGATTATTTCTTCATATTTTTGTAGTAAATTACATTTTCCTTTCAATCCTACAGAGTTGACTGTTGGCTAGACACATCACCCTCAAAATTGCTGAAAAATATGAAGTTAGTTTTTTCTCAGAATTTGCTTATGCCTTGTCTATTTGTCTTCTTCTTTAGACTTTGGTAACATTAGGAAATGGTTGGGGGTTTTCTTACATTTAATTGTGTAAGAAAACTGGATTCACGTTTTTCACACATTCCCAATATGCTGTTCCACAGAATACAATCTCAATGATTTCTATGGGACTTCGGATAAGGTCTTCTGGCATAGTGAGGTATCCAGTATCTGTGAAGAAAAATAGGAAAGAACTTGTTCTAGAAATCTTATTATATATATTTTTTGCTAGAATTAGTTTAGCTGAAATAAAATTAGTAAGTCTCATAACCTAAGTGGGTGTAGAGCTCTTCACTTGGGAGCTGAGATTTTCACTATTCTACACAGATCTGAGATAGGTTAAATAAGCCAGCTAAGACATGACACTATAAGGTCTGATGCTGCTTTTTCAGCTGTTAAGTAGTCGTCAGAGTACTAGCAAAGCTTGTGAAGATCCTGAAGTCTATTTTGTGCTTATTGAGAGGTATAGAGAAGAGCTGTCATTTAAAGCTATCTTGGGTACATATGCATGAAGAGCCATCGTAGCTGTTCTGCCATGCTTTTGTCCTCCTTTCCTCAAAATTTTATTCTCATATATGTACAAATTTTTTGTTTTACTAAAAACAACCTCTTGGGAAATGATAATTTTCCAGAGGAAGAGAAAGTTTCAATAGAAAAATCTGTTTTCTGGTATATCAATCTCATTGTTATTGGCTGGCTTCCATGAAATTTTGGCCTTTATAGCAAGGTTCAGGATTCTTCCTGTTAATTCTATAGTGTGTCTGAAACAGGACTGGTGTAAAGCTGGAGACAAAGACTACCAGCTGGCCAGGTTGTGGACAAACAAATTATAACCCTCATGATCTCAATATCAAATGCAGGAATTTGAATACCACATGGGCAGAGATCCAGTGCAGCCTATGGAACTGTGTATTTTCGTATGTTTAAATTGCATATGGACCTTCCTCATGCTTTCAGATGTTCTACAGCCATTGAAATTGCTGAGACTGGATGTGGGGAACACATAAATCGTTGTAGCCAGTGCTACATCTGACAGAAAACAGATCAGGCATCATATTTTCCAAAGAGAATGAAGTAATAGTCTAGACCTTTTCCCTGCCAGGATTTCCACAATCAATGAAAGAGTCTGAATGAATGCAAGACTGAAAGCACTTCTGAAGACTGTAGGGCAGACTCTTTACCTAGGATGATTTAGCTTCCATTTGGGCTTCCTGAAGTCTCTTCTGTCTTGCCATTTACTCTGAATCAGCTGCTTTTTATGCAGGAATTTTTTGTTGCATGGCCTACCCAAACACATATGCCTAGTGCTATGTGAGATGACCCTGGGTATCCAGAACAACTGGATGGAGCTACTAGATGATATATTTTTTGTGAGAAGCCTGCAGTGTCCCTGTGTTTGGAGCCACGCAGTGAACTGTAGGACAGGTGGGCTTGAACTTGGAGTCCCAGTTGTCAAGTGAAGATGAATACATACATTCACTAACAATTCAGACTTAATTTTTGACCTTTGTTTTTTGTTACCATTAGAGATGTTAATGGACTATAATAGAGTAATTCAATCAATAGAACAGAGCCTCTAAAGGAGGAGGTTTCATTAAGGGTCTGGACTAAAAAGCTACACAGATACCATCCTTCTTTCTAGCCATTCATCTGTATACAGAGTAAAGAACATAAAGAGAGGCAATAAGCAGTGAGATTGAGCCTCACAGCCCACACACAAGGGCTTCAATGCTGTTGATGGAAGCTATGGCATATTAACCCAGCAATGACGGGACACCTTATTTCCATGTTCTCAACGTGTCAACAACGCATCTGCAAGCAGGGGATGCTGAAACCAACATATCGCTAAAATTTTTATTTGGCAGTATGTAAGAATGGCTATAACTGTCCGGAACATTAAAGTCCTCAGGTCCAGAAAGCGGCATGAAACAACTGCCAGAATTGGAAGTGCAAACTGGAAACCACTGGATTTCTAGAAATGTCTGGGCACAAAGTCTTCCCTAGGAAGTAGCTATACCCGTGTCTCTGTGGTTAGTGGCCTTGACATACCTATTATCCAATAATTTTTAGACTTTTTTAAAGTCCTAAATATTTTTGAAAACCGCAATGTCCTTCAGCAATGAATAGTGGAAATTAACTTGCATGTTGTGTGAAAAAACACTTCCTTTTTCTTTTTAAAAATTAAATTTCAAATTACTTTATTTGTTAATACCTGCTCCTATTTCATGAAGAACAGTCACACATTATTTGGTTCTGTATGATCCTGTTCATCTCTCCATGTCACTTGTGATATTCTACTCCTCTCTACATCTCTACTTAGTCAATTGTTTTCTATGTTGAATACCACCAATCTATTTAATCTTATCTCATATGAAAGCAGATTCATAAATATATGCAACATGAATATAGCAGTTTGCTGTAAACATATACACACATATCTGTACACATACACCAAACTACACAGAAAGAGTGTAGGGGCTCCAAATATTCCAATGATATATCATAGTACGATTAAAAAATATTACTTCAATTGGTGATTTTAATAGCATAACTTTGTCTTGATACAGCCGTAAGGGAATAGTTATTTTTGTCTTTCATGTCCCTTCTTCCCTCTATCAGTCATATGTGTAATTAATACCTGGAAGGTACACATTATTCAGGATCTTTTTGTCCACCCACTATGGTGAATCATGCAAGCCACCAGCTATGCGGTAGCAAAACTCTTTTATGAGAAAGTTGATTAAACAAAATGTGACAATGCAAACCCATGTGAATAGTGTGTTTGAATCAGACATTTAGGTGTAAAACAGAAGTTTACAACCACAATTTCCTATCAGAGTTTTGTTCTGGTGGATATGCACACAAACTAATATGTATGTGTGTATTTCAGTTGCTCAAATGCAGTGTATTCCATGTTTGCAGATGGAAGTGTTCATGCATTAGAGACTAATAAATAGGGTAAAAGAAGATATGTGGACATGCTTAAAGATTTGGAAAAATAGAATGAAAATGTCAGATGAATAGTATAGAAGTATAAGACTAAAGAATTGTTTAACGTGTTTATGTGTCAGTACTGGAAACAAAAATTTATGATACAGTGCTTTCTTCAGCAGACAATAATGAGACCCCATGACAGAATCTTGAAGGAAGAAATAGAATCAAACACACTCAAATTAGAAGTAAGATATTCATATTAAGAAGGGAAGGCAATAATTTGCAACAATGCTTAAAAAAATTTCTTCAACAGTGTAGCTGTTAAACTTAAAATGTGAAAGACAGCATCATAGTTCAAACAGGAATTAAATCACAGCAGCCTCAAGGCTGGTACTGTATTGGAGGACACATTAGATAACCACCACTGGTCATTCCAGTTGAAAGATTATGGATTGTTTTAAAATTTACCCAATATCTAAAACTATTTTTCATTCTCCTTCCTTTGAACAAATCTCAGAAGGATTTTCAGTAAAATACCATAAGCTGTATTGAAGTCTGCCTGTTGGCTTTGAGTCATATTAATCTGTTTCATGATTCACCAGTAAGGTGCAACAAGAGACCTTACAACACATTTCCAGTATGCTGCTGCTGTTGGAATTGACAGTTTTAATGTAGTGTAAGTCATCTTAAAACCCTTTGTGCAAGCCTAATGAAAGCATCTGTATTATTTCTTTCAGCCATCATACTCTGAGTTTGATATAAGTGGAAATGTGCTGGGACTGATCTTTAACCAAGGCATGATCTGGTAGGTATGGCAAAGCATGCTGTATCTGCAGGACTGTAGGATTTAGCTGTATCTGTGAAAGATTCCTCTGAAATGGTGATCCAGTCCCATTCCTTTAGTTTGATGGAACTGTAATGCAATTATCTAACAAGCTCTGGTACAGTACAATCAGTGGGACCACTTCTAAACTAGTTCTAGGCTAAGATTATGGGACAAAATGCATCAGGATTTTGCAATGAGCTGGTAAGACCAACCAGTAAAAAGCTGCTTAGGTGAATCTTAGCCTTTCCATGACAGAAAGGCCAAGATGGGCTCTCTCCCTTGAAGAGTAGACTAGTAAATCCTGTATCTTTTCATTTGAGCTATATGAAAAAAGGATGCAGAAATATTAGTATAATAGACTCTGTCATAATATTTGTGTACTCAGAAAGTCTTTCCAACCACATAGATGTATTTCTTATGTTTTAAATAGAAAAACTGAGGCACTCAGAGGAAAATCAGCTCAGGTCTGGTAACCCAGAACATGACTAAGCAAAAAGAAGATTGTTGACTTCTTACATTCTGTGTCATTTTGCCAGGCAAATGAAAGTAATTACTCTTCAGTCAGCATAGCACAAGAAACCTGTGATGAAAATAAAATGGACCCAACTGTTTCAGTGTCATAAACATGCAACCATACACAATAAGAAAAAAATAGTTTTTAGAAGAATCAATAAAGAGTTTGTTGGAATGAAGTACTAAATAACCATGGTAACAGAAGTAAAATGAATGTCAACTGAGCAAAAATATCCTTCCTAAAATGATGCTAGTTTATTAAGAAAAATAATAAAGAGTAAATCAGATTATTTTGGTAATACCAAGTTTTAGGGCTACCCTTCTTTATACAACAAAAGTGACACACTACCTGAACTAAAGGGACAAACTAAGAGTGGATAACATTTCATCAAGTGATCATTTAATTTGCAGAGAAAGAGGTCTTTGTAGCTTTGAAACAAAAAGTTCATATGGAGATTTCTCTCTATACGCCTCCACTTCTTCTTAAAGCAAGACTAAAGACATTGGACCAGTAAAAAAACATATAAAGATGGTTTTATGAACTTGATTTCTGAGTGTACAGTGTGCATGGCTGCAAAGCACGTTGATGCAGGGAATGAGTGGCATATCTAGGAAGACAGAAGTCCAACAACAAAATGTGTTTGGTTTTTTTTTCTTTGGTTCTTTTCTAGGATGGGATCTTTTTATGCTCCTTGTCTCCCAGCAATCAACGTGTTCCGCCTCCATACTTCCATGTACCTGCAGTGCTGGGCAGTGATGTGCTGCAATGTCCCCCAAGAGAGGGTCTTCAAGGCTTCCAGATCCAATAACTTTTACATGGCCATGCTGCTTTTCATTCTCTTTCTCTCCACCCTGCCTGCTGTGTACACCATTGTCTCCATCCCACCATCTTTTGACTGCGGTCCTTTCAGGTTTTTTTGCATTTTACATCCTTCTGCTATTGACATAATGAACCACCTCAACACATCATGGTGGATGATCCGGGAATGAAAGAGCTTCTACAATCAGTGTTAACACCTGACAGGCTGAGTGTTAAATAGTGTCACATTTCTCATTGTGGATAATTCCTGAAGCTAGAAAACCGAGTAATTATTTAGAAAGTTTTATCTCGAATGTAGAACAGAAAATCTTCTCTTTTAGTTAGTTCTGATGTAAGAAAATGTCATTACTACTGTAATTAAGACAGAAATTATTCTGAAGGAGTAGAGCAGTGACCTGTTACACATCTCTGATCTGCTGGCTTGAGAGTGATGGCTTTCAGGTAATGTCTCTGTAGGAGTGGCATATCAGAACATATGGTGGTGTCTTAAATGTATGATGGTGCAGTCTTTGACTGCTGTGACTGTCTCCAAATGACACAGTATTTCATGCATCTGTATTACCACTGTGAAGCTGAATCTGTTTCTGAAGTCTTCAAGACCTTCTTGTTCATTATTCCTGTCTAAGAACCTGGGCCTGCATTGCCTCTGCAAACATAGGCCTTGTATTCAAGCTAGTTTAGAATTTGGCACACTTTCTCGTTCTGTGCACGCTACCTGGAAAGTCCAGGATCATTTTCACCATTTTTACTTGCCTGGTAGCATGACATACAACTATAGTGAGTACACAACAACAGTCAATATATGAAATTAAAATTTTTCCAAGATTTTAGTCTTTGATTTTGAACAAAGAATTAGCAAAGCAAGAATAGGAGAACAGTAAAAGAGACATCCTGATTCCAAGGAAGGGTTTGAATAATGAATTACCTTTGTGAGTAAAGGGATACTGCATAATCCCCAGCGCACTTTGTAAAGGAGTAGAGATCTTGCCAAAATCTTGGCAAAATATGTGGAAAATTGATCCTAACCATCTGCAATAGTCACATTTGCCTAAGAGGGAGAATTGCATGACATGCCAAAAATTCTGATAAGAATGAAAATTTCTTGAGTTTACGGAAGCAATGGTAATAAAGAAAGTGAGGCAAAGTAAGTTATTTTATTTGTCATATCAAAGAGAGTACACAGGGAAACATCTGGAGTCAGATATGAGTAGCTGCAGTTATTGAATTGAATATTATTGAAAAGGAGAGATTACTGTTCAAAATGACAAACATGATAGTGTCTGCAATTTTTTCTCTGTCAACTGTAGATACTTTGTTCTTCATAAAAAATGTGAAATATTCAACGAAACTTTTAGTGGGTGTGTACTTTAAACTGGTGAAGGTTCATTCAACCCACTAATATACGTAATACTACTGTTGAGCAGCCAGTGCAGCTCTATATTAAAAAAAAAAACCCACGTATTTTCCTGTTAGCTACTCAGTGTCTCATCTATTATGAAACTTCTGATTCTTTGTGTTTCTGTATGTTTTGTTTTGTTTTGGTTTTTTTGATACCTCTTTAAGGGCAACGTGTACAACCCAACAGATATCTGGCAGGAGTAGGGAAGCCAGGACAAAATTAGCAAAGTTGCAACAGAATAAGATGTATGTATGCTGTGGAAGTGATAAAAATTGCAGAATGGAATTTCTCATCTGCCATGGGTGGGTGAGGGAAGTGGAGAAAAAGAACTGGTCAGAAGAAGAATTCTACCTGCAATCTTTTTACGTTACCAGGAAGAGGGTAAAGGTTGGGAACAATGAGTTAAGAAAAAGATCTGATTGTCAGAAATGCTTTACAAGAATGAAAATAGGTGACAGGAAACCTCAGTAATTGGAATATCAGGTGGAAATTTGGTGACAAGTCCTTTAACAAATTAAAACTGCCAGTTAGTCTCAATACACACAAAGATGCGTTTTGCTGGTTTTGTTCAGGTAAAAAACTTTCAACCCTAAGTGGTAAGGGACCACCAAAAGCGTAATAAGCAGGAAGGGCCTTTTGGAACATCTATCAAAATGCTACTACAAGAAAAACTTAATTGTTTAGAGAGAAAATATGTTCTGGATGAACTGCCCATGGAACAGTTACACATTAAAATTATTAGATTGCTGTAACAATAATAAAATCTCCTAAAACACAGCCACTGACTTCTACAGCTTTTGTACACAAGAAAGAGAGAGGAGAATTAGGCTGAACAGTGCTGCACAGAAACCAACTGCAAGCAGACCGCTTTTTGTTTATCAACCATACAAAGATGGAATTTGAATTTTTCACCAGGATTTCATAGAGCAGAAACTGCACTTCACTCTTTGTTCAGTAGTACGGAGTTCACAATTCAGTACAGTGATTCTCTGAGGAGTAATCTTGGTGGTAACTGTGGGCAAAATATATTAGCATACAATAAAAATTCAGATGTGTATTTAACCCCTTAAAATACAGAATTACTATTTTAAATAATATTCTTTTCAGACTGTCAAGATCTAAATAACGTTAACATGTAGTTTATTGTACTTTTCCCAGGTTTGATTTGATCTGATTAACCTATATATTCATACTACTGCATTGACATTGCCATCATATTTTTATGTCACACATTGTCAACTTTTCTGTTTGATAGTGGGAAGACTAGAATGTTTGAAGTCATATCAGAAACTCTGGAGCACGATTTCCCCTCCTGGTTCGGGAAGGTGTTTGGTTATGCCTCTAACCCTGGACTTATCCTACCTTTTATATTGCTGATGGTGTACGTATAGAATATTAACTCAAAGCTTGCTGAATCTAGGTCTGTTAAGTTCCTTTCACTCTGAACCGTCACTGTCTGAATATCTAATTAAACAAAGCACTGATTGCCCTATGGTGAGGATCTTGAAGAATTCATGAGCATTTTATTTGTTCATAATAAATGTGCCTTTGCACAACGGGTAATATCTCTTATTCTTTCAATGTCTTTCCTTTTGTTTTTGTTATTGCTTTTCAAAAATGCTGCTGTTGCCATGATAATGGCAAAACTATTAAAAGGCAAATGTCTATAAGGGTTCTGAAGTGCTGTGACTTTGATCAGCTTGTCCACCAGGCAGAACAGCACATCATGAATCCTTTCAATTTCAATAGAAACGTGACCACCATGAAGCAGAGTTATTTCTCAGTAACTTTCAGTGAGTCTCATTTTCAGTGCCTTGGCCTTTGCTTGACAAAAAATGTACTCTATGCTGTTGTGGAGGGAGTGTGAGATAGGGTGTTGGACACTATGAAATAGGGCTATTACACATTTTTTGTAAGTCAGTCAGTACCTGATGACCCCAGAATAGTCTTTCTCAGAGACTGTCCAGAGCCCTGCTTCATAAAGGCATTTTGAACTGCTGTATATATATATCAGATTATTTAGCACATTGCTGAACTATAAGTTAATTCTATGTAGAGACGAGCTGGGATTTAACCTTGCATTATAGAACTGCCATTAAATATAGAGAAGATTATAGAATAGAATAGAAATTGCAGAAGGATTTTACATTCGGTCAAAACAACCCCATGCAACAATACAGGCTTGGGGAGGAGTGGCTGGAAAGCTGCCCAGTGGGAAAGGATCTTGGGGTGCTGGTCGACAGCCGGCTGAACATGAGCCAGCAGTGTGCCCAGGTGGTCAAGGAGGCCAATGGCATCCTGGCTTGTATCAGAACAGTGTGGCCAGTGGGAGTAGGGAGGTGATTGCGCCCATGTACTCAGCACTGGTGAGGCCACACCTCAAGTATCATGTCCAGTTTTGGGCCCCTCACTACAAGAAGGACATTGAGGTGCTGGAGAATGTCCAGAGAAAGGCAACGAGGCTGGTGAGGGGTGTAGAGAACAAGTCTTACAAGCAGCAGCTGAGGGAGATAGGATTGTTTAGTATGGGGAAGAGGAGGCTGAAGGGGGACCGTATTGCTCTCTACAACTACCTGAAAGGAGGCTGTAGTGAGGCAGGTGTTGGTCTCGTCTCCCAGGTAACTAATGATATGATGAGAGGCAATGGCCTCAGCTTGCGTCAGGGGATGTTTAGATTAGATATCAGGAAAAAGTTCTTTACTGAAAGAGTGGTCAGACATTGGAATAGGCTGCCCGGGGAGGTGGTTGAGTCCCCATCCTCGGAGGTGTTCAAAAAACGCGTAGATGTGGCACTTTGGGATATGGTTTAGTACGCATGGTGGTGTTGGGTGGGTGGTTGGACTTCATGAACTTAAAGGTCTTTTCCAACCTATGATTCTATGGTTCTATGAGCAAAATAAAATTCTGAGATTTAATTTTGCCAAGGTTTACTTAACATTGTATTCGATTTTAACCCTTGGCTAGAAAAACAAAGAATCCAGACTGTCCTCTGAAATAAATGGTCAGCTCTTAATGATTTTTTTTTTCAGATTTTCCTTTCTTGGAATGGTCCAGGGTGAAGATACAAATAATAAACAAAGAAAAAAAACAAAGAAGGAAAATACAAGGCAAATTCAGGCAAAGCAGAGAAAACAGCAAATGTAGATCAATTATTTACATCAACAAAAAACTTCATATCAGAATTTCTCTTATTAAATGAAGATGGTGAAAAATACTAATTTTGTAGAGTTATCACAAAAGTAATACATTGAAAAATGAAAATTGCATTATGCAGCTGTGTTTTTGTTTAGCAGGAAAAGAAGGTCGTAATTTAAAACAAAAATGAATACCTATGCTTTTGGCTGTTGTCTTGGTAGTACTTGAATTTGCCTATAGTACTAGTTCAAAAGCTTTTAGAAAGATGATTTACTCATTTTTTAGGTATGTTATACAAGTTAATTTATTTTTATAAGCTATACTTTAGAATATGCATCATACTAATGCATAGCTCTGTCGACTATCTTCCTTAGCTCCTATAAGTTTTAATGTATAGTATTAATAGACAGAATAAATTCTTTCAGCTTTTTTTTTTCTCTGAAATAACAGTGCATTTGTCTTAATATAAGGAAGCACATTGTTTGTCGTCAAAATAGTGCTACTGATGAGAGACGATAGATGAGGAAAAGATACGGACTTTATATTAGCACAACTGTAGTTCCTGCTACAGGAATGTAGTAACAGTATTTATACTTAAATCATTACCTAACAAGAAATTATTTTTCTTTTAATTTAGCCTGAGTATTTATTATCTCAACGCTACATCCAAATCCTACAAGGAAGCTAACCTGGAACTGAAAAAGAAGTTACAAAGTGTAAGGAATAGAGAATTACTGATTTTTAGTTTTGTTAAATGTTAGAGAAGCCATTCATGTCACTGAAAGATGCCCTCTCTCTCTCCCCACCATCAGCAAGCAGAAGAAAATAAGAGAAGAAATAAACAGAAGGCCCAAAAATCAAATGAACAAGAGGAAAATCCATTTGAGACAGAACCACCACAGTCAAAGCATAAAGGAGGCAGGCAAGACGAATCCACTCCAAACCAAGGTAAAGACTGTTTTGAACACCTCAGGATGAGGAATTCATGTGTGCCAGACTATAGTCTTTCTCACTGTCTTGACTGCTTCCTTTGCCACAATCTCCTGAAAGATATTCACAACACTAAATCATAAGTATTAGCCTAATCTTCAGTCTATTTTCCTTTCTTCAACTCGTTTAAGAAACACTGTAACATCATTCCACAGCAGGCAATACTAAAGTAAGAAAACCCATAACAGAGGTATAAAGAATCACAACATCCCAGCCCCACAAAAAAAAAAAAAAAAAA
>Ga0065711_1007773_pt1 | contig 16256 bp, 8 predicted proteins | sample Hoacrofraction12_FD_59098 | JGI IMG/M metagenome (GOLD analysis project Ga0065711, IMG submission 59098) | Hoatzin crop microbial communities from Cojedes, Venezuela - Epithelial fraction 12 v2 (version 2) | ecosystem: Host-associated > Birds > Digestive system > Esophagus > Crop | place...
TGAGGGTTGTGAAACACTGGAACGGGTTGCCCAGAGAGGTAGTGGAGGCCCCATCCCTGGAAACATTCAAGACCAGGTTGGACAGGTCTCTGAGCAACCTGATCTAGTTAGTGGTGTCCCTGCTCGCTGCAGGGGGGGGTTGGACTAGATGACCTCTAGGGGTCCCTTCCAACCCAAAACTTTCTATGATTCTATGATCTGACAAACCTTGGATCCCTGCTTACACATATGGAAGAGTCAAATCACATCCTTAGAAACATTAATGAACGGCTGCATTGTGTTAGGTCTGTGAATACGTGTGAAAAGAGAACTTGAGAGCTTTTTAGTTTAGGGACTCAACAAGTAGTAGCAGTTGAAAATAGCTACATTGATACTCAACAGTTTTCAAAGACTACATCTACAGTCGTGCCACAGAAAATATGGCTTGACCTCCACAATGGATCGGTATGAGTTTGTACTACAGAAAGCACAGAAGAGATGTATTAGACAATCAGCATCTATATGGATTACATCCTGTCCAGTTTCGTTCATGAAAAACTCTGATCAACTGAAACATCACCAGTCAATGCAAGCATTCCTACTTTCTGCTGTACTTATTTGCATTTAAGTGGAAGAAGCTCCAAATTTCAAATCAAGATTTTCATCTTCTATTTGAAATAAAGAATAAAGAAGAAAGAAATACAGTTCCCCAGCCTGTTTGTAATGTGATGGAGAAGAATATGCAATGTTAGTATCTCAGGTGTGGTTCTGAAGCTAGTCTTGTGCTGCAGCTGTGTCCAGCAAGTGCAGAGGGAGTTGTCTTTCAAACCCTGAATGCAGGTTAAAACTGATGGAATAGGCTTGGTACAGCAACTAAAACACATTTTGACTTTTTGCTGTAAATTGCTTGGTGGCTGATAAACTTGCAGCTCCACAAGCTTCTGGCTACTTCCAGTTCTGCACTATTTTCATTTGTGTTTAGTTACATGCTTTTGACATCTGTTTCTACAGTACTGAAACTGTATGCCTTGTGCCTGTTTTGGAGAAAAAACAACTAGAATCTGCAAAAACAACATTTTATGTTCTGTACTCAATAATATATTTATGAATAGATGTTGTTTATTGGTAGATTCTGTCAATTTAGTTTACTGGCTTTTTATCATAGAATCATGGAATGGTAAGGTTTGGAAGGGACCTTAAAGATCATCTGGTTCCAACCCCCCTGCCATGAACAGGGACACCTTCCATTAGACCAAGTTGCTCAGAGCTCCATCCAACCTGGCCTTGAACACTGCCCATGGAGGGAGCATCCACAGCTTCTCTGGGCAACCTGTTCCAGTGTTTCACCACGCTCATGGTGAAGCATTTCTTCCTAATATCTAATCTAAATCTGCCCTCTTTTAGTTTACAGCCATTCCCCTTTGTCCTGTCACTACCCACCCTTGTCAAAAGTCCCTCTCCATCCTTTCCTGTAGGTCCCTTTCAGGTACTGGAAGGCTGCTCTAACGTCACCCCAGAGCCTTCTCTTTTCCAGGCTGAATAGCCCCAATACCCTCAGCTTGCCCTCGTAGGAGAGGTACTCCAGCCCTCTGATCATCTTTGTGGCCCTCCTCTGGACCTGCTCCAACACATCTATGTCCTTCTTATGCTGGTGGCTCCAGAGCTGGATGCAGGACTCCAGGTGGGGTCTCACCAGAGTGGAATAAAGGGGCAGAATCACTTCCCTCGACCTGCTGGCCATGCTTCTCTTGATGCAGCCCAGGATACAGTTGGCCTGCTGGGCTGTGAGTGCACATTGGTGGTTCATGTTGAGCTTCTCATCCAGCAGTACCCCCAAGTCCTTCTCCTCAGGGCTGCTCTCGAGCCACTCTCTGCCCAGCCTGTACTTGTGTTTGGGATTGCCCCAACCCACATGCAGGACCTTGCACTTGGGCTTGTTGAACTTCATGAGGTTCGTGCAGACCCGCCTCTCCAGCCTGTCAAGGTCCCTCTGAATGGCATCCCTTCCCTCCAGCGTGTCAACCACACCACACAGCTTGGTGTTGTCAGCAAACTTGCTGAGGGTGCACTCGGTCCCACTGTCCATGTTGCCGACAAAGATATTGAACAGCACCGGCCCCAGTACCGACCCCTGAGGCACACCACTCGTCACTGGTCTCCACCTGGACATCGAGCCATTGACTGTAACTCTTTGAGTGCGTCCATCGAGCCAGTTCCTTATCCCACGAGTGGTCCGTCTGTCAAGTCCATGCCCTTCCAATTTAGAGACAAGGACATCATGTGGGACAGTGTCGAATGCCTTGCACAAGTCCAGGTGGACGATGTCAATTGCCTGCCCTTTGTCTGCCAATGCTGTAACCCCATCATAGAAGGATACCAAGTTGGTCAGGCACGATTTTAATACATAAAACTTTATGAAATAGGACATGAAAGTCCTCTTGCATATACCTGTTTTTAATCAGTGTCGTATTAGATGAATACAACTCTCCTTACTAAATTTAATGGTTATTTTAATAACAGGCAACCTATCTCTTAGAGCTGTTGTAGCTTTTTCTCTTAATACAATTATACTCAATGCTTCTGTTGTATTTTTTTGTTGTGGCAGCTTTATTTGTAATTACTGCACGCTCATAGATGTGCTTTGATTATTTATCAGGAAATACCTCCCTATGAAACAAAAGGAGTGATGAGAGCGAGCTTTTCTTCAAGAGAAGCAGATAATCATACAGCCTTCATTAGAATAAAAACAAATGCCTCAGACAACACAGAATTCATCATTCTCCCTGTTGAAGTAGAAGTTACAACGGGTTTGTAGAAAAGTTTTTTTGGGGGGGGGGGGGTTTGTTTTTAAAGTTATTTAGCTTAATGAACTTCTAGTATAGTAAGAAAATGGTAACCTTTCTTTTTTTCTTTAAAGCCCCAGGTATCTATTCATCAACAGAAATGCTAGATTTTGGTACACTACGAACACAAGGTAAACTATACTCAGATATGAAGGTATTAATAAGGAGTAGGATGGGGAGGGAAAAGCCCAGTTATCTTTGTACTATTTAGGGTTGCTTGTGGAATGATGCTTTTTAGAAGGCAGAGTTTCAAAAGCAGGATAACAGTGTGTTAGAATGGTGCGCAAATGTATTCGCCTGCAAATGTACTGGAGATGTGTACAAGCAAACAGTAGTTTGCACATCCAGCTGTAAGTCTAGTAATAATGTTAAGTCTTACACAGTTGTGCATGGCTTAGTCTAAAAACCGCTGTCAGTTTGCTGGATTTTTGAAAAAGATTGCTTTACATCTGCATAAGTTTTAATAATCTTCAGACACAGGGAGTGGTGAAAGTTACAGTAGTGAAACTTAAATCAGGTTTGTTACTCGTGATCTTTTTTTTAAGTGCTACTTACGTGTTTGTGCCTAAGATTTTACATTTTAAGTTAATATTGTTTAGTGAAATAATATATATGGCAGAAAGTAGTAAAACTGAAGGTAGCTTTTGAAACTGTGAAAGGGATTCATTACTGAAGCAAAACAGTATATATCTTCTTTCAACTAAAAAAAGGTAGCTTCTGAAGTACTTTTCCTTGCAACTTGATTAACATGTAAAGATTTTAAAATAAGATCAGTTTTTGCTGAATATTGATGCATCTGACAAAATAATTTCATTGAAGTATTTTTAGCCTGTTTGTTTCTTAATGTGTTAGAAATACAAGTAGTAAGCTGAAGCATGTAATACCTACTAATACACAAAAATGCAGTTTTTAAGTGTGTCAGATTCTTGGGACTAGCTATTTTGACTGGCTGTACTGTCTTGTTAGTCTAACTTTTTAACACTGAACAATAGTGGATTTACATGAGAAACCAGCTAGTGCAGATGACTTTGTATAAGGTTTTGATGTTAAAATAGCCTAATAGCCAGGTGTGTTTTTTGTTCTTTAACAGATCTGCCAAAAATTTTAAATCTGCATTTATTAAATTCAGGAACAAAAGATGTGCCAATTACAGTAAGTTTTATTTCCTTTCAATTTGAAACTTTCTACTTGAATTTACTTTCTCTGTTAAAAATTGATCATTCATAGGTTCACCATATAGTGTTCAGAATAAGAAGCTAGGTAATGTGACTAAAAACATAATGTAAGGCAAATACTCTATGTGCATGGTAAAATTAATTTACTTCATAGCCTTCTCTGAACAGCTGTTTCAGCATTTGTAGGCTGTGCCTCCAATATCTGAGCCTCTGGAAGCTTTTACGCTTGAGTAACTCCAGTGAACAAGAGATTAATGGAGAGTCTGTAGGATTCTTTGTCCTCATCACAGGCTCCATGAGAGTATATAAAGTGGTTGCCCAACATAATCCTTTAAGACGAGCAAAGAGTAGCTTTCACAAGCAGACTGTAAAATGACCCTTGTTTTCTTGAGGTTATCTGCTTTGTAGCTTGAAATAAGTAAAAAGCCTGCAAACACCCTAGAGCCCTTTCCAGTGAGATCACTGCAGCTGCATGTAAAGCGCAGCCAGCTTCAGAATTCTAGGTTCTGGATTTTGTGCTTTCTATTTTTGTTGCAGAATTTTGGCTCTAGTCTAGTAGTCTGCCTTTGTTCATTCATACCTTTTTACTCTGTAACTTTTCTCATTGCCCACTATTTTTCTCACTTCTTCCTTCTCCCCTTTCTGTCTTCCTTGTTTATGTTGAGAAGAATCCAGAGGAGCCAGAAGAATGACTGAAGGATTCGCAGAAGTTTCTTACTGAGCTCTTGGAGAGCATTTCTGTCTTATCGAAGCTTATAACTATAACTGTAGGGAATAGTGTTTTAATAGTAGAGGTCTAGCAAAAACTTAAAATAAGATACTGGAAGCTGAGGCTAGATGAATTTAGACTGGAAACTGGACGCATTTTTAGTAACGAGGATAACTTGCCACTGTGATAAGAGTCCATTTGAATGCCTGCTACGTTGTTGTTCACTAATAATTTTCAAGTCGAGAGAAACTCGTGTTATAGTGCAAACAGAATTTAATTGATCGAAGTACTAATGCTTATTGCATGAATGAGGTCAGGTGATCATATAAGGTCTCTTGTGGCCTTGTAAGCTATGAACCTGCTCCCATGGAGGGTTTTTCTTTAAAAAAAAGACCTGTATATGATTTTATGATCAGAGGGTTGGTAAATTTATTATTTTTCCAGCTATCTCGGCTGTCTTGTATCATGTCAGTCTTCTTAGGTTTGCCAGGTTTTTGGCATAGGGACAGGTTTTTGTAGGTGGTTTCTTCCCCCCCCCAAGTGTGTAATATACTTCATGAGTACAGTGCAAATAACTATATATTCAAATCATCAGTATAATTTCTAATATCTGATAACGTAGTACCTAATTCATACTCCTCCATTAAAAAAACCTACCCAATATTTTTAAGCTATGGTCTTTGGACCATAGACTGTAGACCGTAGACTGCAGTCTGATGGAAGGATATAATTTGATAACCATTATACATGTCATGACAGAACTTTTCCAGATGAATCATTCTTTTACAGTGTATCAAAGCAGTAAAATTGGTGGTCTGAAAGCTTTTAGGACTCACTTTTGCAGTGATAAGGATACCGCATAGGTCCACATATGATGTATTTTTCAGTGTGTCACATACGGCACATCAAGTCAGTTGTTCTTTCTCATTAAGGTACAGCTTGTTGTGAAGTTCGTAACCTTTCTAGTATTTGAAGCACTGTGTGAATTTCTGCTGCGGTGCAAGTCGAGGAATTTCATAGTGGTAACCAAGAGTAAAGGATTTTTGGAAGGAGCCTGGTGAATAGCTCACTTTTAGGAAAGCTTGAGATAGGGATTTCTGACCCTTCAGAGCTCAGGTTTAAAAGCAGTGAGACAGCTCTATGACAAATTTCATCTTAATGTCAGAAGAAAAGGCCAAGGCTATATTTAGCATATGTTTAAGCTGGGTGCTGGAGGAACTAAATATCTTCAGGTCATCTGTGTATGAGAGACTGCTAATGCTGTGGCCAGAGTTGTAGTTGTTCTGCCTCTAAGTACTTAGTCATGCTGTGGTCCAACAAATTGGTTGAGGAAAATAAGAGCGAGTCACTTGACTTTGAGTTCTAAAACTCCTTACAGAAACTTCCTTAATTACATGTTGTAGGGCCTTCTATATTATCAGGGCAAATCATGTTTATTTCATGACTGGATGAACTGTTGTCATGCTGCAACAATGGACCCATGCTGTCAAAAATCTAGTAAATGTAGATTGTGGAACACTTTCTTTTATCCCTTCTCTAGAATGAAAATTTCGCGTTTCCTTAAGGCAGTGTAAATGCATTTGATTGCTAAAAGCAAAGACACTCTTGAAAATTTGAGCTTCTAATGCTGTTTGATGCATAAAGAGCCAGGAACTTCAGGACAGCTGTATGCTGAAGCTGAGTTCTATCAGTTTGAAAATAAAGTGTTTTTATAAGGAAGTATTTACTTACTTCTGTCACAATTCACATACTTCAGAGTAGATTTTTTTCACTGATCAACCTGCAAGAAGTAGTTTACTTCTGAGTTAGGTTTTCAGTCTGCACATTTGAGTGCAGGCATCTCAAAGTTGCCAAGAGAAAGTTACCTTAAAGGACTAAAATCTAGTAGTAGTTTATTCCATGGCTGTTCTGGATGGTGCTGTACGGTGACAGTGAACTTCAGTTAGCTGTATCCCTGTTTAAACTGAAGGCCAAGTTCTTACTGACAAAAAAATTGTGTCTATAAAAGCGATTAAAACAGTATAGAGGTGCTTCTGACACTCATTGAGCCCGCCTTAGTCTGCTGCTTTTAGCCACAGGGCCTGTTTCTCTTGCAGCAGGGTGGCTGTATCTTTAGTAATCTATAAGCGAAAGCCTACAGTCTGCTCAGTCTTTAGAGCAGTATGCTAGGTGGACAGGACAAAACTACGTGTGGGAGCTTGCTGACAGGTAAACAGCATGAATGAACATGTGCCGGCATTTCAGCCCGTACTCTTCTCTGCTTCAGTTTATTAGAATAGGTATAATCTGAGAGTCCTTCAACCTTCGATATCTTTCCCAATAACTGCTGCAGTAGCACAAAGCTTTCTCACCCCTCTGTGTTCTCTAGAACATTTAAGGTCCTCATTTTCTGCTTTTGTGCTAAATATTGAATGTATGCTCATACATCAGGGTCAGAAGTCTTGACAGGGGCACTCCATGGAAGAGCGATTTGTTAAATGAAGCATGTCTGTTTTAGATTCTGCTTCCCCACAGAAGTTGCTGTCAGGAGATTTTCTGAGAGAATTGATGGTATTAGATTCTTGATGGAACTTGTTTTGCATGTTTTCTCATGACCTTTCCGTATTTTATGTTTTTTTAAGGCACATCTGAGGACAAGTTTTGCATGGGATTTATTTGAAATAGGTTAAAATTTGAGGAGAGTGAAGATGAAAGGATTCTTACAGATCTTTGTTTTTCCTTTAGTTGTCTTAATTCTGTATTTCCTTTTATGGCATGGAATCAAGCAACAAATGAGAAATGTACATGATGTAGTTAAGAAATTTTCAACAAAACAATGCTAAATTCCTTCATTAACTAACCATTAGTTGTAGACATTTGGAGTAAATACATCAAGGTTTGTTACACTTGTGATTTAAGAGCTGCACCTCTGAAACCTGCCATTTTTCTGGCAACAGGCTGTCCTTTTGAATATTTCTGATCTGGTTTAAATGAAGTCAGCATAATTTCAAACTTCAAGAATTAAAAAGCCAGCCTTTTACATAAAAAGAGCTACTAGAAATGGTTATCCTTTCTGGCATGCAAAAGCTGTGAACTTGATTACAGCTTTGGTTTCGTCTGCTCTAAGCGGTTTTTCTTAAAGACACCTCAAGATCTCAGTTTTGTAGTATGGATTTCATTAGATGCAAATTGCGATAATTATGAATTGACTCATGAAGAGAAACAGCAAATATCTGCTCCACAGGTATGCAGATGGTCGACAAAGGTCAATACTATAAATCCAAAATACAAAACTTACAGGTAACAGAGATTATTCATTAGCTGCAGGAGCAGTGCTGCTTGTTTCCTCCTAGGATCAAGTGCCCTATAGAACTTAGTTACATATGCGTGATTTCATGGCTTTAATTTACAATCAAGGACAGCTTAGCTTGGAAGAACTGTAATTGGTTTGTACCACTCGCTGTCTGCCCTGCTCCTCTCTGATCAAGAAGGGCTCAGCTGCTTATGAAGCAGGTGCTACACCTCTGCAGCTCAGCATAAGGCAAACCAGCACTCGTTTCAGTTTCCTTAATACAGCGTCCTGTAATTTGCAGTAGCTTAACAGCTTCTACATGAGCAGCTGAGCTGCTCTTACAGCAGGAGAAGGCAGCTGGGAAGGAGGAATCATGGCAGCCATACTAATTTTAAGCAAAACAAGAATAAGAGCATTTAAATGCTCCACACCCAGTTTCTCTCCATGGAATCTAGGCAAAGGGTTTCCTGGCAATCTTTATGGAGTCTGCAGATACTGACATGGAATCCATAATCCTGCCGCATAGCAATGAGTATCTATACAAATCAGCTCTGGCTAATAACTGACATAATTGCTATTCCAGTAATGCCCAATTCACCTCTTCCATTTAGTTAAAAAGCAGTAATCCTCAGATACAGAAGGTCGTCTTGTAAAATGTTGGTATAGAATGAGTGTTCTCTGCACGGTTAATAATTTTTTTTCCTGTGGCAGCTCTGCAGATTTAGCATGGGATCAGAGACAAGGTGGATGTCTGTATCTTCACCAGTAATTACACAAGTCAGTTAACAGCTTTGTTAAAGAGTGCACCAGAAACAAATAGTCTAGCTATTGTAACCCTGCAGCATTAAGAGTAAAAAATAAATCTTTGTTTAAATAAAGCATGCTTTTTATTTTATTAACGTGTTTCTGTCCATACTGTCACTTCATCCAACATGTCCAAGGAGAATGCTCTATTGCCCACTTCCCTGCATACTGACTGAGTTATTTGGTGGACCTGAAAAAGATGCTAAAGCCTCTTACAATGCTGCTTTGTTATAGGAAAGACAGACCTGTAAGAACTCAGCCAGAACTAGTTGCTGTTGACGTCAGTCACTTTGAAGGATGTGTGAAGGCTGCCCAGTGTGTTAGCAATGATAAATTTACAGGTGTTTTGTATTTTGATTGTTTGCAGAGTGTTAGACCCACACCACAGAACGAAGCTATAACAGTACATTTCAAGCCAGTGACGTTAAAAGCCTCTGAAAGTAAATACACCAAAGTTGCAAGTATTAGCTTTGATGGTAAGTACTGCTCCTCTTCTTAGAACTTAAGTGCTTCTTAAAACTTGATGAAACTTCATTAATTATTTCCCACTCTCTTAACAAAATGTAATTTGTAATTTTGAGAAGGAAATGAAATTGTCCTACCTGGAAGAGGCTTACAGTTCTTCTGACTTGTTTCTGAAGGGATCATCTCTGATCATAGTCAGCAAGTAACTTAAACTGGTAAATGCTGATGAGAAGCGAAGGAATACTTAAGCAGTCTTCTATGTGTATCTGTAAAAACTGAACATCGGATTTCTATTGAAATATTCTTGTGTTAAGACACATAGTATTTAAAACGTATTGTTAATCTGAATAGGCATTTGTTTTTGAGAAAAGCTAACAAACCAGGACACGCTCCTCACAGTAATATCTGTTAGAGGGGAGTATATCCCTTGGATTGCCCTTTGATCCTTCCGAAGTTTAAAAAAGAATCAAAAATCTTATTTCTAAAAAAAATTACATTTTATGTTGGAATGTGCATGGAAATAGGGTGCTCTCATGCTCTTGAGAACCTTGCTGTGAAAGTTGGGGTATTTTATTTTGCTGTCTTGAATTCTCATTGAAGAAAAATGGAGGTGAAGGTGGAAAACCCTTTTACTGGTACCTTTCCTACAAAGTCATGTTATGTATGCTGATACTGACTTTTGTGTATACCTTTATGAAAGAAGTGCCGGGTCATTGTCCCTCCTATGTAGTGTGACTGTAAATGTTATGCTGACATTTTGTAGAAGGGCCCCTCTGTTTTTATAGAGATTTTAATCAACGGCCTGAATGCTGTTGACCTGCTTGAATGTTACTGCTTTGAGGTACTAGTTGATGCTGTAAGTCTCTCTGCCAGGGTTACTTAGAAATGGAAGTTTATAGATATTTTTCAATTTCAATTTTGCTTTAGGTAGACATATTTTAGAAGTCGTATGGATCAAGAGGAGAGGGTTGATTTTTCTTGTTATTTATTGATTAGCACTTTAGATTTTTAAGAGCTTACGGTTTGTAAGATGAGTGAAGTATGTTTTACCCTATAAATAAATTCTGAAATAGCTAAACTCTTGTCAACCTGAGGTGGTAATATGTTCAGTTTTCGAAGCTGGAGGGAATTGTTGTGAGGACCTACTGACTAACATACGGTAGATCTTGGAGGGAATGGTAGTTGGGGAAAAACACCCAGTCAAACTGCTTAAAGGGACTGACTTGGTGAATTCTTCTCAGTGAAGCAGCCAGCCCTAGATATTTGCTATTTCAGCTGTCCTAATACATGCAAGGGCTTTAGAGGCTGGTCATTTCTCCTAACTTTGGCAGCTGGACTTGATGATCTTAGAGATCTTTTCCAACCCTAATGATTCTATGATTCTATAACTAGTATTTGAAACCCTTGACTTTTCTGGCAGTGTTGCTACCAGGGTAACATTGCTTGTTTTGTGATCTTGGAGCAGACCTGTGAGCTTCGTTCTTGAGGGTTGTGTAGTTTCAGTTCTTACATAGGTTCTGATTCTATTTCTGTAAAGTTTAGCATGTCTTTGATTTCTTCCTTGTTAAAATGTTGCTGCATTCCTGGTCCAAAGTCCTGCTTGACTGGGAGTTGTAAGTGAGGAGCCCAGCCATCCCAAGTTTCCCTGCTGTTAGTGTATTCCATATTCTTAAGTGGGGAATTCAGCTCACCTGGGATCTGAATTATCCTCTGCATATGTGCAAGTTATTTATTTGACAGGAACAAGCAGGCTTCCCTGTCATAGATAACTCAGGCAGGTCAACTAACTGGTGTGAAGGGGGAGGAACTTAGAACTCGGATCTCGTACTTCCTAGGCTTATTCTTTGTCACTTGCTTACTGAAATTACCTTAAGATCCATTTTTGTTTTCTGTGATACTTCATCTCTGGGCTAGCTCTGTGCTTTTATCCTCCCAGTCATTCTAGTCTAACCTAATGGATCGTTTTTTTGTCTGCTTTAACAAACTTCTTATATTCTTGTGCGTACAGCATCAAAAGCAAAAAAAGCATCACAGTCTTCTGGGAAAATAACTGTTAAAGCAAAAGAGAAGAGCTACTCCAAACTTGAAATACCATATCAAGCAGAAGTGTTGGATGGGTAAGCTCACAGTAATTGAACAGAATTCAAAAACTAAATGCTGTAAATTAGCGCACGTAGCAGGGAATTTAGCCTTTATAGGGGGAGATGGAATATAAAGAGGTGATACACAAGTTTTCTGAATCTGGAGCTCATTCAGAACTATAATTACTTGTTTCAGTTTTTTGGTTTTACACTAGTAGATGAGGCAGTCTTAGTAATGCATAAGCTGGTTTTGAGGCTTGGGTTCAGAGTGACCTTAATGAATTGGTTTGCAGAGCAGTTGAGGGCTGCAGATGTGACACTGTAAAAATGCAGTATTGGATATTTTTCTAGTTTTGCATTTGCTGTTCTATCACTATAGGAAGTAAGGGTAGGGAAAATATATTTTCTTTTAAGCAAAACTTTGGAAGAACTGTCAGTGCTTCTTTATTTTTTTGTTACTTGTTTACGAAGTATGGCTAAGTTGACTTTAAAATTGTTGTTGAAATGGGGTGCTGCTTTATCGACAGAACTGACAGAGTGTTTTAAAAGTAAACAAACTAAGCCTTACCTGTCAGAACTTCTGTGCTGCAGATGCACATTTGGTTAATAAGGAATAAGCATGATTTGCAAACTATCCTAGTACTCCCAACACTTACTTTTAGTCCTCCTAATAATGCTGAGTCACCTGTTTCCTTACCTCGTTTGAATTACTGAATTATCAGTGTCCCTGTAGTGCTAATAACGTAGTTTCAGCATGCAGTGGGGTATATACCTTTTTTGCTGTTGGATTGAACGAATTCTAGTCTTTTGTGTAAGAAAAACACTTTATGCTTGAGGAAACTCTTAATTTTTCTCATACTGTTTTTTTATAGATATTTAGGATTTGATCATGCTGCCACACTCTTTCACATCCGTGATAATGCTGCTGATTCTGTGGAAAGGCCAATCTATCTAACAAACACATTCAGTTTTGCAGTCCTTATACATGATGTTGTGTTACCAGAAGAAACAAAAACAATGTTTAAAGTAAGCCCCATTTCAGTTAACGTTTTACTTAATAGTAAATGTGTGATGTGCTGCACTTTTTAAAATTGTAACACTGTTCTTCATTGTTCACTGATCTAGGTCCAGAACTTCAGTAAACCAGTCTTAATTCCGCCTAATGAATCCAGATATATTTTTACACTTCGTTTTATGCCTTCCACATCATCTATTCATATAGATAACAATATTTTACTCATCACCAATGCTTCTAAATTTCACCTACCTGTCCGAGCATACACAGGATTTTTAGATGTAAGTATTTTCCTTTTTTAGCTACATTAGACTTACAGGGGCAGACTTCATAGGACTGTTTTAATTCTTTATTCTACTTCTGTAAGAGGATGGCTTTTTTAATTCAAAAATTATTTTACCAGTTCTTTCCCTAAACAGCTTCAGTTACTGCTGAATAATTTTGGTTTATTCCCTGTAGTTTTACTTAGAAAATTTATAGAATTTTGAGCTTGTCACGGTACTGCTGTATTAGACTTACTAATGCATTTGTTAATGAGCTGAGAGTTTGAGCATGTTTATATTTAACTTATGCTATAATACCTGTATCAATCTTTCTAGTACTTTGTACTGCCTCCAAAAACCGAGGAACGTTTTATAGATTTTGGCATACTGAGTGCCACAGAAGCTACCAGCATTTTATTTGCAGTCATCAACAGCAATCCGATAGAGGTAAGGATGGATCTATTTTTAGTTTGCCTTTTAAAAAATTTACGTCAGTGTTGTTACTGAAAACAGTACCTTTTGTTCTTTTAAAGCTGGCTGTAAAAAGTTGGCATATTATAGGGGATGGTTTGGCCATAGAACTTCTAACAACTGAAAAAGGAAACAGAACAACGGTAATTGCAAACCACCATGAACTACAAAATGCTAGTGCATCCGATCAGTCTTCAGTAAGTAATCCTTTGAATCCATTGCTTAAAGCAAGATTTAGGAGGGGGGAAATAAAGAGACAAATCTGTGCAGCTTCTTGCAGTTTCATTTTAGCAGGGGGTAGGGAGGATAAGAATTTTTAATTTTTGTCTGAATTTGAGTACAATAAAGCACAAAGAATTTTAAAATGTATTTTAAGAACTAGTATTATGTTCAGATTTGGTTAGATTTTGAAAGGAGAAGCTTCAGAAACAGTAACTTCCATGCCCTCAGATGATACTTGTCATTTGTTTTGGAAGAGTGGAATTTATCACTTCAAGGAGTAGATAATTTTTGTGTTAGTAACCTAAGTGTTTGAATTTTTCTTTTTACCAATGACAGTTGTTTGAAATGGATTTTGATTCAGTTTAAAGAAATAAGAGGGTGTTGCGTATGCTTTTATTTTTTTGTTTAGTGGAATACAGTGGATGACTCTTGTTCTACCATTTACAGGTGATACTAGCATCAGGGTATTACGCTGTGTTTAGAGTAAAACTAATAGCAAAGGAACTGGAAGGAATTCATGATGGAGCTGTACAAATCACGACAGATTATGAGGTATTTTTATTGTGTATTCATGGATATTGCCCAAATGATACGTTCAATTTTTAAGCGTGACGTTCTAAGAGTTGTATTAGTGGACAGATTGCAGTATCGAGGAGAAGTCGAGGCTGGAAAGGACCTCTAGAGGTGAAGTTATCTCTGCAAGTTAACCCTGCATCAAACAGCAGTAATGCTACTTAAGCTGTGTCTTCTGTAAAGGAATGAAGAAAGACTTGGATTATTATTTTTTTTTTCTGCCTTTCAGAAATATGCATTTAAATCTGACCTAATGCTTTGCGTTATGGGTTATTCAGTGGCTTGACACATGCTCAAAGAATCAATGCATGGCTCTTTTGGCATAACACATGCTCACAATGTGCTTTTTGGTACATTGTCAGTTACTGAAATTGAGCTATAATTTCTGAGGGTTTTTTGTCAAAACCCAGTGTGAAAGTTGTTTTGGAGAAATCAGTTTGCTGACAGGTGATGAAACAGAGTCATTACACTAAGATTAGTAAGGGAGAGAAGAAAAACCAATTAATTTTCAACTTCATATGCCTTTCCTGTTAATAAATTGTTTTGCAGAAGAGAGAGATTCTAATACGTAATGGAATCTGTATTTAATATATTTGGGTGGTACACACAGAAAAGAATAAATGTGACACACAGTGCTTGTGAAGTCAGGAAACAATATAGCTTGTTGTGTGGTTCTGATGAAGCTACAAAAAAAGGGAAATTCCTAATTTCTGCCAGTTGTCTGAGATTTTAAGCTTGTTTTAAATCTGTCCGTACATGTATATGACCCTGCAGTTATATAACCTGAAGCAGTTTATTTCCTTGCTTGTTCTTACAAGTTATTCTACTTGTGTTGGTAGCTTTAATAATACACAGAAAGGATCTCATTGGCGTCCCTACCACACTCTTTTCTAAGTCTACATCTGTCTCGAGGTCTTACGATGACTTCTAATGTTTTTTGCGAAGTTTGATATAGCCTCTTCCCTTGTGATCATATACTTTATAGATGCTGTCCTGCTGTTTTCAATGCAGGAAGCCCCATTCACGTGAGACCTATATAATGCCCCATCGGAGAACTTATATTTAAACTGTGCTTTTGTGTTCCCTGTTGAGCGGTGCTAAGTACGACTGAGCAAAGGTGTGTTTCCTGATGGTATGGAGTGACTGTTCTCAGTATGATGACGTGTTGAAATCTTAATTCACGTCTCCACGTTTTAAATGTATATATAAACCTAGACTATGTGAATTGTAGAATTTCAGGGTTTTGTTATTCTATACAATTTAGAAGTGGAAGAGACATTTAAAGGCTGCAATTCAAGTATTTTTTCCCTAAACTTTTCTTGGTTTTTGTTTTTTGTTTTCCAGATTTTAACTATACCAGTGAAGGCAGTGATTGCTGTAGGCTCACTGACCTGCTCCCCAAAACATGTTTTTCTTCCGCCTTCTTTTCCGGTAAGAGAGTTGGGTCATGGCATTAAATGTTTTATTGCTGTGTCTTTTATTTGTCTGTCTTTTTCAAGAGAAACCACAGTCTTGAATTGTTGCATGTCAAATTGCTGGAGAGATTGTGCTGCCAAACTGTTACGATTCAGTTTGTTGCTATTTTTTGGTGTGCTTTTTTCCCCCCCCATGTGTTGCAAGCGTAAGTTATCCTATGTCTCCTCTACTGCCCACTGGGATGGGGTCTTGGAATGCTGATAAGATCCCAACCCTGATTCTTTGCAGCTTCCTTCGAATGAAGCTGTGGTCACTTCCATGTGCGTTAGCACCCAGAGTGAGAGCGAGATGAAATTGCTCAAATGCATTTTTCAAATTCCTGAAGTGTAATACCAAAGACAACAAAGCCAGCTAATAAAATGATGTTTCCGTTTAAGAAGTCCTTGATCTCCATGGAAGCGTTGTTGTATTATTTCCACACTGAAAGTAGATCTTCTCAAGGCTACATGGTGGAGTACATGAACAGGACAACAGGAAAGCTGTCTGAGTCTACAACTCTCTGCAAAAGCATGTCATGGCAGTTTTTGTCCCTGCTCCTGCAGCAGGTTTTATTCAGTGAGTGCGGAAAGCAGCTTCTTTTCTCATGGCTGCAGACTCCAGCAGCAACCTCTTAATCAGATGGTGGTTTCTTCTCACTGGGCATTCATCATAGCCACAGAAGCATGTGCAGTCAAGGCGTATTGACTTTGCAGTTGGTATTTCATTGAAGTCTGAACTTTATGTGACTTTCTGATGAGGGGGAATGTAATATGGTGGAAAACATGAGGAAGAATTTCTTCCTTCTGAGGGTGACAGAGCACTGGAACAAGCTGCCCAGGGAGGTTGTGGAGTCTCCTTCTCTGGAGATATTCAAGACCCGCCTGGACGCGGTCCTGTGCAGCCTGCTGTAGGTGACCCTGCTTCGGCAGG
>Ga0065711_1041295_pt1 | contig 16256 bp, 8 predicted proteins | sample Hoacrofraction12_FD_59098 | JGI IMG/M metagenome (GOLD analysis project Ga0065711, IMG submission 59098) | Hoatzin crop microbial communities from Cojedes, Venezuela - Epithelial fraction 12 v2 (version 2) | ecosystem: Host-associated > Birds > Digestive system > Esophagus > Crop | place...
AATTTTTTTTTTTTTTTTTTTTTTTTTTTAACATATTTTCCTGTAAAATTTCTATGTACCAAACCACTCAATCATGGAATCATTTATACTCTTCCAGTAATGCGAAGATCTGGGTTGGGTTTTTATCTGTTTTTTAAGTGAGTGTGACTTGGAAATACACATCAGCTACACAAATCACCGGCAGATCACTCCAGTGGCCTGTGCAGAAGCAAGGCTCAACAAAGTGCATTTCAGTGGTACATAATCAGATAAACTGCTTGGTTGCACACTGGATTTTTTTCTTGTACATTCAAGTGGGATAGTTTCAGAAACTCCTCCTCCCTTCAGGCCGTTTGTTCTAGAAGATAGAAAATCTCTTGTACATTAAATATTTAAAGACATTAGGACACTGAAAGGAAAAGTGGAATTAAAAAAAACACACCAGTGAGTAAAAAGAATCATTCTGACTGTGGCCTGAAAAAAAATTTAACAGTAAGGGCACATTAAAGAAATCATTTCCTCAAATACAGCAACTGCTACCAAAAGTGGCTGAAGCTACAAAAAAGCCAGCTGAATTCCTTTATTTAGGAAAGAACATTTCCCTCTCCTTGTATTTTCTTCTTCCATAGAAAACCAGGTAACAGTTGTCTGTGTCTAACAGCAGCATCCCCAGCCATCACAAGCAACAGCTTGGGGACCACTCCAAGTCATAAGCACTTCAACACAAGAAAGCTGCACGTACTGCATGCTTGAATAGTTCTTAGCACAAGAGCGTTTTAGTCTGTTGTCACTTCACTGAAATATATACTTAATACCACAGGGTACAATGACAACACTATTTTTATGTTTATGACAGCAGGCCTAATAATGATGCTTGCAGCAAGACAGTGCACGCCTCCAGCACTATAATTCAACTAGTCCATTCCATCATTTTTCAGCCAAGCTTCAGGCAGCAACAGGTAAGGGTGTGAGAGTATGCAAACATAGTTAAATTTAAAGTAGAAGCTAAATAACACAACTACGTACAGAACTCTCGTCTTCGTAAGAAATTCTCCATTTGCAAATCCAAGGATAATTCCCCTTGTTCTGAAGCTCTCTAAAAACTTCTGTAATACCAAGTTACACGCAAGCATTAAGTGCAAGCAGGGAAAGAGGCTCAAGAAGGCAGGGCTGGGCTGTTCTTTTTAACCAGAGCCGTTCCCTGAACTAAACCATCATATACACTTTGCCATCTATTCTCTTACTCCCACATTTACATTATGCTTTTAATAGTATTTGAAAAATCCTAAATGAATGAGGAGATATCCTTTCAGGGCATAACCTGACCTGTTTTCTCCCCTTTATAAGCAATGATGCAAGTGAAATGGAGCGAGGTTTACAACTCAGGATGAGTCTGTGGATTTAGTAGAAAGGTTTCATATGAAACAGTGAAGTTAAATGAACCACTGAAAGGGAAATAAATAGATAATGTTTAAAAAAAAGGGCAAGAAAGAAAAGTTAAAGACAACAAACTATGAATTCAGTATCAACATTTATTTTGGATATCTATCACAGAAATTATGCTATGTATACCACAGAGCATGTTTCTGACCCAAGAAACTTGCACTCCGGACAGACTAGAAGAGGAAGGGAGACAGAGGAGAAAATTGGGACAGATATGCAATGAAGCTGACATGAAGAGACAGAGGGAAGAAATCAGCATGAATACTTGTCTATAAGTGTCTATAAGTTATAGCACAGGCACAAGTCAGCTTTACTGCTTTTACTGAATGTCCAGAAATCACCGCTTTGGCTGGTAATTTGCCAATTGTCTCATGGTGCCCTATTTCTCAGATTACCCCTCAAAGCAAGCCACCAGGACCCAGGGAAGAAGAAATGTCATCACCTGGCTCCTACTATTACCACAGCAAAAGGCAGAAGTGCTTGGCACCTCTGACCATTATCGCTATAGGAGCAGCCACAAGTGAAACAACAAACCTTGAATTTCACAATTCAGGATGAGCAGGCAGGTTAAAGAATGTGAAAAATCCTCATAAAAACATGCAAAAAGAATCCGATAAAGGTGACCCCCTCTTCACTCCCTACCTGCTGACCCCTTTCCTGGGCACTTGCTCTTGCTTTTCTTATTTATTCAAATTACTAAATCCATATCTGAAAAACAGTATCCCATTAAACAAACAAAAAAACACAAAAAAACCAAAAAATGATAACACCTTCCCCAGTAAGGATATTTTGAGAACAGCAGTAAAATGCAGGATATCATACGTTTAGACCAACCCCACCAGCAATACTCCCAGGGACATCAATTAATGATGTTGGTGTTTTGAACACAAAACTAAGTGACTTGAGCCACACAACCTTGTTTCGAAAGTCTTCCTCTCAAGTGACTCCAAAACTACCAGCGGGTGTTTTTAAACAGCTCTTCCCAAAAATTGCACAAACATATGCATACTTGGATACATAAAAGACATCTCCACAATGTTCAGATAACCCCTGAATTCCTTCTCCACTCTTACCAATCCAATCCTTACACTTGCTTCACAGGCCACCGAAATGCAGATTACAAAGCACCAATGGTTTTGCAGACTTGAATCACATCAAATCCTCTCAAAGGTTTAAATACATATTTGTAAAATCGAGCTATGCAGCAGTTAAGATTTGAAAGCCATGCAACTTCAATTTAGCCTGTATACGTACCTAACTTCTGATAATATTCTTTCAGCTGCTTTATTCCATTTTTCCCAGCAGGATTTCTGCTTCATTCAGCAAATGGACAATTGCCCAGTTTTTGCCCTCATCCTATGACCCATTAAATGCTCACCATCTGCATCCTACACTGAATACAAAAACCTCACATTTCCCCATAGGCATGCTTATGGAGATCTGTCCATAATGTGGGAAGACTACATGCAATAAATGAATTTTGCGAGACCAGTATTATTATTCCTGTTCTAAAAGTGGGTGACTGGCACACAATAATGAAAGCCCAAAGAGTAAAAATAAAGCCCATTAACTTTGGTTGCCTTTCAGACACACTCAGAGTCTGATTTTTCAGCCAGTACTTTTAGCAGAATTTTAACTGGAGCTGGAATTTGGAAAATGTAACTTCAGTTGCTGTTATAAATATCCAGCACTCCTATAAGTTAGACTCAAAGTATCTCAAAATGCAAGCAAAATTGAAAATCATCACTGTGACATATTTTGATTTTATTCTTTCTCCAGGACACTAGAACTCTGTCGTTTACTAGTGATCTGAATAAGAGAAGGAGCTCATATGGAAGAGTTTGTGACCACTACTGGGCTGTGTTATAGTCACATAGGTAATCTTCGTCTCATAGTTTTTCTGACTTTTAAGCATCTGCTATGACAGGCTATCTATTCACGTAGCAAGCAATTTGAATATCTGATTTCTTAGATTTTAACAAGAAACAGAAAACACAGCGTTTGCACCACAAAGTCACCACTTACCCATTCACAATTACCTGTGGCTGCTTCAGCCCAAAGCACAGATTTCTACCACTTCAGCCATCACAAATATGTACTCATTTCCACATGGAAACAACATTAATCCCTTGCTGATACCATAGCAGCTAGAAAGAGAAACAGAGTCTCTGGGGTCCCAAATTCTATCCCATTCACTTCCAACTCCAGCAGCGAGATAATGCATGCATCTACACAGCATTTTAGTTTATCACAGGAGAGGGCTTCTGAAGCAAGCCTCCCAGTCACTCTCACTTGAGACGCTTCGGCATGCATTGTACAGTGGTATCGAACACACAAACTCAATTTCTTTTAAGCTAAACTGATCTAGAACATCTGCTCCAAAGTGAACATTTAGCATATGGACTGACCTAGGCAAAAGCAGTATTTCCTGAAACTATTACAGCATCGTTGTTGGATCCTCAATGCCAACCACTTCATTCCACAGAAACGTTCCTCCTGTACTGCACTACTTGTGAAGTAAACGAAGTCAAAATTTAACATCCAGCCTTTTCCTAATTACATCTCCCACCTTTACATACATTGACCAGGGTGGAGCTGACATACAGCTCCACTGTACCCACACACTGAGGTACACGAAGAACTGAAGATACACAACTTGCCTTGAAATAGAACACAAAAATTATCCAGCTTCCTAGAAGACAAACAAACAGCCACTCAGACAGCAAGCAAGCAGTGACAAGGACAGAGCTGGACATCCTCATGAAAGTTTCCACAAAACCAGGTGCTCAACCAAGCAGTTACTCTGTTGGCAAATGTTATACACTGCAACATTGGGGAATAGTATACTTGCGTACCTTATGAAAACTTCTATCAAGCTCTTTAATATTGTGAGTATGGGCAAAATACAACTTTTAAACACCTCATGACTTGGTCAGATGTGAGCAGAACAACCACAAAGAACAAAGACAACACATTCCCGAAAGCAGCGCGATTCATTCCTCAAACCAAATTCTAACTTGCCTCCCCAAAGTCATAAAAATCTGTTCCAATAAGCAGCTCTGGTTTTATAGAAGAAATAAAAAAGCTCTGATCCACTTAAAGCTGAGGCTTCCCAGGGGAAAAAATTTCTGATGCAGATGCATGGAATGGCAAGTTTCACCCTGAGTAGTTGTAATTTAGAACATGTATACGAAAACAAACACAGAATTTTTTACCTCCTCAGGCAGAGGTCACATCAACAGCTCAGCTTATAATAAGAGTAACACTTCAAAGTCCCATACAGAGAGCAATGTGTAATGGAAAGCTATGTGCATGTAAGAACAAAAAACTTACAACGATAGTGCAAATTATCAGCACTGGTTATTCAGCAATGATTAATGCAGGTATGTAATAAATACTTAGACACATTAAGCTATTATGAAATCTGCTGTATGTATTCTAGCAATTTAAAAAATAAATCCACTATTTTGGTGCAAGACCAGCCATACAGCCAGTGCAGTTTACAGGCACACTTTGTGCCAAATGTTAACAGTAAAACATGAGCACAAATTCACAGTTTCAATGTTTGGAGTAGCTACATAAAATGCAAATCCATTATATCATTAACTGCATTAAGCCTTCTACATAACAGATTTTCCATTTGCATGACCTTAGCAAAAATCACAAGAAAGTTTATAATAAAACTTTTAAAGATATTTATTCTAGTCTTTTAAAAATTGAAATGTAATTTAAGCCATGCATTTGTAAAAACAAAGTTATTTCTTAGGAAAAAAGTGTTTGAGGGATCATTTCTTTACATAAAGCAAAGGAGAAAAAGGTCACTGACCGCTGCAAGGATTTCTATCATCAAGAGGAAGTTTTGGACAAACATTTTATTTGAACAGCTGGAAATCTCCAACCTTCCGACATAAGCAGCATCTTTAATTAACCATTAAAGAAATTTTTTAAGCCCATGTTAAAAAGAAATACAGAAGAAAATATTATTTCTCCTATAAAACTAATTTTTAGTATGTGCAATTTTATCCATTAATTCAGATATCCATTTTATCCATTAATTCAGATTTTAAGCAGAGAGAACTTTACTTATACAGATAATTCCTAACTGCATGGCACAAAGGCACAAATTAACCATACAGGCCCCCCCAGCCTACAATCCACTGAGAAGCAGCAACATGATTGTATAAAGTTCTTCTTACTAGCTCCAGCAAGGCACCGAGAGGCACACAGAAGAACAACACTGACTATAAGGACCTCACAAGAGAAACAATGGTCTAGCGGGTGGAACACCAAGTAAGATTCAGGAATACTGTATTTTATTCTTGAGTTGGGGCTGTTCAGCCCCGGAGAAGAGAAGGCTCCGGGGTGACCTTATAGCAGCCTTCTAGTACCTGAAGGGGGCCTACAGGAAGGATGGAGACGGGTTTTTCACAAGGGTGTATAGTGACAGGACAAGGAGGAATGGCTCTAAACTACAAGAGAGCAGATTCAGATTAGATATTAGGAAGAAATTCTTCACCATGAGGGTGGTGAAACACTGGAACAGGTTGCCCAGAGAAGTTGTGGCTGCCCCCTCCCTGGAAGTGTTCAAGGCCAGGCTGGATGGAGCTCTGAGCAACCTGGTCTAGTGGAAGACACAAACTCTTTGGAAGTTACCTTTCTTTGTGCTTCTACATTTTCTCTTTTTAACAAATCTCCGATCAGACTGCAATGAATGCCTACAGCCTCAGTAACACACTTCAGATGAATTAAAGCTGAAGTGGAGTTTTTGTTTGGTTTTGTGTGGTTTTCTGCGGGGCTTTGTTTTGGTTTGTGGTTTTTTGTTATTTGTTTTGGTTTGTGGTTTTTTGTTATTTGTTTTTTTTTTTTTTAAAAAAGGCAGTTTAGTTCTTATTGCTGATGAAATAGGCTTTGTAAGAAGATCACCCAAATACAAGCAGAAGCACAGAAGCCTACCTGATCATGCACAGAGCCTAAACCAACAGTTTTAAAACGCAAAAGGCTTCTTCATAGGTAACAGTCAAGAACCTGCGGAGATGATGATCCCACAGCCAGAGATTTAAGGGGTTTTCTTCCCCATTTTGCCACACCATGGTATGTTTCTTCCACAGAATTCAGTTCTTGGCTTGGAAGATGCCAGCATTTCTTGTCTCCCGTGTACAGCCATTTTCCGTCCCCCACTCTACCACAAAAACAAAGTTATTGCAGATGCTTCCTGCTTTGCCTGACGGGGCCAGTGAGCAAGGCGTATCGAGCAGCATTCCTATTCTCCCATCTTCAGCCCTACTTTTCAACAACTATAGTTATTAGAGAGAAAAGACATTTTAAAAAACTTTTAGAATATGAACTACAAGAGCACTTTTAAAAGAACTCTTGCAAGAGCTAGGAGATCAAGACAGAATAACATCCATTTTCTTTAACAAGAAGCTCTGATCTTCAAGCTGAGGCTTTGACTTTTTTCTAAATCTATAGCGCTATTCTAGCAGTACCATTTTAAACACAAATCCCTTCAAGCATCGTATTTGTTGACACATGCTTTCAAAAGATTGCCAAACCTTATCACAAGTAGCAAAGCCTCAGTTGTGCCTTGTATCTCAAACACCAGCTTGCCTTTTTTGCCAGTTAGGTCAAAACCATTTCCCTTTTCCACCAAAACAGTCAGTTGAGGAATTAAAAGAATCTACAGATGTTCACAACAAGCTACTTGTATGCAGGAGAGCTGACACTTCTCCACAGCAACCAGACAGCAGTACAGATGGATCTTCTGTCCTATTGCTAACCTTCACCCAGTATAAAAGAAAAGGAACAAACAGCTTGTACAATTATCCAATAATTGCCTACTGCCACACCACTAAGAACTGAAGAGTGAGAATAACTATTATTTGAAACCAACAATCAATTTTCCAACTATTTCCTGAAAATTGCTGCACTAATATTAAAAAAAGAACAAATTGCACAGTAAAGCTGAAAAAACCAATTCCATGACAAGAATCAAAATCAAAGTGTTTGGTAATTCTCTTCGATTTATTGGGAAATATCAGAAAGACAAGTCCAGAGACACTGGCACAGGTATCTGATACTGTTGAAGGATACTTGAGAATAATTCTGGGAATGTTTCTTCTCCGAATGATGGGAATAAACAGGTATTCCTCTTTCAACTGAAAGATTATAAATCTTGTGGCAATGCTTTTAAATGTATTTTCAATTCAAATAATAACCAGCATGTTACATGATGAAAATGTAACTAATCAACACTCCTGGCCCTGAAGTCTCAACCCCACTTCACGGGTGATATATGAAGAAATGGAGGATAAGCAGCAGTGGTTATTCTGGGGTGTTATCAGTATGGAAGACGTTTACGTTAAGGCAGTGTGTTCTTTGTAGCTAAACCTGTGTTACTGCATGTTTATACAGGATCCAGTGTGAAGGGACACTCCTTTTCAGATGAGATGAGACTTCCAAGCACAGCCTCTCTAATAGCAGCCACTTCCTTCAAGTCCGTACTCCAACCATTTGTATTAGTCAACATTAAACAGCTTTTGCCAGTGCTGTTAGTGTTGCACAAATATACTTCATCTTCATATGAATTCATTGGCAGCTGTAAGGACTTACTCATCAGATTCTGAATGCTTTCTTTCCAAGCTGATTTCAGCCCAAAACATCAAAAACAGTCATGACATACGTTAATAATAGTATTTCTATTTCAAGTACTAACTTTCACTTTCTAGCTTCTAATTCCTAAGTATGCTGGAGAGAGTGAAGAACATCATGAAAAACATGATGTAGGCCCTAGTAATCTGGTTTGTGCGATAAACCAGCATCAAATTGAATAAGCTTTTTCAAACAGGGCTTACCAACTCATTACTCAGAATTACTCTAAGAAAATCTGTATGACTAAAGATGCAAAATGAAACATCGATGTACGCATTTTATAGTGAAAACAACCAAAACAAATTCATTAAGGATAGGAAGATGCCAGCTTGAGGGTATTGTCTCTGATCCGCTCTTAAGCATTCAGCATTATAGACACTGAGCTGTCACACTTAACAATTAATTTATTCACAGGAATAGCCAAAATCTAGGAACCAAGTTTGGTTCAAAGTTGAAATTGGACTAAGAATGCTAGCTTGGGATTTTTGTTTGTGTGTTCTGTTTTGTTTTCTTCTCTCCACAAAAACAATCAGGACCCAAACCATTTGCTTCTGTCGAGCAAAAACTGGTTTGGCCAGTTAAGGGCTGCAGAACACAGGCTACCAGGGAAAGAAGGTTTACGACATCAAAACACAACAGCCTGGCATTATGTTGGCAAAACACAGATCCAAACAAAGACCAACTCAGCTGTGGCATTTTCAGAAGGCTGGCTTTCTATCACACAAACGCAGTGCACAGGCACATAGTGATTAACCTCAAAATCTCTGCTCCTTGTCACATGAGTATCAGCAGTGTACATGTGAGAGAAAAGAGAAAGAAAAGGACTTCACTATGCTCTCCCTGGAATGAACTACTGTTCAACTCAGACAGCCTCTACTCCTCCATGCCTATTATCCTCCTGCTCTTCCCAATTCAGGAACTGTCTGCATGAAATCAGCCACCTACAAGTCTCCAAGCACCACAACAGCAGCCCTGTAAACATTTGCAATACACAGCAACCTGCAGAAGTGATGGACACTACTTCGAGCTGTTACAGCTTTTCAAATTAATTCCATTTTCTTTTATAATATTTTTAGTAATATTCAGAATTATGCTTTCATATTAAAATATTTTATCTAACTTCCTGCATTCAAACCCATTACAGACAATCATTTGTTAACATATTCTAAGGCCAGACCTTCTACAGATCTGGTAGCCATCACCACATTTCTAATAAATCCCTGCAGATTTATGGTGGCCTCAGCCTCTTTCTACCTTTTCTACCATGAAGAATGCAAATCCACTCACTATACTCTGTACTGTCAGTCCACTTTGAGTGACATGCTTAGTCTTTGCCAAATCATAATTTTTTCATATCTATATATATATATATATATAAGATAGACAGGAAGTGGTAGAATTAAGAGCACTGCTCAGCCAGAAGGCAGGTCAGAAAGATTAAGAATAATCTATACAGGTTGCATTACCAATATAGAATATACCACTGTAGTTATGCAACCAGTGTGCTCACAAGCCACGTTTCAGAATAAGAGTGCTTTCTTCTTCATCTTACACCACTTTAACTAGAAGGAAACACCAAAATCCCAACTACAGCAAATTACACCAATCCAGCTAAACCAAAATAGCTTCTTCACCTTTGGCTGTACTATTCCAGAATAAAAGTCAGAGCTACAGATGTTTTCCTTTGCAAAACATGGCTTAGCTGCTGAAAACATCACTTAAAACAAGCAGGCATAACTAGCATTTATCTAAATTTGCAGACAAATCCAAATTGCCAAACAGCTCTGCTCACCTGAACGAGTACTAGAAGACTAATAATAATAATAACTAATGTTGAATTTAAAGTACTTTTCAAAGGAAAGAAGGAACATGAAATATCTATACTGAAGCACTGCATCAACATTCTTTGTAAAATACATACTGTAAAGATGCACACATCAAGTAAGCAGGTCCTCACCTGGCTACGTGTAGTTTTTCTTACCTTCCAAGAAAAATAAAACTACACAGACTAGACTCCCCCATTCAAAGGCTTGGAAAACAAGAAAAAAAAAGCCACTGGGCAACTGTTACTCTAGAAAAGTCAAAACAATACATATGAAGAAGACTTGCCATAATCAAGGCTGCAAAGGATGTATCACAGTGCTTCATTAGGTCAACACAGGAACAGGCAAACAGGAGTAAAAGTCAACAAATACCAGGGCTAATGAACGATAAAGATGACTCATTTATTTCAGTTTCATCAGTTTTCAGAACCCTCGTTTTAAGTACCCGAAAAAAAGCCCACAGAGGGAATCGATCTACACAGACGCAATACAACAGATGTACAGCAGTAACGCTTCAAAAACAAACAGAAAGCAATGCAGTGGTAACCACATACTCAGCAAGTGACTCTTGTCATCTTCCCCATGCCTTACTGGTTTTTCTTTGTTAGCCCGTTCTTTGGGCACTCCAGCATCTTTTCAACATCCCAGGACTGCAGTATTTTTGTAGCAACTTCTGAACCGCATTTTGAATTCAGAAATAGCTTGTACTGTGGTGAACACAGGTCAGCAAGTGTTTGCACTTACACCACCTAAATGAATTGCCTGAGGATGGGAAAAATAATTTGACAAAACAAAGCAGATAACTATAGGCTATTCAGGTAAAGACTGTTTATTTTAGATGTTTACGGTAGAAACCTTGGGTTGCAATTATATTTTGAGTTCTTCCACTGCTTAACAAAAACCTACAGAAAACACAGGCAGTATGAAAGCGAGCAAAAGCGTATCAGAATGAAAATTCACTGCTGTCTCCCTAAAAATTAAAGAAGCTCTACACTTTACATCCCCACAACAATCTTCATGAACCTGAATTAGAGGCATTTTTTCTTGCACTAAATCTTTCCACCACTTAATAGATGCTTCATCTTTTCCAACTCTGTCTGTTACGGCTTCCACTCCGTCCTTCAAAACAGTTACTTTCTCTTGCCCATTTTTTCTCTTATCCCAACAGTTTCACCCTTCTCTACATATTTTTCATTGCAGAGTAATTTCAACAAACAATATGCGGAGAGTTAAGCGAATATCTAAATACTAACACTAAAACCTGGGAAAGGTGTGACTGCAGAGAGGCTAGGACCCTTCTGACAATACATTCCGTCCCTTCCACTAATTCAAAGGCAAGTTAAGAACCCAGTAAAAACTTTGCTAGCGAATCCAAACAATTCAAAACATCCAGTCACTGAGAACAGCACATGTAGAATGTAGAATGGGACTTCTTTTCCCCCAGCTTCTTTTCTCCCACTACAGTCTCCACTGATTGTCATGGGAGATGGTGCTTTGCTATCCCTTTGGTCTTCTGTCTGCTGCCAGCAACACATAAGGAAAGTACAGAACAAGGTAGGTGCACAATCTTCCTATCCTACCACTCCCTTATCTTCAGTGTTTGGATTTCACACACCCACGAATGCTACTTTGACTCCCTTCTATCACTCCTAAGTTTCCTGGGTCACATCAAAAAAATCAGTAAGGTGCTGCTCCGTATTTCACAGCTGCACACCAGGGTCTATGAAGCAATGGTGAAAGAGAACAAAACTTGGGGCACTCTTCACTTTGTTCTTTTTTATAGTTTTATAATGCTTAAGACAAATATTAGGCCATCTAAATTCTGGATAGCTATACAAACTCTTTGATTTCTACTCCATGTGTAGACAAAAAGGTTTTTATCAGACTAAAACACTTCAGTCCTCAGGAGGCTACATTAGGTTGCCTTGGCAGAAAATAGGAGAGGCTAAGGCATCTCTAACACCCAAAACTTTGTGAAATAACTGTGCACTAACTAGGAAACACATCCAGATGTTCCCTGCAGGCAAATCAGGCACAGGGATTGCTTCTCAGCAAAATGACTCCCTATGCCACCTCCAAGCCTGGTGTTTCACCTAAGCTCCAGCTGTGGCTCATCTCCAAAGCATCAAAATAAAGTAAAAAAATTTGCAGATACATCTTGCCAATCACACATGTGTAAGAAATAAACATTTCATACATATATAGGAGGAAAAAATTCTGCTTACTCTCCTTGAAGGCAAGAAGGTGAAACACGAAGGCTCAACATACACCAAGGATAACTGCTTTTATGTGGAATTGAGTGCCACAAGGGCATGTTGAAAGCAACTCAGGTAACCCTCTGCACGAGAAAGCAGATGCAGAAAATTATGCAAAGATGTAGAGACAGCAGACTGGCCTGTGATTCCTAAATTCAGGAAGTTCATATGGTTTATATGGTTCACATTTAGGAAGACTTAGATTTTTATGCCTATTCTTACTAAAAAAAGGTTGGTTTAGATTCTTTGCAGGTTGAGGCAGTTGAGTAGAAAATTATATTTATTCTACACAAATCAGTATATTTAGTCAAATAAAAGCTAAAAATCACACTGCGAAAAAAAACCAAGAAAACTCTGAAAATAGCAAGGATTTTCTTTATTTTTGATGAAAAAACACTGCTCATCTTTACATCCTGGATTTTAAGCAAAGTGCATAATCATTAGCATGACATTTTATTCAGTCCACACATCTTCACATAGCTATACTGTTAGCAGTTGGAGCCATACTCTTTCTTTTCTTATCTAGAAGATAATCACTGAAGTTAGCTTAGTTGATCGGCCCATATTTCAGGATCTCAAGATCAATCTCTTAGACAACCCATGCAAAAAATTGACGCTTACAGACTGTCGCACTCAATCTCCTACCTCCCCTGCTCAGCTATTCCTCTACTATGGCTATCTGCTTCTATGGCAAATGAAGGGCAGTAATAACCCACAGAATTTTTGCCCATTTTTAGACAAAAAATTTGCTCCCTCTGGTGGAAGCAATGAAAGCAAAGATTATTCTCTGAACTCGCCCCACAGAGACCTAAAGCAAAGAAGAAAGCTTTGCTCTCCTAGAGCCATTCCCACAGCAAAATTTAAGTATCTCCAATTCAATGACATGTAGGCTGACAGGTCATCAAGAGAAGTCATTTATCATACATAATGAACAAGATAGTGCCAGAACTAGAAATGGACCAAAGTCCAGCACACTTCATCTCCAAAAAAGAATAAAGCAGCAGAGACAAAATATGACAGGACTACAGGCAGGAAAAACAGAAGGCTAGATGACAGACACACCTATAATAAAACCATTCAAATTGCAACCTCAATGCATTCTGCAACCTGTGACTTCTAGCAGCCAAGTTTTTATGATAATCCTACCTATACTTCTCTTTAGCTGTCAGGGCTGGGAAGGACATAACTACTTTTACTCCCTCTCTCCCCTCACAAGGCAGAAGGAATAGTGCAGTACATTGACATTCATTCACTCGTTCATTAACTTTAAGGATCCAAGGTAACACAGTTATAAACAGGATGCTTCCTTTGCTGAGCAGCAAACTTAAGTTCTCCAAGCAGTGAAAAGATAAAGTTTCTTACGCAGCTTTTCACCCTCAAGTAGTGATTTTTTTTTTCCTATAACAAAATACAAAAGGTGTGCAAGTTTGCCTTCCCAGATCTACAGAGATAATCGCAGGTTCTCGTTCACACCAAGTGTCTTCCCTTGCACCAAATGACTGAAAATAACAACTGAAAAATTGGAATAGGAAGCCTATCAACAACACATTAGCTTTTCCAAGTAGTGATTTCAGTTAACTTGGTGCAAGCAAAATAAGAGCCAAAGGAAAGGTTAACATAGCAACAAGCTGTCACATCATAAATATCTTGTTGGGGGACATACACAGAAGCGGAAAACAAGTTCTGCTCCATTCCTATAGCTAACTAGTACTCCCGTACAAAGAAGGAGGGTCTAGGAACAGAAATCTGTTAAAGCAACAAAGGTTTTATCTTTTAACACAGCTGGGCACACAAAGGAGACTTGTTCCTCTTACATGTATGTCAAACAGCTCTGGTGGAGCTGTCATCCTCCATCTTCTACACTGACCTCGAACTAGCACATAGCCAACACCATTCTCAACCAAATCTGTACCTCTGCCTCTATCAATCCACTCAATCCACACGCAGATGTATATCTAATTAGTTCAATCTTAGAGACAGCAGCTTCACCTTTAACCAAAAAGTCTACTTCATTCACTGCCAACCAGGCAAGGTTCTTCCGTCCATTTGTTTGAACACCCAGACAGGAGAGTAACATCAATACATGCTACCTGGATTTGTCCTCCCCGAGTTACATGCCTTTGCCTCCACCGAAACTTTATAGCAGGAGAACTGGACAGTAATAGCTTAAATGTAAATCACAAACATTTTGGATATAAAGATCAGTATCTATTTGTGGTCAAAACTGAAATACAGAAGTGGAGAAACAGAACGCATTTGTCTCCATCACTTCTGAGTGCTGGTACTATTCTGGAGTGCTCTTTTCAAGTACCTGCTGCACTGGTACGACTGTAGTCACCACACAGGTTTGGATCGAGTAGTAGAAAAAACCTACTGATCAGAAAACCTTTATTTTTTTTTTCCAAAGCACCACATTTTCATAGCAAGTATGCATACACAGCACTTTCTTCACTGCCCTCATTCTCTCCATTACTACCTTTGATTTGACTACACTGAACACATTTCACACTCCTTCTGTATTACAAACTTACAATCAAGATACTCTTAAGCTGAGAGGTTACAAAAATCTAACTCTACCTAACTTGGCCTTTTTTTCCTAGTCAGTTACAGATGCGTTCTCCTCAGTGCAGCGTAATTTTGCAACACTTCAAGTCATACTCCAGTCATAATCTATGCTCTTCATACACAACTGGACCCATGTGATGTAGGGTCCACTGATGTCTAAAACCAAAGCATGTATGATTTTTAACTGCTTATAATAAACCTTTTAAACCATGTAGTTAGCTACCCTCCATTGTGATTATCCCTAAAAGCTTCAACAGAGCTCAAATAGCATTTTACAAAAACATCTTGGCTTTACAGGAGCATCTTGCAAAACATTCAATATAGGGAAGTTTTCCAGGTTTTGATAAAAAGAAACTTTATTCTCATCAAAATGGCAGATCTACAACATTTAAAACAATTTTGGTAGAAGCTGCACTACGTCATGAAGCAATTAAATTTATGACCACTATTATGAACAGATAATCATACGATGCCAGCATCTTGCCATAAAAACATAATTGTCTCTTATTTGTTTTACAGTACCTTGTAGAAGCTACATGCTCTATGGAAATAAATACACAGCACCTGCCAGGAGCAGCTTACAGCCTGCACGTACAAGGCACTGAGCTTTGTGGTGCCATTGATCCCAGACGCAGGTATCCCTGCAAGCTGTGCGCAGTATCTATTCCACCACAGCAAGCTCAATTTAAACTTGCCTGCTTTTGTCAGTTTTCTAAAAGATACTTTTTAATGTGTATCCTTAACCTCAGGCTCTCTCACCTCCATTCAAATAAATGGCGCGGGGGAGGGGGGGGCAGGGAGGAGAAAGAGCATGTAGTTAGTCACTCCCAACTCTTTCACTAGACGTGCTCCTTCCTCTGTATTTTGTTTCCCGTTACTTTTCTCACTCATTAGGTGTATTTTGTGAAACCAAACCAACAAACTCTCCCTCTACACGAGCACAGACTGTTTTCCTTGATGGGTTTCATTCATCTATACATTAACGGAGTTTTGTTTTTTTTTTTTAAATAAGATTTCCTTACGTGAAATTTCCTGGTGCTACAAAATTTATAGGTGGAGTTAGTTAACGATACTTTACTTCTATATTCGTAAATACATAAACATTCTATAGGTGTAGAGGTCTAGACCACTCCCCCCATAAACACACGCTCTGCACAACTCCAGCCACTAAACTCTGCAGACCTCAGCTCCCCAGTCTCACTTTGTAACCTCTGCTCTGCGCAGACAACAGGATTGACGACCCCCGGGAATTTTTACGCCACCCGGACAAAAGCTACCACAGAACCGCTCTGCCCACAAAGCACGCACCAACTCCCAACCGCGTTATGCGCGCCGCGCGTTACCATTTAACGCTGCGTTTAAAAGCCGCTGGCGGGCGCAGCACGCCGCTTCGCACCGGCAATCGTCACCCACCCCCCGCACCACCGCCAGCTGTGGAGCCGCATCTGGCCGAGGCGGGATGCCGACAAGCAGCCCCCCCCCTTGCGGCCTGACCCCGGCGGAGCCGTGCGGGCCGTGCCCGGGGCGCGGCGGCACCGGCGGG
>Ga0065711_1041296_pt1 | contig 16256 bp, 14 predicted proteins | sample Hoacrofraction12_FD_59098 | JGI IMG/M metagenome (GOLD analysis project Ga0065711, IMG submission 59098) | Hoatzin crop microbial communities from Cojedes, Venezuela - Epithelial fraction 12 v2 (version 2) | ecosystem: Host-associated > Birds > Digestive system > Esophagus > Crop | place...
CTTGGCAGCCAGGGCACACTGCTGGCTCATGGTTAACCTGTCGTCCACCAGGACACCCAGGTCCCTCTCCACTGAGCTGCTCTCCAGCAGGTCCACGCCATTCAGCCTTGACAAGTATCGTTAGACACCCGTCTGCTCTTCAGCACGCTTTTTACTCCGGGTGACTAACATGCAGCTGGGAGCTTGGCAAAGCCACAGGGGAGAGCCTTCACGAAGGCCCTGAGGCTGAGGGCAAAGGAGGGTTGCTAGCCGGCCGCTGCAGAAGACCACACTACTCAGGTGGCTTGTATTACCTTTTTTTGTCTGGGAAGGTCTTTTGTTTTAGCTGTCTCTGGCATTTCTTAAATACCTACAACCTTATGGAAAGCAGAAAGATTAATTTCCCAAGTATTGAATATTCTGAAGGAGTCAGAATGCAAAACTCAGAGACCAAGAAGATACCACTGGCAGAGGGGAAAAAAAATAAAATCACAGAAAATATCTCTGGAAAAGGTCTCTTGAGAGACAAACAACTGCAGATGTGGCCAAAATAAGGAGAAATGGGGAAAGACTGTGAGCTTAACCACCGGCCTGCACCCCTAGCCAGGGGAAAGTATTTCAGCAGCCCTGCTTTGCACGGGAACATTTTGATTGCTCACAACAAAATAATCACAATGGCTCATACGAGATCAGCGCTTTTCCCTTAAAACTTTGTGTTCTTCCTAGGAAAGATACCCGCACTGTGAATAAGCAAATCAAGTTCTCTCCGGGGTGATTTTTTTTCTTTCCCCACCCTCTGCAGTCCAGAGTCTGGTGGCCCAAAGCACGTGAGCGATAACGCAGCAGCAAGAATAGACTGTCTGAAACAGCTACAAGCCACTGCTTAAGGCTGGGGTTTTTTTCCCCTTGACCTCCCTCTCTGTTCGGTGTTTTGAGAACACCACCACGCTGCCTGACATAAATCACACGGGGAGATACTGCGGGTGCATCTGCTCAGCAGAAATCGCCTGTCTCCGAGGCTCCCTGGAAAGACAAGTTTCTCCAAACGCTGGAAACGCAAAGCAGGGAGCAGGTGAAAGGTCTGACCTGCGCTCAGCCGCGAGCTGGGGAGGGGGGAAGAAAGCAAACAGGCACAGCAGCCGGTGGCACCTACGTGCTCACAGCCTGCAGATGGGCAAATATTCTCCAAATATACTCAACAGGAGAGGAACCCTGCTTTCAGTACACAGGGAGAATCAGCCTCTCTCCAGGCCCCAAAAAAATCCAATTCTAAATATTTTCTGACATAAAATAATATAAAATGATCTTAAAATAGGAGGGACAAATGCCATCCTACCACTCCCCCCTCCCCACCCTACCATCCCAGAATGCACTGGCTATTAACAACACTATAGCAAATTGCTGCCAATAGCCAAGAAAGAAAGGGGTTATTACAAGCAAATACACATGCTTGCACTTTCAATAACAGATTTTTAATAAAGTACAGGAAATAGCAATATAACCAACCTCATGCTAATACAATAAAGTTAATCAAGTATTTCTAAAGCAACAAATTTCAGGACCAGAGCTTTATGGACCTCCCCGAGTTGGAAACGTAGTCTTATAGCCAGCTCCACAGGGATCGCTCTGCCCATCACCAGGACATGACTATGGTCCACTATACCCAAGTGCTCATTCCACAATGAAATAGCATGATCGGGTTGGGGGGGAGAACACAACAGCAAAAAGGGAAGACGAAGAAAAATGTCAGAATCCTGCAGGCTTAAAAAAATCAAAAGTAATTAAAACCATGCAGAATTCAAGTCTACTACAGATTTATGAAACGTTTAATACAGAAAACCCTTAAGCGTGCTGCTGTCAACTGAGCTTGAGAGAAATGTGCTCCCTTCCTAGCACATGGCATAATCTGTTCCCAGGATGCGTTTCTTTACTCTGTAATTTCAGCTGAAACAGAAATGAACTGTGGATGTATATTTTAGCTAAACGGCTGCCTTTCTTCAAACAGACCCTGGGTAAAAGGGGCATTAACCTCCTCTCCCTCCGCCTGCCCAGCGCCGCTTATCAGTGAGATGAAGGAGTATCTTTTCAAAGCGCGCCCTTTAATCCTTCTGGTGCCTCAACACAAAGCTCCAGCAGTGCAATGCCCCCCAGAGCAGGACCTGTGTGTGTCGTGTCCCCCCATCTCCAATCTTCAGTCAACCCCAGCACGGAGAGCATGAAACATGGCAGGTTAAATTCAGCAGAGCAGGACAAACAGGATCCATGCCCAAGGGCAAGAGCGTCTCTCTCCTGAGTTTGTTCTAGCAATCCAAACACTTCAAGGGGTCAAGCTGGAAATCTGCTGTAATGTAAACTCTGCCCACTTTCACCAATTCCTGATTGATCCAGATCAATGGAGGAAAGCGAGCGATTCCCAAATACTTAAGCACCTATAATATTATTGAATTCGCCATACAGGAGCAATTCACAATGATTCAAGCCTTTAGCTATTTAGTGCATTACAGAGGTCAGCACCAAACCCTCTAAGAAACAGATCTGCCCATTTACACAGACTCCCTGCTATTTTTTGTCCAGTTAAGTCTTCAAGAAACACATAGCCCTAAAGCAACCATACAACAGCCCGTACCTCCTCTTACTGCCTTGTCAGCCTGCTAGTACCATACACATACACACCACATCTGAACAGCTTTGCCTTGGAATCGGCGCAGCTCCTCAGCAAATGAATCTCTGTCCAGATGGTGGTCTCAGCAGAAACTCCTCTAAGTACCTCCTAATACCTAAAAAACAGACTTGGCTCAATCCTCCCACAACTGTCACCTCCTTGCACATCAAGGAAGTGACGGGGGGAGGAGGGAATCTTAAAAAACCAGCTTGAGCGATAGATGCATTCATGGTTTTCCTGGGAAAAAGGCTATGTGAATACATTCAAAACTGCAGACATCTGAGTGGGAGAGTTTTGATCTTTATCATTTGCTGCCTGCCGCTACCAGAGGGACCACTGCATTATTACCCAGCACCTGAAAGACTGAGCAAGGATACAGTGGCAACCAGTGTGCATAATGCTGGAGAGGAGACGTATATCAGCTGCCTCTTCGTCCCCCACTGCTCGCAATATGGCACAGGGCCACAGACACCCTTACGCACGCCTCAATTCATCCACAAGGCGAGAAAACTCTCAATAGATAACTAATTTTACTTCACCTGGTAAACCTGGCAGGCTGGGAAACCGCGAGTATAGTAAGCCTGGCGTGTCCCGCAGCTCTTCCACCCGCCCCGCTCCCGGGGAGGGCAGAAAAAGCAGGTCCCAGGCAGCACGGTCCGAATCAAAGCAGAGGGGAGAGCATCACTCCCGCGTGAGGAGCAGAAGGCCCCGGCCACATTCGGCGAGGAGAGGCACAACCAGCAAGGAAAACAATGACTAAGCTCCAGGCTCAAAGGGCAGTCACTCCACATTTAAAGCTTCCCCCACCAAACGTTATTACCATCCCGAAGAATTACATGAACCATTTCGTAAGGCCGTGATGCCCACACAGTCTCAGGGGGACGATCGCGCAGGCTAACCCGCAGAACCAGAGACGGGATGCGGTGACGGCCCACGTGGAACTGCAAGCCAGCAAGCTGAAGTCAGACCCACGGGGACGACCTGCTCTCCCTCCCTCGATTCCCCCGCTCCCTCTCTACCAGTTGCCTGACTCTTACAGCCTTACACACTGCCATTTGGCGTCTACAGAGCTACTAGGCACCTCCTTACAACTAAGGGACCAGGAAAGAAAATTCATGTATACTAAATGTCCTACAGTGAATGGCACTGAGCATCTAAAAGTCACATCAAATTTTAAAAAGCCAGAAGCATTGCAATGAAGCAGTCGAAGCAGGATGGCAGGGAGCAATGGTGCTTTTCAGGATAGCAGTGCTGGTAAAATAAGTTGCAGAAGGAGCAAATTTTAGAAAAGACTGTCAAAAATTAGTTGCATTAAGATCTAAACCAGTCCCTCTCCTTTTATCTTTCTGACAGAATGTCTTTTCCACCTGCCACACCCAACCTCAAAATAACCGTCAGCTGAACTACAGTTTATCCAGCTCAGTACTGCATTTTCCTCTCCTGAACATAATTAACAGCCACCTCCAGTTTAAAAAGAGATTCCTTAAACTAACAGCTGCATCAGAATCAGCACTGAAATGCTTTGAGAGCTTCTGCTTAAACCCACACTTTGAAAAGTCATGAAGGAGCTCATTTTCATAAGTCTGAAGACAGAAGAAAATGAAATGTTTTGCTAAAATTTGTTCTGCAAATGTGTAGGAAAGCTCCCCTCTGGAAATGCATTTTGCAAAATCATGCAGAGAAATAGCATGAAGCCATTCTCTTTGTAGAAGAGCAAACTGATTTGCAGAGGCTGGGTTTGAGGCTTAAAGGGGCAATTCAGAGATAAGATGCCACTTTAATTTTGTTTTTACAGGAGGAGTTTCCCAGAACTCTGGAAGACACCTACCCTAAACATTTATCTGCAAATTCGTTAAAGACTTCGCTTTGTTTCCCCTCTGCACCAACAGCTGCACCAAGGAGCTTTGTAAGAAAACCCAGCCCCAAACAACAAAAAAAATCCCAACCAAGTCTACTTGGTAACTCAGCAGAAGGCCGTATTTTGGCAATGGATGCAAACAGCACAGAACTGCATCAGCTACTGCCTATCCCACAGCTGGCCTGCACCTGGATTTAAAAAAAAAAAGGTCAGAAAGGGATAGCAAGCCTTGTAGTCAACGAGAGGTGCCCGCTTTGCTCCAGAGGATGAGCTGAGACCTGGCACTTCGTCCAGCACCACCCACCAGGAGCTGCAATGCCTTTTTTCAGCGAATTTGCAGCGGACAGCAGGACGGTGTGCCACCACGGGCACAGACCAAAGGCCGGGCTTTGACCCTGCGCTTCTTGGGAAGGACGGCGATGCCCGTCCCGGGAGCCCCGCAGCGTCGTGCCTCTCGCCTGTCCGGCCACCCCTTTGCCCTGCCCGCGCCGAGCAAGTCGGTTGTGCCCCCTTTCTTCCCTCCTCCCCTCAAAGAGAGGAACAAAGGGCGGCAGTCTCTGACAGCTCGAGACCGAGGGATCTGGGGCTTGGTTTATTACATGCTTAACGGAGCACTGAATTGCTGGTGGTTATTGCCTAGTTTAACGGCTTCCCTTAGAAGAGAAACATGAGCAAACAAGCATGTGTCATGAAAAGGCCCTTATTCAGACAGGAGCTGACAAGAGAAAAAGCATCCAGGGTTTACAACTGTTTATTGGCAGTTTTGCATTCGGGCACCAGCTGAGGTCGCAGCTAAGGCTAATGCAAAGAAATCCCCACCTTGTCCACCACCTCCTCAGGGGGCTTTGTCTGGCCCTGGATTTACCACCCGAGGTTAGCGCACACTAAATACCCGAGGCTTTAACTCTACGGACTTAGCATATGTCAAGGGCAGCGCGCCTTGTCTAGAAAGAGACTTCCAATGCAGTTCAGTTAGCATATACAAATCTCACACCTTCAGTCCCGGCAGCGAGCGGAGCCCCGGCAGCGAGCACCCCTGCAGAGCTCCTCCAACTGCCGCCCTTGGCGAGGAACCCCCAAACTCCACGTTTTTGTCGGAAAGACAGGGCAGGGGAAAAAAACTAAATTCTGTGATAGCCACCTGCCATCTTACCCCGGTGGAGCAAAAGACATACCTGAGACCATTTTTCTTCTCTTTTTTTGCTCAGCTGACAGGCAACAACTGTGACCCCTCTGCCTCCACCTCGCAGGCACAAGCAGCGCTGCAAGCAGAGGTGTGCCTGAAGCCTTTGTCCTGGGCACAGAACTTCCCAATGCCCAATAGAGAGGGACTTTAATAGGCTTTCTCCACGGGGAAGCAGGGCGGAGAAGAGAAAACGGGCTCTCTCACTCCTGCCTACCTAGTCACCAATTTTTCATGACACTTGTAAGGATTTTAGAACTGTACCCCAAAAAAAAGCACAGCTGAACTCAGCCCTGAGGTTGAAAAAGTGTTGAGGACAGGGTAAAATAGACGCAGACTCATTTCTTCAGAAAGCCAGGGTAAAAAGAGACCACAAAAAAAGATCAAAAGAAGGTACAGAATGCGTGTGGAGAAACACATTAATGGCAAAACAAACAAACCTCACTCCTCGTGGCAGAACTACAGCCAGTCCCAGAGGTCACACAGATTTATCCCTTCTATTTGTTAGTTACATTTATACCAAAAAAAGAAAAAAAAAAAGCCACAGATGAGCCGAGAGGAAGAAATGCAAAGAATGATACGTGCAGAGTTTAGAGGAAGGGAAGAAGGAATTCACCCACACCAGATCAGTGTGAGGGAAGAGAGCGAGAAGGACAAAACAAACCACAGAAAGGGAGAGAAACTTGCCACCGCTAAAAAAAGGGCAAAAATAGAAGATTCACTCTATGAGAAAAGATTAAAGAACAAGTCAAAGAAGTTTAAGACATGAGGCACTTCCAAAAAATAGTATTTCTAGAAAGAATACTTTTTTCTCTCAAGTCTGATGAGGAAACATCGGCTCGAACCAAAAACGTGCGAGCCTTCGCCCAGGGCTCTAACCCCAAGCTTCAGAGCCAGGCTGATACCCAGTTTGCTTCCACTGATTTCAGCAAATGGGGCCTGATTCTGGGCAGCAAGGTACTTCCAGCTTTAGAAAAATAATCTAAACTAAACCAATATACACCTGAATGCTGCAATAAGAAGGATTACCTCCACTACTTTTTCTTTCAAATGACATTTACGCCTCTTCAATTAGAAATATAGAGGTGGTCTGCATAATCTGTTAAGGATATTACTCCTGCCGGTCTAAGACAGCAAAGACACTGACATTCGAAACATCTCCCTCAAAACATTCCAATCACGAAATCACGTATTTGCTGAAGAGAAGTTCGGTTTGGGTGCTCACAAGACTTTTTCTGCCGTCACACAGAACAGTTCCCAAAACTAGGTGGTTTTGCTGACGGCTGTGATTCAGACGCAAGTCCCTAGTCATTTCAGCGTGTTGTTTTTGTCATCTTTCAAAGCCGCCCGTAGTCACTATTAAAAGAAACCCACAGAGTTCAGCACAGCAGGGGCAAACCCAGTCTGCGCCTCACAAAGAAACTCGGGACTGAGCATCCCTGGAACGGCCTCGTCCGTCTCTCGGGAAGAGCAGCATCTCAAGGGCAGGTTATAAACAGAGCTTTTTGGTAAACACTCTGTGCTGCTGCTGGGTGCAGGGTGCACAGTCTGCACAGCGAAAAAAGGAACGGTCTTTGAAGGCGGACAAGCTCTTAAACTTTTACTAGGTGAAATGTTTACCGAAATAAATCTAGTCCTTTCCACTCTTGGTTATTATCATAACACATATGGTAACTGACATACAATTAATGGAGCTTTAAACCAAGAGTTCTTGGAAGGAAAACACGCTCCCAGCTTTTCAGCTAACCTTGAAAAAAAAAGCCAGGTTTTGGCAAAGTTCAGCAACACAAGTGGCTTTACAAGATTCTCCATTTATTGGGCACCTCTCACTCTCGCAGCGAGCACAGGCTCCATGCAGAGGAGGTGAGAAGAGGCCCTGCCGAGTCAGCACCATCCACCACCACCGACTCCAGAGCAGCCAAAGCTCAGCAGACCAAGCTACCACCTCAGAGGCACTATACCACCCACGCACATATGCCATTTCACACCAGTAATGGTTCAGACGATGGCACCCGCTAAAATGATTTAATCTCCTCTTCTCCTAAGCGCATTGATCCTGCAGGGTGAACAGATATTAACAGCAAAGCAACATTCTTAATACGCAAGGCTCCTGGCTTTGTTTCCAGACTCCCAAGGATCTACCAACCAGGTTGATGCCATCTTCACAGATTTGAAAGGCTGCTCACATTCCCTTTTCCCATCTTCTCCTCTCCGAGTTACAGAGAAAGACTAAAACCTACATTATGGTGCTACTGGGTCAGCAGATTCTCCAGCGTGTTCCGGTATCTCCAAGACCCGGTGCTTTCAGCACAGCTCTGTACCACATAAGCAAGCAGGATTCCTCACCCAGCTGGAATAAAGTAACCAGATACCACCCAAGGCGTTTCAGCTGTCTGCTCAACCTTCCCTTCTCCTTTCTGCAATAGGAAATCCTACTGGTGGGGAGCACAAAATAAAGCCTTCCCCTTTCCCACACAGCCCAGTGCAACCACACCATCTGTATACAAAACATATCTCCTTACAACAACAGCACACGCTGACTGCACACTTCGTTATCAAAAAGCTAAGAGGTGCAGAGCAGCAGCAGCAGAAGAGGATGCTCCAAAGTCAGACCCCGGTCGCAGCAAGGACTTGCTCTGCAACCGAAGCGGCTGTGTCAACAACAGTGGTTTCATTGCTCACTTCTTTTCCAAAACCCAGTGCAAGTGCTGTCACAACACTCGGTCCCTGAGGAGGCATCTCCAAATTCAGCAACATAACCAGAAAGAAGTCTGCTCAATAACTGATACATTTTTATTCCTGAAGAGGAAACCAGAGCACTCTTCCATTACCTCAGAGGAAACCTAGGGAAAGGTAGCATTACTCAGGACTGATTTACTGCCTCAAGCCATTCAGAAAACCATAAAGCCAGTGACATATAAGACAAGTAACTCATTCACAAGAGCTCTTTGATCTTAAATACAAATAAAATTAGGTCACCATTAAAGATTTTCATTCCTTGACATATAAGACTTCCACAAAGGCTAAGAAAAGCTTTTCCCATCCCTTCTTTTAACACTCAACTTATTTAGCAAGTAACATTTCTTTCACATGACTTGAAACATTTTCTCCACATTCACTTGTCATCGCTCCAGAATTTAACTCTTGGCGAGCACCTAAAACGCACAGGGAGAGCTGCGTAAGGCATTCTCCACAGATCAGAGAATTCCACCGCGGTTCACGGGGGGGAAAGGAAGGAGCAAAGCGCGCCCTTCCCAACACTCTGATCAAAAAAAAAAAGATTTTTCGGTAATTCATTATTCAAAGCATTCCAGCGATTTTTAACAGATGAAGAGGAGAAAGCCTGCACCGTCACTATTAATAGGCTGACATTCTTTCTTCCCCTGCAAGGCCACAGCAGAAACGCAGGCGAAGGCAACAACTTCGGGGAGCCCAGTTCTGCCCGAGCCCCAGCCCCTGCGGCGCAGGGACCCCTCCAAGCACACCCCAGGACAAGGTACGGCGCCGGTGTTCGAAACGCCTGCCATGACATCAGGGAGGTCCTTGACATCCAAGACTTCCCCATCGTTCTCAGCGCCGCATCTTTTGTTCCTTTGCCTGCCACGGTACGTCATTAACTTAATCTGCCAAAATAACAGCGGATTGCAGGATAAGCTAAGGATCTAGCATCACCTTGCATTTTCAGTTTAATGTGCTTGATTGTGTTAGGGTGGCTTTAGAATTATATTTATTTGCTTTCTAAATCAACCAAGAGCTCTCCTATGCAGCAGAAGGCCCCTGAAGCTATCATTGTAATGTGGTATCTGCTCATAAACGTCAATATACCAATTTTAAAGGTATTAACGCTGCTGTTTAGTCATGGTAAAATATCCTAATACCTGCCCCACCTCTGTTGGAGAGAGCAATACAGTTAAATGTGAGCAATTCAGTTCAGGCCTTTCTGCACAGCTCGTTCAAACACAGAAACCTCACCAACTGCAAGACAGCACACAGCAACTCCACCGCAAACACAAGCAGGGGTACCACAAGGCTCGCTCTACAAGCTTCACCTGCCCAGCTGCCCAAGAACATTTAGCCCCTTCCTCCGGGCAGCTTTTAAGCGACCAGAGGGTCAACACGCAAAGTCTTCCCTGTCTTTGGCTCGGGTAAGCGTGAAAGCTGATCCCAGCTATCACTACGGCAAAGAAGGGATCTCTCTTGATTAAAGCACAGAACTTTGCGTCCAGCGATTTGGATTGTACCCCTGTCACGTATTTCCTGGGTGGCTGGCAATAAATCACACCAGTTCCCTGCTGTACTTCCCTCCCACATCCTCACTCCCAAGTAAAGCACAGTGGATAACTTGAGTATCAGAGGAGAAGCACACGAGAGCTCCACTTCCTTCTGCGTTCATAAAGGACACTGCCGTGCAATTCACAGTTTGGTTTAACAAATGGTGGGGAATATGAAACTTCAAGTACTTCACGAACGTATGTCCGCTGTAGCTGAAGGAACATGCAGTATGTCTCAAAAAGACCCAAGAGTTAATTAGAGAAAAGATACTCAGATTTACAATGGACTGAAATTTAAAAGTAAGATTCACAACCAGACTGAATTCTACTAGCTGAGCTTACAGCTACGGAGAAGCAATACAGTGACATGGCAGGCGGCAGGGGGAGTGACAACAACCAGGTTTGATGGGAGAGGATACCTTGCAGAGAAGCACACGTTTTGAAAAAATAGCTTGAATGTCAGGCACTTTATTACAATCCTTATCAACATCATCAAAAGAGTTAAAGTATTTCTATAGTTGTCTCCTGAAAAACAGTAACCTAGAATAAATGCTTTCTCTGTAGAAGTATAATGTATCTGAACGGGAAAGACCCCCCAGTGCTCACCACTGCAGGCAGAAAGAGGAGACACAAGGCACTGACTGCTCTTCACACCGAAAGTTCTTCTTAACCAGCTCCCTCAGAAGTGCTGCAGAAATAACCCTGTCTATATTTAAGATCCCAGCCTTCATGTAAGATTGCGGAGATAACAACTGAGGACAAGCACGTTCACCTTTTGGCAAATGCATGCAAAAACAGGTCACTTACAAGTCTTCTGGGAAAAGGGATACTTCCCTTCCCCCGATGGGCAAGAGGGGTTTTACATGTCATTCATTTTCACACATCCACTTACAAAAGCATCCTCACTCCTACTATCTATCCCACAAAGAAGACAGACTGTAGGATCTACTACATGCATGGCACAGAGCGGGGTCAACCTGTCTGACCTCAGACATCTAGAAGACACACAACTGAGCCATCCATTCTAAGCTCCCATTATAATTAACAGACAGAGACTCGGGTAAAAAGCAATTTATCTCATCCTGGGGTAGTTCTCTCCAGAGGCCATTCCCTGTCCTATTTCTCTCCACCGTGAGTCCTAGAACACACAGCTCCGATTTAGACAGCGAAAGGACAATAGGCAGTCCACCTACTTCTGCACTTTTCAGAACTACCATCCAAGACCTCTGCACAGAAACAAGCTGTAAATTACTGACCAGATGTGCATATCTGCAACTCGCACTACAAAAGGTATTTTTCACCTATCAGGCCACCACAAAATAACTGCAGACACACAGCGCTATCAGTTTTTTGGAGCAGCACAAAAGAAACTTGACTGGGGCTTCCAGTCAGCAAATACCTCACCATTACACGCAAACACTGCTGCTCCAGTTGTCCCAAGAATAATTTTGATTTTATTGCAGTAGCACATGCTAATGGACTACAGCAAAGAGTCCAGGAGCATTTTGATTTCCTTTACGTACCCCTATCTGCAAGGGTTTGTAACTCAGCTACAAGTATTCCCTCTTGACAACAGCCTTGTAAGATAGGTACAGTTTAGGTATTCTATTAAATTTTCCCTGTGAGGCACAAAAATGAAGAAAAACAATGAATTGCAATAATTTTGGGAGGTCCCAGACTTTAAGATACATAAACCCAAGTACAGCATCGTGTACTTCACTAGAACACATTAAGGCCCATGGACCTTAACCCTTTCTTTCCCGTGTTTAAAAACAAAACAACCCACTACCATTAGACAGCTTGAAGTGTAGGGGACAGGTTTTGAGACAAGTTTATTTTGGTTTGAGCTTACTGTTTAAATTAGAATCATGAACTCTTGCCCACTGTCATCCCCTACAGCTACTCTCACAAAATCCTGGGAAGAAGCAAATGAAACTACCAAAGCTTAACTGAAATTCACCACTGTATTTTTAAGGCTTCAAGTAGTTTTTAACAGTTTCAAACGCAAAAATCCCAAACAAAGTGCATCAGCTTTAAGATAAACAGCAGGAGTAAACTATTGCCTTGGTAGTCCTCAGGAAGTTAATAAAACTCAGATTTATTGCAAATGAGCATTTCAAGCTGCTGCCATTCTTTTGCCTACCTAAGTAACGCCCTCTCATTTCACCTTTGTCCTCAGCAAAGCTGCCAGCTGCAGGAACCAGAGCCAAGCAGTCCACACCATGGACTGGTACAACATGACAAGATGGCAACCCAAGCATTCCAACCTAAAACCAGCCTGATTTTCAGAGCCCTGAAATGTCCACTGAAGCTAAGGGGAAACCCCGAGGCACATCGAAAAGAAAAGCTGCTTTGGTGGATAATACAACACAGAGCGAGGAGCAAAAGGCCAGGCAGACGGGTGCTACGAGTGGACGTGAGGACCAGCATTTCCATGTAGAGTGCAGCACTAGGAGGAAAGCCTTCAGAGGCAGGTAAGGAGCGGGGCATCACCCGTGCCTCCAAAGCTGCGAACGCAAGGAGCCCGTAGGGATCTTTCAGGATTTCTCCGGACAGGGCATCGGGAAGAGGATCAAGTAGTGCGGCCAGCAGCAGCAGGGAGGTGATCGTGCCCCTGTACTCGGCACTGGTGACGCTGCACCCAGAGTGCTGTGTTCAGTTTTGGGCCCCTCACTACAAGAAGGACATTGAGGGGCTGGAGTGTGTCCAGAGATGGGCAATGAGGCTGGTGAAGGGTCTAGAGAACAAGTCTTCTGAGGAGCGGCTGAGGGAGCTGGGGCTGTTTAGTCTGGAGAAGAGGAGGCTGAGAGGGGACCTTATTGCTCCCTACAGCTACCTGAAAGGAGGTTGTAGTGAGGTGGGTGTCCGTCTCTTCTCCCAAGTAACCAGCGATAGGACCAGAGGCCATGGCCTCAAGTTGCATCAGGAAAAATTTCTATACTGAAAGAGCTGTGAAGCATTGGAACAGGCTGCCCAGGGAGGTGGTGGAGTCACCATCCCTGGAGGTGTTCAAACAACATGTAGACATGGCACTTCATCACCAGCAGGCATGGTGGTGTTGGGTTGACAGTTGGCCTTGATGATCTTAGAGGTCTTTTCCAACCTTAATGATTCTATGAGTAAGTGGACCTCACCAGCAGCCCCAGAGCTGGGGAGCTAACGGGGCACCCAAGGCACGCCAGGGGTAGGGAGGAAGCAGACGAGCAGCCATGGCACACCACCACCAGCCCCTGCAGCCGCGCTGCTGATCCCAGCCCACAGCAGACCTTCTCCAGGGGCAATGCAACCTTGCCACAGGCAGCGTGTGCCTACAGCCCGCAAAGCTCCCTCAGCTGCAGCTACCAACCTGTGAGTCACTGCGATCCAGCACGGAGAGCAGGCCTCATCAACGCGCCGTGGGACACCTCCAAAGGGAGGTGACGGAGACGTACCAGATAAGCACTACAGTACCAGTATAACTGCATCCACGTTAGGAGTTTTACCACATTAGCTGTTTTATTACTAGACAGGCTGATCAGGACCTGTTGGCACTTGCAGTGTCCTGTTTGTAGAGCGATAATGACAGCTCCAGCGGCAGAGCAACCCAGGGAGGCGCAGCTTCGGTGGGAAAGAAGCATTTTGCCAGGAGTGTTGAACAACCTCCCCCAGAAGACATCACTTCTCCTGGCACACGGACACAACACAGCTAGGTGGGATGAGGGAGGCCTCGACAGCCCGGGCTGCACCAAAATCTGCACAAAAACCTGTGTCAATAAACCTTCCCTCGGTGCCGCGTAAGCCAAAGCTTGGCCAGCTAGGGAAAGCTAGTCAACTGCCAGGGGTAAAAGCTAATCCCTTTCATAATATATAAATATTAAAACATATATTTAATATAAATTATATATGCTAGTGTATTTCCACTGACAATTAAGCTGTCCCTTGCTTTTTCTCATTTTAAGTACTTCCCTGACTCCACGCTACTTTGTTTCCCACAACTATCACAGAATCACAGACTGGCAGGTGTTAGAAGGGACCTCTGGGGATCATCTAGTCCACCCCCCCGCCAATGAATAGACCACTAATTCCTTCTCAACATTTAACCCAGTTTCTCCTCCTTCACCCTCTAATTCCCACCTTAAATTCACCTTCAGTAGACTGCTTCACTCTGAGCTGTCCCACTATCTCTTCCTAGTTCCACATCTTCCCATATACTTGGTCCTTCACTTGCCAGTATGATGCAAGATCAAGCAGGAGGAGGGCATGGGAAAACGCCATGGAGAAGTCGTCCACACCCTTCATGCCTGCTACCAGGAGTTGCACAGAGCACTTGAGATAGGAGTCAGTAGCGCAAATTTCTAAATAAAGCAGAGAGAAGCCCACTCCATCCATATGTCCACCTGGTCCCTACGCGCCTCAGAAGTGCAAGACCTCCACAAGGGTGAGCTCCTCCATTCCCCAGTCTCTGGGATTTCATCCTTCTTCAGTGGTGTTTCTCACAGGTTTCCCAGTTAGCAGCAAACTAAAACCAACACCACTGAGGTCAAATTGTAGTTTTTCCTTACATTCAGAACAGCAGGCTTCATTCTGTTGCAGGACCGCCAAGCCCAGCAGATCAAGGGACTGCTCTGACCAGAGGACTATCGTGTCTCCAGTCTGTAGTTGCTTCTCTTTCAGAAAGCTGCTCTACCCTTTTTCCAACACTGAAATAGACACCACAGAAATGAGGACTGCTGAGCCCTGTGGCCACCCAGGAGGAGATAACGTCAAGCCTTGCTCGGGACAGGACCACAAACAAGGGTTATTTGGAGGCATCATGAACAACGGCATATTGACCATTTGGCAGCACTCTGCAGTCTGTAAGCAGTGTCACATTTTGTGCCTCTGTGCAAGTGTTTCACACTGCATCCAACGCAAAAAGTACACTCTGGAAATAATACTGAGATGCAATGTCAAAATCTCCAAGTTTTCTACATTCAGAGCTACCTCAAGGTTCCCAAGCAGTAAGCAGTGGTGGGATTTCCACCCCCTCAGCTTCCCAGAGTTGCCTGCTGTTAGAGCTAACAGTATCTTTTCTTGAGCCTGTGCCAACCTGAGAAACAATGAGGAACCCATAATGCTACAAATGCAAGGTATTTGATAAGAAAACTCTTGTGCAAAGCTATGAGATCCCCTCCCAAATCCACCTCTCGCTCAAGCAGATTGAATTCTTTCCACCAGCTCCAGTGGGAGTTGGACTGCGACCTAAAATAATGCCACAGATAAGGATCTTACTGTAACTTTTGACTACAGTCAAGCTTACATTGTGCAAGTCAATGCTATTGAGCTTAACTATCAACGTCATTCAAAGGCAGGGAGAAATACTTCTGGCAGAGCCAGTGTACAGTCAGAAACGTAGAATGGGAAAAACACAAATACCACTTTCCTCCAAGGAAAACAGATCTCAAGAAGGTAGGTACACAACCCACCTGGCTGAAAGCACTCTTGCAACAGAAAGTACCACTTGAAGAGAAGATGACTGGAACGTAAGCGCATATACACAAACACACACTAGACCACATGAGAATAGTCAGCTAGCATGCTAGTCCAAAAATTTACACTAAAAAATGTATATGCTGAAGGCAGAGAAATGCAAAGGGTGAACACTTCTTGTAATGCTGGATTCCCTTTGGGGACATTCCTCTACACCATTCCCTAAGGTGGGAGGCGCGGACCTGTCATCATCACAGAGGCCAAAAAAAGCATTTCTGCACACTACCACTGAGGCTCCGGTGACTGGAAGTTGATAACATGTCACTAAAATTTCCACTGCCAGGAGAGGGCAAAAATAAAGCAAGGAAAGGGAAGGTCTATGTTCCTGTTTTTCTCCCCTTCTTTCTTTAATATCCCTAAACTAACACAAATCCTTCTCCCAGGCCTTATGAATAAAGCTCACCTTCCCCATGCCTGGAGCGAGGTGCCGAGACCTTCGTGGGGAAAACAATCCGCCTTTGCAAGCCTGGCGAAATGACCCCCACCATTGCCAACAGGGGGAGAGTGCACACACACAAAAAGCAAGGAGGGAGTACGAGACTACTTCTACTGAAATTTTATCCACATCACTTGAAAAATCTTCCTACAGAAAGCTGAAAAAATTTCCTAGGAGTCAGCATAAGACTCCAGGCTGTATTTTGGTACACCCATCACCTCGAAGACCTGCATACAACCAGGTCCCAGAGCACCGGGGCCTCTTCTAATTACTCCAGGAATAAGGAGTCCCTGCCCCAGGAACCTGCAATCTCATTTCAGACAAGATACATCAGAAAAAAAAAAAAAAAAAAAAAAAAA
>Ga0065711_1041297_pt1 | contig 16255 bp, 8 predicted proteins | sample Hoacrofraction12_FD_59098 | JGI IMG/M metagenome (GOLD analysis project Ga0065711, IMG submission 59098) | Hoatzin crop microbial communities from Cojedes, Venezuela - Epithelial fraction 12 v2 (version 2) | ecosystem: Host-associated > Birds > Digestive system > Esophagus > Crop | place...
ATTCTGTGATTCTGTGATTCTGTGATTCTGTGATTCTGTGAAAATGAGCAATTGTGAAGTGGTACTTCTAAACACAGAGGCTCTGTCTGAAGACTGGGTTCATCATCTGCAAGCAAAAAAATTTAGAAGGGATAAGTATTAATAATGGTTTTATATGTGTAAAACAGGGTTAGCAATGAATAGCAGTGTTTTTGTCTCCAAGCACATCACTAAAGAAATCAATACTTTATTGAGTTCAGATCTCTAGGCATTAAAAAAGGATGTTGGAAAACTGAAAAACATGTGGAAAGCTACTGTCAGCACTGAAAATCTTATGCTGAAAAACTTACGGAGTTCCACCTCTTTTAGTACAGCTCCAAGACTAAGCAGTGACAACCCTGAGTTTATCACATGCACAGAATACCAGGAATCATAAGATTCTTCTGCCTCATAGAGAAAAGGTCATGATATACTGCCTGGAATTAAAAGTCAGGAAATCAACATTAGAAAAAAAACATCTTTTTTTCATTCAGTGTGGTGAATAAGAAGAAAAATAACCTATACAAATATAAATGACTTTTTATGGAATTTTGCCAAGATCTACATTTGGCAGCATAACAATGGGGTATTGCCCTAAAAATTACATCTTCACTTGATATAATTAAGATTATATGGATGTCTAGAAGAAATAAGGATTTCCTGTCATCTGAGGTCACCTCTGTACCAAAGATCTTTTCTGAAGATGTTGTGTGGGGACATAGTGTTTCTCTTCTGCATAGAATTACAGAGGTGAAGAATCACAGTACGCATTTCTCTGCTCTGCCAGGATTGACAAAATTCACTATATTTTGGGAGACAGTGTGGCAAATATGAAACATGATTTAGCAACATCCCATGAATTCAAAGGGGACACACATGTAATCTTTTTGCAATTAAAATTGCACAAGGAATATGGATAGGTGAAACAGTAATTATCAAATTGGAGCCTTGCCAGAAAAGTGGGACAACCTTGTTTTCTTTGTTCGGTATCTCAAACTTTTCTACTTCAAGAAAATACCGTTAGGATGTCCCTCCAGAGGCCTTATGCAGCATCCTCATGCAAGGAACTGCTGTGCAATTTAATACGTTTAGGACTGCTGCCTTAAACACTACAGCTCATAGCCAGAAAGGAACCTAATAGCTACTGCACTTCCATTCCCAGAAGTGCAGTAGCTATTGCACAGCCGGGACTGAGAGACCATGTCTCCTGCCCAGAGAGAAAGACAAGTCATGTGCCTTACAAAAGGATTTTCTGAGCTGAATTATTTTAGCCAATTAACCTGAAAAGCCAACAAAAACAATGTGTCCTACATAATCACTTTTTTGGAGGTCTGGGATAAATATTGCTGTAAACCTGGAAGTCACTGCTGGAATTTTTTTTAGATTTTCATTATGGACAACTGAGTCATTGAGCAGCAACTTTTCTACACAGAAGTCTAGCCTTGATGGGAGGTGGAGGTAGATGATCCCCTCCAAGTCTGCGGGTGGAAGAGTTGTTGGTTTAACCTGCTCTCTGTGTTGAGAAGAGCATAGAACCCATGTTTCATCTGTCCTGAAAGAGCTCTCCAACCTCTAGGTGATATTTAAAAATGATCCTCTACTAACATTGCTCTTGTCTTTGGTTTTGAATGGAAAAGGAGAGCTGTAATTTTATCGTGCAAGTCAATGCTGGATCTCTGTGCGATCACTATCCTCCCTTCTAGATGTACCAGCCCTGTGGGTCCTGAACAACCCATAGATGTGGTATCAGCAGCAGATGTCTCTGCAGACAAAACGTGTCAGAGTTTTACATATCTCTATTGGTGGGCATTACGGGCATACATTCTGCCATAATGAAAGTGTTTGTATTTGGGTACCTTTGGCTGCAGCTGTACTACTAAAGCACAGCCAGGCCCTGGTTCAAGCACTGCCGTGCGATAAACTGTACTGTTAATTGCTAAAGCGGTTCCTGAACTCACAGTTTGGTTTTGGCCCAGGCCAGCCAGCAACAACAAAGTAGCCTCTGGTGGTGTGCACATAGGGATCATGTCAAGTAGGAAATAAATGTGCAGTCATTGATAGTGGAGGATGAGAAAGCTGATCTGTGTAGAGGTGAACTCTCCTGTCTTGCATCAGGGAAAAGTTACTGACTTGTTTTATAGTAATAAAATTATAATACAGTAATAAATTGGTATTAAATTAAATTAATAGCATAATAATAAAAGTTTAAATTTATTTTATTAGTATTATAGTCAGACCAAATATCCCTGTAGTTTGGAAGCCTGTCTCTGGGTAGTGAGGAATCTTAAAACAGGTAACAGTAATAGGAAGAACAATAACACAAGGAAGCAAACAGTATTCTTTTCCCTTTTACAGGCAGGGATCAGAGGCACAGAGAGTTTAAATTATTTGCCCCAGCCTGAACAGCGGATGTGTGACCTGACCTGGAATTTCTCTTCTCTGCTTTTGCCCTAAGATTATCCTTAATCAGATTCCGAAGATTCAGACTACTTCATATACTGACCAGTAACACATAATTGTTTGTAAGGAGCCCTGCAAGTAAAGCCTGTCTCCCAATATCCTCTTAGGCAGAGGGACTGAAGGTCTGTGAAAATTTGGAGGAAGGATTTGAAAAACCATAGAACGAGAAGAGCTGCTTGAACTAGACCCTCAAATGTGTTTTAAAGCTTAGGAGAACAAGATATATTTGCAAATGCGTATTAGCAGCAAAATGCAATGACAGCAAACCCCCTGATTCAGTCATCATATACTCATTTTAACAGACCTGCCAAAACTCCTAATTAAGGTCTCCCTTGGGACTCTTGCTTTCTGTCTCATTATCCTGATAAAGTGGACACCAATGAGTCTCTTAATGAGGATTAAACTGTAGGCTTTAGTTGAATTTGCATCTTACATTTGCTACTGATGAAACTCTCCTGAAACATGCCACATATAGTTTCCAGTTTCTAACTCAGAATTCAAAACACTATGAAAAATCTGGTAATAGACTTCCATGGTTTGCCTAGCAATTGTCCAAAAATAAGAGACAGAAATTGTCTGTTTTGATAAATACAGCATTTTCCCATCCGCAGTCCAACATTGTGTGTCATATTGCTATGTATCTGGCTTAAAAGGGACAGCTGCTCCAGGGAGCTGGAAACACTCTCTTTAGTTTTTAACAGAAAGAAAAACTGAAACGGAAGCAGATGTTTGTGACTGTATCATGACTGAGATAAGGCCTTTGGAGACTTTTTTTTCCCTGACAGCAAGTGTTTAAAGTCTCATCTTCCTTAAAGGAATTTTGATTTCATGCCTGACCCAAGAAATATGCTTTGTGTAAATTCACATGACAGAGTTTCTTGCTGATGGTTTTAGCCAACACTGGGGCTAAGTCATTAGATTGTTCAGAAACCTGTTACTGCCTGCGCTTACCAGAGAGATGAGCCATTGCCAGGTGGGAGCTTGCTTTTCTGTACCTCCTGCACTGCTGTGCTGTTAATTGTAAGGTAGCACCACTAAAGTTTAAGTGCGCTCAAAGTTCAGGAACCTGCCAGGTACTAGGAGACAGAAAGGTTATCTGCTAGAAACAGGATGAATGTTTGCTCAGCATTCCTAAAATCTGCAAGTCCTCAATTAGTGTCTCAGTCAATTTATCCAGAGTGTTTAACAGACCTTAATTGGCACCCTCTAAATGAAGTTTGTGTCTGAATTGCAGAGACCTTCTGAAAACTGAGAAGCTCATTTCTTTCTGAGGACTTCCTTGCTCTTTAGCATAGACAAGGATCAACACTGACACTGCCAGCAGCTTCTTCAGCACACTTGCTCAGCTCCTGCTTACCTTCTTGACTTAATCTATTCATTGACATCTGACAGCAGATCGGTGAGACTATTTAACCTTCAGAAGAGATTCCAAATGTTTCCCCTCATACACGGTGGAAATGCACACACAATTACATATCTTTGTTACTACGTGCATTTGGAGAAACATTTGCATTAATGTTTAAATTGGGAAAGACTCAATACTTTGGTTTAATTTTGATGCCTGCATTATTCAAACTCTTTTATACCTGTACTAGATTTTGCGTTTACAGAAAATCTGTTTGATAAAAACTGTGAAAGTTTTAGATTTTGTGGTATCCGAGAAAAAGCTGGAAATACCACAAGCAGACCTCAGGGTTCAGAAACTAAGTAGAAAAAGCCCCTAATAATAACTGTTGATTTAGAGATCTTATTTAAGACACTCTCAGATGGTGTATGCATCCGTGTGGCCTGTCGCACAGGTTTTTTAATGGTCAGGAGACAAAAATCTACTAGTAAGTAATATCCATCACTTTTACATGGCATCATCTACCAAATCCGAGCTGTGAAGCACATCCATGAATGCTTTTGTTACAGAGATAAGACCACTTTTCCTAGTTAGGTTCAGATAGGAAATATGGCATAAATTGCAACCACAATAAAAACAGTGAGACATCTGAAAACAAATCACAGGTGTCAAGCAAAGCCAGAGGAAATGTGCAGGAAGACTACAGTCTTAGAGGCAATATTTCCCAACTTTGGCACCATTGCCCAGAAAAGGATATCAGGGAGAGGTTTTTTTAAAACATTTCTTCTTTTACCCATCTAACAACAGCAGCCATGAACAGAAATTCTGCTCTCTATCTGCTGTGAAGCAGGGCTTTCTGTCCAAAATGGTTCCACCACGCACACTAGAGCAGTGGTGGCTGTAGGTGATGCCCAGTTTGTTGTAGTTTAACCCAGCAGCTGGCTACTATGCACTAGACAACCGCTCACTCACCCCTCACCTTCCCCGCCAGCAGGATGGGAAGGAAAATGGACAAAAGGGAAAACTCATGGGTTGAGATAAAGACAGTTTAATAAGGCAATAAAGGAAATATTAATACTACTAATAATACTCATAATAGTAATGATAATAACAACGATAATAATGAATATGCAAAACAAACTATGTACAATACAACTTTTCTCACCACCTGACAACTGATCCGCAGCCAGTCCCCGACCAAAGAGTATGGACCCCCCTGGGGTTTTGCCAATTTCATGAAATTCCCGAAAAAGGCCAAACTCCTTGAAAAATTTGAACTCTCAGACAAGAGAGGATTCGAACTCAAAGAAAACCGAAAAGCTGACAGCATTTCTCCACCCACCCCCAAATCAACCCCCATTCATAAACTGAGCATGACGTCTATGTTATGGAATGTTTCCATTGGCCAGTGAGGCTACCTGTCTGGCCATGCTCTCTCTCAACTCCTGCCCACCTGCTCTTTAGCTGAACACGAGAAACTGGGAAAAGTTCTTGATTTTATGGCAACAGCTAAAAACATCAGTGTTATCAACATCATTCTCATACTAAATTCAAAACACAGCAGCTACTGAGAAGCAAATTAAGTCTATCCCAACTGAAACTGTTTTAGTGTTCTTCCAGGCAGTTCTTAGAGGCATTTACGAAGTCCTGCTCAGTATCTTGCTTTAGAGTGAGCTTACAGTCAGCAGCTGGAGGGAACAGTGGCTTTGACACAAGCATTTTCTCTTTCCCATTTCATGGCAAGAAATAAGAGCAGTCACATAAATTCAGCAAATTACAAATTTTTGGAATTTTTTTTTAATCAGGCAAAAATACAAACGTTCAGAAATGATTGTTCATTGTCTTGGTGCAACAGTGAGGTGAATCAAGTGAAACAACAGGTCAGAGATTCAAAACAAACTAGAGAAAGTCTCTCATCATAGAACACATGGTCAACCCATGGAAATTCCTGTTTCCAGACACTGATGTCAGAAATTGCAAGTGCTAAAACTTTAGATGAGTTCAAGAGTTGCTTATACAACTTTGCAAAGAAGTTGTTTATTGAATTAGATACCAAGCATGATTTCAGGCTCAGGAAATCCTTGAGCTGTAAAGTATTGCAGGCTGAGAGAAAATTCTGAAGAAATACTGTTTTATGTTTTTCCATATACATGAATTTTTGACTCGTACTGGAGACAGAATACTGGTCTGATCCAGTACTGTCCTTTTTCTATTCTTAACTATCAGAATGTTTCTCTTGGCATTGCAATGTTCAACATTTTGTTTTCCCAGGCCTAATCTCCCTAAGAAGACTTTTTTTAGACAGAAATTAAAATGTGAATGAGAAAAATCATACAATTTATTTCTTTCTGATTGAGTCAAGCTGACTTTTCTTTTGATTTTCTTTATCAACATTAAATTGAAAAAAATGTTATTTGCAGTCAAAGCTAAGATTTGCTTTACTTAATTTAGTCAGTAAATCATTTTGACTTGAATTTAAGCAGGTTTGCATAATGACAGTCTGTTGTACTTAATTTGGGAATTAGGGAGCTTGGAGGAACCCTACTGTTTACTAGCTTCAGTAAAAAATCAATTTTAAATTCATTTCAGTGAGTTCTGTTTCTTCTTTTCCCTGTAGACAAGCACATTTCGTGTTACATGGTACACTAGTTATACTGTCCACCCTAAATAATGGAGAACAGCTGGGATACTAGTTTTCACAGATATAGTAGGGACACTGATTTTCAGGTAAAAAGAGATTATCCTGTTTGACATTGGAAACTGGACAGAATTTAACCTTAGTTAAAAGTTCTCAAAGTTAAATCTTTTCTGGTTCGAGATCTCTTGTACCCCAGAGACCACACTTCTGCACATGAGACTTCACGTCTGACAGTCCTGAGATGTGTTTGTTTGGGGACAGTGATAGAGAAATTATTTTAAGTGAAGGGCTTGACAGCTCGGAATTTGCTTCTGCCCTTGGCATAATGTAAGCTGAACTTTCTAATAGTCAAGGCATTTCTGCAAAGCTGGTGCCTACAGGAAAACATTCCCTGTAAATCCACTAAATGATAACACTTTGAAGTTCAAGCATTAATAATGAAGCACTTAATTGCTCTGATTAGGATTTTTGTAATTTCTTTCTTAGTTAAGCAAGCCCTACCGTATACATGGTATTCTAGCCCTTCTACTTTTGTCTCTAAATGTAACTGTTTAGTTTAGGTGTGCTCTATCTGCACAAGGAATCTCCAGAATAGCCAGATTTTCACGTGTACCTGATGCACAAGTATCTGATGAAACTCACACTAGTAGTGCTAAGATGCCCAAACGCAAAAAGGTCCAGGGGATTTATGCATTTAGATGCTTTAAAAAGATTCCTAATCTTGCTCCAATCAATCCACTAAGTGAGAGCTGTAATATCCTTGTCTGTCACCTCTGCTTGAGGACTTCTGTGCAAATAGGACCCAATTGTCAATGTTCAACATCACTGTGCCTGATATCTTCCTCTGAACAGCTTTGCACTAGCAGATCTGAGGTGTCTGAAGTTAATGGGCAATCAGCTTGCTGATGTCAAGAAATTTGCAGACACAACACTGAGGTCAGAAAAAAATGCTTTTGAATCACAGGATGACACTGGGAAATCAGTTGGATGAGTGCATCCTTACCTTACATTGCAGGAAGCCGTTTACAGCAGTACCTGCTCTGACTGGGATTGATCTGGTTATATTGCCAGTACTTACGAATTGTAAATATCTGAATCGGAGCTAGACCTTTTCAACTCGGTCCAAATCCATCTCAGAAAAATCAGCACAGGCAAGGTGGATACCTGTTTCTAACAGAGATAAGAGGATGTATGCTCCACAAGAGCATATTTTTCCCCTTTTAAAGAGGGCGCGAGTGTCTCAGAAATAGACCTGTTCACTTAAAAGTGATGAATCCCACACCAAATATCTTTACGGGTTCTCTGCATTTAATGAATACTCAGATCTAAAATTCAAAGATGGGTCAAGAGGAGATCAGGGTCTACTCTGTATTGTTTGATGGCAAGAATGAGTGCAATGTGCCTATATACTCCAGTTTAAACATAGGCTTTTCAACTGCTCACCTGAAAAATAAAGCTTTGTGTTATTTGCACAAATGGAGATTATGACACAATGACAAAGATAACCTCCATGAGACAGAGATAACCAATATCAGATGAGTATCATGCCTGTAACAATGAATTTTAGAGCACCGGATGAGTTTGCTAAGAAGTGATGTTTTATAGGTGAGTTTGTGTAATTACATCTATTATTTTTAAAAGGGAAAACACTTCATAAAGCAATTAAAAGGAGCAGAGGCTGCTGTTTCCCCTTCTGCAGGTACCTACTAAGTCATGTGCAGAGCCAGGAGCTCCCAGCCACCCACTTACCAGTTTTACAAGGCACATGATGCTTGCTAAAGAGACCAAGTTACTGCTGTATATTTTAGTGTGGGAGAAAATTCTGTCTCTGAAGGTTTTGGACACCTTGTTACATCCCATTCCAAAATCTGTCAAGCATGTGATGACAGCTAGGACACAGAGGAATACTTCTCCAGTTCAAGAACAAGAAGACCCACAAGGAAAATTTGCTGATTTGCTAAACCCTTTACATTTCCAGATACAGCTGTAGGATACTGAGCATATTACTGTAAACTATCACAAATATCAGGACTTCTACCTATATGGGTTATTGAGCCAGGCAGTTCACATCTGAAGAGTTCCCCTGTAACTTGGACACTGCCAATAGAGTAATCCTGAAATCTTGAATTGACAGACAGAGCTGTGTTTGGATTCATCCAAATGCAAGCTGCCTAGAGGTTTCGGTGGAACGTCATGTACAGGAGATTTCAACCCAAAGTGCTAAATACTTGTGTTTGGTAGTTTGGTATCAGTGTACAGACATGTCTTACATCAGAGAAGCAAGTAGCATGTAGTTTCATGTGTATTTTTTGTTAGGGTAAATGTAGCAGTAAAGATAGTCAGTCCTAGAGAAATACCCATACTAGTGTTGTAACGAGTATAACAGTTCTGTGAGAAAGTGTACACAAGGGGAAGGTGATTATCTTTTGCTTAATTTTGTAGTAGATGTAGTACCTAAAATGTAGTCCACACCCTAGTATCTATGAGACAGTAAGAAGATCGGTGGCATAGACTTTAGTACCAGACACCTGTGCTCTCTCAGAGCCTTTGGCGGACTCATATGACATGCTAAAACCAAAAGCACTGTGTCTTTTGTTAAGCCCATATGGCTAGATAGAAAATGCCCTGATTATGCCTGAATTTAGATCTCATATGACAATGTACAGGTAACCTAACTGACTTCCAAAATTGTGCTGGGTAAGTAGAATGCAAGAACACAGTCTGCAGCCAGACTGTTTCAATACAAACTCCACATCTTTCCTGCCAGAAATCTCTCTCCTGTAGTGTACCCAGCAATATGCAGAAAAGGCAGCTACTTCACTTGGCAAAAACTCGAGTCAACACAGTTACAATGAGTAAAACTTCAACCTTTCTCCCCAGGACTGTCTAGAATAGATGTTCTTATGCTGTTTTCTTTTGGGAATAAAAACCTACCTCTATCCTGCAGGTATGCTTTCTCTCTTTGTAGTAGCATAGTCACCGGGACCCAATTTAAAATGTTCAAACCCCTAAACTCCTCAAAAGGTAGTGTGAAACTACACCTGGCATGTCATTGCAAAAACAAGCAAGCAAGCTTTGAATCGTTTCAGAAGTGGCATGTTCCTTCACTCTCACTAGAAGTTAGTGCCACAGGAGAGGTGGTAGCGTGGCTAAAATATATGATTATAAAGACTGCCATTCTTTTCTTAACTTTGTCATAGAATTACACCCAGACTCACCTAATCCAAAATTACCCACGTGTAAATTACACAACCAGTGTGAGTCCCTGTTGTTCCCTAGGTGATGAGCAGAGAGGACTTTTATTAATATGTTTATTATTATGCATATTGATAAACACTTGCTTATTAACAAACATGTTTATTAATAAATCATGTTTATTAATAAACACATTCTTGAGTCGATCAGATGTATTATAACCTGGGGGTGCCACCTACCTCTATTTACAGCAGAAGGAGTCTAGATGACCAATTTAGGTTTTATACCTAGCTTTAGAGCAGATAGATTTCAATGTGGCGAATCCCACTTTTCTTTTTAGATGTGTGCAGTGACTACAATATCAATTTCTCACCTCCCCAGAGGACTTTACACATGCTTTGACAGAGGTGTATCACCCAAAAGAACCACTGCATTTCTTGTAGTCTGTCCACTCATCTAAAATATTAAAATCGGTCCAACACACTTATTTTGTACGTGTTTAAGCTGCTAAAATACGTAATTTCCCAGGCCCTGTCTGAGCTGTACCACTGGAGCACTAGGTGGCAATGTTGTTACAACGAAAACTCGCACCAGCTCCGCAAGGCACTGCTACTTCGGGCCATCAGCGATGCCAGCGATGCTGCGCAGGCAGTGCAGAGGCTTAGGGAGCTGCCACCGCCTCTTCAGTGGTTACATGAAATCTTTTCGGTTGCCCAGGCTTGCTCTGAGTTAAAAGTTGTTGATGGGTTTGTTTGCATTTGCATTAAAAAACAAATGAATTTGACATTTAGCAGAAATTTGGTCTTCCCCATAAAATTTCCAGTGATTCCGGGAGATGTTGAGTAGGACACACAGGAATGAAGTGACATTCCTACCAGCATGGGGTTCAACCATGTGACACCAGAAGGTGAAAATTCAAGCCTGATCCTAATAATATGTGTGGGATCACTTGTACCTTCCCCTTTCCTTATGTACTCTTTCAAGTGCAATAAAAGACAAAACTCCCAGGTATAAAGTCTAGGAAGTGGACAGCCCTTTTCAAGATTAGTACTTTAAAGCAGAAAAGAGCCAATGCAAGTGTACAACAGCTAGTAGTTCAATTTGTTTGTAATCAGCTCCAGACAATTAATCAGTATTATCGGGTGATAATTCAGAGGGGTCTCTGCACGCTCTGAGTATTTATTTTAATCCACATTAATACACATCATTTACCCTGATCACAAACTGTAAATTGCATCTATGGGTACCAACAGAATAAGCAACAGTTCTGGTCGGAGTTTACCCCATCGCTACAAGAACCATAATGAGGACTCAGGTTCTAATTTCCTTTTTAAGAAAACGCTCCATTCTGCTGCTAACAGCAGTTGTGGCCAAAAAGCAAAAAATATTCACAGTGCAGAAATACCCTCCCCACTTCCCAGGGAAGGGGAATGGGCTACACTATCTCTCAAGGCTCCTTCCAGCTCTGCATTTTTACTAGTCTATGAACAGTTGGATCCCACAGTGGGTATTGAACTAAGCCATTATGTGAGCATCTTGGACTCCACCAGAGTTTCACGGGGGTCAACGTAGTCCCTTATGTGGCTTCTCAGTCACGCACAGTGATGGTCTTCCACGGTCAGGAGGATCCAAAGGTGCATCAGTGGTAGAGCCAAGGGTCTAAGCATCCCACCTACCTACTTGCCCAATCTGGAGCCTTTGCTGCTGATTGTGAGCAGTATTATGTCTGTTACTGATTCTGTCAGCTTTAGTTATGAGCTAAGTGGATACTGTTTTACTCCGTATCTCACATGGAGGTCATCTGCCAGGTCAGTTTCTAGAAGAGATTCTCACCGTGTGTGTTTCCTCAGAGTATTAATTATACCGCAAAACCACAGCAATGTTGTAAAGGAGTGAGAAACAATTTTATCTGACTGCAAGAACAGGAGAAAATTACAGGTCTTACTCACAGTGTGTGCTAAGGAGACATTAGAATTACTCTCTGGATTTGTTTAAGATGGTGAGGAAGAGATTCATCTTTGTTATTTTGGTCCTAAAAAGTCTTATGTAGTTTATATATGTTTAAGTAAAAAAAGAATAAAATGAATGAATGTACATCCATGGACTTATCAGAGTTTTGCATGAGTACGTATACACAAATGTGTGAGTCTGTTTCATGTGCTTTACTTGAAATACTAAATGCAGACTTTCTTAAAGATTTTCAGTGGGAAAAAATGAGTAAGGCAACTGCTTCAAAAGGCAAGTGTGTTTTCCTTTGGAAATCTCTCGATTATACAGGTATTTTTTATTGAAAATGCTGTTAGAATTTTTCCACAAGGGTGGAAATTTAGCTACTTTGGGTGGAATTGAATTTCTTTTTGAAACAGCTCATATGCCTAATTTTTCAAATTATATAAACTTGTCAAGAAGTGAGCTGCCCCAAAAAGGTTACTGCTTTTTTACTGTCTTTTCTGACCACCCTTTCCTTCCCCACCCTAATGCTTGCCCTCTTCTGCAGTAAGTCAGAGCAGGGATGTTACCTGTTTGAATGTATTTTTCTTGTTTGTTGGGATAAATCCGTGGTCTGGTGGCCAGGAATGATAGTGTGACTGGAGGTGGGCAGAACTGACGGTGGAACATTCTCTTTGCTGGATCATATTCTTATTTTTTCAATGCCCCTTACAAAGAAGAAAAGAATCTGCTAAAGAGTGGTTACCAACCCTGAGGAGTCTTGTGGTTTCAGATTTTGTTTGTTTGTTTTTTCCTTAATACGCTGTTAGAGCGTGGGGAGGGAGTGAAGAAAATATTTTAATAATACCATGAAAACAGCAGATCCTTTTTCTCACCCAGAACCATCCACTTATATTGGAATAAAAAGAGAGGGATGAAATGAGGGATTTTTGCTATTTTTTAGCTGTGTGATCATACATAGACTTTGACAGCGCTGCAAAGTTGTGCTGATATCTGAGGAAAAATCAGAACCAGCTAAAAGACAGCAAGTTTAAAGAAGTGAAAAGGTGTGCATTTCTGGCCTTATTCATGTCTCATTAGCTTCTGGCACAGTAAATTGCCTAGACCAGCAAAACCAGTTGTTCTTCTGCTTTCTTAATGCATATTTTGGGAAAAAAATGTAATGTCAGTGAAAAAAGTGATGCCCAAATAATAGACTGGACTTAACATTTTCAGAAGCATCAGATATGACAATCAAGAGATATGTCCACCATCCCCCTTTCCAAGCAGGTGTATCTTCCCATAATTTTCTTTAAGACAACTTATTGTCAAGTTTTCAAAAGCATGCTTTTACCATTAGATTCTCCATGTTTCTGTGCTCACTCAATAAATAAGAAATAAAGAAGTCCCCCCACCCAGGATGGGGATGTGAGAAAGTCTACAAAGGAATTCATTCTGTAGTGAATGAATTTTTTCATTTCATATACTGAAATCAGTAGGGTTTGGATGATCTCTTTTCTTGGAACATGCCTGAGGGTGAATTTCCAATGATTGTTGGATGCTGAAATATGTGGCTGAAAATTCGAGTCTTTTTGAAACCTCCCTACACTTCCAGGCACCTAAATGTCTCTGATTTAGTGCCAAAGATCGCAGTGAAGGGACGGCCAAATAAATACCCCAGCAACCTCTAAACTTCCTTATTATTTCCGAAATGCATGACTTCCAAACCATCAGATGAAAAAAGTGAGGAAAGATAATGCCCTCTCTCCTTGCTTGTGGAAGACACTACAACTCGAGAGGCATTTTAAAGCTCAGAAGGCTTTGTCTACATAGCCCATTTGTGATTCCTGTGTGATTTACCTCGTGCATTCTTAACAGAACTCCCTAGGAAGCATGCCAGTGGAGAAATTTAAGGTCAAAAATAAACACTTGAGCCCAGTCAGAAATCCTGGAGCTGGTTAAGTCAAGCAGATCATCAGAGCAAGTGGAACAATCCTGAAAAATGCCAGCCTCTCTGGAAATCCTCTAGCTGGAATGTGAGAGTTTTTTATTTTTCTTTGAAGAAGGACTTTCCCCCCCTGCTGTCTTTACACCTCCTTATCATTAATAATTTTGTCCCCAAAACATTTAACAAAATCCTTTGGTAGACTATGGCATTTAGTAAAAGCCATGACCAAAAAAAATCATTTTCATTTATATAACTGAAAATTACCATTAGGAATATCTCTATCACCATTTCAACATAGGTGCTTAAAAACATATATTGGAGTTGAAAAAAACCCAAACCCTTTTTCTTCTATCTTTCAAGACATTTTCTTTTTTTGTTGGAATACCATTTCACAAATGTTTTCAAACTCAGTTGTGTCTGAAACTGAAGCTGTGACACGGGGACCTTCAGGCTGTACCCAAAACTGTCTGGTATGAAGCACATGTAGGGAACTAAACTTTGGTGCTCTGTTGTGTGGTATGATGCCTAAATTAAACACGTGAGTAGGAGGGAGAAAAAGAATGGTGGTCTAAATACAGCTCTTTGCAATGAAAAATAACCCACCCCCTGTCCCTTACAATCACAGAAGAAAGAAATGAGATGAGGAAGAGCAAAACCAGCAATGAAGATTGAGGTGCTTGTAATTATCCCATGGAAACTGCATACTAAAAGTTGTTGAGGTGCCTTGTACATCTTCATCTGAAGTGGAGTAACGACAACAGGTGCTGTCATGACTTCCTCCCATAAGTATTTTTTTCTCACATGCCTGCTCTGCGAGTTGTTTCAGCATTACCTTGCACCTGAAGTAGCCACTTCTGTTGGTGCTAGCTGAGTATCAATACCCCCCAGATCGGAAGTATTTCATACCTCTACACAAGCTGCATAGCGAATGAGGCACAAATGAGCCGTCAGGGCTCTAGTCTCCAGTGCAAACATCTTTCAAGCAAGCAGATTAAATCGCTTAATATACATTACTGAGTAGCTGGTTCATTAATGTAGAGTTTCAATATGTAATTTCACTTCTTGTAACTCCCTTCTCAGGCAGGTAAACGTACATGTTACCATGAAAGATACCATTCTTGCTGGTTCTTGCATCCATGACAGTCTTTCCAGGCTGGCCTTGGCCTCCATGAAGACCACTTCTCTTTGTTATAACTGTTAAGACAAAACTTAGCTGTAAGAAATATGTTAATTCTGGCGCAATTACTTGGAAAGTTTCTCGCCACAGTGCAGCATGAAACAGTAATTAGATGAAGAAAAACGAAGTAACTCTTTTTGTTTAAATGGTGATGTGCAGTCTTTCAAGGAAGCAGCTACACAGTCCATGACTTCCCCAGACTCATTAAAGCAAAAACCTTAGCCTTCCTGCCCCTTTCAAAACCATAAATTCTGCTAGGATTACATGCCAAGTTGATTTAAAGTGGTTGCTCAATCAAAAGAAAGTGTTGACTCTAAATTTCAGTGCTTTGTAATGTTCTGAAGCAAGCTGTAATCTGCTTTCATGGACAAAATGAGAATTTTCACCCTTCTGGTATGGATTGTCAAGTTTTTTATTACTGTTATTATGCGATAATCATCCTTTCCTTTGGTTTGTTGATTGGTCTGGTTGGGTTTTTTTCCTCCTATTTTTTAAAGGAAGCATTGATTGTTCCAGACATAAATCACTTGACATCCTTTGGAGTTTCTGTCCCACCTGTGCAACAGTTTGGTCATCATGTATAATTCAGTGATGAGGCCCATCCAGACTTGTACAAGGCATAGAGGGCTGAGTCCTTCTTTCTTTGGGTGCTCAAAGCTCCCACTGAAACACTGGATGTCAGATTCAACTTTCTACAGCAAACATATGTCAATACACAGATGGTCTCAACAGCAGCATTTTCCCCCAGACATTCACCTGATATTTTAAAACAAACCCGCTTCTCTTTGTCCTCAGACCTGGTGTTATTCACCCAAATATTACAGGCAATTTAACCTCCAGGCAGAAATTTTTCCCTGAGGACGATACACAGATACAACAGCAAAAGGAACTCAAAAAAATAAGCTGGGAAGAAGATTAGCAAGCCAGATGGACAGACGGACTGGTAGTCTGATATGCAGAAATATTTTTCTTGGAGCAAATTCGGGAGAGTGTTCAGAGAGCACAGATTATAGCTTGTAAATGAGAAGAGTTCAAAGTGGGAAGATGGTATTCCAAGTGAGGCTTGTGTAGGCTGGAAAATAAATTTGTGTGACACTTAAAGGTTTTTTTTTCTCAAAAACAAAAAACGTTTTCCCCCTGAAATGTAAGGATTTTAGATGGAAGGTAAATATAGCTGACATTGAGACACACTGAGTAACAGGAACATCAATAGGAGGATGAAGAACCATCTGGATGTATCTGTCTCCTCGGACCATAGAAGAAAGTGCGGATGACTAGTTGGGATGAAGGATTATCTTTTACAAGGCCCAAGTAAAACACTATCGAATCAACTGGTGGAGGGCAGGTTTAGCAATCTTGAGATCCTACAATTCACTACAGGGGGTAGAGACCTGCCTTGAATGAAAAGCGCTTGTGCTACTGAAGTCTTGTGACAGAGGAAAGCACAGATTCAGAAATGTGAGACAGTTTTAAATTAGGCCATCTCTCTTGGGAATGCTACCAGTTGGGTCATGACACCAAACTGAGAGGAGTGGTAGATACACC
>Ga0065711_1010692_pt1 | contig 16254 bp, 19 predicted proteins | sample Hoacrofraction12_FD_59098 | JGI IMG/M metagenome (GOLD analysis project Ga0065711, IMG submission 59098) | Hoatzin crop microbial communities from Cojedes, Venezuela - Epithelial fraction 12 v2 (version 2) | ecosystem: Host-associated > Birds > Digestive system > Esophagus > Crop | place...
GGCCGCCTACGCCGTCAGCCTCTTCCTCGGCGCCATCGGCTTCCGCCTCATCCCCTGCATCCACGACCAGTACCTCATGTTCATCCCATTCCTCCTCATCGGATGCGCCTGGGCCGCCATGCTCGCCATGCCCTTCACCTTCGTCACCAACGCCCTCGAAGGCTACGGCAACAAAGGCGCCTACCTCGGCCTGTTCAACTGCACCATCTGCCTGCCCCAAATCGTAGCAGCCATCGTCGGCGGCTTCATCCTCAAGCAGGTCGGCTCACTGCAAGTCAACATGATGTCCGTCGCAGGCCTCCTGCTCCTCCTCGGCGCCATCTCCGTCTATGGGGCGGAAAACGAAAGGGGGAGGTGACGGGGAACGGAAGGAAGGGCGGAAGTGGGTTGGTTTCAGGGAGTTAGGTGGGAATGGCGGGTGAGGGCGTCGTAAAACGAAACGTTTACATTGGTTTACATTTGGTTTACATTCTGGGGCGCGGGGGCGCGGTTTGGTTTGCTTGTTTTTTACATTTGATTTGCATTTGATTTACGTTTGGGACGGATGGGGCGTTTCCTTGTGCTGGTGCGGCGTGGCGGGGCGTGAAGGGCGTTTCTGAGGGCGTGTTCTTAGGGCTGTTTCTGCGGTTTTTTCTGGAAGGATTTGTCCTTCCTTTTTTTTTGTTTTTTTTGGGCGGAAATGGGTGTTTTTTTGGTTTGGTTACCCAATTGGTTACCCAAAATGGTTACCCACGGGTTGTGGAGATTGGTTACCCAAATTCGCGGATTTTGAGGGGTGGATAGAGAGGGGGTAAACGTACCACTTTTTTAACTTTGAGTGGCAAAAACGGGGGTTATAGGTATTGGCAAATACCCCCCACTTTTCGGGGGTGCGGGAAAGGGGTGAAAATGGCCGAAAACGGCATGGTTAGGGCGTTTGCGGGTTGTTGGGTGGGTTTGGTTGTGGCGTTTTTTTGGTGTTTTTAGGGGTGACACCCCTTGCGGGGGGGCACTGGGAGGGGTGCCGTGGGAGCCCTGGGAGGAGCACTTGTGGTGGCAGGGAATGGGTGCGGGGTGGCACTGTGCGGAGGTTAGTTGTGTGTGGTTGTGTGGAAGTCAGTTGGGTTGTGCGTAGGGAATATGTAGTGGGATTACCCTGCCGCTTGGCTGGCGGCTTGCTGTGTGGTTGTTTTTTCGAGGGCACGTATGCGTTCTGTGAGTTGTCCGATTTCGAGAGCCTGTTTTTGTAGTTGCAGTCCTTGTTCGCGTATTATTTCGATGAGTTTTGCGTCGCTATGGTTCCCATCCGCGTCACTGCCCTCTCCATTTTGCAACATTTCGCCCCTTCCAGTGAGCAACCAGTGAGGATTGACACCTTCGCATTTCGTTTCCGCGAGGCTGTTGATGCGCTTTATCCCCAGCGCGACGATGTTCGTCTGAGCGGTTGGATAAGGAGCCGCTATGTGGAGGACCAGCGCGCTGTGTGCTTTTACTTCGATAGGGACGCGTGCGGTTTGGACTTGACTGACGAGCAGGCTCGTCAGTATGTGGTGAATGCGAGCGTGCTGAACACGTGCATTGCGCTGTATGGCGAGAAGCGCGCGGTGTGGAGCACGATGGGCGGGAAGTGGGACTGGAGCCGGATGTTCACGGTGATAGAGGGCCTGCGTCGTGAGTTCGGCCACACGTTGCCTGGCAGCGTGGTGGGTTTTAGGCGCAAGGTGAGCGTGTATCGCCGTGAGGGCTATGCTGGTTTGCTGAGCGGCAAGTTTGGCAACCAGAGCGCTCGGAAGGTTGGTCGTGATGTTGAGCAGTTGCTTGTGAGCATTGCTTGCCAGGTTCATCAGCCTTATAATAGGGATGTGTGGATGCAGTTCTGCTCGTTCATGCGTGGTGAGTTGGATGTGTATGACCGCGAGAGCGGTGAGTTGTATGACCCTGCTGCGTTTGTGGATGGGAGTGGCCAGTTGATTGAGTTGAGCGAGAGCACGGTGAACGGTGTTTTGAACCAGCCGAAGAACCGGTTGGTGATAGAGGCAGCGCACCGCAGTTGGTCGAATTTCTATCATGAGCAGATGCCCCACGTTCATAGGCACGGCGGCCAGTGGTCGTTGAGCCAGATTACGATGGACGACGTGGACTTGACGAGGAAGTTGAAGGACACGAAGCAGCGCGTTCATGCGTACTATGCGTATGATGTGGTGAGCCAGTGCGTGATTGGCGCCTCGTATGGCCGTAAGAAGGACGTTGGTTTGGTATTGGACTGTTTCCGTGACATGTTCCGTCTGATAGCGCATGAGGGTTGGGGCATGCCTGCTGGCATAGAGGTGGAGAACCACCTGATGAGCCAGTACAAGGATGGCTTTCTGAAGGCTGGCGAGGTGTTCCCTTTCGTCAGGTTCTGCGCCCCCTTGAATTCGCAGGAGAAGTATGCTGAGCAGTTGAACGGCGCTAAGAAGCGTAGCGTGATACACAAGAACCATGCTGGCATTGGCCGATTTTACGGGAAGGGGAAGTGGCGTGTGGACTATGAGAAGGTGTCGAGCGAGACGAACGACGAGTGGGAGGACCGCGAGTACTTCGGCTGGGACGAGTTGGTTGCGGATGACAGGCAGGACACGTGGGAGTGGAACCATGCGTTGCACCCTGACCAGAAGAAGTTCCCTGGCATGACCCGTTGGGATGTGCTGACTGGCCGCCAGAATCCGGATTTGCGTCCCCTTGCTTCGACCGCCATCGCGAAGTATGTTGGCGAGAAGGTGGAGACGAGCATCAAGCGCAATTCGACGGTGCGCGTTGCCGGGCGTGAATGGTGGCTGAGCGGTCCGGAGGTGCTGGAGTTGCTGAAGCCGAACGACTACAGGGTTACGGCTTACTACCTGCCTGACGCAGACGGCGGCGCGACGGATGTGTATCTATGGCAGGGCGAGAAGTACCTGTGCCAGTTGGAGGCTGTTGAGACGTTCAACCGCGTGTTGGCTGAGCAGACGGATGAGGACCGCGCGAAGTTCACGGTTCAGGAGAAGAAAATCAGCCATTTCCGGAAGTATGTGGAGGAGCATGCTGCTGCGAAGGTTGGCGTGGTTCGTTCGTTGCCGCTTGATGTCGGTGCGGTTGCTGCTGCGGTGGTTGCTCCGGTGGCGGTGTCCGAGGAGGAGGAAGCAGCGCCTTACTATGACGGCCAGAGCATGCATCGGCGCGCGGTGGGGGATATTTGAAAGCCTCTCCCCCGTCCCCTCCCCAAAGAGGGAGGGGTGAAAGGAGAGCATGTGGCTCAGCGGTCATTGACAAATAGGAGAAGGATATAGCAACTGGGAAATCAAGATATTCCATTCATTAAGTTAGGTGATAGAATTTGGAACTTTCCATAGACGAAATTTTGCAGAACATTTCATTTCTTAGAGTTGTACACAGCGCCCTGCTTTGGCCGTGAGGCTGGAGGTGGGCAAGAGGTCCCGAAGCGTCGGGGCGCCCGGTTGCTACTTTGGGGGGCCGCGGACGGCAGCATTGCCGCTCTGGCTCGGAGCGCGCATAGTCTGGGAGGTTCGACTCCTCCGTCCTCCGCTACTCATTCTCTTTAATTTTGTTGTTAGAAGTTAGATTATTAGTGTTTTGGCGATAAGTCCGTGAGGATGGATAAGCCAAAAAATTGGTTTAATCAGTTTTTTCAAGCGAATTGAATGAACTCTGACGGCGCAGCGGTCCGTGATGGATAGGCGCCCTGCCCGTGGGGGAAGGCCCTCAGTAAGTGCTCCCATCGGAACGCACACGGGCGCGAAAAGTGCTGGCGATGACAAGAGATGTTGTTGTGTGGTCCTGGGACGTCAGGTTGGACTGCTCGGCGACCCCTCCAGGGTCGAGGTTCCTTGCCCGATTGCTATCCCCCAGTCGATTCACTGCGTTAGCTTTTTGGCGGCACTCGGCAGAGCAAAACAAGTTTTCCTCTGCACTCGTTTGCACAAAAAGACACTCGCTGCGCTCGCTCCCATGACTGGGGGTTACAGAGCCGCTTCGCGGCAGGTGACCCTTTCAGGGTCTGAGTTAGCACACACCTGCCATAGGGTTCTTACCCTTTCAGGGACTTTAGTAAGCCGATTCTAATTCTATTATATTAACGATTAAAAGCGATTAGATTATGATTACGACAGAACAGCAGCAGAAGATTATGTCTGCTATGCGCCAGGCTCGTGAGAATTTCCCGAGCGACGCGAAGCACGCCGCGAGCCTTGGCATAGCGACGAGCGTTTACAGCATGCTGAAGAAGGGCAGCTCTGAGAAGCAGTTGTCTGAGGCGTCTTGGATAAGCATTGCTCGGAAGCTGGGCGTGGAGCTGCGGGACGGCATTTCGTGGAAGGCTGCTAAGACGGCGACCTACGAGTATGTTAGCACCCAGTTGAGTTTTTGCCAGCAGAGCAGCCTGAGCGCTATTTTGTGCGACATCCCGAACATTGGGAAGACGTACACGGCTCGTCTGTATGTTCAGGGGCACCGTAACGCGGTGTATGTGGACTGCAGCCAGGTGAAGACGAAGCGTAAGTTGGTGCGTAAGATTGCCCAGGAGTTTGGCGTTGGTAGCATTGGCAACTATTACGACGTGTATGATGACCTGGTGTATTACCTGAAGAGCATCGAGCACCCTCTGGTGGTGCTTGACGAGGCTGGCGACCTGCAGTATGAGGCGTTTCTGGAGTTGAAAGCGTTGTGGAACGCGACGGAGCGTTGCTGCGCTTGGTACATGATGGGCGCTGATGGCCTGAAGGCGAAGATAAACCGGAACGTGGAGGGCGCGAAGGTGGGGTATGCAGAGATGCTGAGCCGCTTTGGCGACAAGTTCTCGAAGATTACGCCTGACGACGGCAAGGAGCGCGACCGTTTCCTTCGCGAGCAGGCGCGTGTGGTAGCGACGGTGAATGCGCCATCCGGTGCCGACATTGGGCAGATAGTGCGGAAGACTGGCGGCGGGTTGCGTCGCGTTTATACAGAGATTGAGAAACTGCGGAATGCAGAATGACTAACCCTTAAGCGATAAGACTATGATGTATTGGATTGACAAGAAAGTGCGCGTGACGAACCCGCCTCAGTGGCTGATAGACCTGAACAAGTGGGTTGTTGAAAAGTGGGCGTTTGGTGTTTCATCGGAAGACAAGGAGGAGTTTTTCCTGTCGTTTGCGAAGCATTTCTCCTCGCTGGAGACGGAGGACTACCGTGCTGAGGTTCCGGTGTCTCGCTACTACACGCTGCGTCGCGTGGGCGACAAGATGGAGATATGGGGCAGCCACCAGCGTCGCTACTACAGCCTGGAACTGCGCGAAGTGAAGGAGGTGAAGCGATGAGGAGGATAGTGATTACCCAGCACGTGAAGCGCACTCCGGACTGGATACTGTTGCTGCGTTACGCCATCAGCCAGCGCTTTCCGAGATTCATCTGCGACGTGGAGGATTACCGTGTGCTTGACTTCGTGAACGTGGAGTTCAGCAACCTGAAGGTGAAGGTTCGGAACGCGATGCAGCCTGTCAGGAGCATGTACACGCTGCTGTATGAGGAGAATGGCCGGCGTTTGACGATAGAGAGCAACGCGGGGAAGCCGTATCTGACGATAGAGGTGTTGGACGATGGTGAGCAGAGCATATAGTCCGAAGGACGTGGCGCGTCTGAAGATTAAGGAACTGCCTCTGGACGGTGCTTGGCAAGCCGCTTTTGGCCGCCCGAGTCTGTATGAGACGTGGTTTGTGAGCGGTCAGAGCGCGAGCGGCAAGAGTTCGTTCGTGATGCAGTTGAGCAAGAAACTGTGCTCGTTTGGCAGCGTGCTTTACGTGAGCCTTGAGGAAGGCGTTTCGAGGTCGTTTCAGGAGCGCATGACCCGTTTCCACATGGAGGAGGTTCAGGGTCGTTTCCGTGTGGTGACTGACGAGACGCTGGCGAGCCTTCGCGAGCGTCTGAAGAAGCCGAAGAGCGCGCGTTTCGTGGTGATAGACAGTTTCCAGTACACTGGCTGGGACTATCAGGCGACGAAGGGTCTGGTGGACGAGTTCAGCCACAAGAGTTTCATCTTCATCAGCCAGGAGTCGAAGGGGCGCCCGATGGGCAAGGCCGCTGAGCGGCTGAAGTATATGTGCGGCGTGAAGATACGGACGATGGGTTTCCGCGCGTTCTGCCAGGGGCGCTTTGCGGGGACTGAGGCGCCTTACTTCAGCATCTGGCCGGAGAAAGAGATGGAGGTGTGGACATGAGCGAGTTGAAGGAACAGTTGGAGCTCCGCCCCTGCGCTCACTACGGTCGTCCTTGGCGCGAGTGCTTCATGACCCGCAAGTATGAATGCCCCTACTGCCACGGGAGCGGCGAGCGTATGGAGGAAACGCCATTTGGCGACTATGAGGACACGGGCTGCCCCCACTGCAACGGCAGCGGCGAGGTGTTTGCCCTGGTGACGATAGACTGGCAGGCCGGTAGCGCCAGCAAGAAGAATAACCCATTAAATGATTAAAGCCTATGTTAGAGATTATCCGAATTATGCTATTGGCGCCTTTGGCGCTGCTGAGCAGCTTGCTGATGCTGCTTGGTGGAGTGATGAAGAGCCTTGCTCGGCTGGTGTGCTGCGATGTGCGCGGCGCCCATCGCGAGTGGCGTCAGACCCTGTCGTTCTGGTGCTTTGGCCTATGAGTTACGGCAGATTCTATGCGCTGCTGGGCAAGTTGCAGACCCTTGACGGGAGTGCGACGAAGGAGACCCTGGTGTATGATTTCACTGGTGGTCGGACGGAGCACCTGCATGAGTTGTCGCCCAGCGAGTATGAGGCGCTGTGCGAGCGGTTGGAAGACCTGAGCGGTGAGCGTGACCGCCTGCGCAAGCTGCGCGGCGTGTGCCTTCGTCTGATGAGCGAGTTGGAGATAGACACGCAGGACTGGGACCGCGTGAACGCGTTCTGTGAGAACAACCGCATTGCCGGGCGCCCGTTTGGGATGCTGAATGCCGCCGGGTTGGTGGCTTTGCAGAAGAAGCTGCGTTGCATCCTGAAGCATGGCGGCTTGAAGAAGGAGGTGTCTGCGCCGACTATGCAGTTGCTGCCTCCGTGGGCAGTGTCTATATCGCTATGAACAACGAGAGAAGTGGCAGCTGGAAATGCTGCTTCGGAATAAAACATTAACCCTAAAAAAAGAAAAGAGATTATGGCAACAAGACAGAAGAAAGCCGTGATTAGCGGTGTGAGCCGCGACGAAGCCGACGCAGCGTTCGGCGTGTATGCAACCGCGACCGCCCAGTTGGACAAGCTGACGGCGGAGATTGAACTGAAGTGCGCTAAGATTCGCGAGAAGTACGCTTCGGAGCTGACCCGCCTGGGCGCGGAGCGCGACAAGTCGTTTGACGTTCTTCAGAGCTATGCGCTGGAGAACCAGTCGGAACTGTTTACTAAGAAGAAGAGCCTTGAGATGGCGCATGGCGTGATTGGATTCCGGACTGGCACTCCGAAGCTGAAGACGCTGAAGGGTTTCACTTGGGCGAGCGTTCTGACGCTGGTGAAGGAATTTTTGCCGGGCTATGTGCGCGTGAGCGAGGAGGTGGCGAAGGACCGCCTGCTTGCTGACCGCGACCTGGAGAGCGTTCCTGTGCTCCATGGCGACACGGACGACGTGACTGAGCCGATGCGCGCTGCGATGTCTCACTGCGGCATTCAGGTGGTTCAGGAGGAGACGTTCTTTGTGGAGCCGAAGAGCGAAGGAGAGTGATGAATTACGAATGACGAATGACGAATTATGGTTAGACATATTGAGAAGTCTCCTAAGATAGCCCTGTGCCGCCATTGCGGCGGCCGGGGCGTTGTTGGCGAGCCAGAAGTCCGTCCCTGTCCTCAGTGTGCAGGGAGCGGCCGTGTGGTGGTGAGTTGCACGATGGAGTTGGACATCCGTCCTTATCAAGAACCGAGAGAAGCGAAGGAAGATGAGTAAGAATCGACTGGGCGTCCGCGGTGCTGCTCATCGCCGCCGCGGTGTGAGTTACAAGAAGCGTGTTGCGGATATCAACCGCATCTATGACGCGCATGCGAAGCGCGGTTTGCCCAACCGCGAGATATGGCGCCGCTATGTTTATCCGATATATGGCATCAGCGAGCGCACGTTCTACAACATTCTGAACGCGAGTTGCGACGTGAAGAACGAGTTGCCCGCGGACACCCAGTTGTTTTTTGATTTCAAGGACTATGACGACCATGAAGAGCCCGAATTTAGGAGCCATTATCCAGAAAATCCTTCGGGACGTTGAGGTTGAGCTCCGTGATGAGTTTGACCAGAACTTCGAGCGTGGCGGTTTTTTTCTGGAGGCGTGGCAGCGCCGGAAGAGTCCCTTGCGCGGCGACGGTGCTTTGCTTCAATCGACAGGTGCTTTGCGCCGGAGCATAGACAGCAAGGTTGTAGGTAACACACTTGTGTTCTTCAGCACTCTGCCATACGCCCGGATACACAACGAGGGTGGCGCGATTAAGGTGACGCGGAAGATGAAGAAATACTTCTGGCACAAGTATTACGAGAGCATAGGCGGTTGGGGCCGTAAGAAAGACGGCAGCGTGCGGAATACGAAGTCGAACCGCAAGAAGACTGTTGAGGCGGATTTTTGGAAGGCGATGGCTTTGATGCCAGCCGGCAAGAGCATCCGGATACCTCGTCGTCGCTTTCTTGGTAACAATGCCGTGGTTGAGGTGATTGTGCGCCGTGTGATATCTGACTGCCTGAGCGATTACTTTGACAAGTTTGAGATTGTGGAATCATAGAACCCTATTAGGACAAGAACAGGACATTATGAGAAGAGCGTTTTATGAAGCGATACGCAGCCGCCTGCTGGAGAGCGAGGCCCTGTGCGGTGTGATTAAGCATGTAGATTTGTGGAACCGGAATGTGGAGTTCATTGAGGAGGACGTGCCCTGGGAGCGCCCGGCGGTGTTTGTTGAGTTCCGCCCCATCAAGTGGTCAGTTCTGATGGGCGGCCTGGACTACCGCGCCCTTGGCGAGTTGGTTCTGCACGTTGTTACGGACTGGAACGGTCAGGGCGATGATTTGTCGGCTCTGGACCTGAGCGAGCAGATACATGGTGTGCTTCAGGGTTTGGAAGGCACGGACTTTGGCAGCCTGACGCTTGTTGAGAGCGACACGAACCACGACCACGAGGAGATTGTGGAGAATGTGGAGGTGTACAGTTTCAAGGCTGTTCGCCGGCTATAGGAATTACGAGTTACGAATTTGGAATTAGGAATTAAACATACGGCTGAAAGCAGCGTGGGTGTGCTGCCCCTATAATGAAGTTCTGGCGTTGCCAGACGTTCCGAAGCTTGGTACGCTGCGAGTAGGCCGTTTCTTAGAACTCGTCCACGTTACGAGGTACTAGCATTAGCTGGAGGTCGCCTTCGCAGGGAGCGTTGGTGACCTCCTTTTTTTGCGAAAAGTTTGCTGTTCCTATTGGAATGCGGCAAAAAAGATGTATCTTTGCAGGTGGAAAGTATGAAACGCCTTTGTCATGCAGGTAACTTATAAGAAAAAAGTCATATTGTCCATACTGGAATCCGTGCCCGAAGGGCTTTCTGCAAAATCCTTGCAGAAATATCTCTTTGTCTTTACCCGGCAGCAGGGCACGGCCATTTATGATTTTGTTCCTTACCGCTATGGTTGCTTCTCTTTCCAGGCCAACCAAGATATTCTGAGCCTTGAGAAGAACAACTATTTATATAAAGAAGAACAGCCGGGGCAAGACAGTATCTACAAGCGCTCTCCGGGTTATCGCTACACACAAGACTTGGACTTGTTTGACCGCGGTGCGTTGGATTATGTTGTTTCCGAGTTTTGCGGTTTGAGTTCTGATGAGATTATCGCCTACACTTATCGTCGTTGGCCGTTCACTGCGATAAACAGTTTGGTGAAGGAGCGTTTGCTGAGCCGCGAGGAACTATCCCGTGTTGAAGAACAAGCGCAGCGGTGCCATCAGGACACCTCCCCAACCCTTTTCACGATAGGCTATGAAGGATTTTCTCTGGAGCGCTACCTTCGTATGCTGATTACGAACAATGTGAAGTTGCTGTGCGATGTGCGCAAGAACGCTTTCAGCATGAAGTATGGTTTTTCGAAGTCGATACTTCAGAAGGCTTGCGAAGGCGTAGGCATTCATTACGTTCACGTCCCTGCTTTGGGCATTGATAACACCTATCGCCAGTCTCTTCACAGCCAGGCCGACTACGATGCCTTGTTTTCCTACTACGAAGCGAACACTTTGCTTGAGAACTGGTCTGCATTGCTTTATGTGAAGTCGTTGCTTGAGGACTATGGGCGTATTTGCTTGACCTGTTATGAGAAAGCCCCTCAGCAATGCCATCGCACGCGTGTGGCGCATGCTTTGCTGGGATTGTGTGGTGAAGGATTTCCTTTTAGGCATCTGCTGCTATGATTAAGAAGATATTGATAACCGTAATGACGTACCCCACGCTGTCGAGCAAGTATTTTGAGACAGTGTGCACTGCAGGCGTGCTGGAAGACGGCAGTTGGATACGCCTTTACCCTGTACCATACCGGATGCTCAAGGATGCCGATAGCAAGTATCACAAATGGGACTGGATAGAGGTTGATGTTGAGCGGAATGAGCGCGATTTCCGCATTGAGAGCTATAAGTTGAAAGCCCCGACCCCCATTCGCGTGTTGGGGAAAGTAGATACGGGCCGCAAACGAGACTGGCGCGAGCGTCGCTGCTTGCTGTTCAAGGGCAAGAAAGTCTATACCGACATGTCCGAACTTCTTTGCGAAACAAAAGAGACGAAGATGTCCTTGGCGCTCTTTAAGCCGAACCAGATATTGGATTTCAGTTGCGAACCGATAGACATGAGTGAATTTGCCGAGAAACGCACCAAGATAGAGCAGCTCCGTCAGTCCAAGGAGCAGGAACTAAGCCTGTTCCCAGATGAAGAATTATATGACTATTCCTTTAAATTGGCAGAGCAGATACCATATAAGTTCCGATATACGTTTCTTACGGATGACGGGAAAAAGCGCAGCTTGATGGTGGAAGACTGGGAACTGTGCATGCTGTATCGCCATTGCCAAGAAGGTTGTTCTGAAAAGGAGGCTTTAGAGAAGGTTCGCCAAAAATACTTGGATGATTTTTCGAAGAAAGACCTCTACTTCATTTTGGGAACCAACTTCCGTTGGCATAGCCTGAATGCCCTCAAGCTGGACGAAGGCAAGAACCCTTATATGATTATAGGCGTTTTCTATCCTCCAAAGCCTCCGGTGCAGGAGCCCGATTTGTTTTCCTCATTATAAAAAAGTAATCCGCTATTTCGTGAGAATTAGCGGATTGTTGTTTTATTTTTTCTTCATTCCAATAGGAACGCTCCATTCAGGGATATTTTTTTCTTTTTTTTTGTATTTTTTTTGTGATTTTTTTTGGTGGATGAGATTTTTGTTGTATATATGCAACATATAAAGGTGGTTTTCAAGTTGTGCTTCGTCCATGTTTCGGCATGAGACACACGAGTGAGATGACGGAAAAGCACCTTTATTTTTTGTATATTCTGAGGATGTGCAAAAAATTACCATCCCTATTGCACTTTATCTTAAGCTCCACTCGATAGCATCTGTCCATGTATTCGTAAACTCTAAACGTTGCATCGTGTCGGCATCTAAAGTCAATTTCGACTTGCCGATAGGAATTTGGGTGTTCGGTACGTTTACAGTGGCATGAAGATTATTATGGCAAATAGGGAAATCCTTCTGCAAACTTTGATTGAATTGCTCAAAGTCTGTCAGACGAACGCTACTTGATTCATACTTCATTTGAAATACCACCATTATAATAGGTGGTTTGCTTAGCGATGGATGTTCTGGTGACATATTATTCTACTTTCCGCCTGCAAAGATAGGTTATTTTTTTCTTCATTCCAATAGGAACGCTCCATTCAGGGATATTTTTTTCTTTTTTTTGTATTTTTTTTTGTGATTTTTTTGTTGGATGAGATTTTTGCCGTATATTTGCAAATGTGAATGATGGATGCTTACAAGGCGCGATAACTTCAAGCCGCACGATTCACATTGATTGGAGGCTTATGTCTCCAATTTTTTTAGTTCTTCATCGATTTTTCTGATATTGGAGAGCCTGTCTTCTGAAAACATATTCTTTGTAAGTAGGATGGCTTTTCCTTTATAAATGACATAGCATTCTTTTATTGTATCATTCAAGAAATCTGCAGACCTCCAGCCTAATCGCTGAGCCAATTTGTTCCTGCGATAATACTTCATTCGCATATCACAATCAATAACAATAGATTGGCATCCTTGTTCCTTAGCCTTACAAAATCCATCAGCAACCCCTTTAGGACTCTCTATGCCTTTTCGGTCGGCGATAAGTCCATTGATTACATATTCGGGATTCTTCACTCCATTGATTAGGACGTGCTTCCTTACTTTGATGTTCATTTCGGGGAATGATGCCAGCAAAGCCCTGGCTCCTCTTACATTGTCTTCGACCTCTGTCTTATCCGCGAAATTGCTGACGAGCAATCTTTCCCCATAGACTTCATCTGGTGTACACCCTTCACGTTCTTCGCATAGATGAATAAGATGGCACGCTTGGCAGAGGTCGGTGTCGGGTGCTTTGGCGAGTTTGATTTTTCCCTTAGCTACATCGCAGTTTTTGCATTTGCTGATGGTGTATGGGTTGTAGTCTGGCACGGATTTTTGTTCTGCTCCTGGGTTGAATCGGAACATGCCTTTTTTGTCTTTTGCGAGCGCTTCCTCTCCTCGCTTCATGGCCTCTTCGCGTGGCGTTGCGGGGTATTTGGATTTGCGCACCTGGACGGCAGTGCATCGGCAGTTCCATCCATTTGGTGGGAAGTATGATTTCCAGAATGGGTCGGAGAAGGGTAGCGTAACCCTGTTGAGCGCTGCGTGCTCTGGCCTGACTCGGTCGTCTCCTGCGGTTCTGTACTGTAGGTTGTATTCGTCTCCGTCTTGCGCGAACTTCTCCCATTTGGCTGCCATTTGCGCCGATGCCGTGATGAAGTTGTACTCTGCTCGGAGGTAGTTTTTGTTGTATGTCTGGTGTATTTTCTGAACGTCGTTCAAGAACTGTTCGAACGGTTTTTGATTGCCGTTCTCATCGACGATTTCCGGGAAGGCCTCGTTGAGTTCGTGGAAGGTTTTGATGCCGGAGAAAACCCAGTTGGACTGCTTGAGGCGTTTCCTCATGCTGTGTGACATGGGCACTTGCTTCATGGCGTCGTTGAGAATGTCGGCGTGTGTGTTGATGAACTCCTGCGTCTCGGGTTCTGCGAGGATTTCGATGCTCATGGCCGCTCCCTTCTCGTTGAAGAGCACTCGCATCATGGACTGGAACATCTTCTTGAGCTTCCGCGTGAGTCCTTTGTTGATTTTGAATGCTTTGATTTGCCCGAACTCTTCGGAGTGGAGGATGGTGCTATATCGTTGGTGCAGCCCCAGGTAGTCGCTGGGGCTTAGTCGAAAAAAGGAGCCTTCGAATTTGGAATTACGAATTTGGAGTTAGGAGTTTTTGAGTTATTGAGTTGATGCGTTTTTGAGTTTTTTTTCTCGTCGCTGCCGTTGTGCTGGGTGTCATTGTCTTGCTGTTCGGTGCTGTTTTCGTTCTCGTTTTGCTCTTCTTCGTCGTTGTTTTCGTCGTTGCTGTTGGCAGGCATTTGGAAGGAGCGCCGTTCTCCGACTGGCATTTTGTACTTGTCGGTGAAGTAGGTGGGGTCCACCTCGTAGTTGTTGAGCACCATGGTCTCGAACGCTACTTGCTGCTCTGGTGTGTAGTTCGCGGGGTAGTTCCATTCGAATCTGAGTCCTTTGAGCGGGAATCCGTGCTTGACCATTCTGGGGAGGAGTTGTCCGTTGATGATGTCGCGGAGGCGGTCGCAGTCGGCCTCGATGAGCATACGGAAGACGTTGAAGTGCGTGATGGACTGCGAGAGCGAGGAGCCGTCCTCGATGGTCATGGTTTGTCCGATGACGAGTTTGGATAGTTCGGAGTTTGCCCGGTCGATGCGCCTGTCATAGACGTTGAACGCGTCGCCTTTGGCAGATTCGACGATTTGAATGTCGGCATCTGCAGGTACGACAGCAGTTGCGGCGTTAGCCATGTCGTTGAGTTGCTGGCTGATGCTTTTGATTTCCTTCTCGTCTCGCGATGTGGTTTTTGCGACCCTCCATGGCATGCCGAAAATTTCGGCGAAGGTGTCCCAGAAGGAGAGAGCGTTTTTCTTTGGTATGGTTTGTATGGCTGCTTTGAGGAAGATGCCGAGGTCCTCTGGCTGCCCCACTTCGATGAGCCAGTCGGCGAATGGCTGCTCGTGGTAGTCGATTCCGGTGGTCCAGTCTTGTGATAGGTCTGTGATGATGCGGTGGTATTCTGGTATGACATGCTTTCGTGGCAGGAGTGCGACGTGGTCGTATGCCATGATGCCTCCGTTGTTTACGACGTCTCCGAGTTCGATGAGCGAGTGTCCCCAGTATGTTGCCTGGAGTGCATATCGCAGGAGGTTTTTGAACCATTCGCTGTCGAAGATTGGCATGACGTCCTCGTTGTCCGTCCCGTCGGGATTGACGAACTTGAACGACTGTGCGAGTACGAATCCGGACCTCTGGTTGACGCATCCTGTGAGGTGTAGGTCCACATCGACGTCTCGGTAGATGTCGTAGAGCCGCTGCCTGTTGGGATAGTCTATGTTGATGGCCATTTGCCAAGCCTGCCTCCAGTCGCGGAGGTCCTTTCGTGTGAGTGCGTCTGTAGTTCTCTGCAGTGAGATTATGACTCCTTTGAGTTTTTGGATGTCTTTTTTCTTTGCGAGGTTGAAGTCGCCGTACTTGGTGTGTAGCACGTTGGTGCTGGGTTTGAAGAAATCGAGAATGCTCATGAGGGTTATGAATTACGAGTGTTGAATTGGCAATTAACAATTAACAATTAGGGGTGCGGTGGCAAAACTGGCTGCTCGGCGACCCTTTCAGGGTCGATGGACTCCGCTCAGATGCCCCCCCCCCAGTCGAATCGCAAACCTGCGGTTTGCTCCCATGACTGGGGGTTACTGAGCCGCTTCGCGGCAGGTCACCCTTTCAGGGTGAATGCTGACCATGTGGCTGCGGTGGCATAGCAATTAACAATTGACAATTAACAATTAACGATTAACAATGGGGAGATAGGAGTCTGTAGTTTCGCTCTCTGCGCTCTTTAGGAGTATAGGCCGAAAGAACAAGTGGGGCGCGGGGAATAATAAATAATAATTAATAAATAATAATTGGGTAGATAGGAGTCAGGAGTAGCGCTCGCTTTGCTCGCTAGGAGTATAGGCGGATAGCAGTCTCTCCCCCTTCCCCTGCCCAAAGAGTGAGGGTTGGGGTGCCGTTCTCCATTACCAGTTGTATTGTTGTTTGGGTTCGGATGCGATGAGGAATCCTGGGCTGGCGGTTTCGTTACCGTCTTCGTCGGTAGGTAGCGGCAGGTCGGGTATGTTGGTACCGTCCTGCACTCCTTCGAGCCACTTGATGGCGCGTTCGTATCGTTCCTTTCGGATGTCGAGTCCCATTCTGTTGGGCATTGTTGCGACCATGTTGTAGAGTGCGATGTCGCAGGTGTACATGACGATGAGTGGGTTTCGTTCGTCGTCGTCAGCCTCGAAGACCTGCTGCACGTTGTACTTGGGTCTGAGGTATGATGCGATTTCCTCCTGCGCCTGTGCCTCGGCGCTTCTGCGGACGTCCTCGGAGACTTGTGATATGATTTTGAGTGCGTTGTCTCCGATGACCACTTTGTAGTCGTTGTCTGAGATGAAAGCCATAGTTTTGAGTTTATGAGGTTTTGAGTTTATGAGTTTATGAGGAGTTATAGAAGTTAAAGAAGTTATCGGCGCTTCGCGCCTGGAAGTTAGAGCCGATAGAATTACGAATTATGAATTGTGTGTGATGTAGAGCGCTCTTTTTTCGATGTCTGCGATTTTGGTTCCTTTTTTGAACCGTCGCGTTGCGATGAGGTGGCGTATGGTTTTCTTGGGTACGACTTTGAGTTCTCCATTGATGTAGATGACGTAGTATTTGAGTTTGTTTTGCTTGGCGAGTTTGTCTGCCTGTTTTACTGCGCGCTTGTACTTAAGTGCGAAGATGAGACGCTGGATGAGAGTCATAGAATTACGAATTTTGAGTTACGAGTTTTGAATTAAAGAAGTTAAAGAAGTTATCGCTCACTGCGTTCGCTAGAAGTTAGAGCCGATAGACTTGCTTTGGGGAGACAGGAGGAAGG
>Ga0065711_1041298_pt1 | contig 16254 bp, 6 predicted proteins | sample Hoacrofraction12_FD_59098 | JGI IMG/M metagenome (GOLD analysis project Ga0065711, IMG submission 59098) | Hoatzin crop microbial communities from Cojedes, Venezuela - Epithelial fraction 12 v2 (version 2) | ecosystem: Host-associated > Birds > Digestive system > Esophagus > Crop | place...
GTTCCTGTTCCCTCTGTTTGCTGTTCTGTTAAACTGCCCTTATCCCGACCCACCTGTTTCTGCCACTTTCTTTTCATTCTCCTCCACACGCCGGCGGAGGGAGGGGCGGCCGCGTGGCGCTTTTGTTGCCGATTACAGTGAAACCAAAACAAGCATCTTTCACTTACACTCTGCTTCAACATAGGTTGTGCAATACATTAATGCAATTGTCAATCTAAATATTATAAACTGAAATTGATGTTTGAAGTGAAATCACAAGGAAGAAGAGAGAATCTTTAAAAGCTAGAGAGGCAAGCAAGAAGTTTAAAAAAGTTGTTCATGTTTTGCATGCAAAAATAATTACTGATAATGAACACTGAGTATTGTGAGTAGGCAAAAAAAGGATAGGACTTCAGATGCAGGCATTTTTAGTTAATGTCTTTAGAAGTAGATTGCACAGTTCTTGAATGGACAATATTAAACCAAACAAAAAAAGATTATGCAGCAGTGATCCTTTTTTCCTTGACTGTAGTATAATTCCCCAAGGATCCATCGAATTGAGAGATATTCTTATATACATTTATGAAATATGGTTGTAGATTAGTCATTCAAAGTTTACAACAGACGTTGAATGAACAGGAAGTGTAAGCTCAGAGTTCATTCCTAGACAATTAAGAAAAAATTACAAAAGTTAAGCACCAATAATTCCAGCCAGTAACAAAGAATGATGTCAAATAGAGACATATTTTTATGAGAATCCTTCATATCCAGAATACAACAAAACTGACATTAATTGATTGTCCTCTAGCATTCCTCAAGTAATCAGAAATTTGATTGCTTTTCCTCTGGCCAAAGCCTTATCAGTAGCTGCACTTCAATAGATGCGGATGAAGGGAAATGGTGCTGAGGATCGGTCACCCAAGCTTCCCAAGGACTCTTTTGTTAGAGCAGCTCAGATCTCAGCTTAGTCCCATGGACTAAATGCCTATTTGCAGCTAAATTAGGTGTGCTTTTGGAGCACCCTTTCTTGTCTAGGTTCATCTGAAAGGAAGCCAGTTCACCTACTCTATGACTGTCCTACAGTGCAAACAAGCGCATAGTAAGTGGAGTGATCTGGAGACTTGATTCAAAAGCTTATTCCTCATCTCCACAAAGACATCAAAGCAGGTGCAGTCATATAATACCAGATGTGCAGGAACACAGCTTTTGTCATGAATCTATGAGAGCTTTCTCAAGGATAGTGAGTTGAGCATACAAATACTGTTTTGACTGGGGCTGAAAGGGAAGTTTTATCTTCTTCCTCTTTTCTCTCTTTTTAGAAATATGATAGATGGAAAGTAATTAATCTAGTTGTGAATGTCTACAGAGACATGCTCAGTTTTCAGCCAGACACCTTAGCTGTTTTAGCCATCCTTTTATCGTCAGTGGAGAGACAGAAATGCTTTTACAGAAAAGATCTTCTGAAGTATTTTAAATATCCATTTTGGATGAAAATAATCATGCCTTGTGTCTTTCCACTGCCTACAAAGGGAGCCTGAGTATTTTTGTGTAGGTCTTAGCCCCATTTATTCAAATGAGATCAACTGAATTATATGGTAATGTCATTAGCTTATGTGCAGATGTAATTATACTTTATGAAGAAATTTTACAAGTAAAAGGAAAACATCAAGTTTTTAATTCCCTTGAAAAGATTCAAACTCCTCAGCTGTGTCAGTTTTGACATTGAGAAACAGCTTTTATTAACCTGAACTCTCTTATCTTATTAATGTGTATAAATGCTCTTAGACATCAAAGGAAAGTTGAAAAAACCCTTTTTGAAATATTTTTTTGTCCAGAATTTTCTTTTGGAACTGTGGATGTATTTCAGTTCTGATTAGGTTTGGCAGCAGTCATCCTAACAAATGAAAGAATTTATAATGAAAAGAATGGGCAATATTTTCACAATTAAATAAAGACTTCTACATGCAGTAAGGAGAATAAGCTGAAGGAGAGGAAGCAATGTTTGTCAAAATACTTAGTAAAAAAAAAATGTTTTTAGTTACCAGCAGGATGGGGATCTAGAGAGTTTTTTCAATAGGAAAGTAGATTCAAAAACGTAAAATAAATTAAAAAAATACGCCATCTGTGTTAGCAGTCACTTTTTTTCTGATAGAAAAACATGGGAGGAGGTAGGAGCAGAGTTGTATTAGAAGCACATGTGCCAATATGAAGGACTGAACATGAGTGATAGCAGTGACTAATGTTATGCTTATGCAAGGAGGAGACAAATGTAAAAAAATTTAATTTTATTGTCAGTTTATGAAGCACTAGGCAAATCGAAGCCAGCTGGGTACATGCACGCAGAACCAGTCTCTGAGCAGTCATTTCTCTGTTACTTCTTGTGGCAGTAGGAAGAGATGCCGCACTATGCAGTGGGATGCCCTATTGAGACAGTAGGAAAAGAATGTGATCCCTGTTGATATCATAGGCACAGGGATGGATGTATATGTGACAGACGCAAGAGGAAACAGGAAAACCCTAGCCATGCATTTTATGTTTCACTTTTAATGCATACTTTACCTCTTCCTTTTTTCCTGTCTCCTTTTCCTTTTTTTTTTTTCATATGACCATAAATAATTTTAGCTTTGCGTTAAAAGTAGGGACTGTAAACCTGCTGGAGGGCTCTGTAAGTTAACAGAAGGATATTATAGCAATAAGGCAAATGTGCCTGCTGAAATTGGGGGATCACAATTTCGAGGTAGTTGCTGAAATTCTTGCAGAAACAAGACAAGCAGGAAAATATCTCCATTCTGACAGCAGCTGAAGAATCAGAGGCAAAAACTACACCACAGTTGCACAGAGGACAAAGGATCATACTCGAACTGCAGCATTAAGTTATGCGATAGGTATGCATATCCTTTTCTAATCCCTAAAAACAGCATCACCTGTGCTGTTTTCTGTCACTGTTCTCTACTGCATGCATTTATATTACCAAAACTGCCCCAGGCATCAATGACAAAATCTTTATTTTGTATGGATATATCAGGGTAAGCCGACCTATATATAGCTAACCTAGGATTGTATACAATGCATACAGTAACAAATGTATATTTTTCCGTTCTTTTTGATAGTTAGATAGCTTTTTACTTATATTGAAAGTCTGAGCATTTTCTGCAGAATAAATGGTGTATGTTGGAAACATATACACATACTCACACAGAGAAACATATACATATACGCACACAAAGACCTGGTTTTGTTCAAAATTTGACACAGGATGGATTTCCTTCTATCAAAAAGGAGAAAGTTTAAAGTTACAGGATTCTTATTAGTGTCTTCAGACTTCACAGCTCCAGAATAAGGACTTTCAAAGTCCATTTACTATCAGCTGAAGCCAGCATTGTCATCCCATCTTCAGAAACTAAAAAGTATAACTATAAATAAAACTGGAGATAAAAGGAATGTGAAATAGCATGAAAACAAGAATGTGAGAGGGAAAAAATAAGTGAGATAAAGGCATCTTTGCATGTAACAGACACACATTTGTGTGGGTATGCACATATTTGTGTGAGTGTGCGTGTAATATTCAATTGCATAGAAACAAAATGTATGAAATCTAATCTATTAACACAATTATTTGTCTGATTGTTAAGTGATAAAATGAGAAAATTCAGAAAATAAGGCTAGTTTATGTCCAGAATATTTAAACAATGTCAAAAGAGTGGGAAAAATGTGTTTATTTGCTTTGTAAGTCTCACACTTCTTCACAATTAGAGCATTTATTCAATCCTTTTGTTCTGTTGTAAAATTGCCTTATTGGTTCGTTGGGGTTTTTTTGCTTCTTGTACTCATAAATCATAGCAGAAACAATTTTTACACTCAAGTGCAAGTACTCAAAAGATCTACTCTTCTCTCTTATGCTATCCACTTCCATTGACTTGTAATTTTCACCACTTGCTGAATCCCTCCAGTCTTCCTCTTTTTTCTCAAACTGTTTTCTTCTCTCATAACATCAATTTGACAGAATTCTAATATGACATATGTGTTGGAGGTTTCAGACTTTCCAAGACCAAAAAGTACAGTAGAAGATATAGTGATTGGGGACAGTGTCTAGCATGAGTTAATTGAACAGAAAAGCATAAATCAGTAGGGCAGCTTCATAGCTTTTCACCCACCACCCACTCAGGGTGGCAGAAAACACTGTAGACTTTGTGGAAGTTAGGTATGATATATATAGAACAAATATTTTGCTGTAAACCTTGGAGATGTGACTGTATGAACAAGTATTAAATTGTCACCATTTAGAGTAGGGTGGCAATAAGCAGAGTGACAGACACTCTCTATTAACCCCCACCCTCCCACCAGAGGAAGAGAAAAGGACAAAAAGGGAGAGAGACTTACAAATTGAATATAAAAAGTTTTACTAATAACACTAATAATATTAATAATATTAATAATAATAAGACAAATAATGTAAAATATATAAAAGCAACACTGAGTTTCCCTGAGTTGGGTGCTGGGGCACTGGCGTCCTGCCAGCAGCTTCCAGGTAGCACCAGGCAGTCCCAGACTCAGCAATAGACAGGAACCGGAGTCAGGAATGCACGGATCAGAATCTGGATCAGGATCGCAGGCGGAACGATGAACAGGGTCCTCCTCAGAAGGTGGCCATGGACGAAGAGAGCGAGATCCTCGTGATCCCCCAGCTTTAACCTGAGTATGACATGCGTGGCATGGAATACCTCATTGTTCAATATTGGGTCACTTGTCCTGTCCGCCCCTCTGTGCAAGTGCAACCCTCTACGACTCCTCACTTGCGGGACCTAAGAGATCTATCAGTGACCTTGGCTGCTGTAGTATATATTTATAAACAGGGGCCTTTTTCTGCATTCCATTCCTAACATTAGCTCAGTGTAACTATAAATATTAGGTGTTATCAGCTTTGGAGCGGACAGCATCAGTAAAACATGCAGCCAGCTTCAGAAAAATGAAGTTACATAGAAGAACTTAGCTGGAAGGAAGATTCGCTAAAAGAGAATCAGTTGTTTTAACCAAAACCAGGACATAAGTCATTTAGTTTTCCATCAGACAGGAACACGTTATCATAATTAGATAATTAAGGGGTAGGAAAGTGGTTTTCAGCAAAGTTTGCATGTAGGGGGAAACAGGATGACTAGAATTTAACCACAAAGGGAACAACAGCAAAAAGAAAATATCAGTGTTGTAATTAAATCCATGTGAATTGTTTTCTTCTCAGAACAAGCTTCTTTCCCTACAGTGGTGGGAAAGAGGGATATTTCAGACTGATTGTTAGCACAGAAAGACACTCCACAAAGCTCAAGGAATTCTTGACTTGGAGAAATGAGTCTCGAAGACAGGTTTTGGTTCTTCAAGAAGACAAAGTTGCTTTCAGGGAAAAGAAAGCTGAGGCAGGATTTTGTGTACAATTGCCTCTTTCCCAAAGGCAGGATGTTGTTTTTATTGCCCAAATTGCAGAGTGATTTTTGTTGTTGTTGCTTTACAGCATCCTCTAAAAATACACCTCCTCATTTGAAGTGTTAAATATGGTTCTACAGAAATAAGCTACAAGCCATGTTTGAAACTCCAGAATTTGGCTGAAGATGCTGCAGTGATGTCAGTGGCGATCTTTGCAGGTCTACTGCAGCTGGCTCACAGGGTTGCTTTGCTGTTAAGGGCAATCAGGAGACAAATCAGTGCCTAGAAATTGTGCCAGTGAAATTACAAAAGAAGGAGACAAGCTTAGACCCAGGAAACCTTACACAGAGGTGGAGTGTTAGATATCACAAAGAAATTCGGTAATGCTCCAGAAGAAAGGGCTGGGCCACCACTCAAAACAGACACCTGTGGTTACTTCCTGCAGTTTGGAGGAAAGGTGGTGGGTGGCTAGCACTTTGCAGAGTTAGATGTCTTTGAAACAGCCCATCTGTAGCCTTTTAAAACTGTGAGAAATACTGGTGCACATAGTCAGCTTCTGATGAAATTTAAATTGAAGTATCTGTTCTTGGGAAAACCAGTATGCACCTAACTTGGCAATTTAACTGACATGGCCTCTTTGCAATTCATCCATATAATCACAGGTGAGAATCAGTGGATCAAAGTGAAGTGTTCAGGAATACATGAGATATCTTTTTAGAGAAATAAAAACAAATTGCCTCCCAGTTTAGCACCAGCAGAGACAGGAGGATTTTTTATACTGTCCGGTGAACCAAATGCACTATTTACCAAGGAAAATCAGTTTTTAAAAGTCTTGTTCTCTGAAGCATTATTTGACTATTATTTCACTTTAATTTCAAGAAATAAATATCAATTACTATTTTGAAAAATTGCCTTACCTGCATCTGTTAATGTCTTTGTACTGTTGGCTGAAAAAAAAAAAGAAAACGTCTCCTGGAGTGAATTTTACATAGAATTTGCTACATAGAATTGCACTTCCAGAAAATTGATGTCTCATAGATTTTCTAAGGAGAGAAGCGCTTTGTGAAAAAAAAGCACTAATTTTCATTAAGGACAAAATAGAAAGTAATCCCTAAAGCATCTGTTTGTTGGTGAATAAGGAATAGTAAATAATTCAGCATAGCATTTAGAATTTTCAGTATATGTTCAGTATTCTGTATCTGGTTTCTGGTTTAAATGCTCCATATTGTATATTAAGAGCGAAGAGAAAGTTACAATGACTAATATCTTCCACAGGTTTTTAGAATGTATGCAGATAAGTAAAAGATTATACAATTATAAGCAAAAACTTTTTATATTCTTTATGAAAAAATTTAATACCTGAGTGTGATTATGTATATGGAAACAGAACTTTTAAAGTTCTTTCCTTTTAATTTCAAAATCAGTTCTTTATTTTAATGGGTGGCTTTTATAAATATAAACAGAAGCAATGGATAGAAAATCCAGTAGCAAATGGATAGATGATTCTCTGGTGCAAAATATCCTGCTTGTAAAACTGAAATTTTTCAAGAAAAAGTTTGCTTTTTGGAAAAAAATTATCAATTTGGGATAAGAAATACTTTAAAAATTATAACAGTTCTTGGAAATGATTACATTTTTGGCCAATTAAATAATGTAATAAAAGTACGCTATTGTGTGAATGAAGCACAGAAACAAGTCTCCTGCTGCCCCTGCTATCTTCCTCCAGAAGCAGACCTCCTTGTCCTCATATATGAAATACAAATCAGGTAAAAGAGTGCGAACAGCAAAAACTACAAACTGTGACATTCTCCATGCAGTAAACGTATTTTAAAAAAGAATAGAATTAAGTAAATGTGTTTAGATGGAAACAAATATTATTTAAATAAGGGGAGAGTGTTTACGTTTTGTCTTTGAGCTTTGTCTCTTTCCCTATGGTTCTATTTATATGAGTTGCTTGATTATTTTTTTTTTCACTCTGTCAACAAGGTTTGCTCCAAACTACACTAGATTAACCATCAGAGACAGAATTTTTAATACTACTTAAATCCTCTCCTGTTGGGGAACCACGGCCATGTGGTGAGCCCTCCAGATACACTGGGCCTGACTCTTGATAGCCGGTAATGGAGCAGGCATCAAGGTCACAATGAGGAACAATGAGGCCTGCATTAACCGCAATTAGCAAGAAAAGCAAGATCCTGAGGAGGGGTTTGGTACGCGTGACTGATAGCATCGAACGAATCAGAGACTGAGAAGTACGAGTGAACAGCGCGTGGATAGTGCATGCATCCAATCACGTTAGAGCTATCGCATGGCAAGGAACTATATAAACATGGGTTTGTAGCGCAATAAACTGGCTTTGTCTGATCATATTGTTCGTATGACGAGTCCATAAGCCCGCCGTGACACTCTCCTGCTATTTTTTAATTCTTTTGCACTGTATCTACTGAGATTATTGAGAAAGGAAGAAGAGATAATGCTCTCTTTAAAACAAAAAGAAACAAAAAAAACCCCACAAAACACCCCAAACAAACAAAAAAACCCAAAACAAAACCAAAAAACCCAACCCCTGTAAACCCCATTTTTTCCATGGAGTCAGTATCTAAGTATGTCAGCTCCTGTTTAGGTTCTCTGCTCTTCCTGCTTAGTACCATCCCTCTCACCCACCATGCAGCCTCATTGATACAATTTCATCAGATACTATTTATACCCAAGCTTCTTTCAGAATGCTTCTTTCTATACATCTAAATCAGAAAGATGAGGAAAAAGTATTTAATGCATTCAGAAGAATTCACGTCATGAAAGTCTAACGGTGGAGCCATGTTCAATTCCTTACATGAAACAGGCTCAGGAATTCCCTTCTTCCTTCATACCTGGCACTGGAGGTCAAATTATCTTCTAGAAAAATATTTCATCTCTAGTTTAACACTTCAGAAGGTTCATTTGATTAGCCGCTATTCAAATACCAGATTACTGAATTCAAGATCAAACTCAAGTTTTCACTCGCATCTCCTCTTATACCCAATACACAGACTGATGTTACCTTTCTACTCCTTGTATAGGACTATGTCAGGCCATCAGCATGAGAAGTGTGAAATACTACAGAGGAGAAAAGAATTTAAAGAGGTGAAGTTAATGTTTAAACCCTTTTTAGATTTTTTACTTCTTTCAAAATGTCAGTTGAAAATGTCTGATGGTTTTGTCCTGGAAAGAAGTAATCTCATACTAGCATCATGACTAAAAAAGACCATCATCCCCAAATTCTATGTACAGCAAAATATATTCATACTTTATTAAAACCATCCCGCATCTCACCAGTACTTATTTTCTGAATTTCTTCTGAAATTACATATTATTGCAGCCTTACAGTGCTAAAAGGGTGGTCTTGGGGAAAATACTACTTATTTCAATGGACCGTGGGCATGGTCATATGTTATTACAATGTGTACAGTAAAGTCCTATTTTGGAAAAGACTGTAGAGGCTTTTATGATATAATGGAAGGGTGCCATATGTATAGTTTTAATCCTAATGACTCCCTTTCTTGGTAAAGAGGAAGTATTAAACATCTGTAAAGCCATATTAGAATTTTATATGAAGAAATTAAAGTGAAAATGCTTGATGTAACTTTACATTAGCATTTAATGAAGCAATAGATTATAAAAATTCAGAACAAGTTAAGATTATTCAGTTACCTCCAAAATTTAGAAACTCTTCAGAATTCTGAAAAACCTGGCAGCATATACAGCTGGGACTTAAGAAACTGCAGGACATTTAAAATCAATGAACAATTTCAATTTTTTGTACTTTCATGTGGAAATCATTACAGTGCTATTTTTGTAATGCAAGACAGTGGCAATTAAGGAAAATAATTTAAATACAGAAAGAAAATTGAACCCATGCAATTAAACATAAAAGTGTCTTCAAGAGAACATCCCACATTAGCACAAAACCAAAGTATGTTTGCTGATTATTAGAAATATAAAGAAGGTGGGGTGTATTTATGTCTTGTTTTATATCTGAGTTTTATTTGTGCTTCTTGGTTTGTTGTACCATACACCGAGCTAGCAATTAGTTCCAGAAGTCAATGCATGTGCTTGAAAACCTGCTCATATAATCTAAAAATTAAAACTGCAACATTGCTTTTTTAGTGATATTTAGAAGTTTCTGGTGATAATGAGTGCTAGCAGCTGGGATAGAGAATGAAAACACATAGGGGGAAAGAAATTCCTTAAGAAGAAAAGATATTCTTTAGGACACTACTCATCATCAAAGAATGCTGTAGCAATGGTGATAGCAATGGTGAGGGTTTGTGTCTGTTTTCCTTTATTGCTTTCTCCATGCAAAAAATCTAGACTTAATCCTCCTGAACAACTGATAAAAATTATCAGTCTCTGATGTCAATTCTGAGGCCAAAACTTTGCTACTGCATCTCTGAAGTTACAAGTTTTGACAGAGATATATCTTTTCAGTTTTTCAGAACTAGATATTTAGAATAATAGAATCATAGAATAGTTTGGGTTGGAAGAGACCTTTAAAGGTCATCTAGCCCAACCTCCCTGCAGTGAGCAGGGACATCTTCAATTAGATCAGGTAGCTCAGAGCCCTGTCCAGCCTGGCCTTGAATGCTTCCAGGAGTGGGGCATCTACCACCTCTCTGGGCAACCTGTTCCAGTGTTTCACCACCCTCACTGTAAAAAGTTTCATAGGCTCCACTACATATTCAGGCAACTAGCTGCATGAAGGCTGCAATGGGTCACGTAATCAATCTAGAGTAAAATTTTTACTTTTCACTCGGAATATATATATAATATATATATATGTAAAACACTAGGTATAAAAAGACTATTTATTTAAGTTTTGTTCTCTGTCTTCTGAGGTAGTCTAGCTAGCAACAGGAACTTTGGAGCCTGTATTTGACAAAGCAGTTCAAGACGACATTAGATTTCATTGATCTTGGGCAAATGAGTTTCTGTCTGTCTTCCTCATCCCTAAAAACTGATCAAACCACCATGCCTTTCTCCTCAGGTAACGCTCCTCTTCTAATGAAGCTGAACAGATACACAAAAAGAAATTTCAAACAGAACAAATATAGAAAAGTCTGACTCTCTACCATCTCTTAGCATAATTACCTATGCTGAGGTCTGTAGCTCTGCTAATAGCTAGACAGTTGCAAGTATTTTAGATACGGGTCTTTTTTAAAGAAAAAAATCTCTTATCCTGGGTATGAATTTAAATATAAACAGAATGAGGTGATTCTGGAAAGTGGGGAGAACTATTTCTCAGAATTGAAGGGGTTTTGTGGATATAGTTCATTATGTAGGCAAAAGCAGGATGAATCAGTTCCCACCCTTTAGATTTTAATAAGTGATCTGAGTCTTACTTTCTTTATTTTTTGTCTCATTACCTATAATTAATAATCAGTTTGCTAAAAAGAAGATGAATTATTTACATATTTAAGCAATTACATAGCTTAACTTATATTTGGCTGTTTCAGTTTATGTATTTTTAATGTTGAAAAAAGGTGAATTAAAAATGTTATTTTAAAGATTTATTTTTGCAGTGATTTTTATCAAATTGTTTCTGCAAGGAAATGATATTTTGATTAAAAGTGCAGAAAAAATAATCTAAAATTTCATTGTTGTTTTTTCAAGAAGATTTAAACATACTGGATAGAATAGAAATGCAAAATATATTTTGCTTTCAAAAAATCCTTTTACCAAGGATTTAGAATAATTCTATACGAAAATACAGCTTGTCATAATTTCTTTTTTTTCAGAATTGTTTGGATTTTTACAAAGACAATGTGTGTTTACTTGAATTTAAAATCCAATTGAAAGATTTTTGCTTGTATTCTTGTGCATTATGTTTCTTTCAAGTTCTTAATTAGGAATGTTCGCAGTGACAAATATGTAATTACTTTATCTTCTGCTATTTTTACTATTCCACTTTAAAAGCATTCTGTGCAACATTTTCTGTTGAATGCAAATTAATAGAAATCCAGAGAGTCAAACATTAATTTACCTACTTATGAAATAAATAAAATACTCCGAATTTACTGAAATGTGTTTATAATTGTGTCACAACAATGAATAACCCTATTTTCTCCAAGAATGTGGCATCCTTATCAAAAGCAGTGGATGTAGGTCAAAAATTTTCCAAAATTATAGACACCTTGTAAATCCATATTGCATCTGAGTACCAGTCTTAACTATAAATGTGGAGATGGGTAACACTGAAGAACTTCAAGTTTGAGCCCTGCTGTTCACTATAAAGTCCTGCCATCTGCTTTGCAAATATTGGAATGAAGTGTGTAAGACTCTTCTTGGATGTACAGAGATGCAGCTGATTCTGCAGGAGAAGCACAGAGATATGTGGCACAACTCTGTGACATGACGTGTGCCAAAGCAATCCTCACATCACTGAAAATCAAGACACAGATTCAATGGTTGGAACAACTTCAGAGCAACATACAGGTTTTATCTTCTTAGTTCTACACATTGGTGCTTTCTAAGATTTTCGAATGGTTTGGACCACTTACATATCTTTAGCTTTTAGACAGAATGTGTATTATCTTCAGTCACTTCAGAAAAGAATTTTCTTCTATGTACTGTGAAAAAGAAGAATCTGAAGAGTATGTTTCTCTGTGAAGAAATGAATTCTTTTGTCTTTAAGTATATTAGTGACAGTACAGGTGATGAATCATCTAAGCCTGAGTTCCATCCCTGACTAATGTTAAAATAATGTTAGGCGGGGCTTCCTGGAAGTGTCAATGTTCTTTTGATCTAATCTCCAGTGACACAGCGGTTTAGATATCCCTCTTGCCTTCACACCGTGTATTATGTACCTTAATTACAACGAGATCCCAACACTAGACTTCTTTAAAATGAGACAGCTATCTTACAACCATTGCAGTACTCCTGGAAAGACACACCTGTCTTTCCAATAACTGCCCTGTAGCATACTGTGACCTACACACACTGAACCACAATGAAGGTATGAGTCCTTATCTGACTGTTAAATAGTGTTCCTTGGCCCAGAGGCTGAGTGGAGGAATGAAATTATGGACCAGGAACTGGAAATGAACCTGTAAACGTAGATGTATCAGCCACTCCCGAAGCAGTTCCAGAGTTTGTTTGAACCTATATATTTGGCACATTATGAAAAAGAGGGTCACTTCTTCCCAGACTCCAGAGCTGAGTCACACTGGCATGTGGACATACTTCTTTCATCACCTCAACTCCTTGTAGGTAGCGTACAGCCTGTTCCAAAATCACCAGAGCTTACCAAGACCCAGGATGAGCAAATATCATTCATGGAGAGGCGATAAATAATTTCTGGTCTATAGGTCCCTAAATGGATCAAGCTTTTGTGCTGAGTGATACTTTCCAGGTTTCTGAACGTATCAATAGACCATCATGGCCCAGTATGCCTGTCTCCAGCCTTGACTCTTAGATATATCTTAGACAGATGCTGGAGGTTATTTCCCAGGTGGACCCCTTGTATGTACACTGTAGCTAATCTGCAGTCTTGTATTAGGCTCAGTCTCCTGAGTGGACTCTGGACCCATGTTGTGGGCTCATTTCAAAGCTGTGTTTCTATGGGTCTGTTATCTCTTGCTCCTGACTAAACCCACCTGGAAGGACTCTAGACCTGGTTCTTCACTTGCTTTGTATGTCCATTACCAGCTCACCCCATCATATTCAGACCCAGTCGGACTGCACCCCTTTGTTGAGAACACTGTTTGGGCTGGGGTCTTGCTCAGCTTCTGGATCTCCCTTTCTTAGGGAGAACCTCACCTTCATTATTCCCTAAGTACTGCTGGCATCAGGATGCTACGACAGACACTCTGACAGACTAAGAGAGCTAAGGAGAACTTATCAACATATGACACTTAGAAGTGATCACCCAAAACAGCTGTGCCCTTGGTGAAGTGCTTTGGACCTTACAAAACAAGAACTTCAGCAAAGAAGGTCACTGCCTTTCAAGTCTTCTCCATTAGCCATCCTACCAAGATTGTCAGTTGTCTGTCCTTGTTCTCAGTGTAAATAATCTAGATAAAAGGACATATCAAATATTGTTTCAAAGCGAGTTTCAAAAACATCAATGGTTTAAAGCCTTTCTTGAGCCTTGTAGGCCTCTCTCTACTTACTTCCTTTATGACTGTCTGTTGAAAGTCATGCATTCTGGGTTTTCTTGAATCTGACTAGCTAAAGCTTGCTTTGGAGGATGTCTAAGCCAAGAAGACTTTCTTAAACTTATATTTCTGCAAAATAAATATAATTCTTGAACTCCGCTGCTTCTGGATCTGAGGAGCACAGCTGCCAAATTTCTTTCCCAAACTATCTTCCAGGCACAGGCAGCAAAGATAGCTATAAGAGGTAGCTATTTTCATCTTCAGAAGCGGTAGTATATTTTCCTTGCAGTTAATGGGAAAGCATGACAGGTCAGTTAATAGAGAGCATGGTTGGAGGCATGGCTGGAACTAGGGCTGAAGAGTAATTGGATGTGATAAAATAATCATTGTATCTCATATTTAGCAAAGAGGAAATGTCTTTAAATTTTACACATGTGCTTTGGCTGATGCTGCTCTGAGCTGTGATATGAGTATTATGCAGTCTTGGTATTTAACTGGTAATTACTAAATCAGATGCATTGTCACAGCAAGGAACTGTGGAGACAAGGTTTAGTGAGAGAAAGGGAGGGAAAAGGTAGATATTGTCTTTGAAAACAAGAGGTGGAGTGAATGAGGAACCTGGAGCTGTTTCTCATCACAGCTTTGAGTTGACATGGGATGTTCCCCTGTCCATAGCTGTATGCAGAGTCCCTTCCATAGCAAAGTTTCACCTAGAACAATCCTCCTGGCTAGTGCACCAGCACATATGGACCTTTGTTAGGTCAATGAATAAGAAATGTAGGTATTCTGACTACAGGCAGCTTTTCTGAAGAGGAAATCCTTTATAAGGATTAAGTTATTGTGAGAAAACAAAAAAATTGTAATGCTATTACTTAATGGGACTTGTATTCCTAAATGTGGAAAGATTCCAGAATGGGCATTCCAGGGGCTGTCCAGATCTCATGTGAGCGGGCAGGGATACAGGTCTCATAAAGGCTGGTGGCTTGTGCTTTGTCATATCCATATGTGGCCCTCCCAGCTGTACTCATGAAAACTCCAGGCATAGTCAAATATGAGCACAATGCAAACCGTCATGGAATTTGCCTTCAAATTATACAAAATCACTGTAAACCGTGCATCCTAATGAAAGTTTAATTCTTTCTGATTTGTGGAAAAGTAGAATAAATGAAGGTGCATTGGTACTTGCAATTTAATTGCAGCAATGCCTTTGGCCAGAAGAAAAACAAGGCAAAAACCTATGGTTTTGGTTTTGGTTTTACCTTCTATAACTCTTGTGATATTTCTGTGGATGAAAAGAGAAAACACAGGTATGTACTGAATAACTCCAGTGATCTTCATCAATGAGTATCAGGGACTTAATGTTACTGTAATCAGTCTATTAGAATAATAGTTTCACTAGCATAACTATAATTAAACTCTGTCAGTTTCTCCATTTTTTAATATGTATAAATTGACACACCCCCCTCCCTATTTTTAGCAGGATCTACAATTCAGCCAATAAAACTAACTTCAGACAGAAACCTAAATGGCTTTTTTTTTCCTGTCTTTTGGTTTTGTTCTTGAAATTTTGTCCTTTTGAACTTGCTCTCAAACATTCTGGCCATTTTTAACATGAAGGAGCCAGCCCTCAAAATTAAATTAAAAATTCCATCTTTTCATTCTGTCCAAGTGATTGTGCCATTCCAACTCAGTTTTAACATAATTAATAGCAAGTCATTCGTAACAAGAAAGTATTTTCTCATTCTAATTAAAGACTTGGTAACAAAAAGTAAATAAAGCTCATGCAAGCAACACAATATAATTTTGAAAACTTCATTATGATTATTAGTGAATCAGATGATGCTTGTGGGTAGCAGTGACATTAACAGAACAGAGGTGTCAGTAGCACAAAATATGACAAAATCCCTTATTTGGAAAAACTTCCAAAGAATATATACTCAGTGAATGTACAAGTCTTCTAACACTTCAGTCTGACACAATATCAAACAGCCTGGGCAAAATGAGTTGCTGAATCAGAATTAAAGATACTGAAGTCTGCAACTTGAAAAAGGGATTCGTTCTGAAATTACAGGTAAAAATACAGCTGATAACAAAAATGCCTTTTTTTTTTTTTATTTTGAATCTGGGAAAACTCTTGAGAAATTGTTATATCCAGCATTTCTCTGGCATACGTTATGAAAGGTGACAACCTCAACAGCTGGAGGTGGGATGTAATTAGGCTTCATTATTCCTGTTTTACACATGGCAATCTGAGACATATAGCAATGAAAAGCTACACAATGCAAAGAGATTATAACACAGAGTTCTATGTTCTGGGATAAAAGAACTTCCACTGACTTTAATAAGCATTATTTGTATCTCTCAGTGAAAAAAAAGAGCTTTCCCTTTTCACAGCCCTCAGCCCTACACTAAATCCTCCAGTAGTTTATACTATCATTGAGGCAAGTCGTCTTTAATTTATCAGCCGCAACCAAACTAGACTGTTAAAGACACTTCAGACACATTTTATGTGTTACAACGTAAATAAGGTGATCAACAGAGGTTCCCTCTGGGGTCTGGGTATCCTGCAGAGCTGCATTCCAAAGGAGTGAGTAATTGCAAGTTCCTTTCTTTCTGGTGGATCTAGGTGTGAGAAAAGGCAACTGAAGCGCTTTGCGATTCAGTTAGTGTAGGCAGATGTGTTCTGTAACCTTAATGAGCCAATTAAGGAGGCCTCTGAAAGGGGGGG
>Ga0065711_1041299_pt1 | contig 16254 bp, 10 predicted proteins | sample Hoacrofraction12_FD_59098 | JGI IMG/M metagenome (GOLD analysis project Ga0065711, IMG submission 59098) | Hoatzin crop microbial communities from Cojedes, Venezuela - Epithelial fraction 12 v2 (version 2) | ecosystem: Host-associated > Birds > Digestive system > Esophagus > Crop | place...
AAGGAAGGAAGGAAGGAAGGAAGGAAGGAAGGAAGGAAGGAAGGAAGGAAGGAAGGAAGGAAGGAAGGAAGGAAGGAAGGAAGGAAGGAAATCCCTTACTACCTCCCACATGTAGATCAATGCCCAGCATGTTGACAAACAATGGCTACCTACCCAAGCTACTTGCATCCCTTGGATTTATTGTTGAGCATGAAGTTATATGGTATGGAACATCCATTTGGTCAGTTTGGTTCAGCTGACCTGGTTGTGTCCTCTCTCAAGTTACACATCCTCAACGTACTCACTTCGGGGACACAGTAGAAGAAAGAGAAAACCTTGATGCTGTGCAAACGCTGTTCAGTGACAGTCAAAACACTCATGTGTTACAGAGAAAAAGACCAAATTTTATTTGCAATTGCAGTGCATATAATAGCATATTCCACTGTGCTTAGTGGAATGCTAATTATGGTGGCAGACTTGCAGAAAAATCAAAAAAGATGACTCAGCCTTTATGCAGCAACTAAATATGTAGGTGATTATTTTTTGTTCTATAAATTATTTTTTACTCTTGCTCACTTTAAATATGCAGTTTTTCTTGGGCCTGCTTTTCCTCCTCTCCTATCCCTTTTCTGTGTTTTCCTCTCCAGTCTTTGCAAAATTGTCCTGTATTTCTTTTCCTGAGCCAAATCTCATTACTCATTCCTAACCCCTTAAATGACCTCAAGCTGTTGAGATTACCATAATGAGCTACTTTTTCTATTACTGGTCTTCTAAGATTCAGTTATCTTGTTTTGTGTGTGTATGCATGTATTTCTTTCCAGTCGGTGTTTCACACTCCTTTCTTCAGCAACCACATCAGAAATTCTTTTCCACGTTTGAAGAAACTATGAGAAAAGAGGCTTACCTTTTAACTATCACATATATTTTAATAGTACCATTAGTAAATAATTCCTGGCCATGATGTCTTCACTATGAGTACATCTTATAGGGTAATCTATAAATGGCTGATCAAATTTCTTTTCTTCCTGCTCCACAATTTTTTGTCAGAGCTTTTTATATTTTAAAAATATTAACTATCTGAATAGTAAATATTTTACAGACACTAATTTTTATGAATTTGAGGAGCAAATGGATTTGTACCCATTCAAGTGTGCACAGCATTTGTAAATCCAGTAAAAATTATTTAAATCTACTTTCAAATAAGTTTGCATGTCCTGATTTTAAGATCTAAGTTTTTATGAGCTACTAGAACTAGAAATTAATGCTCAACAGAAAGCTAAAATGTCTGGTGATCAATAGGATAAAGAAGGCATTATTTATTCTTATACATATATTGGACCTTCAGTGAGGAACTGTTCAACAACAAGCTATAACAAAATCTGGAATGTAGACTGTTTCGAGTTCATTTTAATCCATGTTAAGGTGAAAAAAGGATTCCATTGACCCAGAATAGGTTTCTAAATGTGGTAGCTGCTCAATGTGAGCAGATGTTAACCTCTAAATAATAGACTGCAGTGTGAAGTGATCAACTTTCAAACAAATGCAGCTATTCCCTTCACCATGCATACACTCAAAAAGGCGCTGAAGAGGCTGATGGTATCCTCATGTTGTAGTGAGCACCATGGGCAGAAGCACTGACTTTAAGAGCTAACATGGTGAAGCAGCAGTAAGATGATGTTCTAAGCTGAAATGTTTTACAGTGTCTGCAAACCTCAATTTCTTTCATTTCCCTCTAACTCTCTTTCATTGGGAAGTTGTGATTTCAAATCTGATCTGCCTTGGATGACTGATCTACACAGCCCATTGTGTCAGAATGGGCCTCTGTTCCTATGAAGCAGTCCATACTTTTTTGCAGATGACCATGAAAAGTTACTGGGGAATAAGCAGGAATTTCGTGGAACTAAAGCTGTGATGGATGATTGAGTTGTGATTCTGTGCCCATTCAGTCCAGAGAAGTGGGATTTTGGCTTGGAGTGTGCTTGAGCAGAGGGAGGCTGTAGCAGATAAGGGGACAACTGAGGACACATTAATTCTGGCTTTGATATTTTCTTCTCCTTTCAATGGTAAAGGTTGCTTTCTGATAAAAGATTTCATCCAAAAAAAAAAAGAGAAATAATTTGTTCTTCTTACACATGGCCTTTCTTTATGGCATGGAGTTCAGTACAGGGCCACTCTTTCCCCTGTGCATATTTTGCTTTGTGTTAGTGAGAGGACTCTGTTTCACTTCTAATCTTCGCATGTGAAGTGTTATAGAAGATACAATTTACGTATCGGATTCAGAAGATACAATTAAAAATATGGAAATCAAGCTTTTCAATTCTAATTGTTTGATCCCCTTCAGATGCTGACAATAGTCATTTGAGGGTGATAGGCACAACTCGCTGCTTTTCATCTTTAAGTTCCTTGTCATTAAACAATGGTAAAATACATCTAATATGCAAATACTATTTTAATCAGGGGCTAGAATCCAGAATTTTTCATCCCTAATGGCTTTCTTCTCATGATTTCTCTGCAGTCAAACAAACCTTCCTTTTTTTCTTTAACAACAGCAGACTTCTTACAAGAAACTCACATCTGTGGCTAAGGCGTCTCCAAAAAGAGTGCTTTAGCTGTTCAGTATCTGCAGTATCTTGACCTCTGTGCAGATCTCTGAATAAAAAGACCCATGCTTAGGGAGAAAAAAGAAAGAAGAAAAAAAAAAAACCCACCAAAAAAAAAGGGACGTGTGATCCCTAATAGCTGGAATTAAGATTTTGAGGGAGCATATATGGGTGGAGAGATTTGAGTTTCTTTTTTCCTGTGAGTTTTCTTTTTCCCATATGCTGTATGTGTCTTACTGGTTACATATAAAAATACGAAGCAGGAATGGACCAAGGATAGATGTTTATGTCAGCTGATGTTCTATAATCAGTGGAAAGAGACAAGTCCCCATAGAGCAGTTTGTTTTTTCCAAAGATGGATAACTACATCTAAAAAACTGTGTTCTAGAAACATCTGATTCTAGAGAAACCTAAGCGAGCAGCTTAATGATCCGAGGGACAGAATACCTCTCCTATGAGGACAGGCTGAGAGACTTGGGATTGTTCAGCCTGGAGAGGATAAGGCTCCATGCAGACCTTACTGCGGCCTTCCAGTACCTGACAGGGGCTTAGAAGAAAGATGGGGACAGGCTGTTCAGCAGGACGTGTTGTGATAGGACAAGGAGTAATGGTTTTAAACTAAAAGAGAGTAGATTTAGTTTAAATAGAATGAAGAAATTATCTCCTGTCAGGATTGTGAGACACTGGAACGGGTTGCCCAGAGAGGTGGTAGATGCCCCATCTCTGGAAAAATTCAGTATCAGGTTGGAGGGGGCTTTGAGCAACCTGATCTAGTTCAAGATGTCCCTGCTTATTGCAGGGGGGGTGGACTGGATGATCTTTAAAGTGCCCTTCCAACCCAAACCATTCTATGGTTTTGTGATTTATACTGTGAATGGCCACTTCTAGATGAGATGCCTCTAACATGAAGAAAGGTTGGCACCAGGAATTTCCCTGCCCAGGATGCTGGCTGCCATGAGCCAGAAAAAAAGAAAGAGCATAATAAAAAAACAAAAGAAAAGGAGAACCATTTATTTGTTTTAGGGTGAAAGTTTTCCAGACATATCACACTTCCTCAGAAATTTCAGACATCAGTAAAAAATAAGTTACGATGCTTTTCTGCTCAAGGAAAATAATTTGGAGCATAATTCACAGCTGTGTAAGACAATTACTGAGATCGATTGCATACTATAGATGCCTTGCTATAGTTTGCCCTAGTCTTTCTTACTGTGCTGATGCCAAGTAAATATGCTTAGCTGAAAGACACATGCAATTCAGAAAGATTCATCTCATTAGTAACAGCTTCATTCCTAATTTAATTTAACCATGATAATGATATATAACTTGAACCTGCACACTAAGATTGTCTGGCATGAAAGAGAGAGTGGGCTGAAAGAGAAGTCATAGTTGTGTGACTGAGAAGATAAAGGAGGTAACGGCAGCGTAGGTGGATTTTATTTAATCAGTGTGAGGAGAGGGAATAGGGAGTTAGACTAGTCCTGGTTAATGTTGACAAAAAAAGGAAAGGAGGGTGAACGGATCATCCAGCCACCAATCATCAAGAAGAATAGTATGGGGCTGAGTTTTCAGAAAGAAAAGTTCTGTCTTGGGTGAGCACAGGCCCATTGTCTGGGCTGAATTTGGGCTGCAGGCAAGGAAAGAGATATTGCTGCATCAGGAGTCCCTACTCTTTCATTGGTACCTGCACTGTGACACCTCTACTCCCTCTTCTCCCCTGCTGCTGGATGTCCGGCATAAGGTGGGAACAAGAAAGGTCACTGAAATGGAGCTCTGTCATAGATGAATCCTTGACAGGAAAGTTTGGGGAACCAGAGATGACCTGTGTCTGCAGAGACACAGAGAGGGAACAGGTATCGGAAAACAAACTAGGTGGGATTAATGATGGGTGGTTCAAATACTTTGGATCAAATACTTTAAAATTATTTTCAACTTATTTTTTGATAAGCATTTTAATATTTTGAGATGTACAATAGTGTTAATAATGGCTAGTTTCTGTCTGTTTTTTTCAGTAATTTTGCAGGTTGGTTGTGGCCGGCAACAAAGGGCCACGTGGTCACTCTATCGCCCCTCCCCCTGCTTGGGTGGGGAGGAGAATGGAAAGGAAAAAGCAAAAGACTTGTGGGTGAGGATAAGGGCAGTTTAACAGAAGAGCAAATGAAGCAAACAGTAACAACAGCAATACTGATCAGGAGAATATTCAAAACAAACAGCAAAATACACAGAGCAACTCTCACCACCCGGTCCCCCCGCATGCTCCCAAGGCGCCACCAACTTCCCCCCGACCAGCTCCCCGACCTGGAACCCAGCGTGACAGCACATGGTAATGAATACCCTGTTCTATTTGGCCAGTTTGGGTCAGCTGCCCGGCTGTTTCCCCTCCTGGCTTCTGGTGAAAATTAACCCTGTCCTGGCCAAACCCATGACAACTAACAGGTTAGGTACTAATGGCATCTTTTCCTTCCAGGACAGAAAAGAAACTGAAACAGTGCTGAGTGCTAGGCCACATTGTCAGTTTGCTGAACTTTTGGAAGGGATTTCGAAAAATAAATTAGCAAAAAGATCAATGGGAAGAACAAACTAGGAAGGCAGAAGAATTTCAAAAACATATTTCAGAAATGTTGAGAATCTGGAATTTCCCACAGAATGGCAATTCCAGCAACGAGATACATATTTGAGCTAGAGTAAAACAGAAAATATTGAGACCAAACAATAGATTCTAAGCAATAGATTCCTCTTATTTAAGAACTATATGCTCTATTCGTCCTGTTCAGACTCCTCTGACTTTTGAATTTCAGCTGTCGCATATTTGTGACAGATTGCCATGGCTACGCTGTAGAAGTAATCACAGACCTCTGAACAGATATAGATTGTGTCTGCATTCAATAAAACAATGGTATTTCAAGAAAAAACTATAAAAACAATGTAGACATATTAATTTGATGACACTTACGCATTATTAATTATCCAGCTTTGACAGTTAGAACATTCAGTATATTTCCCTAGCTGTATGGGATTTTCTAATACTGTTTGTTTATTTTTCCAGATAATGACTTGAAACATCTTCAAACCATGAGCAATGAACAATTATTCTCAATATTGTAAATGAGTCTTCAAAGTAATGATCAGCATGTGTTATGTCAGCAAACATTCTAATTTTCCTTAAAAACATTTGAGTCACCATATTTTTAAAAGGGAGAATCATGTTGCATATATAGAAAGTGAACATTTCTCCCCTACGCTTGCACACATATGTCTGGACATGTTTTTTATGTCTAATGTTGTGTTACTGAGTTTTGATAAGAAGCAAATTATTATGCAGTAAAATAAGAATAAATCATGTCATTTCTTAATGCAAATATGTTCTAAATTATGCAATTGCATCTGCATCAAAAGACACCTGCTTCTGATTTCATATGCAAAGTATTTAATGTATTTCTGTGTAAACTTACTGAAGTTAGCACTCTCTCAACAGATTATAAATTGCATGTGTTATTTAACAAGGTCCTATTTGAAATGTTTACTAAAATGTATATGTGGAAAATGTTGTGCTCAGCCACATTAGATTTGAATGGTTCAGTCGATTCATGTAAAGAGTAGGATAGGAACAGTGTCCTTTAGAAAATAACACATAGTATATTTTCTAAAGATTACTCCTCACGCTGGAATATCCTTGCTGATCTAAAGCTTCTTTGTAATGATGGGTTTGCATTCTTATTAGAACTATGCCTAGCAAAATCTATTTTAATTTATTGTGATTTACCAAATAAACACAATTGTTGTCACCAAAATGCTGAAATAATCTGAAAGTAAAAAATGTGTTTTATAAATGAAATTGGTCAGTGCAGAACCTAATTAGCTGTAAATATAAATTGTCTTGAAATGGCAGGTTGATGGAAACCTTTGCAGTTTGATATTCAGACAGAGTATTTTGAAGACTCTGTTTCTGATCTTAACACAACATTGGACATCATTTTGCATACAAGCTTTTTATATTAGGACCTTGATTAATCGATTAAGTTAATTCTTGATCCCAGCCTCTTTTTTGTCATTGTTGAAAAAAATGATTGTTACTTTAACCATATATATATTTCTTTTCTTTGAACTGAACTTGGCCTGATAACTAGGCTGTGGAAGAATTCAGTGGTGTTATTGAAAAAAAGTGCTAGTGTTTGGGTGATTTCTTCTGATGAATTTATAGAGTGATAGACTCTTTACTCAGCTAGATCCGGTCATGCTGAGGATGGAAAGCAAGATAACCACTTAATGTGTAATTAAAACAATAAACAAATCAGATGGATGTGTTTTGATAGCAGTGGGCAGTAGAAGAAGAATGCATCTTGGGTCTTTGGAACTATGTGGGGTAAACAACAGCTAATTGCTGATTAGGTAGTAAAGACCTGTAATTAACTGTACTGGGATCTCAATTATGTTGTGCAGGGAGGCAAAGGATGAGTTCTTCTTCCCCAAAATGTTCATGCTCAGATTGAATAGCTATAATCATCTCCTCTTCCTCCTTTAATACTTCTGTGTTCAGAGGTTATTCAGGGCTCTAACTGCCTTGCACTCTACACTAATCTCTGGGTGATAGCATTGGTCTTTCATCTGTGGGGCCAAACAGGACCAATGGGGGAGAAAACCAGGTCTCAAGATGTTACTTATTTGTGTAATTTTGATTGTCAAGGTAGTGTATTTCTTGACAACACACTGCAGTGAGTATTTATCTTTGCCAGAGCTGTCTTACTGCTCCTTGAGAATCCTGCTAACAAATTCAAAAAGACGCAGTTTTATAATGCCCCTGAATAGTTTTGATACTTACCTCTACACAAATTCACTTTTCCTCTTTAGCAATGTGAAAATATTTAAGCTGTCAATTAGATTAACTTGTTCAAATTTTCTGAAAAAAAAACCTAGCAAAACATCTTCTACTGTCAATAAAAATCAGTATGCATCTTTTTTAAATTGGACTTTATAACTGATATGTTCCAGTAAGAACAATGGCATCAGGAGAAGTTAGTGTTACATAGCAACTCATTTCACCATAGAGACTTTAGATGTTGTCAGACATAATTTCTTCTGTGTTTAAAAGTTTTGTATGTTCACCTAATTTATGTTGTTACAACGAATGCTCCATCTGAGTTTAGGGTGGCATTGGTCAGAACCAGAATTTCTTGTTACATGACTGACAACTCCTTAGCAATAGTATCTGTTTTACTTACATTACGGTAAGACTGAGAGGTTTGTGACTGTTCTTGATTGGCAACTGTTTAATTACAAAGATTTTATACTGCAACCTCTAACAGCCATATGTTATTCTTCTAGTTTGATTATCTCTGGGGGTAAACACACAGAGTTGGTAAGACATATAGATGTAGATAAGCAATTCCCAGTTTCCAATTTTTTAAAAAAGATTTATTATTCCCTTAGTTCAAACTCAGCATTAATACTTATACTGTATCACTTAAATCCTGACGCGCACAGCTTCATATTAAAAACTTCAAGTAAGTCAAGTAATGAAATAAAACACGACAAAGCATGGTTACTTATTCTGATAGTAATAAACAGTTTTTAAAGGAAAAACAGTTATGTAACACAATTGTTTCCTGAAGTCCTACTTCAAATGAAAACCTAATTGTTTAAATATATTTCAGTTTCAGTTCTAGTATGCCTGTTATTTAGCACCATAGAAAGATACCAGGTACCCAAAATAAAAAATAAAACCAGATTTGCCTCCTCTCAGATGTGTTCTTTTTTTTCAACAACAGAAACAAAAAGAGATATTACATTAAAACAAGTAAAAAATAAAATAGAAGATTCTAAAAGACAGACTTTTCATGTTTTCTTGATGGAGTATTCATACATTTTAAAGACCAAGAGTGCGAATATTTTCTTACATGGGTTCACATAATTTTTTACCTTTTGAAAGGATTTTCTCTTTCTTACAACTATAGTGATCTATGTTTACATAGCCTTTATTATATTTTAAACCTTTCTTTTTGCCTTAGAATGTATTTATTTAGTATCTTTAGAATTCTTTTATCATGTTCTAGTTCATTGATTTCCATGTGTCTTCATAGTTCTGTTAAATTTTCACCACGTAAACTGTATTGCCCAAGAATACCTGAGAAGCTCTAATTCCCAAACCTTTTTTTCTCTGTTGAGAGGAAACTGGAAAGGTTGCAGGCTTATTTTCCTTTTTCTCTCCTTCTATTGCAAAAAATAAGTATATAAGAATCACTGTAGCAATTAAGTACTCTCAAGTTTTTTGGGAGACTGATTTTATACACTTCTACATGTCAGGGTGTACTAAATTAAGTGCACACTTTCATTTCCCTGTGGGTTTTTTTTGAACACCACACTTATTTTTGTAACTCTTTGGGTCACGCTGTGCGATTTGTCTCTTCTTCCTGATCATATATTTTTCTAATACTTACAGTTCTAACAGAGTCCCAGACACACACTTGGTTCTTGACAGTAGTGAGTCATCATGGAAGGAAAGTCCCATAGTTTAACCAGGCCACCGGCAACTAAACAATGGACAGACACTGGTTCACCCCTACCCTTCCCCCTCAGTAGGATGGGGAGGAGAAAAGGACAAAAGGCCAAACTCATAGGTGGAGATAAAGACAGTTAATTGCGACTACAAAGTAAATACTAATACTAAAAACACTACTACTAATAATAATGTTACTAATAATGATAAAATGCCAACCAAACTGTGTACAACACAATTTTTCTCACCACCCGACAATGGATTCACAGCCAGTCTGCAAGCAGCGATCTCAGAACCCCAAAATCACAAAATCCGCCAAAAAGGCCAAATTCCCAGACAAGACAGGATTTGAACTCCCAGAAATGAGGAAAGCAGATAGGTCGCTGCCCCTTGGCCAACCTAGATTCATAAACTGAGCATGATGTTTATGGTATGGAGTATATCTAATTGCCAGCATGGCTATCTGTCTGGCTATGCTCCCTCCCAGCTCCTTCACCCCTGCTCATTAGTTGAACATGAGAAACTGGGAAAAACTCTTTGATTTCATAGCAACTACTGAAAACATCAGTGTTATCAATATTCTTCTCATACTAAATCCAAAACACAACAGCTACTGGGAGGAAAATTAACTCTATCCCAGCCAAAACCAGGACACAAGGCTTAGTTACCTTCTTCCCAAAGAGTTTCCTGGGGTTGTGAATCTCAAGTACAGGAAAGTGTTTAAAGCCCTGAGAAGAATAAGTCTTATCGTGAATTTTTTTCTTGACTTATTTGACTTACTAGCGTGTTACTGATACAGCTTTTATTTTCTTTGGAGATACTAAACTACCTGAATTTTTGTTAACTTTACCACAGCTTAGCCTGCAGAAGACACCAAGTACATATTAAGTAATAGAGGGTGGTAGAAACAGAGTAATATTAATGGAACTGAAGTGATGAATGTATTTTGTAAGAAAACTATCAGGTATGCATGCACCAGGAATCTAGAGTTGCACTTCTAAAGTGCAAAATAATATATATAAAGCTAACACAATATAGAAGGCATGTGTCAGTCAGAGGTCTCTGCAATAGACATGAAGGTGATTGTGTTTACTCGCGTGAAATACGATGGCAGGAATTAAAAGTAAAGCTCGAAAACACAAAAATCCTTAACATCTCTCTGTGTGTGAACTCTCACTATTAATAATACTTCAAGTAAAGAAAAATGCTAAGTTTCAGGATAAGCTGAAAAGAACTCACTACTGAAATAATACTTCAGAATGAAAACGGTAAAGTTATTACTTTACTGAGCAGTGAAACTTTTAATTGCAGCACTGCAGAGCACATTTTATATCATTAGCATTCCTTCTCTCCCATGCTTAATTCAGACAGATTTATGTAATTTTGTGGTGCACTAGATTGTCTGGATTCTCTCAGATCCAGTCACAAATGAGTATTATGACAGTCAAACAAAGCTGGGCTCTTTCCTGTCATTTTAGGTAGCAAAGTGAAAAGATCTGCTGACTTTCTAGTGAATTCACTTCTCTACTAATTGCCCCCTGAGGAGTAGAGTGTCAGCAACAAATCCAACCAAATCTTGCATAATGATTAAAAATGGAGAAACCAAGGCAGCTGAAGTAAAGGTCACTGTATAATCTCCATTTATTGAAACAAACAGAGTTAATCGCAGTATTCCATCTCTTGTAGATGTCTTGGTGTGAGTTTTTTTGGGGTTTGGGTTTTTTTTTTTCTGTTTTCCAGAACTGAAACGTTCCAGGATTTTTTACATCGGGCTTAATGTTCTGTTTATGATCTTTCTGCACTGAGAAAAATGAGCTGTTCATGCCCTTTTCTTTACGTGAAAATTAACTTTCAAACAAGGCTGAATTATACTTCTATTTATCAATGACTAGGGAGACAGTCATTTAGAGAAAAGAGAAAATCCTGGTGAGCAAAGATATTGTGGAGTTAAATGATGATTACATGCTGCAGCCTCCTGTATCATCATACATTTGATTGGATGAACAAAGTAGTGTTCACTTTAGAACAGATGTGGAATAAATACAATCATGTATATATATGGAAAACATTGTCTGAAGAGGTCTTAGTTACACAGTGTTATTCAGATATCCAGAAACTGTTGCAGTACAGTGTTCTTTCCCAGTTTGTACATTTCTGTGGTTCTGTGCTGGTGTTTCAGTTTCACCTAACTAGAAGCAAGAATTCTGATTTGTCAGGATTTTTTTTTCAGTATAAATTTGATTTGGGTTTTAATTGAACAAAATCCATCAGTTTTCAGTTTCACTGGGCTAAAATATTCAGGAAATTTGTTTCTGGGGAAAAAATATTAGTGGTTTGAAAGTGGGAAATAAGATCTCTTATATGGGAGTTGAGGGGGTTTTTCTGGAAAGCATTTATTTTAATTTCCTTGCTCACCCTTTGCAGCCTGGCAAGACTCATTCCCTGCTACTGGATTCCTATAAGCCTGTCTCAGACGGCAAGACTTGCCCAGCTGCTTGGGACCCTTGTTTTTAGTTTAGTTTCATTTGCTCGTTTCATACTGATACAGTCATACTGAACCGGCTAAACTATTGAGTAAAGCAAACATTAAATTTCTGAAAACTGAAGGTAGCAAATACACATACAAACTTGATGACTCAGATCAGAAAGCTTGCCGGAGAAACTAAAGTGTAAATTATGCCAACACTACTCTTAAATTGTTCTGTTTTAGTGTGCCTCCGTCTCAATGTAGTTTCTGAGCACCTAGGTAACCTTGCAGAGATGATGACTCAGTTTTTATGTTACCCCATCATTGAACTCAGGATCATCACTGAAACTCAGGAGTGGCTGGCATCTGCCTGTTTTAGCTGATAATTCTGAAAGAATACACTGCCTGCTTCTTTTAAATGCAAATGCTTCTTCTCTGTGACTCACATCTCCCACTGCAGGTTTTCTCCTCTCCTTTTATCAGTTTTAAATGGTTTGTCTTAGAAGTTTTGTAGGGGAAAAATATTACTCCCATCTGGAATCATGATAGGACAATAGTCTGTATGTGTGCCTAGTCTGGTGTCCAGTGCGTTTCTTCAGAACAAAGTCAGAACAGTTTTTATAACAACAGAATAAACACAACAAACAAATTTCAGAACAGCAAATTCCTTTTATGACAAATTTAAGGGAATACTTTTCTCATAGGCACAGACCCACTAAGGACCAACCTGCATCTCCCCTTCTCAGTGAATGTCATCTTGGGCCTAACTGGTGTTTTTCCAAACAAAAGAGCTCCCATACAAAGTATATGTTGATGAAGTTGGATTATGTACCTGTTTCTCTACAGTCAGTAGATACCATCAGTGAAATCTATATGAATTATGAATTTTACTAGCTCCAGGAGAGCACAGTTAGCCCTGCTGTGATTGGTGCTTCTGCACTGCTGAACTGTCTTTGAGGCTGTACCTGTATTTTTTAAGAAGGCAGTAGCAAGGTCTGTTCTTTGGTCCTAGGGCCACAAGGTGTGATCTGGACATTTTAAAATACATGGCACATGGTCCTGGGTCTTTATTAGGCTGTTTGGAACTATTACTATTACAATAATATGTACAAGCTTGCTTTCTCAAGCATATGTACACACACACACACACACATATATAATCCTGGAGTTTCATCCCCTTTTGTGCTGGGAGCAGTCTGTGGTAGGTCCTATTCCAGTGTTCGGGTGCTGCTTTGGTCCAAAACCATGCCAGTGAGCACGCTAGCAATAGAGTGGGACAGACAGACAGCCCTGCTGTGACTGAGTTTGTTTGGCTTACTAAGTAGTGTAGATGCAGACTTACTGACAACTCCAAAGTCAGAAGCTATTGCAGCCCAGACTCCAGCCAGAGTTCATGTCATAAGGATTTTGGTGCTCCCTTCTGTGGAGGTAAACGGCACTTTGAGCCCCAGCATCTGGGGCTGCAGCTTTGAGGAGAAGAGCCGGGACAGTCTGGCTAAGCTCTGGCTCTAAATGGGACTTGTCAGGCAAAGGGCTCCTGGGGACTCAGAGGTAAATAGGTGGCTGGTTACTCTGAAGGTAACTAGTACAACCTTTTCCCTGAGAGGCAGGGATTCAGCGCTGTCAAGATCTGCTCTGTCTGCACCAAGTCCTAGCCAGGACTGTCAGCAGTTCATTGATCTCAAAGTATATTAGATTAAACATTTCAGGCTCTCTGAATCAGCAACTTCAGCTTTAATTATATTTTGCTTAATTAAATCCTGTTAAATAAATTAATCTTTTCTGCACTATATTACCAACTGGGGGATATTTTAGGTATTCATATCTGTAACTACAGTACTGGAGATAAATGTAAGAGCTCACAAAGCTATGCTGGTTTAATAGAGATCTTTCTTTTTAGGGGAGGTTTTGATTGGTTTTGAGGTAGGGACTTTTTGTTTATTTGTTTGGTTTATTTGGGTTTTATCTGGGTTTTTTTTGGTGCATGTTTTGTTATTATTGGGTTCCTGTTTTACACATTTCCATGTCATTCAGAGGTTGGACAAGCATGCCACAAGACTGGCAGTGGCAGCTTTTTCAGACCTGTCAATATGTAATTTTATGGTTATTAACAGTCTAAATGAAATTAATTATTTCACTGGGACCATGCATGTATATGGCTGTGTAACCTAATGACCACTAAACAGTTCCTTGCCACATCTTGGAAGGTGGCAGAGCATTTCCTCTCACACACAATTTCAGGCAATTTGGAGGGCTTTTTTTTTATGTTCTCAAAGCATTCTAAGATCTTTGGATGAAAGGCAGTAGAGACAGTCAAAGCGTCCATATCCACCACCTCCAAAGCAGCCTTCTGCGACAGCCTTTCTTGGCTTGCTAATGGCTGGCAGCGACCCAGCAGCTGTGTAATGAGCTGTATGAAGGGCCGGTAGCCTCTGGAATTACAGAAGAGAATTGTGACAGAATAAAGGGAAAGATGAATCTCCTGTGACCTTTACTCATGAAAAAAAAGACTGCAACACTTGCTTATTGTAGTCTGGAATGAATAGATTGAATCTCGACATTAACTTTAGTTTTCTTCAGCTGAAAAAAAAAGTATTTTTGTTTTGTTTAAATAAGAGAACAATGCTATTTACAGGCATTTAATAAATGGGAATGTTCTTGGCCAGCAGAAAAAAAGATTATACTACAGCTGGTTCTGCAGTAACCCCTTTGTTGTTTGGAGTCACCATTATTCTCTTTCAAAAGGCTGCAAAATTTTTATTTTCAGAGTTTCAACATAGAAAAATGACTGATAAACTAGGTAATAGTAAGTAACATTGCACTGTGGGACAAATACCCCATAAGTATTGTAGAAAAAAAAATTCATGAATCCTTCTCCCTTTACCTTTTCTCAAACGCGTTTTTTTACATAGGTGTAATAATCTGTAATAACAAGTGATCTTATGATGTTATTTACTGGGAGGGGAAAGTAATAAGAAGTCCTAATGTGGCTTTAACGATGAAAGTCAGTGTGTCCCCACTGGACTTAGTAGTGTTGCATCAATTTGTATCAGCTGACAAAATATAAAATGGAAAATAGAAACATAAACCCTATCACATTTTACTTTTAAGAAGGCATTAATGTATACTGTCTTTCTAGGATGTATTCTGGTGAATGATCTAGACCAGCTGCTGTTCAAACACAATTGCAAATGGGAAGTAAATTCCTTTAATACAGAGGCACTATATCATCTTAGAAACAGGGTTAGAAACCATTTGCTTCATTTTAATCTCTTTGTAGTTCTAGCTGTTGTAACTGTCATCTGGGTTTATTTTTACCCCATATACCAGAAAGTTCTTAGTTACAATTCTTACTATGATTCACACCATTTTTTTCTGCCAGACCAAATCTTTACTGTTGAGGTAGAAGATCTTTTGCGTGTGTGTGGTGGTAACGTTGCAGGGCACACTGGGTCTGCAAATATTTCTCTGACAAGATATTGCAAGGAAAGGGAAAATCGCATGTGAAGAGTGTGAAAGAATGTTTACTGCCTTTATTGTGACAACCTCAGTGTGGAATACACTTGGCTTTTGTGAATGCAGGTTATAACCTTTATAAGATTTTTGTTTGTGATTACATCTTCTGTGCACTTACCGTGCTAAGGAAAAAGCCATTATCCTGCTGTTTTACACATTTCCAGCTGCCAGATCCAAGACTGCAGTGAAAAGAGTGGGTAATGTACATACCTTTATATATCAGAGTGTTAGGAAGGAAGGAATTGCTGGGCCAAATGTTTCAACATGGAACTTCTGACCTTAGAGAGACTATCTGACAGTAATCATTGGTTTTATAATTATCACTTAACCATTGGGTTTGTAGTCTACATTTTCTCTTACCATGTGATCACGAGGCCTGCCTGCATATTTTCACTTCTTAGAAATGCGATCTTAAAGTATATGTTTAAAATAGAGAGTAGCTTAGAGGCATAAAAAGGGTAAGGTTAGAATTTCTGCAGCTTATAAGTATAGAAGGGGAAAAAATTCCTAAACCAGTATTTAGCTACCCTACAGACTTCTACCCTATCAGTTAAATAGGCTAAATTTTATTATACTCTTCAATCCAATAAATATGTTGAATTTGAATTACCTTTTAAGTTCATGTTAAGCACATTATGTGACTTTGGAAGAAAAGAATTGCTGGATTCTTCGCCAAATTCACAAAGTTCAACAAAGGCAAATGCAGGGCCGTGCACCTGGGGAGGAGTAAATCCATGCAGCTGTACAGGATAGCGTCTGACCTGCTGGAAAGCAGCTCTGCACAGAGCGACCTGGGAGTCCTGGTGGATGACAGTGTTTCGGTTTCTGCTGCCGCCGGCAACAAAAGCGCCACGCGGCTGCCCCTCCCCCCGCCGGCATGCGGAGGAGAATGAAAAGAAAGAGGCAGAAACCCGTGGGTCGGGATAAGGGCAGTTTAACAGAACAGCAAACAAAGGGAACAGTAACAACAACGATACAAATAAGGAGAAAACACAACAACAAACCGCACGACCCAGACAGCCGCTGTCCCAAACAGGACTGGTACCTTGCCCTCCCAAACCTCAAGTGAGTCCCCGCCGCACCGCCCCCCCTCCACCGGAACCCAGTGTGACTCACATGGTATGGAACACCGGGCTCTGTTTGGCCAGGTGGGGTCAGCCCCCACCCCCCGGCTGTGCCCCTTCCTGGAGTCCGGTGAAAAT
>Ga0065711_1041300_pt1 | contig 16254 bp, 11 predicted proteins | sample Hoacrofraction12_FD_59098 | JGI IMG/M metagenome (GOLD analysis project Ga0065711, IMG submission 59098) | Hoatzin crop microbial communities from Cojedes, Venezuela - Epithelial fraction 12 v2 (version 2) | ecosystem: Host-associated > Birds > Digestive system > Esophagus > Crop | place...
CCACAACCTCCCTGGGCAGCCTGTTCCAGTGCTCCATCACCCTCAGAGGGAAGAAGTTCTTCCTCATGTTCAGCTGGAACTTCCTCTGCTTCAGTTTGTGCCCATTGCCCCTTGTCCTGTCGCTGGGCACTACTGAAAAGAGTCTGGCCCCGTCCTCCTGACACCCACCCTTCAGATATTTGTAAGCATTTATTAGGTCCCCTCGCAGCCTTCTCTTTTTCAGGCTGAACAAGCCCAGTTCCCACAGCCTCTCCTCATAGGAGAGATGCTCCAGTCCCCTCACCATCCTCGTAGCCCTAAACAGAAAACTGTGTTTGTAAAACTGTGTTTGTAAAACATTAATATGTTTTCAAAGTCAAAAGTTACGACATGTCAGAATTTATCCTTGCAACTTTACTTTGACTCCTGATTGTAATGCTATCAGTTAAATATATGACGTTATTTTTACTGTGGGATATCAACCTCATCTATTACATGATGGGAAGCAGAGGGTGAATAATAGTTTTGTTGTTTGCAGCCTGTATTAATTTGTTTAATTTGTTGCAGCAATTGGCAGGAACACATGGAAGACAAAGATTTGGTGTCATGACTACACGGCTGAATCTGTCTCGAAAAGTAAGGTCCTTTCCTCGCTTCTGCCAAAGGTACCTTTGAGGGCTGATCCGCAGAAAGCCCTCCAATGCACAGAAAGTGCATTTAAAGAAGTGCTTGAATTGAAAGGGGTCTGTGCTTTGTGTCCAGTACTCACAACTTTGGGTGTCCGTGATAACTTACACATTTTCAACACCTCCCTATTTCCCAGCTGTGGAACTGAGAGATGAACATGCATGTTGCAAGTGTTTTAGGTAAATTCATGGTGTGCTGGAGGACTCCCGCAAAGGAATGATGTTTACTGTAGAAAGGCCTGTTAGGATTCATAATTCTGTACTTAGAGCTGCAGTGGGAGAGGTGCGCTTTTAATGCCACAAGCTGAATAATAATGGTAAAACCAAATAGCCGTTCTCTAGTTCAGCAGTCCATCATGGGCTCTGGATGAAGCAGGAGGCTTATCTTATATAGTTGTGTGGCTCAGAGAGCCTGTATAAGTACTGCACAGGAAAATCGTAGATCTGTCACTTCCTAAAGATGGAGTGGTTGACTGTGCAGTGTCCACAGTAATATTTGAATGTAAATTTATGTGTATGATAGACATAAGGATAGATGTCTAGATGTATGACAGATGTCCTGAAGCATTCCCAAAATCTGGTTTTAAAACTGAAAGGCACAAGACACAGAGATGATGAAGAAAAATGGAAGTTGGAGAGGTTTTCTGTTTCTTTATTTACTGTACCATGTACTGTTGAAGTGACTTCCTCATTTCACCCATTAGGAAAAGCTTTCAGTTGAAATGAGTAGGTAACTGCTTATGGGAGAAATAAGAGATGTTAAAGAGTGAATATCTCTGTTCTAAGCACCAAGTCATGCTCCCACCTCAAAGCCTGACTCTGTGACCAGAGATATTGAAACACGGCTCAGAGGAAATGACCTGGCCAGGTTGTCCCAGAGGGCTCTCAGCAGGGTAGCAGAAAGCAGCACAGTGGAACAGTTTCAGGGTCCGAGTCTCAACATTTCGCATGGTTAATAGAATTGATGCAGGTCACCTTAAGGGAATTAAGGGTGACTACAGCAATTAATGTCCTGGTGAACTTTCTCCATTTCACACCTTGCCTAGGAAATTTGGTTTTCTCTCCATTATAATGAGAATTGACGTGTAGCACGACCAGCCTTGCCACAGGGCAAGGATTGAAAACAGTGAGTCCAATCTGCTTAGCTACTGCAGAGCATGCTGAGGTACCTGATTGAACTCGTTCTTAACGTACACAAATAGGAGCAAAGGGCAGTTCAGTAAGGGAAACCTCTCGTACCCAATGAGAGGCTAGGCACCTCTTCTGGGATCAGGTCTGGTGTTGAATGCTGGATTCATCCATTAGTCAACCATACTAATGCATCAACTGTAAGAAAGAGCAAGAGCGTGCATTTTTTTTAAAATTAGTTCAATTGCTTCAAGCAGGAGAAGGGTTTGGCAAAGCCAAGATTACAACAGGGATGAAGGAGCTAGCCCTTAGCTCCAGAATTAGAGGAACTTCTCTGAGGGAAATGAAAGCACATTTCCATATTCTACCCTGCTATTGAGATTTCTGCTGAGTGCTTTCTAATGCTGATGTCTGAAATGGAAAAATGTATGTGTCTCCAAAACCTAACGTTTTGTGACTCTGGATTTTTCTTCTGTGCCTGCGGTTTGTCCATGGACTGAATGTGCATTCTTTGTTTCAAGTTTCTGAAACCATGAGATGAAGATCTCTATTAGGCATCCTAATAAATCTCACTGTGGTTTCGTATGCCCTTATTTACCCCCTCCTGGAGCTCATACTATAGTCCATGGATTTTTGTCTTTTCAGTTTTCCTTACTGTGTTGGAGGCAAATTGCTGATAGAGTTCTGTGTTGACTGAGGTCCAACGAAAGACGAAGTGGAAAGTCAGGTTGATGCTGACCTACTACTCCCTCGATCACAAAGGAGTCTGCTAACTAAAACCAATCCTATTTTCATGATACCTTGTAACATGTGGGTACCTGATCTAGTGAGGATGGTGTGTGTAGTACATGACTGTAGGACTACTAATTTTCTGTGTCTGGAGATCGTCACTGAGATCTTCAAAAATGCCAAGATGTAGTAAACACATGTTTTGCCTTGGTTTGAATTTTAGGCTTTTTTTTAAGGATGGATGCTGCGGGGTTACCCTCAAGCCTCGTACACTTTCTAACATGCAGCTGTTGTGCTAGCTGCTTGCTGTTTCCACCTCCCACTCCATTTGATTCCCGTATCCCCATTAAATTGGCCTCCTGTTCCCCAGTGTTCTGACACCCCTGCCCTCTGCCATTTTGCAGGCTCAGGGTTGTTCCCATCAGTTTCTGTGTCTGATCTACGTCCTAGGTTTTCTCCTGGACTATAAAACAGTAGGATTGCTGTAAATGAAAGCCAGTTTTATTTCCTCTTGTGGATAATTTGAAGAAACTCTTCAGCTCCTTTGGCACTGGCATCGGCATCCATTTTCAATACAGAAAAAAAGCTACAAATTGGCTACTGTTTTGTCAGATTTTATAAAATAGACTAGAAAAAATTTCCAAGTCGCTACCTTTGTTACAAAGTTGAAGCAATGACATCGCTGTGATGCTCTGGGGCCACGACAGCCCTTGTGCTGTGGACGCAGATGGTGGTAGATGCTACTTAATGGCTTGGCTTGTGTGTTTTGATGATGCTGGGTATATAGGGCATAAAAGACAGCAGAGTCTTCCTAGATCTCCAGCTTTCTATCATCCCACTGCCCTGCTCTACCCTGCTGAAGTAAATGAGGAAAGAGCAGAAAGGGGTCTCTAAGCAACAGAGCAGACATAGCCACAGACTAGTGGGGACCTGGAGGTGGTGGTGGTGATCATGGTGGGAGTGGAGAAGTATGGGAAATTAGGAACTATCGGTAAGAGTTGTTGTAGGAGGGTACAACAGAAGAAATGAAGAAAGTTAGTGTTACAAAGACAGTACAGGAATAAGCGAAAGCCCACGCCGGAGCAGGTGTGGGAATGGACATCACCACTAATCGCCGTAGGGATGCAGGAGGATATGTGAAGAGGTTAGGAAGGAATAACAACCTATCCCTGGCACATGTTCTCACAGCTAATGGGAACCTTACAAGGAATAAGGGACAGCTCAACAGCTCTTCTTTCAGCCAACAGGACCTTTTTGCCAGCAAAACCGTACTGTGTTCTTGAATGAGGTTTTTATGGGCATGACAGGATGGAGCCCCTGTGTTTCTCTCAGAAATAATGATAGTAAAAACACGGAGTGGGAGCCATCCAATGAATGTGATATGGGATTTTCCCATGTTAGTGCATTGGCCATTTGTGGGGAAGGGCAAAGAGAAAGCAGCACAACAGCTTCCCAGAGAAGTGAGGTGGGATGGGCCTTATTTTTGAAAACCTTGTTTCTTATCACGAACTCAGTTTGGTCAGAAGTTGGAGTTACCAGCAGAGAGTGGTACTGCTGCCACTAACTACTGAATATCAAGAATTGCCTCGATTCCTGTTGCCAGGTGTGTATCACCAGGCATTGCCAGGAAGTGGGCTGACCTGAGATGCAGATGGAGGCAGACATCCTGAGAAAAAGCAAATGCAGATTGTCCTCTCAGACTTTCTTTGTTGGGAGAGTTAACATGTGACTGATGCCTGTTTAGTTTGTTCTGTTGTTTTTAGTAGGATTTTTTTTTTTTTAAATATGGTGTGTCACAGAGCTTGTCAAATGCTTAAAGCTGTCATTGCTCTGGAGCGAGCCAACTGCAGGGTCCGCGTATCCCAGGCAGATACTCTAAACGCGGGGGGGCTGCAGCCCAAAGACAGTGAAGGGTGGTAGCATTGTGCAACCCTGCTCCAAGCAAAGATGAACACAAAGCCTTACTAAAGATAAATTAGGGTGCACTGGAAGAGACTAAAACCTTTTTGTTTGTTTGTTTCTCAGAAGCTGTCTGTTTTAACACCACCAAGTTATATGAGTGTGAAAATGAACTTTTTTCTTCATTTGCAGCACTGTAGTAAGAAACTAGTAGGGCTTCTTGTTTGTTCGTTTAATTGTTCTCTCAGACAAGAGAGCCGTGTTCTTACAACGTTGGTCAAATTTGCTGTGATATTTCTCCTGGCAAAGTTAAGTAATAGGAATTTAGTATACAGCACAACTTTTCTCCTTCCACACTATTATGCCAATAGCAATTAAAAACCATACAACACTGTCCTGGTTTGGTTTTTTAACAAACATCCACCCTCTCAGGCCTACAGGACAATTCCTTCCAGAGTTATAGCTGTCCAGTTCCGCAGAAGGGGAGAAAACGAGCCAGCAACATTTTTATTAATAGTGATGTCATTAGTTAGAAGTTAGGAACTCAGCTTATAGTTCTTGGCTGTATTTTTTCCTGTTGATGGAAATTGTGGGGACCTCTTACCCCAAACATCGATTTCTGCGTAAGCTTGAAGTAGCTGTGTTCCAGTGGATGCTTTTGATGACCCCCTGTATGACTGTGACCTCAATTTATGGGCCATGGCTCTGCAGAGAGCACTGAGCTTGTTCCCAAGAAGCCTGTGCTCTGTTCCTGGCTTTCCATCCGGTCCACTGCTTGGCATTAAGCAACTCACTTTCCTTCTTTTTTTCTCGTACCCTTTACACATCCCATCTCTTTGAATGACAAACCTGTTTGGACTGGCACTCTTTCTTTTGATGTGTCTGCATAGCCCCTAGGAATTCCCCCTACTAGGGGAATAGTAGGTCTAGGTGAATGCTGTTTTGTGAGCAGTATCAACATTAGGAGGTGAAGGGCTGCCATACACCTTGAAGAACAGTGTATGGTTCTCTGATAAAGGGATGTATAGCTTTTGTCACATCCTCGTTGCTAAATTTAAACTATATACTTCAAACTGGATTATTATTCCATTCAAACAAAATACACAGTTACGTTCATTCTCTAAAATTAGAGATGTGACTCTCAGGCCACAAAGTAGTATGTATTATTATTATTACTATTATTTCATTTTCAGCAAAACTCAGAGTTTTGCTTGCATCCCTATCCTATTCTGAAATAATGAATTCCCCTCTGGCCATGATAACAGTCTGTAGTATAGTCTTGTAGCTGTATTTTCACTGGGGTATTAAACTCTGGCTGTATTAAAGGAAAATCTTCACCGAAGCAGGTTTCCGCCTGAAAACATTGTTCTCTTTAAGAAATGTAAATTACTCAAAGCTGCAGTTCCAGTTTCTAGCAGTCCCACCTGCCATTCAGGAAGTGTCTGTTTTCAGAAGGGATTCATATGGGGGAGGAAATTCCCCACAGATTAGGGAGGATTTTTCATGTAAGACTATTTTGATTTGTATAAGGGACTAAAAGGCTATTTTTCATGTCACTGGAGAACTTCCAGCCAAATAGATATTTTTCTTTTTGAGCTGTTTAACTTGAAGGCATTCTTGTCCAGAAATAGAGTTCCCAGGAACTGTCAAAACTAAGGCTATTTCTTAATGATGTAATTCTCCAAAACTTGCATTTAGAAAGCAAGAAAAATAAAGAATCATAATGTAGAGTAAACGCTTACCCTTGTGCCTGGGACATCTATTAACTTAAATATGCAAACTGAAAACTAAAGACACAGTGGCAGCTCTCGTTATCCCTAGTGGGTCTGTGGGGCAGGTGCAGTTGGACGTGCTGCCCAAAGCCCAGATACCGGAGCGTATGGGCTATGAGAGCACATAGAGGCTCTCTCCCTGACTGGTTTTCTAGTTGAAAACACCTTTCAATTACATTGGAAAAAATAAACCAGCTTGGACTTTGGGAAATATGCTTTAATCGAAATCCAGAAGAGGGAGCCCTCCATCAAACTAAGGCTCTGAACTGGATCGTGACCAAGATTCACAGAAGTTTCCACTTTCTCTTCCACCTGCTTATAAATCACTCAGTGGAATTTCTTGCCTGTCTGCCTATTCTTTAAAGACTAACAGCTCGCAGTTTCTAGCTTTAAACAATATCATTCAATAGCTGGCATGCCTGTGTGATACTTCTTTAAAACTCTGGGTGGACATAGCAGATATGGAACTCGGTCCCTATAAAAGAAGGGCTTCCGTTATCCTGTGAAGCAAAACATCTTTTTGTCCCATGCTCAGTATATCATGCAGCAAGTCCTGATTTTCACTCCCAGCAAAGCCTTCCTATGCTTTAAGGAAGGCTGCAGCTATCAACCTTGTTCTTGTGCGTTGGGTTTGCGTGGCAAAGTTTTGGTAGCAGGGGGGCTACAGGGGTGGCTTCTGTGAGAAGCTGCTGGAAGCTTCCCCCATGTCTGATAGAGCCAGTGCCAGCCGGCTCCAAGAGAGACCCGCTGCTGGCCAAGGCCGAGCCCATCAGCAACGGTGGTAGCGCCTCTGGGATAACATAGTTAAGAAGGGGAATAAAAAACTGCAGGAGGAGAGAGGAGTGAGATAATGTGAGAGAAACAGTTCTGCAGACACCAAGGTCAGTGAAGAAGGAGGGGGAGGAGGTGCTCCAGGCTCCAGAGCAGACACTCCCCTGCAGCCTGTGGAGAAAGACCCTGGTGAGGCAGGCTGTCCCCCTGCAGCCCATGGAGGTCCATGGTGGAGCAGATCTCCACCTGCAGCCCATGGAGGACCCCACACCGGAGTAGGTGGATGCCCAAAAGAGACTGTGACCCCATGGAGAGCCCGTGCTGGAGCAGGCTCCTGCCAGGACCTGTGGCCCCATGGAGAGAGGAACCGACACCGGAGGAGGTTTGCTGGCAGGACTTGTGATCCCCCCCATGCTGGAGCAGCAGTTCCTGAAGGACTGTGCTCCGTGGGAAGGACCCACACTGGGGCAGGGAAAGAGTGTGAGGAGCCCTCTCCCTGAGGAGGAAGGAGCGGCAGAGACAACATGCGATGAACTGACCGTAACCCCAGTTCCCCGTCCCCCTGTTCCGCTGGTGGGAAGGAGGTAGAGAAAATCGGGAGTAAAGTTGAGCCCAGGAAGAAGGGCAGGGGGGGAGGAAGGTGTTTTTAAGATTTGATTTTATTTCTTATTACCCTACTCCGATTTGATCAGTAATAAATTAAACTAATTTCCCAAGTTGAGTCTGTTTTGCCTGTGATGGGAATTGTCCCACTCCTTACCTCGACCCACAAGCCTTTCGTTATATTTTCTGTTCCCTGTCCATCTGAGGAGGGGGAGTGATAGAGCGGCTTTGGTGGGACCCCTGGTGTCCAGCCAGGATCAACCCATCACATCTTGCTTGGCTGAAGCCAGTGAAGTTTGCTGTTGTCTTTGATGGGACAAGGAGCAGGTCCTTTCATATAACCAGACTATGCTTATGCAGGGATCTCCCTCAGATCCACACAATGAGTAATTAGCTCTGAGCAAGACCAATCTGTAGTTTATTGAAGCCAAGTGACCTTTCTGGATACTGTGCGTGCTATTCGTGATGTCTGCTGTGCTCACTTTTTAACCTACCCATATCAGCCCCAAATGTCAACAAGTGCTGACTCCCCTAGTTCCATCAGTTTCCAGCTGCTGAGATTTTGGCGCTTGGCTGATATTTATTTGCAGATCTCTGAAGTTTACTGCTTGTCCTATGACCCTGTGTGTACTGGACAAGTTAGAGTAGGTTTGGAGTCTGTCTCTCTGGTAACTAACTAAAAGTCCTCTGTCACTTATGTTTTTACTTTTTTAAATCTTTTTTTTCCACAGAAACATCAAGGATAATCTGCCTTATTGTTCCTTGTTCACTCGACGGGTGTCTCAGATTTTGGGCATGATTTTCATGTGCCTCCTGCCCCTTCACTTAGCTAAAGTAAGCTCTCATCCAAAAAAAATCATCAGTCAAAGCTAAGGCAAACAGGTCTTCAATTTCTCATCTAAAATGTATTCCTTCTGTCCTTTCTCCTAGAGGGAGACTATCTGGACTTCAAAATCCCTTTATTTTGTAAACACCTAGGTATAGCTGAAAATAGCTCCAGGGTTTGTATAATTCTCCACATTACTACAGTGCTTCTCCAGACTCAGCACCAACGTGACTCAGAGGCAGGAGTTTTGCTTAGGAACTAAATCCCTTTAGCTTCCTTGAATGCTATGGAGAGAAGATGTGGCAGTGACACTGCCTGATAGGACAGGACTTGAGAAAGCAGCACAAAAAGATGCATTGTGTTAGGCAGGAGCAAAAAGATCCATGACTGTGGATTCAGTTACAGACATCCTGGGCAACTTTGCCTTTTTTCCTCCTCTTTTTCCTTTTTTTTTTCCTCTTTTTTTTCCTCTTTTTTGTTTCAATTTGAAAAAAAAAAAAAGCATGCTTTTGAGCAAAGCATTCAGCTTTTCATATATCTTCCCAGGGCTGTTATTCTAGTTACCTGGACTATGTCCTCATCTTAATTTGTGCCTTGATGTACGGTTGAATTAAGACAGCTCAATGTTGAATAGCTACTCTAGTCATAACTGTAAAGTGAATTTATTGAGATAGTATGCATCATATGGAAAAGTCTAATTAAAAAAGGAAGGAATAGGCTAGTTTCTCAGAAATTAAGCTTTCAATATATTTGTTGTCCTGTATTATACCTGTGAGGTGAATGGTAGCTGCCAGTGCTTTATGTTTATACACAGTGTCTTGTTCATGCTGTGCTGAAGAAGACAGTAATGTAAACGTATTTAGAGCACAGTACATGTGTCTTTTCCTTTAGAAAAATGCATGCGTTGTACTCCTGAGCTGTGTGCTGTGATCATCCATTTCAGAAAAGACTTAGGAGTATATTTAGAGGATGGCAGGCACTGTGGCTAATTGGGTAAGTTATGGCCATCCTGAGGTCTGTATGGTATCAGTGGGAAGGCAGTAGGGACGGGTTACTTCCCTTCCTGTCCTTGGCCAAAAGCCAAAGTTAAACAGGAAAATTGCCTTCCCCTTGGGTCGGAGTGAAGGTGAGATCGGGCTGTCAGATTTCTTTCAGTTGGAAGGCGAAAGTGTATTCATAAATTGGATACCTTCCTGCTGCTGGAAGGAGAGCCTGAGTGGCAACACCAGCACCCTGAACCTCTGTTCCTGCTGGGCACGTTTGCTGCTAGCCAGGAGGCCGATGGGCAGTGGACAATGCGATGGCTTGCAAGCCAGTCCGCAAGCAGTGCTCTGCCTTCCAGGCCAGAGTGGAGTAATAACAAAGGCCACAGATCCAGTATTTTCACACTGACATTTGTGGTTTTTTTTTTTTTTTTTAAATAAAACACAATGTAATTAAAAAAGATCCTAATCAAATCAGTTCTGTAACAGAACTTATACACTGACTGCAGTTAATGCCCTTAAAATAACCCAGTAATAGATGAAAAAGTCTCCTACTGCCCAAAGACAACCAGTTAACTTCCTTTTATGAAACTATAGGCCTTTTTATTAGGCTACAAAACTGTTTCAAACGAATGAAAACCAAATGTGTAAAAAATGTGAGTGTTTTTCTTTAAACTCCTACCAAAATCGTGTAAGCCACACGGCCCTTCAAGCGAAGCTCTGCCTCAGTCACTCCTACAGGCTGGCTTGTGCTTTTGAGAGTGAATACGGGGCTCGTCTATTGAGCAATGCGCCGCATCGTGCTGTCAGATAGAGGATCTATACAGTAACTGTACCGGAGAGATTAAGCAGCCATTCAGTATGGAACTATTCAGAGTAGCGAACCCCGAGATATGCAAAGCATTATGCAACTCAGATTGGCACATGTTGTGTTCTCCAACCCGAAATAGTTGCTATTGTGGAGACAGGCTGTTCTAATATTCACATGCAAAAGCTTTCAACACGTACTGAACCTAGGCCCTGTCTTGTAATATTGTTCATTCTGGTACTAAACAGACGTGACGCCAAAACCAGCCCCGCTATAAATGAGTGCATCTCCTATTGAGATCAATAAGAATTACACTTGCTTACAGCAGGGCTGAATTTTTGCCTATAAATTACAAACAGTTCCGCTGTGGATGGAAAATATATTAACCTCTATGAACATAAAACTCAGTGTGTCATCTGTAGGTTTTTGGTTTTCGGTGATTGCTTCCTAACTGGAGAACAATTACATATCAAGTGGGAAATGTTTTAGCAACACATCTTTGTCTACTGCCTGAACATGCTCATGTCTTGGCCTCGGAGAAAACAATTCGTGTGTAATGACCACGGTCTGGGCACTTCAGTCTTGAATTCTGATAAACTCCTTGTAAAGACTGAAGACCAGGCTGTTTTGGCCAAAAGAGCAGTAAATAGGCTGTAATAAGACATGTTGTTACGTGGAGCAAACCTTAATATGCAAAATACATGTCTTGTTTTATTTTGTGTATTGGTGAGTCTTGTCTGGTGAGTTACTGAGTCCTCCCATTAAATACTGCCTCATCTGGCTTGTATTTTAGTCAAAAGCTAAATCCCTACTCATATATTTACTTGACCGTGCGTATACCCGATGCCAAGACTCATTAAGATACGTAGGTTGTCACATCTCCCTGCGAAATGAAGGAGAATCGGGCTCCTAAATGTTCTTGATGCCTTTGGGCCACACTGGATTTAGGAACTGGCATGTGTTAAGTTACCAGCTTTTAAATTTCTGTCTGTGCCACTGCTGCCTGTGAAATATTTTCTATGTATGTGGTCCATAGGGAGAGAGCTCTTGGAAGATGAATATCTAAATGGGTCTAGGACATGGAAATTGCAGAGGAAACCATCTATTTCGTTGTAGATATTGGGCAAGAGCTACACAGCACTCGAAAGGTCCACAGAAACCTTTTTGGCTCCCCTTATACTATGAGTGTAAACAAGTTTTGTGAGGTCCGTAGCAAAAAGCAAGTTGATGCACAGAAAATAATGTACTCTATCTTAAAAATGAAAGTAGAGAACATGGTATTGCATTGGAGAAGAGAGCTGTGATCTTGAAGTTAAATTGTGTAGAACAATGTATGTCTTTAAGAGGCTGCATACAGATCCTTAATTTGAAATGTTTTCTGAATACGAAGTGTTTAATTGTGCACTCTCTCAATGCAGTTGCTTCTTAAAGGAGTATAGATTACATATTCCACCTAGTTTTCTATGGAATGATGTATGACATTTGGTCAAATGCATTGTGCTCTCAGGATAAATTATAAAGTACTTAAATGTATTTCATTACACATTACACTTCATCTTCAAGCAAAAATGTGTTTTGTCAAAATATTGATTTGTATTATCAGGGCACATCGTCTAAAATCCAAGACTGAATTTCATTTTAGGGAACTGTGCAATTTGTCTAACTATTCCAAGGAAAAGGACATCAAATACATATGAGCAACTGTGTTGGTGAAATGAATTTTAATCATGTTTATCAACCTTCCAGATACGCTGTACAATGGGATTTGATAAATTTCACTCCCTAGACCTTAGTCTGATCGCTGATGAGATAGGAATGTTACAACGTCCCCGTGGCATCGAGCTGGATTCCTGTTCTTAATAGGGTGCTGATAATATAGACACTAGTAATTTATCTGTTACTTAAGAAAAATTAAATCTGATTCCGTGAAAGGAGGGAAAACAAATAAATGAATATAGGTGAGAATTAATGTAGACATAGCCTGCGGTATATAACTGGTGTCTAGAGGTTTTAAGGACTAAATGTCAGTTTTGAAAGATTGTTTTTTCTTTCAATCTTGTGATTAAAACTTGACAGTCATGAAACATGGAGTCTCTTTTTACTTTTTTTTCTTTTTATTTAACTTCGCTACAGATTTTCTGCACAATCTTGGAAAAGTTGGATGGGGATGATTCTGCACTGGAAGTCGATGGGCAGTTTTCTACAAAGAGATGAGGACTGAAACTGCACCTCCTGTCTTTCCACTTGCAAAAAGAGGCGAACAGTGTACTCCTGCCTCCTCGGAGTGTGGCAAAGCTAAATCACCCGGTATTTGCAAAGATTCTGGTATCAAAAAATGTGGGCTGCTTCTGCTTGGATCTGCTGAGTCTCTCAAGAGCAAGGGCTTTGCTCTGCTTGGGGGTTACCCACCAGAGGGCAACATCACTCTCACGCATGGAAATGATGCATACACCGCTCGATCCAAAACTTGCCGAAAGCATGAGGAATCTTTTCTTTGGCCTTCATAGCTCTGTATAAATGGAGATTGTTACTATATTTCAATATTAGCCTTGAAATGAAATGGCAGTGTGTTAGCACTCCCATGGCACTGTTGGCAGCTAGTGTTAGAAAAAAGCTTCAAAACCTTCCAGTGCTGGCCAGAAACATAAGAGCAATTTTTATTTTGTTAGTGGTTGATGCAGTACTAATATCCTTAACAGCTGTGAGTATGCAGTGCTTTTACTGTTGCATGGCTTTGGTAAACTTACCACTGTTATCTATTTATTTGATATATGACCCAGGGGCATTTGCGGTGCATGTCAGAGGACCTAGAGAAGAAAAACATTGGGTGGATCCTAACTTCATGGAAGTAAATGGCATAATTTTCTTTCATTTTCATGGGGTCAGGACTCTGCCTGAGCTTTTGCCCAAAGCCTGTGGCTGTCAGGGTCCTTTGGGCACTAATGAGACCTACCATCCCTGACCAGCCTCTACCCTCTGACCAGGAGCCCTGCTTCAGCTCAGGGCTCAGCACCCAGACCTTGCTGAACTATGCTGTGGGCATATCTGTCTCTGACCATGCCTTCTGGACCCATGTTGTAGTCCTGTCTCCAGTCCTACCTCTCACCCTTGTCCGCTGGACGGACCTTGGAACCGGCTGGTTGCTTTGCCTTGTCTGAGGCTGTTGATGGGATCCATTGCTACGACCACCTGGCCGTGTCCCATGTTCAGACCCTGTGGGACAGCACCCTCTCAGTGAGGGCATGGCCTGTGCTGGGTCACCCGCGGCTCCTCACTCATCTCCACTCATGGCACAGCCCTGCTCGTGCTGCGCTCTGACATGGCTCCCGCAGAGACTGCATTTATGCCCTGTGAGAAATCCCCAATGAGAAACTCAGTCAAACCATTTAGAGTTCAAGTGAACCAGGGGGGTTATAATAAGTCTTTGCAGGATCACAGGTCTCTGTAATGCAAAAATGTGCAACCCTGGAAATAGAAATGGTTGTATACAGCTTAACTGAGCAGTAATGCTGTTCTTGGACCCATAGGAAGCCAGCCTTTTAGGTATCCAGATCTACTAAAGATATGGTTAGGTCCTCAGCCTTGAGGAGAACAACCTGAAAAGTAAAGAATGCTAGAGGTCAAAAGAACAAGAGTTGAAAATAGAAATATCCAGACAATCCCACTTACCTTTATTGTGCTTGTAATTTTGGCAATTGGGTGAATTTTAATCCAGCTTCATGATTTATTGCAGTTTATTTCCTGCTGCTTGGATGCCTGTGATTAGCCAGACACGGAGGATGACAGGCAGTGATATTTTCTGTCCACTGTGAGGCAAAAGGGGAAAACTTCAACTAGTTTTCTGTTAAGCTTTCCCCTCCAAGCATCCAAACAACAAATACATAGAAACACTGGTATTTAAATTTGAAATTCTGTTGGTGGGATAACAGCTCTCCCCAGGGTACTAATCTGTAGGGCAACAATTGCTTCACATTCTACATTCTCTTTCTTTTTCTCCATTTTTTTTGTTTAAGAAATACAACCTTCAGAATGATTGGGAATTTCTTTTGGATGTTGTTCATATGTGATGCAAATACATGCATAAAAAGTCGGGACTGAGTAGTTTATATTTCCTTTGTGAGCTTCTGTGTCCCGTCTCTGACAGGTGTCAGGGAAGGGCTTTGTGGAATTCAGGTGAGTTTCTGGGTGATCCCTGCACTGGCTTTGATTTTTGAGTTGCAGTGGGAGAAGGGTCCTCGTTTAGTAGCTAGTTGCAGGGAGATACTCGTCCAGCCCCAAATGGGAACTGCAGCATTTAACATGAACTTCACACTGACGTGGAAGGCATGTGAAACGCCGGAGGCTTGTCTGTTTGGTGTAACTAATGCTTATTCCAGCTTCAGCAGAGCAAGGAGGCAGCAGGTTTTGTGTGGAACATAGACCACTCTGAAGAGAAAACAGGGAATTGTTTGCAGACTGAGATTTGGAGGTAAGAGGTATAATAATGTTTTATATTCCCCACTGGCACAGGTCTTCTGAGCATGCTGGGATCTACCAGCTGAGGCCCAGGAGCAGAATTTCCCCTGTGAGGTCGGGGATGCTCTGGGTGTGCCCGCACTGAACAATGTGCTGCAGTACCAGGAGGGCGCAGGAAGACCTACCGTAATTACCAAGTTCAGGCGAGCACAGTGACAGCCTGTGTCAGATCTCAGGGTAACATGGCCACACACTTCTGGAAGAAGCTGTGAGTGCAGGCAGTATGAGGGACTGCGCTGCATCCCTTCGATGTGACTCTGAATAACGAGCAAGACTGCTAATAAGAGGTATTTCTTTCTCTTCCACTTAGTAGAAACTCTCTAAGGTTGTGCTAATACTTCAGTCATTTGGTTATATTTGGCTGGGTAGCTTTGAAAAAGAGTCATTTCAGTAAGGAAGGGACTATTTATTGCTACTCGTAGGGTTGTTCCTGTAGATCCTCTTTGAGACAGGCAGGCCTGCGGTACTCCACAGCGTGGATGCTCAGCAGGTAAAGAGGAGAGTCACTGTGCCAGGAGCACTCCCGGTGTAACCGCTGTGACACGTGGGGCAAAGCCAGCAAAAGCCTGGGGTTGGGGAAGGGAGCAGGAGATCAAGGTAACAAAATAGCTGCAATTTAATCAGATAACAAACTTGACAGATCACAATTTACCTAATTAATGAAACAGGAATGCTTCTTCCTTGTAGTTCGTGAGCTGTGGCTGCTGCTGCTTTTTTTCTCTTGCCACCTTCCTCCCCAGTTCTGATAGCAGCTGAGATTTGCCGAGAGAGGACATCCTCTCTGGGACACTGCCTTTCATCACCATTTTGTCTCTCTTCCCTGTTGCCTGTTATCCGGTTCTCATGTAGTTTTAATGCACAAGATCGTGATTCTGGAATGACTTGAGGGAGGCTGCACTCACTGTTTTACCAATAAACTGTGGCAGGGATTAACGTGATTGCGTTGATTTGTAAATTGAACACTTCTAGTTGATGGCATAACTCAGTAAGTTGTACTCTTTTGGTTATCAGATTCACACGTTTCCTATTATAAACTTTTGCACACATAGATTGCGGAGTAGCACACACGAAATAATAACTTATTTTAGTCAGCTGTCTCGGACCTCAGAAAGTCCATCAAGCACAGACTGAAAGCCCTCGATTTAAAACAAAAGTGCCTTCAGAGTAAGGTCTCTTACCCCCACAAAGTAGATTAATTTACGGAAATATTCATTAAAAAAAGGTACTGTTTTACAGGAAGGTAAGTATATTTTTCCAGTAGATTTAATTGTCAAGATGTTTTTAGAGAAAATGAGCCCTTGCCACTGCTAATGAATAAGGCAGCTGGAATTCCTCTATAGCCATGACCTAAATTAATGCTCAGTTTCTCAAAGGGTTATGGCAGTAATAGTGTGCAGAGCATTTCTGAAAATTGTAGGAGCGTTAGAGAGTAAATTATTTGGGCCTGCCAGTCTGTGGCGAAGTTGTAAATATAATAGTGGTGAACAAAAATAAATAATTTCTAATAAGGGGGACTGTTTTCTGCTTCTGAAATTGTTGCTGTAAACCCCCCCCC
>Ga0065711_1006866_pt1 | contig 16253 bp, 7 predicted proteins | sample Hoacrofraction12_FD_59098 | JGI IMG/M metagenome (GOLD analysis project Ga0065711, IMG submission 59098) | Hoatzin crop microbial communities from Cojedes, Venezuela - Epithelial fraction 12 v2 (version 2) | ecosystem: Host-associated > Birds > Digestive system > Esophagus > Crop | place...
CCCACTTCAAGAAAGATGAGGAGCTACTGGAGAGAGTCCAGCGGAGGGCTACAAGGATGATGAGGGGACTGGAGCATCTCTCCTACGAGGAGAGGCTGAGGGAGCTGGGCTTGTTCAGCCCGAAGAAGAGAAGGCTGAGAGGGGACCTAATAAATGCTTACAAATATCTCAAGGGTGGGTGTCAGGAGGATGGGGCCAGACTCTTTTCAGTGGTGCCCAGCGACAGGACAAGAGACAATGGGCACAAACTGAAGCACAGGAAGTTCCAGCTGAACATGAGGAAGAACTTCTTCCCTCTGAGGGTGATGGAGTCCTGGATCCGGTTACCCAGAGGGGTTGTGGAGTCTCCTTCTCTGGAGATATTCAAGACCCGCCTGGACAAGGTCCTGTGCAGCCTGCTGTAGGTGACCCTGCTTCAGCAGCGGGATTGGACTAGATGACCCACAGAGGTCCCTTCCAACCCCTACTATTCTGTGATTCTGTGATTCTGTGAAAACTTTGAGGTACCACAAATTTATGTGCAATGACTGGAAATTAAGTAGATAATGTAAGTGGGAAAAAAGTGAATCTGGACTATACTTACTACAGCAGCAAGCAATACTTTTTTTCAGAAATCAAATGCACAGAAGCTATCCCATCTGTGCTTTATTTCACATTAGAATTGATTTAGAGAAGCCTCATGCTCTGTGGCGCAGAGGAAGATCAACTTAAGGATGCACGGGTGCCCCCAGCCCCTTCGCTCAGGCCTGCTGCTCAGAGGAATGAATCTCAGAGCAGGACCCCTGTTTTCACCTCCGAAAAGCCTGGGGAAAGGATTCGCTGCCTGCATAGGCAGGCTGGGAGCATCACACACTGCATCTGGCCATCCTTCTACTTCCAGCAGGGCTCGAATACCAGCTATCATTACTTATTAACAACTTTGCTTTATGCCAGCCATTTTCCCCTGATACATTGTATTTGCAAGTCAAATCAAGTACAGCATATGTCTCTTCTCTCTCTTGGCTAGAATGACTTCATTTTGCCCTTTGCTGATGCTGTCTTTTTCCTGCACACCTTCACTGACTTCTGGCTCCTTCTTTGACGCGTTCTTTTTCTTGTTTTCATTGCAGCAAATATAAGTCATTTCTGGAGGCACTTTCTTACCCATTTATTTTATTAGATCCTCAGGGGTGATGTTTGCTGATACAAAGTACCCCTTTGTGTCTTTTAAGCTTCCCCAGCCTTCTTCCAACTAAAGGGTTTTGATGGTGCTTGTGAATAACCACGTGGACTAAATAGCTGAAGTCCCCAAAGAATTTATTTCTCAAAAGTTAATGTTTTTGCTTTCATGGAAACCATTTCTTCATAAACACAATCAATAGCTCATGATAATCTTCACCAAATATTCCAGTTTTCACCAGTTCATTGATTATTTCATACTTTTTAATAATACATATATTTTCTCTTGCTTTTGTTTTTATTTGTACTTTCTAGACTCTGATATCTGCTGTCCTGGTACTTATGTGGTATACTTTGCAATGATATCTTTTCCTCTAGGTAACATATGAGCTTTTTTGAAGATCTGTGTTGAAGATCTATTTTTGCATAACAACAGATACATTCCTGAACAGTCTCACATGAACCATGAGTAATTAGTTCAAAATGAGTATCTTTCACCTATAATTGGAGAGCAAGGATTGCAATTGCAATGAACGAAGACAGGAAGAATTTCAGGAAAACAGATCAATGAGGCTGAGATAATATTGCTTCTGAAGCACAGCAATAAAGCGAGATTTCAAACATATGTGTGAAGAGGGAACTGTATCTGAGCACTTTCTCTCCTGCTATTCAAGGCAATTCATTTAGGTTCCAGGCCCTAGTAGCAAAACATGCTTCTTTTTTTCCCCTTAAACAGCATAAATAAATAGCTAAAATGACAAGAATGAAAGACAAACAAGGGAGTAAAGAAAAGAATGATACAGAAGGGACGATTTATAGATACAGCCTGGAAGGTTCCAAAAACACCTAGGGAGGACTTTCATGTTATAAAAGCCTTCTTATAAAGGAGACAAGATAAAAAATATTGTATCTGAAAGAGCACTTAATTTTGACATACACACAATACTTTGGAAAATGTCAGGTGTTTGATTAAATCTTTGGTTGAATATGAGGTAATATGTTGCTATCATTAATCATAGTTACTATATAAGTTCATTTTAATAAATTTATACAGTTAAGGCATTAAGGCTTGAATTATGTTAATCATTTGAGTTACAGAGTTCCTACACTAAAATATATTTGTTGATATATTAAAATCAGCAAAACATTCTTGAGAAGATATATCTTATGTTAGCAAGAGAGGTTTTGTAAGGACAAAACTCCTGTTTGTTCCTTGAATAAAATAAACTATCCCAACAAAAAACATTCTTTCTAGTATAAATATGTACAGTCTAGGTCTTTTGCTAATGCATTTGTGTTGGTTGAAGGGGGCTGTGAGTGTGATTTTTTCACGTTCCAAATCAATTGGTATGACAAAATTTCTGATTAGTCCTCAGTCATTTCACAATTCAGAAAAAAACCAAGAAATCTAGGTGATCCTCTGCTGCTTCTGAGGAGGGTATAGGAGCATCTGCTGTGTTTTGGATAATTGACAAGACTAGTTCTTGAATATCTTATCATCTAGAGTACAACATCTAAAGCTAGAAAAATTTGTGTATTGCCTTTCATAATTTCATAGTCACTGTTTCCTAATCCAATAAACTGGTTCGAGTTCTGACTAATTAACTTATTGTATATACCATAGTCAAAGAAGCAAAGGCCCATTGTTAAAACAATGCATTTTATAAGTCTGCAAAGAAAATTAATTTATGTTAGTGAACGCAACTGGACAACTGAGCGGGCAAGTGGGATTTAGTTCTCAGGGGATTCATAGGAGTCTCATTCAGAAGATTCATATCCATAGTCTAATATTTGAGTCACAAGGTGCAATTGCATTGCTGGCATAATAGGGCTTCCCAGGTGTGTCTCATACTGGAGCAGCTACCGTCATTAATGGAAAGTATCTTTCTTTAGGCATTGAAGTACTGGGCCAAAGCTGTCACACATCATTTAGGCGATACATTCTATACAAAAATGTTACAAAAGTCATGAGATAATTAAAATTTATTCTATACATGTTTAAAATATTAATTCCAGAATCAATACTTACATTTTCATAGTGCCCTACACTGAAGATGCACATTCCAACAAGGAATAGATTGAGTGTTTTGAAATCAGAGCATGGAATATACATTTGGTGAACATATGACCCCATAAATGTAAAATTTGTAGCGTATAAGATAACTTAGAGTTTTGAAAAATAAACCTGAATGCAATCTGTGTGAAATAATGTGAAAAATACATGAGTAGAAGCTTCTTATTGCCAGTAGGAAATGGCTATCATAAGGCTAAGAAAGTAGTCGAACGTGAAAATTGCTGATGAGACGGATTTAGATGTTTGGGGTTTGGATATTATAGTTTTTATTTTCCCATCTTAAAGTCACTTAAAAAATCACCATGTTATCCGAATGTGAAGTTGTGATGTACTCATCCATGTCAGTTAATGAACCTGGAAAACCTGATTTGGGTTCCATTATCAGTTAAAATTATATTTTCATTGATAGTTATAAAAAATTATCTTAATGCATGCTATTTATTCTGTGGGTTTGAAATAAATGGTATTAAATGAAAATACAGTAAATAATGTGACATTTATTTCACTCATTATTACTTTGGGAATGGAAATATCCCTTCAGTCTGGTACACTACTTGTTTGTTCTCTCATTTTACTGAATTTCTTATGGTTTATTCTGTGTTCTGGATATTTGGATCTCAGCAGATACGCCAACAATCAGTGTGAATTTTTGTTGCAGTATTCCCATAAACATGCTGTTTTGTGATTGTCCTCCATTTAGGATTTTGCATATTGTTTTTCCTGTTATAACCAAGAACACATGATTCTCTATTCATATAAAATCACTAATCACAGCTTAGAATTATAGTAATCCTTGACATGACTCCTTGACAAAATTGTTACCCAGACAAAGTGTTCAAGTGGTAAGAATTAATAAATTTGAGAAACTGTAAAATTAGAAGAAAGACGCATCTTTGTAATCACACTGTTTGGTTTTTTCTACTTCACATGAGTAAGGTCTGTTAGGATAGTGGGGAAAAAAAATCTTTCCGCAGATGTGGAGAAGAAAGTCTTTACTGTCTGTGGCAAAGGCTTAATGGGGCTCATAAAATCCAGTGGAATTTTTTGTCACATACTTTCATATCCTCAAAGTTTTTTATTGTTACAGGAGCCTGTCAAAACTCAGGATCCTATACTGGGAGCCATGTCTCTGGTATTAAGCAGTTTTGTTATCAATTATCTCAACATAAACTAAAGTAATGATATAATTTCTGAGGATTTATCCTAACTTTTGAATCCAGGTACTTCAGGTTAAAAATGACCAGCACTTAAGGTGACTGAAAATACTTGTGGCAAAAATCTTAGTAGTGCCAAGGTGAGTTAGAAGATTTTCTGTTGAATGCTGTTTAAAGTTTGCGTTCAAGTTAAGGTTTACAATATTATTTGGAAAGCAAATCTAGAAAAAGGAGTAAACTGTAAGCAGTCTGGATAAAGTCAATGAGGTATTTTACCTGATTACTCAGAGTATTTATGTATTTATTCCATTTAATTTTTAATCGAGTCCAGAGAGACTAGCATAATTAAAAGATTAAGTGATCTATATACCTACAATGAAAAAGCGATTGCAAAACACTCTCTCAAATATTTGAATTGTGTAAATGTCAGCAAGGAAGAGAGGTTATTTAGGAAGTTTTGAGCAGTATTAGTAGAATAGCAAGATTAAATTTCAAAAGGAAGGATTTCATCTAGCTCTCAGTGTGAGAGAACTAGAGCAGGGAACCCCTTTGGAGTATAGAATGTTTTTGAAAAGAAGCAGCAGAAAATTTCTTATTTAGGAAACTGAAAATTAATTAAAGCACAGATTGAGAAAATAATTTGGGGGAATTATTATCCTAAGTGTCTCTGGAACCCAGCTTTAAAAACAAAATAAATCTTTTTCATCTGTAATTTTGATCAAAACTGCCAATTTTTATTTGTTTATTTTACAAGACTCTTCTTACCTTCACATAGTGAACAAGAGTTGTTTACTTACATTTTACACAAGATTTGAGCAGCTTTTGATTAGTGTTATGAGTTAAAATTCTGATTTTAAGCTACAATGAAAAAGTCACAGCAGAAACTAACATCTGGCTACAAATAACAGAAATTTGGTTTTCATGGACACTAACCTGTTCCTGTGTCTCTTGTTTCTATGTTAGCTGCAGCTCATTCCCTTTTAATTAAACATTTCAGTAGTACTTCATGTTTTGTTTAGGCTTTCTTTCAATAGAAATAGTAGAGCTTCTGAAGGATTTTGGATAGATAGACAAGAACATCAAAGGGCTCTACTTACCTACCAGATATCCAAGATCACCCACACCATTTCAACCATTGCCAACAGAGCATGTGTCTAGGAAGACTGTAGTTTCTAGTTATGTTTGCTGGGGATGGTAACAAAACTGTTGTCCCTAAAGGATTTTGGGATGCTGACACAAAGGGTGGGAGTCAGTTCAGTGCTAAGACACTTGTGTCTAGGAGCCTGCTGTCCCACTGCTGTCAGTTAATAGGATCCAGTAAATTAGCCAAGGGGAGCTTGGAGAGGGATTCAGCTGATCACTAGATGTCAACTTCAGGCTGAACCGAATCATTCACTCATCTCCACAGACAGTGTCAGGCCAGAGAATTTCAGTTGCTTAACTAAAAGTGTTTAGCATCGTTTGGAAAAATGTAAACTGTCTTTGCACTGGCAGGTAGTATGGTAATACAGGCGCAGATCTGTAAAGAAACACATATGTGCTGCGGTCGCAGTGCCTGCACAGCGTACATCCTGCAGGTCACACTCTATTCTAGTCCTGTAGATTGCTGTGATGGCCAAAGGACATCTCCTGTGTTAGTTTCATCAGAAAGGATTACAATTTGTGTGCTCTGAAATGGCTTTGCATGTACAATGATGCTTGGTAAATGGGACCAATGGAGGCTTGCATTAAATGTGCACTTCTGATCCAAATTCAAATAGTAATGTATATGCAGACCTTGCATATGTCACTGGACTTTCAGCGACTGTTCCAGAAGGGCAAGTGTCTCCTGTAGGTCATGTTTCAAATCTTCCAGTCCTATGTGAATGTCCGAGGTATCTTATTGAGTCCAAAGCTACAGAGGGCACTTGCACTTGATCAACTGGATTGCAGTCCTGATCTCCACTGTGTGTCCTGGGAGTTTGTACGTTAAATGCAGACATCTAAGTTCAGATGTTGTTATTCATTGCCCAGTCCCACCCAACACAATGGATTGAAGTTACAAAATTCAGTGTCAGCCTCTGCCATTGTTAACAATACACTTTCTATTGCAGAAGTGGAATCTTTTTTTTTTCCCCATTTCTGACATTCCCAATTGTTTTTATGTTCACTTCATGCTCTAGTTTCACATACTTTATTTTTAATATATATTCATGTTTGAGCAATGTAATATTTGTACATTTGGTCTTGGCATCCAGTGAATGCTAATGATAGTTAGCTGTTCTCTCAGTCCCAGAATAACCAGCAAAGAATTTGTTAATTACACATTGCTTATCATATAAAATCTCAGACAAGTGTTTGACTGTGTGTCAAATGCCTCTAGCTTGCAATTGTAGAATTAAACCATGGAAGATTTGGGAGTGCACTGTTTTCTGCTTTATTGTAGATCAGTGTTTCCAGTTTCTATAGTTCACAACCTTGTAGTCTTTGTTTTATCCAGCATCTAGTAGCCAGACTTTGGAGTGAACTTCGGTAGTTAGTCATGGCTGAAGTTTGAGAGGGTTCCCTTTACACAAATTATAGTATTATTTTGTTCTTTAGATAGACATTCTAAGAAACAATGATGAAAAACAGGTTGGTGTAAAACTAGCTGTGAATACCATACCCACCATTAGCACCCCCATATGGTATGTGGTTCCCACAGTAATATGAGGAAGAAACAGTCCTCATCACCTATACTTACATCAAAAATACATATAACTGTACAGAATGAGCCATCTTATAAAAGGTGACACTAACCTGTAACTATAAATGCTGAAAAGATGGTGTGAATGCTAAATGACAAAAACAGACTGACAACACTCCATCCAAACAATTAGAATTTGTTTTTCTCATTTTGCTTCCCTTAGGTTTTCGACAACATTCATAGCCATGGGAAAAAGCCCTCTGCAGACAGGCTGGCTATTGTAGGATGACCTAAAGTGCTAAGAGAAACCCAAAATAGCCAAACTTGATGCCTGTGTAACAGGTCTGGGGAGAATTCAACTGAAGGCCAACCAGCCACAAACAAGTCCGAGCCTTCTTCAGAGCATCGGACCAAATGGCCACCACTCCATTCTACAGTCCGTTAATTAACTACTGCTTTTTTTCCCCATCTCTTGGTGGTATTGAAGATATAACTCATGCTTCTTTTAATCTCCTATATATTACAGTTATCAGATCAAACGGATGGTAAAAATGAAGTATAAGATTATTTTGCACACAGCCTGACACAATAAAGTGTCTCCTTAAATGACTCATGGAAAAGAATATGAATAATTCCAAATGCTAGTGAATCTGAGTCATCTGATCCACTAGTTTATAAATAGCAGATACCTTTGCTGGCTTTCATGCTGTCTCTAGCCATTACAGTTCATTAAGATCAGATGCATGTCGCTTTTCTCTGCTATTTGGATTATTCAAGCCATTAAGAAGACACAGGAGTGAGAGAGAAAATCATGAGAGCTTTTGTGTCGATATTGTTGCTAGGGAAACCACTTTCTTTTTATTTCAGTTCATGGGACATTGGTGTCACTTTGAGCCTGACTTGCAGAAAGCCAGCTTCAGAGGAGGGTATCAGGGATGAAAAACAGAATTAATGAAATCCTAAACTTCCAATGTAAATAGAAAAAGAGTTATACAAGATGCTTCAAAAGCAGCCTGAATGACCTGTGAGTTCAATTTTTTTTTTTTTTTAATTCTGACTGGAATTTTTAAGGGAATGTTAAAGATAATGCATATGAGAGACTTGTGGGTCTCGCCAGACATGTCTTAGATAATCTCCCATGCCTTTTTCTTGTACATGCATCATTGTGGTGCATCGCCCTTTAAGCAGAATGGAGACTATCTGGCTGGAATGACAAGAAGTATTTCACTCTCTCCAGAACTGTCCTCCAGGGTCTTCCTCTGCTCACAGCTATCTGTACAACTTCACTTGTACCCTCGCATGTCTGGCAGGGTTTCCTGACTTAATCTAATCAGTCTTTAGCCATTCTGTCCTTTAAAGCCCTTTCTAAACCAAATTTCTTTAAAGAAAACCATTATAGGTATTTTGTGAAGATCAATAACAGTGAATTTAGAAATGAAAAGCAGAACAAATGCAAATCCAGCCTAAAGCTATGAGGTCATATAGCACATGAGAGATTTCACCACTGGATTGCCTTTTGTCATTTAAAGCTCATTTGCCATTCTCATTTTGATCCAATCTTCTTGAGAATTAAACTGTACATAAAAGGAAGTTGAAGCAGCATCAGTAAAACCATTCTAAAAGTAATACTTTTCTTCATTCTTTAAGGGGAGGAAACATTGATAGTGAAGCACCACTGCTGCAAAGCAGCCTGAATGGTTTTATCACTTTCAGTGCAATACTTCTAAGTTGCAACAGTCCCCCACCTTTCACTATGAGGAGTTGGAGTATTCAACCAGTGACTGGATAAATAATGTGTAAAGTGCCCTTTTCAAATTACAATACTTGTTCGATTTGGATTTCTTCTTTCTCAACAGAATTTATCTTAACTATGTTCTTTTCTTTCTTTTATGGGGATTGCATACAAGAAGGATGAATTAAGATTGATTTTATACTTTGATTATATTTAAAATATACTCAGGAAAACGCTTTAACTGCAGTGCAAGGAAAACTCTGTACTGGTAGGAGTTGAACTAGATAATACTATGGACTTCTTCTGTCTCTCATTTGTGATGTTATAGTCATTAAAACACCAGGAAGATGAATGATACTAAATAAATAATAAGTTTTGAGCAATCCTTTGGAACACTAAAAAGCATAAAACTTTTTAGAGTGTGTGGGGATTGAAACTGTTCCTGAATAAAGCCAAAGAGGTTCCTAACATCAAAGCTTGCTGTCTTCACATTGGTTTTATCTCTTTCTTACATTTCTTCTTTCCGTTGCAAACTCAAAATAAACATGAGAAGTGGAAGTGAGTTTTTCATTAACAAGTATCAGAATCAGATTACAGTCTGAGACAAATTTACATGCTAAGCCTTTTTCAGTCATTTTGTGAAAACAGTAGTTTTTCGTCTAAGTTTATTCATATGTCATTGACACTGTGTACACAGCATAATCTATTAAGGTGTCTTCATTAACAAGTCACATTAAACAGATATAAAGTGCACATCAGCATAGCTTGCAGGAGGTCAAGAGATTTAAATGTCTGATTCCAATCTTTCTTCCACTACAGCACTACAGCTATAACCAAATGTCAAAGTATGTTATGACCTGGGTGGCTATACAACTAGATGAGTGAACTGTTTGGATATAATTTATTATATAATTTATATATATATATACATATTTACAAAAATATTTTAAAATATTCTTATTGGCTTATAAACAGCTAATTATTTTGATAGCCTGACTAGAAGCCCAAATATCTAGGGAGTTCCTGTAATGTAGAATGTTGATAAAAAGCCTTGGTAAGAATATATCTCTTGCTTGAGCACTTGAGAAGTGATATTAAAGTGGGTGTAAAGAATTATATTCACCTCAGTTAAAAGATTAATTGAAATTTGACTTTCTGCTTGCTTGGTCAAAGTTACAGTGTTTCAGTTTTCTGTGATAATTGTACATCATTTATTCTTCAGTTACAAAGCTGTAGAGGTATCTAATATAATCTCATGTATCATTTTTTCTCCAGTAGTTTGTCATGCAGTTGCTGTCAATAACAGGATGGAATCCGTGCTTTTATATATATACACATTTCATTGTTTTCTAAGGTTTTGACAGAGGACTTCCTGTTACATATACTTTTGTATATCCAGCACTCTGAAGGCTTCTCAGTGGTAATGACTTATTAGGAAGCAAGATATTTGAAAAAAGTATTTATCTGACTGTGTTATCTTGTCACAGTTAAGCTTAATTAATTTTATTCTCACAGCTCCTTCTGCGCAACACAGCCCCACGGACATCTTACTTATGCATCAGTAGATATAAAATAGTGTATGAAATTTTTGGTTTTCTGTAAAAGCTTATAGGAGAAGGCTGTTACTTTCAGGTGTGATTTTAACATGTGTTTAACTGAGTCATATACTACACAGGGTTAGAAACAAAAATCCAAACATCTGTAAACAGATGTTTTATTGAGTGGAGGGGTGGGTACTAAATAACAGATGACTGATTCAGAGACGCCTGCATTAGGTGATCTAAGTAAATGATAATAGGTTGTAAACTTAAAGTTTTTTTATGAAGGAACAAGAAGTCTGGGGCACATTTCTACAGGTTATAATTTTTTTTCTCATAATCATTGGCAATTAAAAAGTATAAAAGCATAGCAAGCCACATTAATTGAATGTGGGCTCCCACTCTGGTATTAGGGATAACATGGTTTGAGAGCAGAGGATTAGGCCAGTAGGACATGGGAGGTGACATCACATTCATATGTGAAGCTCCTTGAAGCTCTTCTGGCTGTCTCTGTCCCGCTGTGATGCATGCAGATCAAGCAGGAAGATGACAAGTGGGAGAAGAGTTCATGAGAAATATTGAAGGACAGGAAAACGTGATTTATGTGGGATAGTCAGACCTAAATCTGTCTGGCTTTGCAAAATAAAGCTGAAAGGGTGACTTTGTCACACGTTGCAAGTACTTCTGCAGTGTTTGTAGAAACAGATATTAGGTAATAGATAGCTCTTCAGTCTCGCAGCGGAAGTATAACATGATCCCCTGGCTGTAATTTGAACCTCTTCAGATGGACATAAAGCACATGTTTCTAGCAAAGAAAGCAATTAATGAGATACCCAGGGTTACCATGTATTAAATTTTTAAAATTAAGATTGGATTTTTTTCCTAAAAGGCAGGCAACAATTCAAATGGCAGTTAATTCAGGGAATTTCACAGAAGGATGTGTTCACAGAGGTACCGTGCTATTTTACAGTCGGAGAACCTGGATATGATCCCGTCTTACCAATTAATAAGATTCCTACGGGAAGAGAGGCATCTTGTTTTGGGTCACACTAGCTCCTGCAGAACTCTGCTACAAGGAGTACTACCTTGTGTTGGTGCATCCCCAGTCGTGCCAAATGCCAGCAGCCTGGCTAGATCAGAGCTGGAGTGCTCTTTTTCTCCAAGCGCAGGTCAGAAGTTGTGGCTTGCCTGCTGCAGTGCTGTTGCATAGCATCACGAGAGAATCTATTTCTGGCATCCTCTGCAGTCGCAGCAGATGGGGCCATATAATAATTTTGGCATTCCCAGTGTGCTGACACCGGTGTGACACTATGGGGCAGCCAGTTTAGCACGTGAAGTGCTACCCTGAGTACGGCTAGGGGCTAGAATGGTTAACAGGCATTGCCAGAAGGCAACGTGTGAGGTGCAGGCATGTCCCACTGCACTGCAGCCAGCTTTTGGGAACACTGCTGCGCCAGGAGCCTGCGCAGGTGCATTTACACCAGGGTCTGATGCAGGTGCTCTGCTTGGGTATTGCACGGCACATGGGCTATGTGCACGTGAGATTTTGGCTGCTTAGCAACTGCATAATAGGGCTGTCCCAGAAGGACACGCCGTCTGTTTAGTCTATAAATATAAAATATCCATTTAAAATCTGCATAGTACATCCCAAAGAACATTGGAGCACTCTCTGCTTTTATAATGCCAGAGGCATTTGGCACTGTCAGTGCAGCACCTTCCCAACACAGCAGCCGTGCCAGAGGTATCTGATAAACTGTAGCTGTGCAGTGCATTGACCTCTTCATCCGGTGAAAAGCTCCCTCTGCTTTCTTCCTGCCCTTCTTTCCCCATTCCACTCTGTAGAGTGCATCATTGGCCAGGAAATTGCTTCATTTTCAGTCAGCTTAAATAAGTACCAATGTTTTCAAAAAAAAAGATTCGCAGAGTGTATAGAAAACTACTGTAAGTCGCAAAGCATGCGTGGGCAAAACAGTTCTTTTAAAACATGGTTCTTAATCTCAAATGTCTGCTTTTATAATACCTTTGCTAAGAAGCTGTAATCCAAGTTAGAAAGACAAAATATCAGGATGCAAGTATGTACAATCTTAAGCACAGATTTGCTAAAACAATTTGCATTGGATTATTTTTCTATGCCTTTAAAAGATGTTGTCAGTTCAATGATTTTTACTTAAAGTGTAGTAGTGAACTGAATGACAAATACCTGCTGGCTTTCCTCACAGAAAATAGTTCTGCATGCTAGCTTTTTATTTTCATCTAATGAAATGTTATGTCTGGAGAGGTAAAAAAAGTAAAATACCATGTAGCTATTCGTGTGTTTAGCCTGCTATTCAGCTGGTGACTGACATCTACATTGGTAGTAGATAAGTTATATTTGGCTCAAGAGCTTCCATGAAGAAAGTTCCTATGCAAAAATGTAAATGCAAGAAAAAATATTTTTAAAAAGAATTAGATATCTTCATTTTTCCTGAAAAAAATACAGTCAAGTGATTAATCAGCATGGCAACTTATAAAACATGTCACTTGGGTGAGAAAAAATCCATATTCATGGCAATCCGTACTTCATTTTCTTCAAATAAAATCTCTGAATGGATGTTGTCCAAGGGTCTCTAACCACTGTTAAAGCCGTTAATTCTGTTTTAAAGCTTTCTCTACCATAAATAGTCTTCCTGTTTAGTGAACAGACAGAGTGGCAGATGAGCGGTCAAGTTACCTGTCCCAGACCTCATTCCAAGTTACAGGAAGTACTAGCAAAATCAAGCATTCCTGACTTTTTCTTCCACATGTACCCAGTACAACTTTTGCATCCGCTTACTACCATTCAGGTTTTTGGATTTCCAGTTATTCATTTCTGCAATGCAACCAGTGTACAACATTCTTTGTTTTACAGACATCTGAAGGGCATTTAATTCTGCATTTAGAAAGCTTTTCTGACTACTACCGTGAAATGTCTGTATTTAATCCAGGCTTGCAAGAAACTAAAGGAGGTTTAGAGGTACAGTACAAAAGAGTCGGATGTTAAGGTAATACTAGAGCCAAAAAAGACCTAATGGGTTAAAAGACACTTACGTCCTTCATTTTGCAGCGAGTTGAATTAATTACATCAGTATGACAGCTGGATTCCACCCGTTTGTCAGGGCATTGACAGACATCCTGCCCAGCACCAGCTGCCCTGGTGCAGAACCGGCCACCTCGGCAGCTCACTGTTGCTTCCTTCCACCCCTCTCTTTCCTGTAGTTCCCATTTATCTGCCAGCAGAGCAGTTTGTACTTGACAGCCCTCTGGTCTGCTTCAGAAAAATCAGCTAGGAGCACTCATGTGAACTATCAATAAGGACGATGGTCCAGTAACAGGGCGACAGTGAGGGATGGGGATCAGGTACAACTTCCATTAGCCTTGGATTTTGTTCCAAATTTGCAACACTGCTGCAGTCAAAAAGCTATTTTGGGAACTTCACACAAAAATAGGTCTTGCTCAGCAAGGTTAGTGAATATAGCGACAATGACATCTGTAAAAAAAGTAAAATTATTTCTTCTGGACAGAAAATATACATAGAAATTCAGCATTTCCAAAGAAAACTTCCAAAAAAATCTTTGTAGTAGGGAGGCACTGGCGAAGTATATGCTAACACAGCACTTTAACTAATGGCACACAGCAGCTTAAAAATCAGAACTGACGGTAGCTCTGTAAGTTTTTCCTTACATCCTGCTCAGTAATCATCTGATCTTGCCTTCTGTCTGATGGTCTCCTTGTACATTGTCCATGCCCGCGTCACCTTTGATCTTCTGACATGGCGAACCATTAATAACAGGGCTTACACCATTCTTACTTTCTAGAAGTAGCTACACGTTCCCTTGTTTTACTATAAATTTTGGTTAGAATATATGTAGTGCCTTAGCAGGGGCAACGTCTGCATTATCTTGTCATTATACTGATGCTTGCAGTAGCTTCAGCATGGCAAATTCGTAATTCTGTGAACTTTGCTGTTTAGACATACTGGTTCCAGTTCAGCTGTAACAACTGGCCACAATACCATCAAAGCTCTTTAGAGCTGAGCAGAATTTGGCACACTTCAGAACAAATGATTAATTTTGCAATTTTGGCTTGCCATATTTCTGTTTAGTACAAACAAGTCTGACTGAGTGTTAGCTGGCCATAAGTATAAACAAGGAATATACTGATTTTAGAAATAAGGAGCTCAGCTTTCATAGAATCATAGAATCATAGAATGGTTTGGGTTGGAAGGGACCTTACAGATCAGCTGGTTCCAACCCCCCTGTGATGGGCAGGGACCCTGCCAAAGGCTTACACCATCCAACCTGGCCTTGAACATTGCCAGGGAGGTGGCATCCACAGCTTCTCTGGGCAACCTGTTCCAGTGTCTCATCATCCTCATAGCAAAGAATTTCTTTTTTAGATCTAATCTAAATCTACCCTCTTTCAGTTTAAAGCCATTACCCCTCGTCCTATCAGTAAATGCCGTTGTAAAATGTCCCTCTCCTCTTTGCTGTCATTTATAGGATTAAAGACATTAATTTCAGCAATGCTGTTCTGGATGTGTGTTGTAGTAAGACAGTTCCTTGCTGTGTTTCGTCTTACGAAGAGATTGTTGGTATTGCCCAAACAAGTTGTTCATCAAGGGCCCCTGCATATTTCCACTGGCAGCTCGTGGTGACCAAGTTAGGGACAGGCTAAGAAGTGCTTTCAAAACTCTGTCTCATGTTGGAACGTGAGAAATTTTGCCTGAGCATGACATTACTACCATATGTGTGCGTGTAAACATATTTATATACCTGTGCACTCATCTGGCTGCCTGAGTTGCCATTGTTTCTGATGCTGAGAGGAGATATAGGTCGCTCCACAGAGTACTCTTGTCTTGTCTGCTAGCTATTACATCCTGTAGTGGACTATTGTTGCGTTAATTTGGCAGAAAATAAACCCCCTTGCTTTCTAACTCTCCTCACTGGAGTGGGAGGCTAGGTGCGGCTAGGTTTAAATTCTGAGTGATGTCCAATTTGCTACTACCAGTCCAGTTGTGTTTAACATGTATATTAAACTGCCACGATTCTGGATACACTAATAGCAGTCTGCACCTTCAGTCCAGTCGTGCTCATGGACTAGCACAGCTGCACTTAGGGTCTGGTCGCATTCAGTGAGAAACTGGGACAACTGGCTGCTTAAACAGTGCAGTTTTATTTGTGCAACAGGTATAGAGGTTTTTTGAATTGCCGGTGATAGTGACTGTCTGCAAGAAAGCACGTGCAAATATAAAACACATGAAAAGGTTATAAATAATACAGCCTGGCTATAAACATTAGGGAGTAACTATTCCCGAGAAAAGCGCTTAGTTTAAGTCTCACCCAAGGCATCCCAAGGCGGGGAGAAGCAAGGCTCAGCCCGTCGGCCAGTCCGGGTTGTCGGAGGCAGTCTGAGGTGGAGTTTCCCTTGACTTGCTCACGGTGTTATCTTCTTCTCCTCCGAAAATCTACGGTGTTATCTTCTCCGAAAATCCCCCATTTCCCTGGCTATTTTTATATCCTTTCTACCATTAAGGTGGAGTTTGAGTGACTGTAGTCATACATACCTTTTATCATGATTGGTGTAAAATTCTCTCGCTTCACGTTTAAAGGTATAGTTTACGAAAAATCGAGAGCGCAGACTCAAAGAGGGGTGGTCGCACCTCGGAGGTGGGTAGCCTTTGGGATGGAGGTGTGTTTTGGTATTAAAATGATACTAAAACGAGCAAAGTTCACAAGAGGGTAGCACTTTGGCAAGGTTTCGAAAACCTGTTGGCTCAGGGGGCCAGATGAGCTGCTTCTCAGTTCTAGAGAACCATTTCTTCCTGCTTTATCATCACGGAGCAGGGCCACGGAGTCTCCACTCTGTTCCGTCCTCTATGGTACATTGCAGGGAGTTGCTGTGTGAGTGGATTCCT
>Ga0065711_1041301_pt1 | contig 16253 bp, 15 predicted proteins | sample Hoacrofraction12_FD_59098 | JGI IMG/M metagenome (GOLD analysis project Ga0065711, IMG submission 59098) | Hoatzin crop microbial communities from Cojedes, Venezuela - Epithelial fraction 12 v2 (version 2) | ecosystem: Host-associated > Birds > Digestive system > Esophagus > Crop | place...
GCCCCCAGGAAACAGTAGGCCAGAAAGTAACTGAGTGGGGAGGTTCTGGTGATGATGGGTTTCTTGCTGATGGTGAAGGCTAGCAGTTACTGTTCTAATTTGTTTTCTTTATTTTGTCAGATACGCGCCTTCCAAACGCTGGCACATAGACACAATTATGAGAGTCTTAACGACGGTGAGTGAAATTACCTCTCTTGTGTGTGACTATGTAAAAATTTTTTAATTCTGTAGGAAGTTACTCATCATCAGGTTGGAGATGACTGTGAAGGCTGGCAGATAACAAATGCTACAATAGACAAAGGAAGTGTACTTATATGGTAGTGACCCAAGGCACTCAGTCAGAAATACATAAACTCAGTAAATATGACTGGGTAGTTTTTTAGAAGAAATGTGTGAATTCAGAAACACACAGCAGTACAGCGTGTGGGAGAATTTTTCTACCGCAATAATCACAGGAGCTTCTAAGTTAGGACAGCTTTTGTGCTGTCTGATTCCGATATACAGTGCTTTCAGGGGAGAGTGAACACAGCCTTAAGTGATTTGCGAAGAGAAAGGGGGTGAAACAATTTCTTGGAATTATTCCAAGTTGAGTTTATCAAAGCTTTTTTAATGAACTGTAAAGCTGTTGGTACAGTTTCCTCTTCTTTAATTATTGCTCTGACTACAGGAATTTCTTTATAAACTTCACAGCTGAGGTGGAACTGCAGTAGTGTTTTCGCAAACAAGAGGGGAAGAGGTCTTGATAACTTGGGTAGGCAGTGTGCTCCCTGAGGCAAAGGAGTGGGAAGAGATTTATTTTATCAGCCTGGGTGTTCAAATTTGAGAAGTTCCTCAAGAAGTGAGTCTGGCTTGTGTGCTGTTTTGCCACCCTGAAACAGAGAAAAGTAATTTGCTCTGAACTGAGAATTGATTTCCGTTAGAAGGTTGGCTGTGAAAATTGCTCTCAGATTACCTCCTTCAATAAAATAACTTCCTTCTCTCTCACTTAGCTGACCTAATTGGGATCACTTAATTTCCTCCTTTTTGCATGCTCTGCTCTCAGTGCCAGAGGAGTGCCTAAACAGGACAAGTTTTGAACAGTGTGCGTCTTCCCTTTGGTGCCGAAGCTGTGTGATTTGTGTATTGCCCCACATACTTTCCTGGCCTTAAAGTGGGCTTTTTGCTCTGAGCTCCATGTTCCTGTCCTCTAACCAAAAGGTGGTAAGCAGGCAAGTTCCTAGGTCCTGTGCTTAGCTGGCAGAGAGTCTGGCTGTGAGCAAGCGACTGAATAAGCTGCGCTCTGCCCCACGTGTAGTTTGACTTAAAGCCTTCCATTTAACAGAGAAGTTTTTGTGTTGCTTTTGGTTCCTTCTGTAGTGCGGGCTTCTTATGGCCACACTCTTACCCTCTTGACAGTTTTGGGATATCTGTAGTATGGATTTCTCTGGATATAGTTGAGTTCATTAGGAAAATGTACTGTCCTGTACTTCTACCCGCCTGAGCCGCTCAAAATCAGCCGTAAAGTGCTTGGGGATGAGGAGGCTGATCTGCATTTCCATGCACATAAGGTGGCCTTGTGAAGGATATCCGCAGATGCTGCGTGTTACTGAGAAGTCGGATAGCGAAACCGAACAACTTTCGTTTGTCTCTTGAATGCACATTTGTTCTTGCAGGCAGGAAGCTACGTTCGTGACGATGCTGTTCCCAATTTGATTCAGCTAATAACTAATAGCGTGGAGATGCATGCCTACACTGTGCAGAGGCTCTACAAAGCCATCCTTGGCGATTACTCTCAGGTAATACCAAACGCGACCACCTTCAGTTTCCTTGTTCTACTGCAATAAGCATGTTTTCTAAGCATCTCAAGTTAAGTCAACATCACACTGACTATCTCCAAGAGACAGATTGCAGAGGAGGTGTGTCTTCTATAAGTTCATGTTCTTTCTATTTTCTCTAATTCTCTTGTGGAATTTTTGATCAAATATTCCTATTTCTTCTGCTGTGGAGAACTTCCTTTGGCTGGAAGGAGGGCTAAGCTTGCTCTGGGAAATGGTGATGGTTTAATTTGTCATACAGGCATCCATTTACCTCTGAGGCGTGTGATTTTTGTTCTTCTAACAGCAGCCCCTGGTGCAAGTGGCCTCGTGGTGCATAGGAGAGTATGGAGATCTCCTGGTGTCTGGTCAGTGTGAAGAGGAGGAACCAATACAGGTATAGCCTGGGAAAGAACAATTGTGTACCTGCCTGAGGCTGGAACTGCTTGATGCTGGCTATGCGAGGGGAATGCTGATAACAGATAATTTGCACTGGTGTCCGTGATGGTGATGGACCCTGGACAGGAATCTTCTTCCCATGCTACAGGCCTGGGCTGCATAAACACTTGTTATGAGGAGTGCAGCTGCAATTGGCAGAGCAGTGTGGTTCCAGTGCTAACCTAGCTTGCACGGTGTCTGCTAGGGTCTGAGCTGTGTGTTTTGGTGATAAATCTGCCCTTCAATGTGTGGAACAGAACTGTATTTTAAAACTAATATCATAAGATCTCCACCTAGATGCATCTGTCTCGTACACTCTGAACATAGGCCACGGGCTCACAAAGTTGTGGAGAAGGTACGAGACAGCCATTAAGCAAGAGGCAGGTTTTTACAGTATGCCCTGGAAGGCTTGCTGCAAACCGTCTCTCTGTCTCAGTCTAACGTTTCTGTGCCTTTTCAGGTAACAGAGGATGAAGTTCTTGATATTTTAGAAAGCGTCCTGATATCTAATATGTCTGCATCTGTTACACGAGGCTATGCTCTCACAGCCATCATGAAGCTTTCCACAAGGTTCACCTGCACTGTCAAGTGAGTTCTCATTAATGTACTGCACAGGGCTTTGTTGCAAATATGCTGGCATCAGTTGTCTTCAGGAGATGTATTCCTAGGATGTGTTAGCTTCCATGGTTCACTAGTTGTTTTGTTATTTGTTGGCTTTTACAGTCCTCCTTTGCTTGCAGAGTGGAAGACTTCCACCAATTTGTAATGTTGTCTCTGCAGCTGTCGTCTACTGTGTAGGAACTTAATCTATGTTGCTGTTGCTTGAAAACTCCTTTATGAGGAAGATAAGTCCTCGCTTTGTGGGCTATTCTTTCCAGTTCTTTTATCAGATGATGGAGAGAAAAGTAGCCTTGTTTCCTACTAGTGGCTTCCTGGTGGGCGTAGTTGAGCTTTCTTATGCCATACCTTTTGGTGGTGTATTAATCACCTGATGCTGTTATGAAGGGACAGTTCACAAATGGATGTTGCATAGATACTCCAGGAAAAGAGCAGTGACTACTGTTTTAACTGAGTTAGGGCACCTCTTGAGCAGAGGCCAGATAGTGTCTTCTGGATGACGCATGCTAATCCCTTCCTTATTGCTGCTAATTCCATGGTGTGGTTTTGTTTTTGTTTCTCCCCGTGCCCCCACACAGTCGCATTAAGAAGGTAGTTTCCATTTATGGCAGCAGCATTGATGTGGAGCTACAGCAGAGGGCAGTGGAATATAATGCACTTTTCAAGAAATATGATCACATGAGGTAAGTGCTGATGAGTTTTGGCATTTGAAAAGGATCATTATAATCTACTCTGATCTCCTGTGTACCACGCTTTGTGCTTCGAGAGCTTTGGTGATTTTGGTAGGATTACAGAGGAACTAGAATCCCTCCCATAGCTTCAGAGTTAGTGAGTGTTTTAAAAACTTAACGTATCCTGGGAGATTGTTCTGTCATCAGGGACTTTCTCTGCCAAAAATTTTGGCCTGCTTTGAGCTTGAACTTGACTAATTTTTACTTTTAGGTGTTGAATCTTAAATTTGCTAGCTGATTAAGTGTCTGCAGGTAGCTTCTACCATGCTACTGTTACCACAGTCATTTGGTTCAAACTGATTTTAAAATGTCTTTGGAGCAAACATGCAGAGGTCCATTGACCTGTCCTCTTAAGCAGTGCTCTGAACTTGAGGTGATTCTTCCAACTGTTAAGACGTTCTGAAAAACTGGAACATCTTTTTTATTTACTGTATCTTCTTGTAGTACCTGTTGAAAATCTCAGTTTCTGCATGCAAAGGCATACTATGTCCCTGCACCACTCAGCATCCCTGTTTTACAATTCATGAGCGTGTTAAACTCCTTACACCTTATCAGTGAGAGGTCCCCATTCATCATGGCTTTGCTAAAGTGATTCTTTATGAGAAAGTTAAAACCTTGCTTTGTTGCAGTAACTAAAGCTGTAATTCTTTGCAGAGTAGTCATTAATCTGTTACGTGTGATAGTTAATTGCTGAGATATAGGAGCACCACAGACTCTGTTCAGTGAGGATCATAATATTGGAGGTTGTCTTCTGGGGATTAACTTCATCCACCCTTGAAACCTTTCCATAAGATTCCATTGGATGGAGGAGCATCCATCTTGGAATCTATGTGAGAGGACAGAGGGAGAATAGGTGCCACTGGACTAAATATCACCTGTGTTTGTAGGGGCATCCGAACCTTGTTTCAAAGACTCTTAGCAATCACTTTTTTCCATAGGTACCATCCTACTCACTATGTGTAGGATACAACAGCCTTGTGATTTCCTCTTTTCTCTCCTTCTGTGGGATCCATGCAGCAACTCAGATTGTTCTTGGAAAAGTCATGTTAATGAAGCTGCCTAGAGCTACACATGAAGCCATACGAACGAGTTGAGAAAAGCCTGGCGTGGGAGGCTTTTGATCTGAATTGGCCATTGCAGACAACAGTGTCTGGCCATCAGCTGGCTCTTGATCAGATGGCACTGTATGCTGCTTGTAGTTTTGGGAAGCTTTGCCCTTTGGAAAAACATAGGTGAACTTCATTCCGTTTTACAAGAGAGCGTCTGGGTTTTTTTCCACAAATATGTTCTGGTGTTCATTACAGTGTAAAGGTCGATGTTTAATAGGTTCTTCTTGTTAAGACTTAGTTCGTGGTGAAAAATGTGGCCCATTGTTGGATTTATTGGCACTGGAATGCTTTTTCAGCCCAAAAGATGTGTAGACAGTGTGGCCTACCTCTATTACATGCAGTACTTTATGGCTTAATGGCCTTTCTTCTGTTACAGACTAGTGCTCCTTTTACAGGTTTTTCTAGTTTTCTGGTTTGATGTCAGGATTCTGGATCCTGTGCCTCCTCTTCAGTCTGTGTATCATTTCAGGAGGGTACTCTCAGGGACTGAACTTAATCTCTTCGGAAACTTTATTCGGCTAAATGAGAGCATGGTGATTTGCTTTTCCATCTTTGTCACCTATTCTAAGTTGTTAACCCTTCTGCGAAGAGAAGTCAACTGAGCTGACTCTCTGACTCAACTGTGGATGGAGCAGAGCAGTCAAGTGTCCCATGTCTGCAGTTAACCCAGCGTTGCTCAGTTATTTAATCTATGTCTTGGGCTTTTTATCCTAGCCCTCAAGTGGAAACTGTCAAGTACTAGGGGGAAACAGGAGACAGAAGGGCTTGTTTGGCTCTCAGCTGTCAACTAATATATTTACACTGGCACAGAATGCCAGGGATTGCTGCTGACCACCTCAAGCTGTCATGCAGTCTTACAGTTCCCCTGCACTGGAGCTAAAAGGAAAAGGCAGGTTGCCCTGCGTATATCATATCCTGAATGTCTGAGTATTTGGATTGGGATCCAGGAAGATGGCACAGTGTAACTATGTCAGCTTCTTTCAGGCCAGCCCTGCTTGAGAGAATGCCAGTAATGGAGAAAGTCACCACAAATGGCCCTACTGAGATTGTACAGACCAACGGAGAGACAGAGCCAGCGGTACTGGAAACCAAACCTCCACCCTCTGGATTGCAGCCTGCTAGCCAGGTAATGGAAGCTGAGCTCAGATAAGTTTCCACTGCCTGTCAGACCACACTATTAGCCACTGCCAACAGTAAGCTGAGACCATCTCCCTCACCCTCTCTGCCTCTTTGCTCGTTCTGGCCTGGGGATGACTGCATCAGCTCTCTACTCTGATGGCTCTAGTGTCAAGAAAGGTGTGCGGAAGAAGTCATTCTGGGGTGTGCGAGATCAGGGTGGGGTAAAGCCATATACCCCCAACCTGCCTCACTGTGCATGAACTCCATCCTTCTCTGTCTCTGTGGTCCCAGGAGCATTTAAACAAGATCTCTCATGGGGCATGGGACCACAGCCAAACTAGGAACCTCTCTGACTGGCCAGCAGCTCTTGTTGGTCTTCAATGTGAGAGCAAGTAGCATCCATTATGTTTGCAAGGGAAAGTAGCAGGAAGGTGAATATGTAACTATTGCGTCCACTCTCTTATTAGGCAAATGATTTGTTGGACTTATTGGGGGGAAGTGATATAACACCTGTAATCCCCACTGCACCTACAAGCAAGCCAGCCTCTGCTGGTGGGGAGCTCCTTGACCTTCTGGGAGACCTCAACCTAACAGGTAAGCAGGTTGCATCTCTTTAAAGTCTACATTCTCAGTCCTGGGTTGGGAGGAGGGCTGGTTAGTTCTTCACTTTCTAACAAGTCTTCACACTTACTCTTACCAAGATCTGTATTAGCATACAGGTAGGAGTCAGGGAACAAAGTCACAGGTTGACTCTGCGTGGTTAGCTGGTGACACTTGACCGTTTTCACGCTCCAGCCTGGGAATGTTGTGAGCCTTTCCAGAGAGGCTTGGGAGATATAAGGAATTAATTCCATTTGAATGCCTACTAGCTCAAGAGGAGCCAGTCCTCGTTAGTGAAAGCAGAGAAGGGAAGGATAACAACAAAGATGATTTGTAGGGCTTCATGTAAAGAAATATGATATGCAGTGGTTGATCTTTGGAGAATGAGTAATTACTCTTCATTTCACGACAGCTGAGTAATAAGCCTTCAACATTTCTTGTAGGTTCTCCAGTATCTGCCCCTGCACCCCAGATAGCACAGCCTCCGTTCCTGCTTGATGGACTTTCATCACAGCCTCTCTTCAATGATATTGCTGCAGGTTAGGGACATGTAAATCCTTAGCCTAAGGTGCCACAGCACCCAACTAGAAGAGGAAACAAGGGGTAGTAAAAAAGGGGGGGATTGGGGAGTGAAGTGTGGCACACACATTGGAGCAGGAGGAGAGGGTGGGGTGTATTTAATCTTCAGAAGAGTTCGTGTCTGGGGTAAATATGTTTTATGTTGAGAATTATCTCCAGATTCTGTAGGTCTGCTGCTTTTGTTTTCTACAGGAATCCCCTCAATTACTGCGTACAACAAGAATGGGCTGAAGATAGACTTCACCTTTGAGAGGTCAAACACCAACCCTAGTGTCACTGTAATCACGATACAGGCCTCCAACAGCACAGAGCTGGACATGACAGATTTTGTTTTCCAAGCTGCAGTACCAAAGGTAGAGCCGCTTAGGGCAACTACAGTGATAGGTTGAGGGCCAGCCACACATAGTTGCTTATCGGTGCTTTCACATAGACAGAAACTTGGAGCACGGTAAACAAGGCTAAGAGCTGTTAAGAGGTTCTCTTAGTGCTCAGTTTGGTCATCTCTTTCTGGTCTGAAAGTAAATGTCATAAATGCAATAGAACACCAGTTCCTATTAGATTGGACGACTACTGCTTGGACAAAACCTTGTTTAAAATGACCACTTTCTAGAAAATTTGCTAAACCACACAGAAAAATGTTGGGTGAAAAAAAACCACAAAGGCACTAATCTTTCCTTTAATTCTTAGTTTCTAAGAAATATATCATGCTCTCTGCAGCTCTGAATACATGAAAAAAATCTTTTGAAGCTATTAGCTGCTTACAAAAGTTTAAATGAGTCCCCACGTGGTGATTACTGAGGGTCCTCCTTTAAACAGCGAGTTGTCTCCCCTTGCACTTAGCTGCAGCACAGAATACGGGAGGCAGGTATTGCCTAGTTTTTGGTAGAGCAGACCATTTAAGTAGGGTGTGACTGGAATGTTCTGCAAGTTTGGGAAAATACATTCACTGCCTGGAGTTTCACTTCTAGGAACTAGTAATGCTCTGACTTTAATTTGGATAGGTTTCGTACCTGCTGTAGGAAGGAATTAAGGAAGGAGTGGGCCTCCTGAAGTTACAAGTGTGCTGAGCAGTCTTGACTGTTCCTCTGTACGTGGTGCTTGAAACAGTGCATCACTGCTGACCTTGATACACTACAGTAAGCCCTCACCCCATAGTATTTTTGCTACCTGGATCTTACTTGTGTAGGAAGCAGGTGGGCTAGTGAATATTTTGTTCTTTACAGATAGGGAATTGAAGGACCGATCGTTTGACTTTGTGGCTGTACGTATACTGTCAGGGGCAAGAACTGAACTCTTAGTTTTCCTTGCCTTCTCACAGTGCAAACAAATCACTTCATGTTCTTACTTGGTTAAGCATCAAATTGTTTTCTCTCTGCCCTTTCTTCAGACATTCCAGCTGCAGCTCCTGTCTCCCAGCAGCAGTGTCATCCCTGCATTTAACTCGGGGACCATCACACAGGTCATTAAAGTCCTGAATCCACAAAAGGTGAGTGATTCCGAGAACAGCAATTACAGATATTGTCTTGGAATCGTGCACTTAGTGGCAGTCGATTAGGGGTGCATCTCTCATGAGAGATAGGGAGTGATGGTAGTGAAGGATGTGTTTTTAATGACAGTCATTTTGGTTAGGGTTAGGAAAAAGTTATGAAAAAGACAGGAGGTCCTGGGCACAGGTTTGGCCTTCTATTTGGTCATACTGCTAGAACAGATTCACAGGTTTGCTATCTTCTTGAATTCATGAATGCCTTTTGCATCAAAATGGTTGTTAAACAGGATTTTAGATGGCCTGTTTAGAGAAGCTCAACCTGGTGTTTGTATGTGTTGTAAAAGTGATGTCTGAAAGGCAAGCATCTTGCCATATGAATATGTTTAACATTCCTTCTTATCTGCAGTGGTGTTATTAGAAATGTTTGTTACACAAAAAATAGCTTGATCCATAATCGTAACAAAATTGTTTTCTCAGGTAGTGTCATTTGTTTTTAATGTGAGTGTAGTTTTAAACAGTTGATGGAAAGAATCTTTAGGTGTGGTGTAATCATAATTGGGAGGGAAGGGTGTGGCGCACATGTCCTCCTTAAGAGGCTTTGCAAGTATTCAGATGGCATCAGAAAGAAAAATAGAATCGAGATCACGTATTTCTTCCTCTGTGGGACACCCTTAAGATCTTAAACGTCTGTAAGAACTTTAAACATCTTAAGTTTTTCATAGGTTAACACTTACGTACTGCTCTAGATGTTAAGTGTTGCTGCTAGACTGATGTGCAAGTTAGAAAAATTTTCAAATCTCAGCCCAAGATTTCACTGAAACGGCTGTCTCCTAGTGCATAGTTTTTGTGGTTTCCATGCATCTCCCCTGATCTCCATATAGTGTGCTCCCCTCTGCCTGTGTTAAGGCACAAGGCTAATTATTCTGCCTTGTATACATCTGATATGAATTTCTCTGTGGTGCTGTAGGGCACTTTTCAAAGATCACCTTGAAAGTTATTTTCTGAACTTGAGAGGGTTTAGGAGTTTTCCAGTAAGGTGCCAGAAGTCTCAATATATCTATCTCAGATGGGCCCTACAGGGTGAAATACACCTGGATAGGGGGATGCTTTTTTGTTGGAACATGAGAACTCCTATGAACACTTCAGAATACAGAGGTGCAGAACAGTATTCGACTACCCTCCTCTTTTTGTCTGCTGTCTTCTAACTCTTCCACCTCAGGCATTTGTGCATCTCTTACTGCCCTTTAGATTGCTACTGCCTGAAAGTACAGCTTTGCAAGAACCCTGCCCATGAGGCAGTGTAGTTACGTGGAATACTTTGAGGGAGGCAACCTTGGAACAGCCTTGCTATTTAGGAGGTAGCTGTTTGTCTTGTCCATGCTGTAAAAAAGTCTGCTCACCTGGACATGGACTGCCATTATGCTGGATTGAAACTGATGGCCAGTTTCCCAAAACAGCACGAAACATAACAAAAAGTGACGCTGGTTATATTGATCTGTTAGTGACAAAGCATAGCTTCCTTATCCCGAGGCTGGCTGGAGCAGTCATTGTCCTCCTTTCCTCCTTCTGCTATCCTTTTTGCATATTTCCTTGTAGGTGTGGGGAAGACAGCCAGAAATAGCCAACTTCTTGCTTTGCCTTTTAGGATTTTTGGGGAAATAAGTTTTTTTTGAGAGTGAGGAGAATAGGGAACCTGGCTGGAGCGTGCTGTGCTCTAGCTATTATTAAGGGCCACCAAGTACCTGGATGACAGCCAGATGACAGTGTTAAACAACTTCTGAGCTATTTCATAATTTACTCATAGCAGGAAGAAATGTTCTTAGAGACTCTGTTTCTAGTCTTGCTTAGGCTATTTCCTTCACAGTGCTACTGAGCTGTGCGGTACTTGAAGTATCAAGACTGCTGCTTTGAGTGAACAGCTAGTGTGGGAAACAACACCTCTCCCTGCGAGCCTAAGCGCAGAGCAGCAGAGTCCAGATCTGCCTCCTGCTTTCTTCCATTGTTAACTGCGATTTTAAGGCAGTTATTTTTGTATTTAAGGACTTCAGTGCTTGTGAGCGCAGGGCCAGTGCAGAGAGAGATGTGGGTAGAAGCTGTGCTATAACTTCTCAGATCAGGTACAAGCTCTCAGAAAACTACAAGTTAAGCATTTATCTGCAGTGTCATAGCTTACCCTGCACATCCTTCCAGCAAGCTCCTGTGGTGAGGAAAGGTTCGTGTTTTGTATTTGTGGGGTAAGGGAGGGGAGCTGGACATGGGGGGATTTGCTGACCTTTAATGAAGACCTGAATTTGTTTTGTGTTTGTTTTTTCTTTTATTTTTTTCTCCTCTTTCCTCTTGTAGCAACAACTACGTATGCGGATCAAGTTGACATATAATCACAAGGGCTCAGCAATGCAGGATCTAGCAGAAGTCAACAACTTTCCCCCTCAGTCTTGGCAGTGAGGCTCTGGCACCATTCTTATTCTCACCCCACCCAATCAAAAGAACTCTGGGAAGAAGGTTGTGATCCTTGGCAATCCCCCAAACTGCACCATGGGCATGGGGAACAGATGAGACCTGCTGATGAGGAGGAATTTTCCTGAAGTGATTGCTGACTTTGAAGCATATCTGTTAAGACTAATCTCCTCTACTCTGCTGATGAGGCTGGTGTCTTGTGGAGGCTACTGTGCACTCCCTCACACATGCGTTCACAGCCAGAAGCAACATTCCCTTCTCCCCTCCTCCTCCACCCCCCTGCAAAGAAACACAGCCTGGTTGGAAGAGAAGTCTGGAATTTCTAGCAGGAAAACTTTCTTCTCTCTGCAGCAAGTGAACAGCTGCCCCTTCTTTCTACTGTCTTTTTTCCCCTGGGGTGGGCAAGGCGTGTTGTCATTCATTACTAGCTGGATCCTTCAGGCACTTTCATCTTGGGCTCAGACTGGGGATTTGAGGAATGTCAGGCTTCCCTGCCTATTTCTTCTTGTATCCCCTCTGTCTGAGGGGGCTGGAGGCTTCTTACGGCCTAGTCAGTGCATTATGGTAGACACCCACCTCTTAGTTATGTGATGCGTACCAAGAGCAAGTTAGGCCTTGGGAGTTCATCTGCAGACCTGGGACAGTGCAGGAAAAGAGGTGCTGGTGAGAGCCGATAAAATTGCTTTGGTGCTGTACTTGGAAATGAAGACCTTACACTTGAATTTTCTTTCTTTCCATCAGTAGCTGCAGCCATGCAGATTCAAGACAGTCTTCTGTACCTTCCCCAGAAAGTGTGGTGATGTATGAGAGATGTAGAGATTCAAGGAGCAGCTGATTTTCTACCACAGACGGTTTCAAAGCCTTTTAACCCGTTAGTTGTGGTTTATGGGTGGAAAAGACATACTCAATTTTGTAGATCAGTCTTTGAGGGCTCTGTTCCTCCTGGGAGACTTATCAGAGACTATGCTGCAAAGTTGCTCTTCCCAGTTATTCCAGACCTTCTCCCCAGTTTAATTTCCAGAGCCTGTTGTAGATCCCCTGGTTTCCATTTGAGTTACTTCTGACTGGGATATTTGTGTTGTATCTGTAATATTGGCACTGAAATAAAGACCATGCGGTTTAAAGAGACCTTTTCCCATTTTGTTACTTAATTGATCCTTGTAGCTTGCTCCCCTTTCAGAGAAACGTGTTAGTTCAGGTTCAGACTGAAAGTAACTAAACTGTTTTTTGAATGGAAGCCAGTTGTTTGAGTATTTGGATCCAAAGATGTGAGGTCCAGTACTCTTCTAAGCTTACAGAAAGCTGTGTTCAGTTATGCTTCCTGGTGTGAACTGTTGTAGTAGAGTTCCGTGAATTCTCGTGGAGGCGATGTGTAGGACATAAAGCACAGTGTGACAAAACTGTTGAGATGTTCGGCACTCTCCAGGGAGGAAGAGGGGAGGATACACCTTGGATCTTCATCCATGAGTATGCTGGTAAGCTGAAGGTACTCCAGCTTCCAACCCAGTGCTTTCTCAAAAGAAACAGATGGCACACTGCTTTATTTCTGTTAAAGGGCTTTCCAGATGGCGAGCGCAGACACAGCTTTTTGCATCTGCAAAAGTGCTAATGCTAGGCTCCAGTCCTTGCCAAAACCACTGCAAGAGTGGTGCACAGTGTACTTAAGGAAAATTGAAGACCTCTGCCTTGATTCAGGAGCAGGAGGCCACTAAAGGTTGTTCAGTCTGCTTTGGTTTTAACTGCATTAAGTAGTGTACTGCAGGACTGACTGTCACTGGCTTGAGTGCTGGTCTATGTAGTGGAGTAGGCTTAGCTTCTCTTGGAGGGCGTTTTTGGGGCCTTATTGATTAAACAGGTTTGGGCAAAGAGCTTTATTATTGTACTGGTACTGGCATCAGCATGGGGTTATAATATCTGGAAGAATTATGTATGATGAAAAGTAATTCTGGGTTGTGGCAGGGTCCTGCCTTGGCTCTCTGTGGTGAGATAGATACTGTGCTTCAGCTAGAAGCATCACAAAGCAGGCAGTCTTGCAAAGAATGGCTGAATCGAAGTCCACTTGGTGCTGAGCATTTACCTTTGTTGTCTTCACTGCAGTTGTGAGTATTCACCAGCCCACTAACTGAAACCCCTTCGTGTGAAGGCTGAGCATGTTAAATCTAGACTCCAAAGAACTCTGAGGGTGTCCCGAATAAGAAGCTAATGGGAAGTCTTTGCCTTAGTTCCTGAATGCCCCATAAGATCTCCCGTTCTCCTGGAAGAATTGTATGTGGTTACTTGTACTGAAAGCCAGCACACCTCAATCTCCGTTTGTTTTTGCTGAGGAGGAGCACTGGTGCAGGAGATTAGATGGGGAGAAAGAAATAGATGGTCTCTCACCTGGCAAGGTTGTTGCAGCATAGTTGGGAACAGCTTGTCTTGTCCCTTTTGTTGCACTTGTTTTCTGTCCCCTAGAGCAGCCGGGTTTGCTGTTGGTCTCTGTCCGGTAAGCTTGTAGGGTAAATCCCTCCCATGTCCTTGGCTCCTTCAGACGCCCTTGCGTGGAGTGGGAAGCAGGCGCTGTGCCATGTGTTTGAGTCGAGCTGAGGGAGGTGGTGCACGTACCCGAACCGTGTTTTGCTTGAAGCCATCACTTGGCAGTGCAGTACGCCTCTGCAGCAGCCGAACATTCCTGTTGTCCTCGGAGCTCCTTCCCTTCCCCTTGCTAAGGGCTGGGGTGCTAACGTTGCGTCTGAAGGAAGGCCGGGTTTCACGCGCTCATTGCTTGCTCCTTGACCCCCAAGTACATCTCTTAAGCTCTGTGCTGCTGCTTTGTTTTCTCACTGGAGAGCACTCGCGTGTGCACATCTGAGGCACTCTGAGGACAGGGTGAGTCTTTGTTCCACCAGCTGGACGCAACAATTCGTATAGGTGCGGTCAACGTTTTCCTTGCCTCTGGGTAAGGGGAATATAAAGGGAGCGAGATACAGACTTTGTGGATAATCTTACTAACATCTGCGTTGGGAGACTTCGGAGCCGAGAGAGATGGGATGTCTGTTGTTCCAAGTGGATGTGTTTTGAGTCAAAAAGTGACAGAAAGAATAGCGGCCATAATGGGCCTGAAGGGGGAGAAGACGTGGGACGGTTGTGAGACTCGATTTTGTCCAGGCTTTGATGGGAGAAAATATGGCCTTGAACAACCTTTTGAAGCAATAGCAGTGAGGGGACTGCCACCTGTGTAGTACCTTGGGTCTATAACTCAGAAGATGCTGAAACAGCTGGGAAAGGTGACTTGGCGCCTTCCCCAGGGCTGGTACGAGCTGCAAGATGGAGCAGCAACGATGGCTTTTTTTTTTTTCTCAGATCTGCTGGTGTGCTTTCTATGTGTTCATTTTCTACTTGGGGGCTGTGAGGGAAGGAGCTACTGGACTGCTTCCCTCTGAACTTTCACTCTGTTCCTGTATATTCCTTTTTCTTTCTTGATGTAATTTACATTTTACATAGAGCCCCATCCCACCTCTTGGACAGTATCGTAAAAAAAAAAAAAAGAAAAAACCCACGACCAAACAAACAAACAAAAAAAACCCCAAACCCAAAACAAAGCCCTAATAAACCCAACCAAATTTAAAGTAAAAACATGCCATTTTGTGCAGGGAGCCTGGTGGCATTCGAACTTCTGCAGACCTATTTTTGAGATGTGAAAAATTTCAATCAATGCTGAGTCTTCGGTGAGTGAGGAGCATAACGGATGTAAACATTTACATGGGATGCATTAGACTTCTGCTGTGTGTATTGTCTTTTGGTTGAAACAAATTATGAAGTGACTAATAAAATGAGTCAATATTCAATGATTTAAAACTGTGCCTTGTTGCTTTTTGCAAGTGCAGTGGGATGGGACTGACTGATTCCTAATGTTTGGCTGTGGCAGGGTCGGGTGATGCGAAATAATCAATAAGGGCAGAAGCTGAAAAGCTTTCCAGGAAATTTTGGAGAGCAAAATGAGCAGACAGTTACAAAATGCTTGCAGAGGTCCTGCGACACCCCACCCTGACCGCGAGCTTGCCAGCCGCAGCAGCAGTGCCTGCCCCGCTGCTGGGATGGCAGGAGGAGGTCTGAACCCCAGGCCGTTTTCCCCCGGTGCCTGCGGCCCGCCCATGGCCTGGGTTGCGGCTCCCTTGCTGGTCCAGAGCCCCCCCTTCATGATCCGTGTGCCTCTGGGATGAGGAGTCTTGTCACCTCATTGTTTTAAAGCCTGCTGTAAGGTTTTTCCTAGCTTTTTTTAGTCACAGCAACATTTGATTAGATAGCTTTTCATGTGTTTTCTAACATGTAATTGCATTTCTTTCTTCGCCTCTGTATTGCTGCGTGTCCTTCCTTTACGGAAATTCTCTTCAGGCAAAGGAGTTCCAGAACTACAACGCTGTCACTGGAAACGCATTCTTATCATGCCTTTCTCTTGGGAAAACCTAACGAAAACTGGAGTTATTCTTAAAGTCGTCTCAGCGTGTGTGTATAGTCTCGAAGCGTTGAGAACCGGGTGACAGCCTTGGTTTAATGATGCCAATTAACACAAGGTGCCAGGGAGCACTTTCAGCCTTGCTGCTGAGACGGGTTGGCTGTCAGTCCTCATCTTTAAATAGGAGAGCCCTCCTGGTACCGGAGAACGTGGAAGCGGCATCGGAGCTGGGGCAGCGGGCGGTCGTCTCGGGTGCCGGTTCCGGGCAGCTGTTGCTGTGCGTGGGGCCGGGCGCTGTGCGGGCAGTGCTGTGCGGGACCCGCCACGCCGCTGGCCAAGTGCTCCGACGGACGAGGAAGGAGGCTGGAAACGCTCAAAGGAAAGGCGGAATGGGGCTGGAAGTGCTTGGCGCGGCAATAATGTCAACAGTTTGTGACCCGCAGCTGGGCTCAGCGCTGAGGTAAGGCCGGGAGCTGGGGGAGCAAGGAAGGAGCGCGACGACGGGGTGAGGCTGAGGCGTGGAAGCACGGCGGGAAGGGGGGGGAAGGTTTTGTTGGTTCGTTTTTAACGCGCTTGGTGCTGTCCGGGCACGACGAGCCGCTGCGCCGGGCACTGACCCGGCCCTGACGCTCACAGCATCAGGCGGTCCCTCGGCCGCCCCGAGCGAAGGCGACGCCGGGGCCTTCCTCCCCCGCCCAGCCGGCCGGGCGCACCGGGCGCTTCCCCAGCGGCGGCTGCGGGGCTTCACACCGGGAATCCCGCGGTTCGGGGAGCTCCGGGCCCGGTACCCCCCAACGTCGACCCTGCGGGAGGACCGCGACCCCCCCGGGGCCGGCGGAAGCCCTGGCGCTTCCGGGGCGGGGCCTGTGCGGAGCCGGGGCGGGGCCG
>Ga0065711_1041302_pt1 | contig 16253 bp, 5 predicted proteins | sample Hoacrofraction12_FD_59098 | JGI IMG/M metagenome (GOLD analysis project Ga0065711, IMG submission 59098) | Hoatzin crop microbial communities from Cojedes, Venezuela - Epithelial fraction 12 v2 (version 2) | ecosystem: Host-associated > Birds > Digestive system > Esophagus > Crop | place...
TTTTATAGGGGAAGAAGAGGACTGCAGCACATCGATCTTGTTGAAGTCACCTAACTGAAAATGCCGCGCAGTTTCCCTATAGGCACTGTTATTGTCCTGAATAACAAGAACCTGAACAGTTATTTCTGCTGCTCAGCAAGGCTAACTATCCCATCCTGCCAATTCATCCGCATTGCTTATCGCACTGAGTGACTTCATTTATTGCACATTGCCTTGTGCTGCGCAGACGCGCTCTCAGGTTTGTATGTTCCCTCAGAGCAAGCAGTTACAGTGATTTAAAAAGTAAGCATCCCAGAAGAGAGTACGTATAACAAATCAGGTAAGCCGTCTGTAGCCACTTCAGTACAAAGATTGGGAGGGACATCAAGGAATAGTTTGATCATTACTAGACAAGAATAATCTGCTCTGCTGATTCTGCTATGGGACTGGTAACTTCTGGCAAGAAGGTGGTAACAAACATCTCCAAGGTCTCCAAGGTCATCTTGACAGAAAGGGCCCCCACAACTTAAGCCATGTCTTTGAAATGCTGAGCAAAGGAATGTGTAACTGCTTTTTAAAAGCAGGCATGTAAACTCGCTAGCACGATGATTAAGCACTTTTGGAAAAAAGTTACCCCAAACCATTCTTTCTCAACTGGAAGCAGAACATATTTTATATCAGGTGCAATTTCTCTTTTAAACAGCTTTATCTTAAGACAGTTCCGTATTTTACAGCTACTTGTCCAACCTGTAGCCAACACTTCACTGCTCCTTCAGTCTTAGAAGACCTCTTAGAAAGGTACATAAATCCTGGACTGTACTGGTCATGCCTACTCAGCAAGAACAATACACATTCAGGGGCTCACCACCTTGTCCCCCAAGGCAGCGAGTTTGGTGTAAACTTTTCATGTGATTGTTCCAAACCCTTAACCAATACTATGAAAGGCGAGTGTTTAAGGAATTCATACTAGCCTATCGGTTTAATTTTTACATGATTATCACTGGAAAAATCATAAAGAACTGAAATAAAGGGTGTGTATGAGAAAAGTACACATGATTCAGTAGGAACGCTTAGTGTTCTGAGTGGCCTTTTTGGGAGCTGACAAAATTGTTAATGTTTTGCAGCTCCCAGAGGAGTCCTGTGGAGCATATTCCTGCATGTCAGACTAACATCTTGCCTGGGAGTCCTGCCTCATGGCTTGGGAATGACTGTTCTGTACAGCAGATGCTGTGTAAGACATTTTTTCCACTACTGTACATTTTTCAACTCCTTCTGTAATAAAGAAAGTATGAGCAAACTACAAAAAGTACTCGCTTCCAAATAAGACAGAGGTGAAAATGATTTATCACTTAAAGTCCCTCTCTTGAAAGCATTAATTTCTTTAAAAATAAAGACAAGTGTGACAGTAAAAGTTCACAAAATACCCAAGAAGATACTACCAGAAATAGTACCTCCATATACAAAATCAAAAGTCATCATTCTCATCACAGAAAAACTTCTAAATCAGTCATAAATTCTTCCAATGTTTTTTCTACCTTGCTTATTCCCAAGAGGAGGAGAGGAATCTTTTCAGGTTATTAAATCTGAATCAATAAAGTTCCAGAGAAATTATGACCATTAAGAATATAGTTCTGAGTAACCAGCTTGTCTTCTTCATCTGCAGGAGAGCGGTCAATTCAGGAAAGGAGTGATAGCATCGCAACCCCCTATTAATGTCCAAGAGTTCAGCTATTACTGAAGCATGTTAACAAGCCAGCTGAGATATGTATGCAGCTATCAAATGACAGATAATCTGTCTCGTTTATGCATACAAATACTGGATGCCAAATGAGGGTGAAGGGGTTCATGACACAAGAATTCAGTAGCAAGCACGACCTACCAATTCAAGGCATTCCCCCGCCTAAGCTCCCCTCTTTCAGCTGGGCCATTCTGTGAACAGGATAAGGCAGCCAACGCTCAAAAAAAGGCTCTTTTTTCACGCAAGATTACTTTTCGACCTACTACAGTTCACTGACCGGGATTATTATGCAGCCCATAAGCATTGTGCTGGCACCATGGGAGGGCAGCAATATGGGAGATGGGCGGGGGTGAGCTGGTAAGACCTGCTTTAGACGATGTTGCCACCCACAGAACTGTTTGTGCACCTACTCTCTCAAACCAAGGATTGCTAATAGTGCTTTTACACATTACATCCATACACCCTGAAAATAAACTGAAACAGTGCTAATACGGCATGAATTTCTAGTCTAGGTGGATTTCAGAGGCAACCAGAGCTCATTTTTTCCTTGGGATGTCTGAGATCTCTGCCTTTTCCCTTGCTCTTTCCCCACACTGAGCAGGCACTGAGCACCCTGGCTGAAACCCTGGCAGAAAGGCAGTCCCTGATGACAAACCCCACTGACTGGGGGGGATGGGGAGAAGCAGGTTTCATGCCAGCACTTCTCACAAACTTAAAACCAAAACTTCTCACTCTTTGACTCTATCAGTAATAAAACACAAATAAGGATACTGCAATGTCTTACCTTAAAGCATCAGTGGCCTTTCAAAGGAACCAAGGCATCTGAGTGAGAACTGAAGTAGGTTAAGCAGGGGTATGTTCTCTTCTGTCAGTTCTGGTAAGCAATGGCAGAAGAGCAGACTGATATCCATGCAGTAAAAACCATAGTTGCTAAATTTACCAGAGCCAAAGAGCCAATTTATCAGTGCTCTTACTCAGCTGGAATGTACCCACATGAACATCCCTACTCAAATCAGCTTGTAAATTAGGTAAATGTCATCCACACCCATTTTAAAATTCCTTTGTATTGCCAAAGTAACATAAGGGGGGGGGCATAGGGAAAGAAACAGGTGTGATGTTTTATCGTATTAGTTAAGCTTTTGGGACTACAATTTTGAAATCAGTAAGGCAAATCATCCAAGTGCTTGCTAACATACACAGCTGTTTAGAATTTCCCATAAGATTTTGAGAAAATCTAGACTGCAACGTGCAACTCCAGAACCTGAATATGGATCCATGCACGCAAAGCTCTTGTGCTCTCACTGGGAGTATCAGCACACAATTAAATGAAAATATTTAAATTTACTAACTGCAGTGCTGAGACAGTAATGCAAGTCTTGGTTTGCAATGTAAGAAGATCCACTTTCATGCCAAATACACATGAATTAAACTCACCTCGTGCATTCCCTGAGAGGACTTCAGTTTAAAAAGAAATCTGCTCCATTAGACTCTGGAGAATAACCTCAGAGAACTAACTGTTGCTTGCTAATTGAATGACATCAGAAAGCAGCCATCAGCTGCATTCTGCCAATTTCCTAGATGCTGGAGAGTTTTGGTAAGAACTGCATTAAATGATCTGTCATCAACCGAGTATTAATCTCTCAGTATTTTATTACTCAGTCTTAAACAGGGCCTTCTGGAGGGCAAGAGTTATTGGCAATGGGAGGCAGTAATTACAAAGTGAGGTACAGTGCAGAAAACATGACGAGTTAAAACAGTGTCTGGGGACCGTTTAATACTGTGCTGGCAAACAGAACATGTTATAAAGCCATTTTAGAGAGAACAGATATAATGCAGGAATCTAGCTGCTAAACTACAAAAAGGAACCCTGAAGCAGAAAATTATGGTTTTCATTTCTCTCATTAAGGGATAACCTTTCAGGCTATGCTCCTTTAAAGGAGCAGTAGATTTTGCCTATACAGACCACCATGTGGATGCGCCGAGCTTCTTGCACATGCTGCAGGACCAGACATGTTTTTTAAACAGAGTAATCACTGTACACGAGTCGCCATGTTCCATGGCCTGCCTTTTGGGTGCCAGGTGGCTGATGACAGTGGTGAAGGTGCTCCAAGTAAGAGCAGAGTTAAACTGAGGAAATATGCACTATACATGTGCATAACACTGACATAACTCTGTTGTAGTTAGGAAAATATTTCAGTAAAGTGAAAACAAAATCACACTGAATTATTACGGTTCAGATATCCCAACCTGAGCCAAGTATGAACCGATACTATGTATTGTGAAGGGATGGTAAGTAAAACTAAAATCAATGTGTACAGGGGATCAGCTGCCACAGGGCAGGGCCTATGGCTGATAAAAAGGTAAGTGGCTTTGGAAAGCATCCCTGAATTATTAGGAAGCCTCAACCCATGAAACACAGAACCGACCATTTCAGGCCACATGATGCAGCCTGATGTTCCCACAGCCTTCATTATTGCATGACAAAGCATGAGTAATCACAGACGAGTTTTGTTCAAGTGTATCAGTGCACGGAAAGACCAGGAAAGTACTGGAACATTTCCCTGAACTGGCTACTCAGTGCAAAAAATTCTCCGCCTTGAAGAACTTACGTTCTTCGTAGGTAAAATGGGCAGATGGTGCTGGAAAGAGATAGATTTAACCTAATAAAGGACCAACAGCAATGTACTTTGCAAAGCATGATAGACCTAAATGAAGAGCATTTGCTCATTAAATGGTATTTGAAAATGCATAGTGTAACGCAAAAAAAAAAGGAAAAAAAGTCATTATTGTTATTATTATGGAAACTGGAATGTTTCTAAGAAAAAAAAGGTAGAGACTGCATATTGACTTGGGATAGACTATTGCTTTCTCACTCACTGTTACTTTTAATATGCACTTAGCAACTGAGTTACTGCTCTTGAAATGCTAGTGTTTAGGTATAGAACAAGTAAGCAGAATGTGTAACTTTCTATTAAGAAATCATGCAACAGTTTAATATCCTTGTGTCACTATTTGTAATATTATATTCTTCAAGTTTGTGAGAGCAAACCAAGAAAATGACAGCTAGGAGTCTCTCCATATGCATCTGATGTCACGTACTGCGATAAACGTGAAATTGAAAACACATCCTCCATTTTTTCTTTTGAATGTACATAGCTGGTTTTAAAAAGTAAAATAGTTCCATTTTCCCCAATCATTATAAAAGCTATAACTTCAGTTCAAAGTAGTTATCTTCAATTGTACGTTGTTCCTGAATTTGTAGCTGGAAAGGTGAAGAAAATAAATGGAAACAAATAATGATGGAAAACCAGCTAGTGAAAACTGTAGGAATTGGTTTTCATATAAATTAAGTATAACACTTTGAATTTTGTAAAATATCAATCAACTTGATATAAAAAGCTGATAATCTAATAATTTATGGGGAAAATGTTTTGATCACAGTTTCTTAACATGATGGTAAAAATACAGATGTGTTCACATGTGAGCATCATTTAGAATTGCTCATAAAAAGCCTGACTAGTCACATAACCTCTCAATCACCCATATCCCCATTTATACTCTTCTATTTGAATTGTATATACAATTAGATCCTGTCCCTGCTGCAAGCTACTCTGCGTGGGCTGACCTCACCGACTGCTCAAGACTCCCTGAGTTCTCTGAAACTCCAGACAGGAGAAGTGTGGAAGTACCAGCAGGCAAAGGCTCAAACCAAGACAGGCTCCCCCAGCATTTTATTCACCTGGAAAAAGGGACTTCTGTTCTTATATCAACAATACGTAAGTTGTTGTCAATTTCCTCACCTGTATGATCAAAAAGTCTCTTTCAAATTTGATGGCTCTTGGCCATTAATCAAGTCCTTAAACACAGCTGATGGATCACCTACCCCTAGAAAGGCATGAGCACGGGTGCGTAACCTCTCCATGCACTGACAGAATAGGTCCTGAGTCCATACTGGAACTTAACAAACAAATGGGATGACCAGAATTTACAAGGGAAATTTCTAGCCTATGTACTATTGTCATTTACAGTAAAAAAGAAAGAAAAAATATTCATCTCTAGAGATTATTTACCTCGCAACCCAATAGTGCACTTGGAAATTACGGTACCCTAAAACAGCTCTGATAAGCAAAGATGAAACTCAAATAGCTAAAAGGGAACTATCAGATCTCTTGCTTAGTATCAAATCCTGTTTTAAAACTTTCTGCTCTTAAAGACATCCTGTTTATATATTTAATCAATGAACTGGACGTAAGAGAAACAAAAATTGCCTGCAGTCCTCTGTAAAATGCGTATTTGTGAAGCTGGTGTAATTCAGCTTTTAAAGTAAACAACTAAACAGTTTGGGAAATCCCCCAAATTCCTGTTAGATTTTGTTTCTGTTTGTCTGTGAACAGTTTTCTGATTTTTCTGGGAATGTACCACGGTTCAATGGTAGGCATTTAAAAAAAACAAACCCATAATCTTTTTCTTTTCTGCTCTTTCCTTACCTGGATGTTATCAAAGATTTCAGTTTGATAAGAGACTCTGCCTCCAACAAAACCTTACACCTGTGTTAGCTCTCCTGTCAAAAGGAGCTTCTAGATAATGATGTGAGATTCAGGGACCTCAGGGGGCTGCTTTTCTTTGTTTTGTTCTGTTTGTTTTAGGATCTTCTTGTTTTTAAAGATCAATTGCAAGCCTTCTTCAAAGAGAACAAGGACATGGGACAGGAGGAAATATTTTGGATCACCCATATACTCAGTTGGTCTCACATCAAATAATCTAGCTTCATCCTAAAACTAAGCAGGTTGCACACATACATGCCTACCTACAAACCTGCTCACATACACCATTTCTGTTGGAAGGCTATTCCTGAACATCTTTCTTCTCACAGGTAGAAACTTCTTCACATATCTAGCTCAAAAATATGTGCAAATTATACCTAGTCACTCTTCTGCTAACATTACTTCTTATCTACAATAGCTCTTTCCCTTACATGATCTTTACTCTGCTTTAATTACATAGACAGTGATCCTACCACTTCTAACACATTATTTGTCTAAAACGAAGTCTCAGAAAAATAGATTCCTCATTCCCTTAATCTTCCTAGCAGCCCTTCCTTGTACCTGTGCTAATTTTGGTTCATCTTTCTTTATCATGGTTGAACAGAAATGCATGCAGAATTTCAGATGAGGTTTTGCCAGGGCCTTGCATAATTACGCTGATATTTCTCCCTTTAAGAACATAAATACACAAATAAAGAAATAACCCCACTACTACGCATCTGGGTTCCTATTTAACTTCCCTTTTGCCCCACTGCATTGGTGCCTCAGCATCAGTTACTGATTAGTATGTCTTTGCTTGTTCACTCCATTGTGATTTCCAACTGATGAGTCTCTACCTTGAGACAGAAATTCCTGTTAATAGTTCTTCAAGTTTGTGACTGTATGCTTTGCATCATGACAGGGTGCTAGACAATCTCATCTAGATTCCGTTTCCCACAAAAGGCTGGACCACATGGTCTTTTGAGGTCCCTTCCAGCCTTGGCTGTTCTACGATTCTGTGATTCCATGATTCTATGATTAATTATCACGGCATTTCTGTTCTCTTCTGCAAGGTCATGCAGTTTCTTTTGCATGGTATTTCAATCTTCATCTGTACTAACGGTTCCTTTGTATCCAAAGTCCTTACCAAAGACACTAAACAGGAGTGGTCTGTGATCAGTCCTTGAGAACGTGCACTTATAAACCATTCTTTAGCTTGACAGCTCCCTTTTCAAAAAAAACAGTTGCCATTTTCCTTCAGCTTGTTCTCTGGTTATTTTTCAATTCTTGTACTATTTCACATAATGTCCAGCTAAAGTAATTGTATCTTATATAGCATTGCATCAAATATTTAAGCAGAGTCTTGTTGCTTATTCCTTATCCTCAATTATTTTACCTAAGACAGATAACAAATCAGTACTCTCAAAACTTACTTTACAATGGGAAGACAAACCTTAATTGTTTATCCTAAGAGAGATTATTTATGAACCTTGTTTAAAATCTCAAGAGTTTTGACATTTTTGTAATATAGAATAATGAAAACATGACAACAAGTTCATTATGAGACAGTTAAAGGGGAAAGGTCTTCCAGATAACTGGAGACATCTATGCAGAGCTGAGTTCTGCATAGATGTCTCCAAATGGTCGGTGGTAGACTTAATTGGACAGTGCCCGGATGAGTGCAGCAAGCTATACTGGCAGTCTATAGAACTTACTAAACACATACAATAAAAACTCTTCTAATGCAGATTTAAAACAAACACACCTATTAGAGATATCATTCTCTATTTGGCTACATGAAGAAGCTGCTTCAGGATAAGCTGTGAAATCGAAGCACAGTAGTCATTCGGTACTAACTCCTCAAATGAATGTTTTCATCCTATACCAAGACAGCCCTTTGTGGTTTAGCTTATCCACTTCTGAAGATAACTATAATGACTCCCTTAGAGCAGACCAAACACATAACTAGTAGAGGACAGATTATTTGCAAAAGCTATGCCAGCGATTTCCAGCATAGTCAAGCCCTCACATTTGATGTCACGGTTTAAAAATTCTACAGTAGGAAAAAAAAATACTACTCTATTGTTATGGATTTTTCCATTGGAACTATCTAGAAAAAAAACCTGAATGAGTCCCAGAAAAGGAGCGTGCAGTCCCAGGCATGATTGTTACTATGGTTTCCTTATTAAGAATTATCCACTTCACGTTAGCCTGTAGCTATTCTTGAGTTAAATATTACCCAAGTCAGTAAGCGTAGTCCCACATGTCCTCTGAGCCAGCTGTAGGACTGTTTCTACTTCCAGTGAAATCGATGCAAACCGCACGTTTCCGCAAAGAATTAATCCAAATTCTTTCACTCCCTTATGGATGTGTGCCCACATCACATGCTGTATGTATGTGTAAAACGTTTCTCCAGTGACCACTTGACAGTAACCCAGGGCTTACAAACAGAAAACTCCTACTGTCCTATAAAGAGAATATCAGTAGTCTTCGTAACAGTAAATAAACCCAACACTTCTCCTGCTTATCAGACATGCTTCCTTCCTGTGACAGGACTTGTATCACTGCACTGATGGGAAGAAGAGAGAAGGGATTTTTTTTTTTTTAATGGTTGTTTTATCTATCACTTTCACTGAGGCAGAAATTCTAGACTGATTCACAGATGGAAACCCCAAATGCCATGCAGCAAAGCGTTCATCTATGGACAGGAAACAGTATGGGTTTTATAGGCTAGAGTAAAGGTTATGTCACTTTTAAGTACATTTTAAAAGACTGCACAGACACCTTCCTTAATATTCAGCTGACAAAACGAGCCACACATCAAAGCCTTTAATCACACACAGGGCATACCAGTGAAGTTCAATTTCTATAAGCTCCTACAGATTAGCCTTGTTCCTCTAATACCGATAACTGTAAGCGATGTTGTCACCAAGCTACGCAAGAACAGAAGGAAACAGGAAGAAGGAAAAAAAAAGTGGCATTTGAAATAAAATGATGAGAGAATACAAAGGGTACCGCAAGTACCAAATGTAGATGAGATCAGCAGGTATTGCAGCAGGAGCAGCAGGCGACAGTAAAAGGTACCAGGGAAAAGAACAGGAAGTCTGTAGAACAGGCTGTTCTAAATAGGTTTTTTAAAGGTGTATTCTTCGCAAGACTCTGGATGAGTACGTGAAGACACTTGCAAACGTTCACAGACATGAATCTAAAACATCAGTGGGAAGGAGTAAGACTTTCTAATCAGCTCTCTTGAGGTATAATAGTTGATCTTTGTTATATTCACACTAGCAGTTTTGGGAAGCTTGACTTTGTCTTTCTGTTGATTTTTTTACCTTTGGAGGCTAAAATTATCTTTTAAAAATATTTTTAAAATCTGACCCAACAACAGCTGAAAGAAATGAACAGACAAATAGCTGAATTGGACGCAGTCTGCTCCCAGAACGCATGCTTTTGTCTGTGGGTAAGTTTGCACTGAGCATTTTGCTTCTATTAGAGTCACAGAAAACACAAAAAGGAAATCCACACTAACCAAATCTAGACAAACTGTAACCTTCATTGTGAACCTAAGATGCAAAATCCAGCTTTCCTGGCAACCCCCACCTGCATTACGCATCCACAAACAAGACTGCAGTTCACAGTACTCCTCACATGAAGCACCATCTGAACATAGAAAAGATCTTCCCTATAGACCCATGTCAGAAAATCATGTGAATGTAATACACACCACATTCGCTGGGAACAAGTCAAAGTAACTGGAAGCTTTCTGAAGCTAGGATACATCAAACGGTATTTTAGCCACATATAGGTATGAAACATTTTTTGTGACGGTGTAATACCCTGCTGCAAAGGAGAGGTTTGGATTTAAAAAGAACTTTCTGTGGCTTCCTTAACAAACGGGCCTTTTCCTTTCTGTTCTCCTTTCTGGTTCCTTATTCACGTAACAATTATCCCAGGCTCCAGAAGATACTTTCAGTTTTGAAACTCTCTGTAAATCAATACCCTTATGAACAGCTCCTGCAAAGAGTGTAATCAGCCTGGATGCGTGTCGTTTGCTTAAGGATATGTAAGCCTGTGCTTTAACAGTCCATCACCCCTTTCAACCCATGATTCAGCTATGACATTAATTCTACAAATGTATCAGAATGTTTGGTTTATTTGGCTTGGGACCCGAATTGTGTTCACTTCTTTTGCTTGGGGTTCCCAGCTGTCTTTGAATATTAGTCACACAATATACTGTTTGTGCGAGATGCCTCGGTTAATCTATTAAACAGAAGAATGATGCATCAGGCCCTTTGGAAATAGTGCTGGGAAGAAAAGTGATGCAATAGACGAAGGAGGAAGAAGCAGCCAGGCCCTGGAGGGTTCAAAGCCCGCTGTTATTAATGGCCATGATGCGCAGGCTGGAGCTGCACCCTGCAGCTGTGGGAAGGAGCTGGTGGCAACGAGGGCCCCTGCGTGGCTCCCAGCCCTTCCAAGGAATAGCAGCGTAACCTCGCACTTCGGTTGCTGTTGCCAGCACACAACGTTGCTGTGAATTCAGCTGTCATCCCCTGTACACTCTGCACAGACATTATACAGTTAATGAACCCATAAACTCCAGTGCAGAAACAGTGGACTAAAGCTTGCATCACAGAACAAGAATAGTGCTTACTGGTGAAAAGTGTACAACAGAACTTGGACTACCAAATGATACACTGGAGCCAGTTTCTAGACAGAGGTTTAGAAGAATAAATGTTTAAGGAGGACAATTTTACACAGGGAACTAGACTTCTACTTCTAGAAGGAAGCATGTGTAGGACAAAAATCTTTAGACGAATTCTGCTGGGATGGATTGTCTTGGACAAGGTGGTTGATCTTTCCTTCCATTTTCAAGGGTCTGCAGATCTCCATAGGAGAGACCATGCTTTTGCACCAGCCCTGACCTCCACCAGCTACTTTCTATTCCCAGCCTCAGACCAGTTGCACATGCCTAGTTAAGAAACGTGATACATCCTCTCTCGCTCTCCCTCCATCCTAAGCTATAATGAATTTTCCCAGAGTGAATGTTGTTTGTTTCCACTACGCTCCTCCTTCTCCGTTATACCTCTACTCTGCCCAAATTGCAGAGTGGCATTCAGGGCCTGATGGAATCCAGGTGGGTGGATGAAGATGCTTAAGATAGCTTCCTTTCTTAAGGGTGACACGCAGAATCGTACCGAGGACATTATCCAAAATGCGTATTTTGAAGTGTCCCAAAACTTTCATGTTCCTCGGCAGGGCCTGCACACATCTTTGCGGGATGACGCAGTCCTTACAGGACCATAAGAAACTTTGAAGACTGCATTGAGGCTGTAGATGGCTTCTGCAAATGCCGGAAAATTCTCTTGGGAACAACCTAACAAAAACTTTTAAAGAAACCAACAGCTCATGCCTGTTATCTTGAGTTTCTAGCCTAAGACAATAGCATGAGAGGGCCCTTCAGAAGGCAGCTGACTACACAGTTTCAATTCTATCTTAGCAGCCATCAGCAAGGCATCATTCCACCAATGAAGCTAAAAAAAAACAACAACAAAAAATCTTTCAGACATTTCAGATCATATTCTGCTGATAAATGCTATGGTCCCAGTGAGGGCAGAAATTAATCCCCCAAGCTGAACTGAAAAAAATCCAAATGCTGAAGTGAGAGAGCTGGCAAAGGGGTGGAGCTTTTTATTATCCAAAGGTGCTCTTTGACTGGGAAATACTGTGAGGAAAACTGTCTTTGCTGGATCGGAGACTACGGCATTCATATTTCTATAGCTTGACACTACTAAGAATCTTCAGAGAAAGTAAACACGTTTTTCTGTACATTTCTCACTAACATTGTCATAATTCTTCCTTTTTGTTAAAAAAGAAAAAAGTTTAAGAAAACATAATCTTTTTCTTGCAAGAAGTTATCAAACTTCTTTAGTGTGGCCATAGAACAAAACGCTTAGCTAAACTCTATTTCTTCTATCCACAGACATAATTTACCAGAAGCAATACGCAAGATGAAGGATGAGGATACTTTTTAAATTTCCAGTGGGTGCATTAAAATGGTAAATTTTAAAATCTGCTTTTTAAAACAAAGTGTAGAACCAACAAACGCTGTTTTGCTTTTCTTCCACACAGAGCAGACAATCATCATTAGAAACTGGCCAAGCCGTATTTTAGGATATAAAACATTCCAAGAACTATGGCTGGCAGGGCTGATGATTGGGGATATTAAAGAAATGAAGACTGCGAAAACTCATTTGTTACACACACTTCAAAAGAGAAACCAATGAAGAAGTGATAAGCAAATAATAAAACAACTGACAGGAAGATTAGCATTAGACTTTGGATTTGACCAGTAAAGAAAAAGTAGAGACGTTATAAAGACACCGATTATTGAAGAAGGTGGAGAACATCTTAAGATGGGACATCACTTTTATTAACCAAACCTGTTTAGAGGGGAAAAAAAAAAAAATCCAGCAGCCAGCATGTGATATACACGGACGACAAGTGACAAAGGCTTACTGGCAGCGGACGTGTGGGAGAAAGGCATCCCAGCCCAAGGTCGGTACTTCTCCCTGTCTACATTCCATTGCGCGACGGTGGGCTGCACCGCACTTTAACATTTCTGAATGCAAAACTGTGGTTCGAAGATTCTACCAAATACGAAGTTGCAGTTCAAATTGTCTTTTTTCCATACTGGTGTTTTCCTGAGATTCAGAAGGCTATAACACCTCGACGCGGAGAAGAGCTGCATGGTCAAATCTAGCCCTCTTTGATGGAAGACCTGCACTGTAAGTAGGCAGTTCTTCAAATCTCCTGTTAATGGCACTTTCACACATCACATTTCAGTGTGATTGAGGAGAGCTCTCATCTTGGCAGGCAGCTGGCGAGTGCATCAGGCCTTGGTACGGTCACAAAGTTCATGGTGCAGTGCAACAGTGGACAGATCTTTTCATGATCCTTCAACACTTCACTCAAGTGTTTCATTTCATCTGTTAGCTTTCCGATTTCTCTTTTCAGGGAGGTATTTTCTTGCTCAAGAGACTCATATTCCTGGAAGGAGAAAAGAAAAAAAAAATGCCTACTCTTAGTCAAAACATTCCTTTCAGTGCTTCCACCTTGAGTATATTCATGTAACTGTAGAAAAACTGCGTGGTTTCTTATTACAATGTGCAAAATGCTAAGGTAAGACAGACACAGCCTGGGTGCTGGAACAGGGCAAGAGCTCTACAACCTGTGCCCTGCCCATGCTGCGATCCCTTTCGTGGCCCCGAAGACCAGGAGGTGCCGCTGACCCCCGGGGGTCCCCAGCAGCCCAGGGCTGCAGGTGCGGGTGGCTGCGTCCTGCCATGGCCTCTTCCTGCCCTGGGCCAGGCCACCTCTGCTGGGAAGGTGCCCAGCAGGGCAGCTCTGCACCATCAGAGCAGAGAAAATGAAAACACCGAGCACAGGTAGGTGCCCAGAGAACCTGGTGCCTGGCATTCCAGGTGAGGAAAGGGCAGCCTCTGCCCCAGCCCATTGTGGAGAGAGGCCGTTTTGCAGAATCATAGAATCATTCAGGCTGGAAAAGACCTCTAAGGTCATCAAGTCCAACCATCAACCCATCACCACCATGCCTGCTAAAGTTTACCCAGGTGCGGCAGAGACGCCCACCGAGCACAAGGCGCCCGGTGCCAGCCACGCTCCTCCAGCCCGGCCGGGGCTCGTAGCCACCTGCTCTGCTCGGATGCCCGGGAACTCAAGAGCGGGAGGAGGGGAGCGTCGTGCCAGCTTGTTCCCAGCCTGTTTGTCACCAGAAGGCCTGACCACTGCCTTGGTTATCCCTGACCCAGGCAGCTTTTGAGCTAAGGCTTCTCTGGCAATGAATAAGCTGCTGTTAACTGCGGGGGAGTTTTGAGATGCTCCGCAGCATATATCCGTGACGATGTTAGACTCACGTGTCACGTTTTTTGCTAACTGCATGCTTCAAGTGTCCCTGCTGTCAAGACTTCTCATCCCAACAAGAAGGGGGCTAGAGGTTCAGAGCCAGCCCACGGAAAACCTGCAGGTGTCTGCACCTTGCCGCTGGCCTAGGGCTCAACACTCACCCACTCAATCTCACCGCCCTGGGAAAGCTTCAGAGCAAACTTCAAAGCCTACACATGCCTTAAAAGGCCTGTTTACCAGGCAGCAGGGAGAGCCTCTCATGCAACGCTCCTCTGGGCAGCCTGGCACTGCCTCTGCTGCCCTTTGCTGCAGGAGTGTGGATCCCCTTGCCCTCCCTTGCACCCTGCAGCCTCTTACCCACAGAGTAACACAGGCATGATCCTCCTAACACGTTATCGTAGCCAGACTCCAGCCAAGCTGTCCATCCCTGACTCTGGCTCTGCTCACCTCTTGTCACCCCAAACCCCATGAGGCTGGGTTTTGGGCTGTTACTCTTCCCTTGCTCTGTCCCATTTTCAGGGATGAGAATACAAAATTGTTATGGAATTTCTATTCAACCACATCTGCCTGCACCTGGGAAAAGCTGTGTGCCTGAGAATGAAGATTCCCAGTGTGAGGGAGATCCTCAAGTCCAGGAGGAACATCAGAGAGGCTGCAGCACGGCACAGGGCCCAGAAATGATTCCACAAAAGCCAGGGGTTACCCCCTTCCAGAAGTACCCTGCACCTGGCTTTCTCAGGCTCTGACTCAGAGGAGATCTGGGAAAAACCAAACCCAAAACTCCCCACACTGTCCCTCTTGGCCTCTGCTGACTGTCGGCAGATCCTTCCACGCTGGGAGAGAGCAGAGCCTGCGATGAACCTCCAGAGCTGAACAACTGACTCAGCCGCAGTCGCAGCAGCAGAACTGACACCTACCCCAAGAGCCCTAGCTACAACAAAAGCACCGCTGTGTGAGGCAACATCCAAAACCAGAGAAAGGGGATTCCTGTTCTCCGGCGTTTGCGCTGGGGGCACGAGAAAACTGCACCACACTGTGATACTGAGAAAAAGTATTCAGAGTTTCTGGAAGAATCAGTTACTTTCATGTTTTTTTTGGAAACACCCACTGTTATTTATCAGAGCATACAAGTATAACAGCTAACTGAACCGAGCTCTCACGCCTGGAGGTTTTGAAGTTCCTAAGAAGCCTTTTCAACTGGGTATTTCTGCCTCACACCGTCGTTTTAGAATTGACTTAAGCCAGCACTGCCACCAAGGAGCATGGTCCCCTCCTTCTGCCCGGTCAGGCAGCAAGCGTTCATCCGCCGCCGTAGCGAACGCGACCGGCTTCATGCTAATCCAGAAGAAAATGGGTCTGGTTTCGCCCAGCAGAGCGGTTCGCTGGGTGGCCACAGGAATACCTGACAGGAGAGGGGGGCTGAGGCCAGGGCAGGACCACGTCCCTCTCCCCCTGGCAGTGCCACCAACGGCACAGCCGCACCGTCCGACGCCAGCACCAGCGCCCGGAGCTCTTGGCCGGGCACCCCGCAGCACGCCCGTCCCCGCAGCTCTGCCAGCGGGACTGGGGCGAAGACGGGCCCGCGCCCGCCCCAGCACCCCGTTTACCGCCGAGTCCCGCGCTCGGCACCCAAGCCGTGCCTGCAGAACGCCCAGCGCCCGTTCACCTCGTGAAGTTTATCTGCTTTCTGAGTCTGCTTCTTCCGGCTCCTCTGGGCAGCGACTCGGTTTTTTTCTCTCCTCCTCACCTTCCTGTCATCTTCCTCCTGGCTCTGGAAGACACAAGCCAGCAGCATCGCGCCGGCTGCTCAGGTGCGCAGGGAGGCGTCCCCGAGCCAGGCGTGCGGCGGCTGCCGAACACCCGCTCCCCGCTCCCCAGCACCTCCCGCCGACCGCCCGGTGCCTGCGCCGGGCACCGCATCCCCCTGCCCTGCCGGGCCCCGCAGCGGAGCCCCACGGGCGCCCTTCGACACCCGCCTCGCCGCAGCGAGACGGAGGGGTGAGAGGCGAGGGGGGGAGAAGCGCAGCCCCGCTCCGCCGCCCTCCCGGCTGCCCGGAACCCGCCGAGCGCCGGCAACCCGGGAAGGGACGGGC
>Ga0065711_1041303_pt1 | contig 16253 bp, 5 predicted proteins | sample Hoacrofraction12_FD_59098 | JGI IMG/M metagenome (GOLD analysis project Ga0065711, IMG submission 59098) | Hoatzin crop microbial communities from Cojedes, Venezuela - Epithelial fraction 12 v2 (version 2) | ecosystem: Host-associated > Birds > Digestive system > Esophagus > Crop | place...
CGTGTCCCCGGGGGCGGCGGGGAGCCGCCGGCTCTGCGGGGCCGCGTCCCGGCCCTGCCGCCGCACCGCCCGGGGGAAGCCGGGGTGGGGGTCCCGCAGCGAGCCACAAGCCGCCGCTCCGCCGTCCCTCCTTACCCCTGAGGTATATATATATATTTTACTCAATATTTTTGAGGAAAGGGTCAAATCTAGAAAGACTTTTCTGTTCAGGTGTCTTCACAGAATCACAGAATGTTCGGGGTTGGAAGGGACCTCTGTGGGTCATCCAGTCCAAGCCCCCTGCCGAAGCAGGGTCACCTACAGCAGGCTGCACGGGACCTTGTCCAGGCGGGGCTTGAATACCTGCAGAGTCTTGAGGAAAAGACACTGGGCGCGATGGGTTGACAGCAGCTTTCCTTTCCACTGACGCTTGCGTTTGCTTGCTTTAATCAGTATTCCCTGCCTCAGTTCCTCCTTCCCCTCCGTAAGGCCTTGCATGCCTCAAGCCTGCCCTCACGGCACGCTGGAAGGCTGTCATGTTTTTCCTTCTTTCCAGCCTCAGCACCGGCAGCTCGTGTGAAATGGTGTCCTGGTTCCCGGCGGCGGCATCAGGAGCTTTCGGGATAAACTGGATCTCCGTGTGCGCATGCAGAAGCAGACGGGGTACGTTCTGCGGCACAGGTCCACTCTGAAGACCCTGTCTGGCTTTTATAAATGACTCACCCAGTAGCTCAGTCCAACGAGGCCTCATTTTAAGAGAGAGCCTAGACTTCAAGCACGTGCTCAGATGCCCCCTCCCTGAAAGTGTTCAAGGCCAGGTTGGATGGAGCTCTGAGCACCCTGCTCTAGTGGAAGATGTCCCTGCCCATGGCAGGGGAGTTGGAACCAGATGATCTTTAAGGTCCCTTCCAACCCAAACCATTCTGTGATTCTGTAACACCAAATTAGCAGCACACGTGGACGTGACACTGAATTCACGCAGCATGCATGAACGTCAATGCTTTGAGTCATTATTTCCAGGGGCAAATCAGGGGTGCTGTTCCGTACGCAGTCTCTGCGATGCCTTGTTACAGCAGGAGCTGCCTCCGTGTTCCTCCCTGGCATTGACCCAGTTTGCTCTATTATTATGAAAAGCAATAGTTATAAATAGTTACAATGCTGAGTCTTGTCTCCTGTAGCACTGGACAGGTAGGAGAAATTTCCCTCTATTTGTCCTGCTGCAAAGACCCACCTTCTTCAGATTGGCTTCATCACACTTACAGGTTTAGCTTCCCCTTGCAGAAACAGTACTGTACCTCTGATTTTAAAAGCAGACTTTGAGCACCTTGCTGTGATAAATAGAGCTCAGTGCAGGAAGATGAAAGAGGATTTTTGCCAAAGATAGTGTCTGTAAATGCCTAAAAAAGTGGGAGAAAAAGTAATTTTAAAAATAGGCATGCATGCAGAGTTAACACAACCATGCATGACCAAGTGTTTGGGAGCAGCAGGAGAGGGCTGGGAGGGAGAGGAGAGAGAATGAGGAAACGCTGTGCTTGGAGGTAGAGGTTTCCACTTTGGCAAGGGCGCTGCAGGGAAGTGTTGCTTCGGCTCGTGAAGTGTGACAGTATCTACCCGTTTCTCTCGAGGGTTGGTGAGCGTGTTCTGTAAATACTTTTGTACTTTAAAGTAGTAAACACTGAGATGGAAGCATCAGATTCACATAGAAAAGGGTGGAGATGAGGGGTTTAGCTTGAAGATTGTCACTGATAATAAGTAAGCACTGGAGATACGTGCTTACACAGAACAAGAGGAATGGTAGGCAGGGGAAAAATATCCTCATCTTTTTTCTCTTCTCTTTCTAGTTTACACACCATACAGTAGATAGCAATTAAACTGAAATATAACCTGTGGTATAGTGTGATCAGTTGGAAAAGTGAGACCACGAGAGACTTCAATTGATCACACAATAACAGATGGGGTAATAAAACCTGGGACAATAAGGAATATTTGCAGAACAAATGAAAGATCAACTTCCCTTCTGTTGCAGAAGCAAGAAAATAGGCAAGTGTTAAAGAACAATCTAAAAGGCAAATTGGTGAGAGAAAGAACATATGGCAAAGATGGAAACTGTTAAATATACACAGAGGAAAATGTATGTTTTTAAACAGTCTTTACAGCACGCCTGCTTCTAGCCTTTGCAAGCTTTTTTTTGCTAACATTTGTGAAGAAATAATTCCCTGGATCTCTGTATTACAAAGCATGAAGGAACTAGGTCCAAAATATAGGTTCAGCAAAAGTTTAAAGAAAAGCACAATAGGCAAAGGAAAGAGAAAATGAGGCTTTACCACAGGTGATCTGAACAAAATTGCTACCAAGATTTCTTTTTCCCCCACCTATTTTTGTAAAGGAGATTATGCCATGTTTCGAAAGTGAATGCAATCAGAAATGGAACGGGAATCAGCTCTGTCCAGGCACTGAAACTATAATTTTCAGTACAGTATCTAAACAGCAACATCCAGTGCATTCCATCCTCCATTCTGCTGGGAAAAGAAGAAACACAACAAAAGTGGGAGCCATTGATAAATTACTCAAATACTGGAATCTCTCGCAACTACTCAGACTCTGTTGGCACAGTCTGCTGCAGGGCCGGAGGAGCCTGGCGGGCGAGAGGCGGTGCCCGTGCAGAGATCCAGCCTGCAAGGGCAGCTCCAGGCACAGCCAGAGCCCGCTCACTCTCTGTGGGACATGCAGGACCTCGTATGTCCGGCACCTCAGCAGCCCCAAATGGTCTTCGGCTTCTGGGTGAGGCAGATGTGCGGAGGAGAGGTACCCAGATGAGTGCTCACTGCCATCCCCAGCTCCGTGAGTTCCCAGCAGCGTGGATGCGGCCAGTGGTCCTCATCCAGCAGTGACCCCTCCAAGGCCCGTCTGTGAGAGGGTCATCGCAGACTCAGCTCCTAACGTGGGCAGGAGAGCTGCCTTTAAACATGTGCTGGAACTGCAGATTTCAGTGAGAATGCCAGACCCTGTTGTTCCCTCAGTCTGTGCCCAGCTCTTAGATAGAAGGTCCCATAGAGTTCATTGGGACTGTCCTATATCTAAAAGAAAGACCTGCCAGCTGTCTGCCAGTTGCAGGGGTGACAGAGGGTGACAGGGCTGTGGCTGACACGTGGGCGCTGCCCACTTGTGTAGTGGGATAAGCAGCAGAGATGTATAAACCCTCCCTAGGCCCCATAGCTGGATCTAGCCTTGTGCAATTCTTTGCCAGGTCAAAAGTACAGTTGAACAGAATTGAGGTCAAAACCCCTGTAAGTAATACCCTTTTTTCTATATTTCTATGTTTGTTCTAAACAAGTAGTTATTTCTCTGTCTGCTGCAATTCACCTTTCTTGTGGTAGTATGAAAAAGACAAATTAAGAAAATTAAATGCATAAATTTCTACCTATCCCTACCTACAGCCCCGTTTGAATACATCACAGTGAATCTTGTCATTCATGGTAATACGAGACCCACAACACGGAGACAACAGCAACGCTGATGCTTATCACCCGGGCTACGCTTCGCAGCAGTGAGCTGTGTTCTCAGCAGAGCTTTTTCTGGGTTATGACTCATGCAGAGCCCTGCTTTGCTGCTCCTCTCCCACCTACTCTGACAAACAAGAGAGTTACAGGTAAATAAATAAATAACCAGCTATTATTATCAACCAGAATTCAATAAAGAAATTTCATAAAGATATTGCTACATGTCTTGCATGCATGTGCATCTGGATCCTGAATCCAACATCACTTGTGCAATGACCTGTGCCTTGCCCCCTCCCACTCTGAAGCCTCAGTTGAAGCTCTCCTGTTTCAGGCCTTCTTCTCAGTTACTGCCATTTACCTATAGCAGTAGGCAAGCGGTGAAAGGAGGTTTCTGAGGACTCTTCAGCCAGGGAAGAGTAGGTGGAGGGGTTGGGAGGAAAAGACGAAAAAGCCAAAGGATGCAAGCAGTAGGGTAATTACAGAAGCAAGTCTGGGCAGTGGGTGAGAGCTTGCCGACAGCAGCTCTGTCATCCTGCTTAAGGTCTTTCTAACGATGTAGGTAGGGTTTGGGGTTTATTTGTAAGGGTTTCACCTTTCTCTTTTTTCTCTGTGTGTCTCAGCACAGTTAAAGGTAACCAGATGGAAGCTACAAGAGCGAGTCAGAGTTTATCTGAGGCTGGTGGAGAGCACCCTTCACCCTACCCACAGTAGCATAGCTGAGCCTGCAGGGATTTCAGGAGCTGAACGGTGGGGCCAGTGGTCTTGTACCACTCAGTTAACTTTGACAAAGTGAATTAACGTAGGAGTGAATTAACGTCTGGATGGGAGAGGATATGTCCTCTATGAGCATGCTTTGCCTATGCTACTTTTCATCTCTTTGATAGATTAGTGAAGTGGCAAAATCTTGACATAATCATAAACTCTTGACTACCTGAAAGTAGGGAAGGCCTTTTCACGGCTCACCAAAAAAGGGGACCTCAGTGTCTGTTAAGATGTCTAGGCACAGCCAGAAAGTAAACAGTTACAATAACAGTGTTCATGTATGACACATTAGGATACCATCAGGGTGCACAGCCAAATGACTTAATCTTCTATGAAGATACTTTTATTGGGAGCCCATTAAAAAGCTGCTATAAATTCATTCTTTTGGCTGAACTGGTGTAAGCACCTCAAAACATAGCAACAACTTTCCAGTTTCTTGAGCGTTAGGCTTTTGGGCTCATCTTTCTGAAACACTTAGCTGTTTCCTCTCCTCCTGCCATTTTATGTTATTTTCTTTTTTTGAGGGAGGGGGAAATATTTTTTTGGTGTGCTAATATTGCAACAGTGAAGCTCTTCCCTCAGGCTGGTTTTATTTTGTGGACATCTGAAAGATTTGGGATCAGATTACATACTGGCAAGTAGGACAATGGCATTGCCATAATGAGCTGGAGGCTAATTTATAGGCTTTGCAGTTGTGAATGCATTAGCATGCAAATCATGAGCAGCCTCTGCCTATAAATAAAAGAACTTACCTTGCCAAGAGATGGCTGTCCCAAAAATGTAATGAGTATTATAAATTATAAGCAGGTGTTAGATTTCAGCTTCCTTTGTATTCTTGTTTGCGCTTCTCTAAGGGAACATTGAAAGATAAAAGGTACAATACAGTGCATGGCACAGGCAGCTATAATCTTTGCTGCCCAGTGCTATTACTACTTTTACCAACTGCTACTCCTTCTTTTGTTAGAAAAAGAGCTATTCAGACTTGTCAGTGACTTTGAATAATATGTTACTACATGGTACTACTTGGAAAAGGAAGGATGAACCGTGCTTAATGCACTGAACTGACCTGTGGCTTATGAGAAATTTTCTATTCACAGTTCTGCCTCAGACATAGCGCTTCCTCACACTTTGTGTGTGGTCTTGTGCAAATCATTTAAGCAGCACTATTTCTTTAGCTAAGCAACCAGCAAAATTAAAGCTTGTTTTACCTGTGTTTTTTGTTTAGATAGTGTTTTGGGGTAAACCCTGTCTTTACTGTCTATCTGTAGAGGGATATGTATGTTGGCACATGTCGGGCACTCCTGGCAGCAGAAATAACAGCAGAAATAGCTTCTGAAGTTACAAATTCAGAATATACTTAGGAATTAAGTCAGATCACAAATTCAGAAGATATTTAGGAATTAGCTCAAATCCTATGAGAGCAAAAATCTAAGGTTTTTCTCTTTCTTTTGGAACTTGATGAGAAGAACTTACCAAGACTGCACTTACTGATCTAATTGGCTCTATCAGGCCGGGAACACATGCAGTGCTGATGTCTCTATGACTTTGCCAGCTTCCTGACACTCCCTACTTCCCCAAAATACCTTTTAATGACAGAAGAGCAGAAGCAGCAAAACTGAGGAATTCCTACAAGTTTCATCAAAAGACATTGCCTTCTGGAGAAGAGAAGCCCAGAGTATTGCCTTCCCCGCCTAAGGGAGAAGCTCTACAGTGAGCTCACAGAGAACTGCAGAACCATTAACTTTTGATGCTCATAGAGCTACTCATTTCTTCCTGAAGTCATATTTTTTTGAGGTTCACTCCAGTGGAAGAAAAATCACTTTCAGGTGAAATAGGCCTGCTGGAGAGAAGGCACACTGACAGCTTTGCTTGTTTTATGGACATGTTACATCAAGCTAAGCCTTTGCCATCTGCTCTGCCCCCGACTGTAAATGGGAAAAAAACCCAACCAAACAAAGAGAACAAATCACAAGAGCATCAAGGAGATAAAAGTGATTTAACTGCCTGTATATGCTCTGCCAACAATGCAGCTTGCACTGAAGATGATCTTTCTCATGATTCAGACACAAATCATGAAGAAAACAGTTCACATACAACACAGTAAATTTCCTGCTGAGCTGGAGTTTCCTTGAAGCAAACCTGACTCCACAAGAGCGTTCAACTGTACTTCTATGAAATTATGCGAGCTTTACGTAAAGAATGTCCTTAAATGTTTTTTATATTGTTTCCAGCTTGGCAGTAAGTCACAATAGGGTGTGAAATATTTACAGGATAATGCCCATAGTGGAGGAATGCGTGAGGAAATAAATGGCTTTTGTAGGTAACTGAACTGAGACTTCTGAGAAGCACAGAAGGCATTCACTGAAAATATGTCTCCGTGCCATGTTCAACAAGGAAACAGTTGAACAAACACAAACGTGAAGATGGTAGTTTTCTGGCCATGTGAGAATTTGGGAAATACATGCAGCTAGTTTGCTAGAGAAAAGCCATCAGAAAGCATTGAGGTGAACAGATTAATGGGGCAAATAATTAAGAGAGGGGAAAAAAGCAATGAGATTCAGCACATGCAGGTGTCAATAACGATGCATCATCCTTGGGAAGCTTACATTTTGCACTCAGTGACAAATCCTCGTATCGACATACAGTTTGTTATATAGTATTCTTGCTGCATTATTAAGCACAAAGACAAAAGACATGAACCATCCATGCAGCGTAACGTAAATCACCGTAATGCTCATTCAGGGTTTTCCCTTAAGAAATGAAATTATAGTCGAATGTGTTGTATTCATCTGTGGAATGCAAATTCCTGTAGAACTGGATTCATTGTGAGCATAACGGGGAAAGATCATTAATGAAAAGATTAACAAGCAGTGTATCTATTCCCTGAATTTCTCTTTAAGTTAATTAAGTTAGTAAAATTTAAGTAGCATCCAGACATTTGATTCTCTCTCAGGATTATGAAACGAGAGACTCTAAATTGTGGTATATATATGCCTCCACATAAAAAAAAAATAGGCCTACCTCTTCTGCTGGTGTAACTCTACTGGACTGTCTTCTGTGATTTTGAAGGACCTGTGTCAGCTCACAGTCTTGCAAATACCTACAGTGGCTAACCTCTATTTACAGCAACGGCCTACGAGAATGAAGGCAGAGAATACAGGCATTGCTGCTGCGCTCCTCAGAGGGTCGAGTGCATGCCCGTACACTGAAGTATCCAGCAACTGCAAGATATGTGTAAGGTATGTTAACTTGTGTTATTGGGAAGGATTGTGGTAGCTACAGGACTTGCTTCCACTGCTGAAGGGAAATCGTATAACAGCGACTGACCCCTGCGCAGGAAGGTGTGTCTTCATTCAGTGGCCGATAACAGTAAATTAGTTTACAGCTATTTGCACAAGGCTAAACGGAAACAAATGGAACCTGGGAGCTTAATTAAAAAAAAAAAACAAAACCAAAACAAACAAAAAAAACCCAAAAAATTTGTTTTTCATATATTTTGTATTTTTATCTCCTTAGGTAACATGAATAAATCCACTTATTTTGATATCTGCATTGCTGTTCCTTAATGAGTCAATGATGCTCTGCTCTTCTGCACCATAAAGATCAGCTTACTCTTGACATGAGCAACTATTGGACCAATTTCTTCCTCCATGAAGAAATTATTCAACTTAGATACTTGGTATTTAAGAAGATAATGTTTTCATCTTGCACAGAGATCAGAAAAGGCACAGTAAATTAAATGAACAATATTCTTATTACTAATGACATGTGACTCTATGAGATAAATATTGTATCTGTAATATATATATCTCATTTATAAAGTTAGCTGGCATTACAGGTGGGACTACCTTAAGGTTACCTGGCAACCGCGGCAGTACAATCTCATTTTCACTCACTTTGCCAAATAAATCTTGGGGCTGAAATCTTCCATCTGGGTAGGAGCAGGGGTGATTGCTTTGCATTTCAATCAGATTAGCTTCACTGTTTCTAGACAAAAGAGCAAAGATAATGTTTTGCCAATGTTAATACAATCTGATAGCCTTTCTTTGAGCAGATGCACTGTCCCTGTTTGTTGTCATGAAGAATTAAAATGAAATGTACGAGTGGCTTATGTATCAGGGTTATGCTTTTGCTGCACTTTTGAAAACTTGGCCAAATTTCTCCAAATTTCGGAAAATCAGCCTACACGTGTTCAGTAAGGCCACTAAATTTTATCAGCTAAAGTCTCTGAAGATTCTTTTTATAGTTATATGCTAATAGTCTACACTGCAAGGGACTAACCAGAAGTTTTCCTCTATTTGTAAACCTGCACAGCTGTAGGTGGTCATTAGCATGTGACGCAGGAGCTGAGAGCAAGCAGACTTGCTTATCCTGCACTGTAATTGTGTCCGTGTAACTTAGCAGTGCCCAGCCTAAGCACAAATTGGTTACTCATGTTCTAAGCGGAGAGTACTGCAGTAACACATAGCTCAGTCCGAGTTACTCCAACCTGATTTAGAACTGTCCCACATTAAGGAATATGTTATCTAACGCTAAAGGTCTACAGAAGGGATAAATTTCCTTTTTTTTTAAATAAAAAAGACAGCAGGGCTGACTGAGGGGAGATATTGGCAAGGGGCAAGGTAGGCTGATGCTTGTACAAAGTGAACTGTGGCTGGCCTGGGAAGAAATGTGGGACAGGAGGGCAGTGAGAATAGCTGAAAGCATTGCAGAAAGAGAGGAGATGTGATGGAGCACAGAGGAGCTAGGGCAGAACTGGGCAGGGTGAACAAGGAGGCCAGGACTGTGAGGAGTCGTAAAGCTGGATGAGCATCTACACTTCATCACAATGCACAAGCTGCATCTTAGTGTTCTTTTAATAATTGTGCTTTTGTGTGTACATGCTAACTAAACACGAGAATATACCAGCCAGAATAGCAAAGGTAGATGAAAAAGAAAAGAGGACAGTCATCACCTCTTGTAAACTAGCTGTCAGGAAATCATAGCAAGATTAATTCAGAACATCTTTAATTCACACTAAACATCATATATTATTGTACATGGCTGAACATTCATCGGTGTTTAAATTTTACACAGAAGAACTTCTGCATTAAAATCAAATGTCTTTTTGTAAAATATGGCATATACACAAAATTATTCTGAGAAATTAAGTACCTGAAAAGGCAATACCTTATGCTCCAAGAAAAGAGTAATCTTCTTCAGTCCACTGGTCTGGATTCTTCTTATTCCCCCCTCTCTGTTCCTTACAGGCCCAGAAGAAAAAAAATATAGGCAAACCAGTGCAGCTACTGTGCAGCAATCCAAGCTCTTACAGATCAAACGAGAGAGTGAGCACACTGCAAAAGTAAAGGGCTACAGTAGAAAAGCCCCTCGCTTTTCATATCAGCGAGGCTTGAGATCAGACAGTTCTGCTGGTTGCAATTGTGGCAACATAACGTGAGGGAAAAGAGTGGCACAGGTCCAGTCACGTACCGCTGAAATCAGTGGGGCTTACAGCGGTACTGAAAACAAGGCTTCTGCTAGGTATGTTTAAGATCAAGCCAACTAAATGCATTCAGACTGTATCCCTACGGGTAGTCATTGTTCTTTAAAGGACTATCATTCTAATAACCTCCCAAATATTTTCATCTTTTTTCTTTCTGCTTACCCTATAGTATACGTAGATAGCAAAGAATCCAAGCTAAGAGAACCCAGATGAAGCTGTAGCTTTGGTTATTAGATCCCTTTTCCCCCAAGGTTTTTTCATTTGTAGACTGGGTATATTTCATCTGGAAGCTACTGACATGCAAACACAGAATTCTGCAGTGACATTCTTTGAAATCCCTCTTCAAGATGTATGTTGGGAAACACTGTGTCTTTCTGGTAGAATTTCCATTTGATGTAAGAGCAATTTCCAAAAGCTTTAAAAAAGACATATTTGGACAACGGTGCTGTCCCTCAAGCCTACAATGCTGTGTGCTTGTGTGCCTATTGCTGTAATAAGAGCTTTTGTGTGGTTCAATATCCACTTAGCACTGGATTTTCGATCATGACTTAGAAGCAATTACTATCTACTCTCAGCAAGTTGGAAGCTGAATGCTATATTCCCTCTGACTATATCTCCAAGAAGTATATGCCAATAACAATCTGAGCATTGATTTCACATTGATTAATACTCGTAGTGAAACATAAAAGGGCATCACTTAATATGCAAGTTCATCGGTCAGCTTATAGCAAACTGCTGTCTTGAAGAACATCCCAAGAAAAACCTCCAAGCATGTGACTATACCACAGGTCTACTTACAGGTTGACTTTACTGTTAATTTGCAATTTAAGTGCCAAATCCAGGAACTTGGTCCTGTGCCCAGTCAGATGGCAGAGAGAGATGTATAAGTAATTGATAGTCTCCTAATTAATGTTGGAAGTATTGAACATGCTCTGCCTTCGAGATGATAAAAAGTAGTGTCTGCAGAGACAAGAGCATATGGGGAGCAACAGATCCTTACATCCTTTGGAAGAGCTTTTGGAGTCTAGGGCTTACCTTCCTTGAAATAAGTTCCGACTTATTACTGTGCAGAAAAAAGCATACTTAAATAGGAACCAAACTATTTTCTGGAGCTAACTTGCTCTCTTAATTCAGAACATTTTATCTTTTAAATCTTCTAAGTTGGTCTTTAAAGTTGGCAAACACCATTGGTAAGAGTCAAACCACATCTCAGAGACTTCGTGGGCAGCATGGAGAAGAAAAGGGAGAAATTTTCTCATGTTTAGTCTTCGTATGTGAATATTATATGAATGCATAAAAAGAAGGTTCTGACTTGAATTTTGCCACTATTGCATTGTAAAACTGACAACATTCCCCTGAAACCAGAGAATTAATTTCAGATTGATTTATCTGTGGCAGAAAACAATCTGCAAATCAAGACTATTAAATAAACTTCTATTTAACCTGTCCCTTTGTGCTTTGCTTTACTTTGCGCTATACTTAACAAATTTAGGGATCTGTCACAGGGGAGCCATACATTAAAACTCGAAATAGTAGCATAAAAATCTATTTATCTATTTTTAAAAGAGCATATTAAGTTGAAAACTTACACAATTTCAGCTGTTCTGGGAATATTTCTAGTACTTCAAGCCATTTATTTACATGCTTAACACCAAACAGGTTATGCAAATCACAATCCGTTTCCTGGCTGGCAGAGACGTACTCAGGTCTTGCCGACCTTTCTTGACTTTGTGTCACAAGCATCTGACAGCTGTAGACGCCATGGTGTCCTTGTTCCCTCATAATGAGAGACATCTTTTTCTCAGTCAAAGGCCACAACAGATTTCAAAGCAGTTTGTGGCCCCAAATATGTATAATGCATTTATAACTTTGAGTGACCTACATTTCATGCAGCTATATGACAAGGTGTCAGTTCAGTCTCTTTCTGGACACAGCTTCAGAGAGTTTGGTTTTGCCCATGTTGTGTATTCCAAACATCTGATGGCTAGATGGTGCAATCCTGACTTTAGTATTCAAGCCTTTCAATGTACTGCTGTTATGCTTTTAAGATCTCTTTCCATAGATTGAGACTGGGAATCCTCTGGATTACAGAGAGAAAGGTGGGACACAATGAGTCCTCCGAAGTTTAGCTTGGAACTCTTGTGATATGCAGTTTAACTCCACAGTTGCTTGTAGTCTCCTTTCCCCTTGAAGCCTTTTCAGTAGAGTCTGATGGAAGAAAGAGAGCTTTTATAGTTCAAATCTTCATGCTGCCTTTTTCCGTGTATTCACTCTGCTTTCCAAACTCTCTATTTCAGGGTAGAGCAAAACTGGAAATGGTACAGAGAAGGGCAATCAGCATGACCAAAGATCATATATGAAGTTAAATAGAATAGTCCACTGTAGACTGGAACAAAAACAGCTGAGAGAGGACATGCTCAGTGCGTAAGGAATCATGAATGCTGGGGAGAACGTGAATAAGGAAAGCTTATGCAGTGTTTCTCACAGTACAAAAACTAGGTAGCATCAAAAACCTAAGCAAAAAGAAGCTAAAACTGTACGAAAAAAGTATTTTCTTTTGTTTGTGTGCAACTCAGCCATGGAACTTGCTGCCATGGGTGGCTGTGAAGGTCAAAAGCATAAAAAGATTCAAAAGTAATTAGATGCATTCACAGAAGAAAAAAACTGTCAGATATTACTGAATACATAAAAATAAAACCACTGTCTCAGGAAGTACCTAGTCTGCAAATTAACAGAAACTGGGAGAGTTTACCAGAGGAAGGGGCACTATACTCTTTCTAACCTTTCTTTAAGAATCCCTGACTAAGTTTCATCAGAAATAAGCTACTGGGTAAAAAGGGCCTTGATCTGACCCAGAATAGCTGTTCTGCGTTCCTGATACCCTCTTTAATTGCCTTTGAAATTCTGCAGGGAGATGAGATTATGGTAGACTGAAGGCAGTTAAGGGGATTTTTGCTTTTCCTCTGTCTTTGCAGAAAGTATATCTCGGCAGGGCCAGCGAGTCTTGTCTCTTATTTCTATCCTGGCATGGATCTCTAGACTTTACTTTTGCTTCAACTCTACTTTACAGAATAAAGGATGTAAGGTTATGTTGAACAGAAAGTGTGGAATATAAACTAGCTTTAGTCACAGCTCCTGCTCCAGAGGGTTTTTCTCCATAACTCTGTAAGCCCTGCGCTCAGCAGCACCCGTCGTCGCTGTGCTTTGCCTTTGTTCAGCAAGGTCCTGCTGTGGAGGGAGCAGAAAGCAGCACCTGCTCGGGAGCGACTTCACTGAGCACTCAGCTAGCCTCTGGTAACTCACTGTGTCATCAGGCAAACAATGACAGATGCCACTCTGTCATTAACGATGTGCTTACATTCTGGACAACAAAAACTAAAAACAAACCCTGATAAGGGTCTTGCTTGTCCAAGACTTGCTGCCTTCTGGGAGAGGTGCCTTCCTCTGGTATCAGGTGTCATGAAGGTGCTGGTGAGCCCATGTTCCAGCTACAGCCCCCTTCACTTCAATTTGTCCTGTGTAAGGGGAGTCACATGTACAGAGCTTCCTGAGGAAAGCCGAGCCCAAGCTTCTTTTGCAAGTCTGGTCAGTTCAGTCATGGGGGTGCTTCTGGGAAAAGAGTAATTTTGAAAAACCTGACTAAGCACCATTTGTGAACAATGGTGGTTTTCCTGTCATCCGAGGGCATTTCTTAGTATTTTGTAATTAAACTGGAAGTTCTCAGGGACACAGCCCATCTCTTTGGTCCACCATCCAGCGTCTGCAGCATGCAATGAGATTCTGACCAAGCATATTGTTAAAACAGCCAAAGCACAGGCAATAAATGAGTGATAACTAATAGCAAATATATGTGATTATCTCACAGTCTAACACACCTTTGTCTCATATTTTTCCACAGTACATTTGGTTCTTTTTTAGGATCTCAGAGACTACAGTGACAGCGCAGGTGTGTGCACGGGCAATATGGCTATATGCTATGGGAAGAAATTTAAACTAGCACCACATTGCCTTCCTTGGCTGTGGCAAGGAGCAGAGCCATAGCATCGTGTAGATCTCTGAAGGCAAGCACATGCTGCTCCTTAACTCTGCTTGCTAGCCTAGACAGAGAATTGTATTAATACAACTCTATTACTTTGGGCATCTTGAGTAGCTTGGCTTTGCTTACACACTTCTTGGCTGAGCTCAGAGCTGTGCATATATCCTGGGATGTAATTTGAATTCATGTAATGCAAAAGATCAGTACTGTCAGGTGAGAGTCCCAAAAGCACGCTGCATATCTGCCACTGTATCTTCGCGATATATGACCACCGCATCCTGCAGATACCAGATCTGCATAGGATCCTTCTGACTTCCAGATGGACAAGGCTTGAGCTGCCCAGGAGATCATCAGAGCGGAGTCCTAGGTAGCCTCTACCACTGTAGATGGCTGCTGGCTTTCAACTGGCAGGACACGGCAAGGAGGACTTAGGAGCCGTAAGAGTGACCATGGAAGCTTAGCTGTCTCTTCCTGGCAGAAGATAGGTTTCTCCTCCATCAGCCCTACTCTGTACCTAGACTTCCAGATCTTGTGACATTCTAGGCCACTTGGCTTGAAGGGGAGCCCAAAGCACATGATTAAATGTGACGTCTGCCCTATGCAAAGCGCATTCAGTGACTGACTTCCAGCAGGACATGGTTACTGGGTATTTAAGTGCTTATGGCAGACAACAGAGACAAGGATTGATGGACTGCTGTTCATTTGGAGATGGAGGGCCTCCCACGAAAAGAGTCAGCAAGCTGACTCATGGTACTCTGACATACATTTGCTCAGGAAGATTCATCATGGCTAACTTGGTTTTCCGTCAGCATGATCTTATAGGCAGACCTTAAGATGCTCTAGAGACCCCGAACATGACCTTTGTTTCTCTCACTCTGATGACATAACTACTGGGAAAAAAAGTGCTAAGCAGCACAGAATCCATTTTGCTTGAAGACATTGGACAGTGAGTGGAACAAAAATAAATGCAAGTCTTGATTCAGTGACATCAGCATCTATGAAAACACTGTACCTCTGGTGCGGATTTCAGCTGCAGAGGGCTTCCTGTAGAGACCACAGAGAAATTAACTAGTGAGTAGATGATGCATATAGCTAGAAAATAATCTAAAATTCAAAATTAATTCAGTTTCAGCAGTGGTTTCCTGAAAATAAGCAATTATTTACTATGAATAGATACATATTTATCTTTTAGTGTTCCACAAGTCCAAATGATCTCTGGTACATCATTTCTACATTAAAAATACCTCAAACACCATCACAGTTCTTTCTGTTGTTTTTCCCCCAGGGAAAAAAAAAAAAAAACAACAACAAATACTTGACAAGACAGAAACCGACCCCCATTCTCATTTCCACTAAGCACATCACTGAATAAAGAGGAAGCACATAGGTGGGGAACAATTCATCATCGCTTCGATTTGAGCCTTGACCCACAGCATCACGGTGCACGGACAGCCCTGGCCACTAGCCGTCACCAGTTTTTCATTCCAAGGAAGGTGGCGGAGCACGGTCAGAGTGAAGAAACTTTTGGGAAACTACTTCCAGTTTCTTAGAGGCTGGTTTACGCCCTGGAATCTGAAGCTTAATGATCTTTCTTTTGGAGGGCTTCTTTTTTTTTAATCCTTAGTATTGCAGCTTTAGGCATTCCCTATCCATCTCCAAACCTTTCTGGCATCGTTCTAAATCCTTTCTTCAGACACGAGGTTTACACTCTGGCCTAAAAATGCAGCTATGGATTACACATTCATTATACTTCTGAACACAAGCAGGATCAGCCCTTGTAAGTATTTGGATAAGGGACAGCCTTTGAAAGCCCGGCGTCCTGTGGGAAATGCTGTGGCTGATTCACCAGTGCCAATACTCTGCCTGGTAATTCACAACCGGTGCTCTTGCAATTAGCAGGAGGAGACACAACCGCTAAAGCTGCCAGCTGCTACCTGGGCTGCCTTGCTTATCTGCTGGCTTTTTCTTTGCCTGTCCCGTTTGTCCTCCTGTATTTTTTGAGAGATATTCTGCAACACCACCACGGCAATTAACATCAACTTATCGTAGAGATAAGGCAGACAAACAACAAACCGAAGAAGGCCGGAGTTTTGCTGGGTAGAAAGCACTTGGGGCGTGGGGGAGGGAAGGTCTGAGCGAGCAGAGGGGCTGTTCTCGCTCCCCTCTTGTAGGGGGGACGCGGGGCTGTGCGAGCCCCTCAAGGCGGAGCCGAGCGGGATGAGCCGTCACCCTCCGCCCCTGCCAGCTGGGCAGAAAGCCGCAGACCCTGCAGGGCTCACGGCCGCTTATCTCATCCCACGGATTTCGGAGGACCAGCGCCCGCACGCAGGGCCCGACCCCCCGGGTCCCTCCCCGTGGGGCTGCGCGGGACGCTGCGGGAGAGAGGGGCTGCCCTGCGGCAAGGGCCGCGGGGAGGGGAGCGCCCCCCGGTCGCCACAGCAACCGGCCAGGCCGCAGCCCGCCCGTGCCGCGTTCCCTCCCCGGGGGCCGC
>Ga0065711_1041304_pt1 | contig 16253 bp, 6 predicted proteins | sample Hoacrofraction12_FD_59098 | JGI IMG/M metagenome (GOLD analysis project Ga0065711, IMG submission 59098) | Hoatzin crop microbial communities from Cojedes, Venezuela - Epithelial fraction 12 v2 (version 2) | ecosystem: Host-associated > Birds > Digestive system > Esophagus > Crop | place...
AGCCTGCTGTAGGTGACCCTGCTTCAGCAGGGAGGTTGGACTAGATGACCCACAGAGATCCCTTCCAACCCCTACCATTCTGTGATTCTGTGATTAATCCTCAAATATATGACTGGATAGGTTATGTATGGGGAAAAGAAGAAAAATAAAAAATTTCAGAGTGAGACTGCAGAACTGATCACTTCCAAAGTGCAGATAGATCCATGGGCAACCTACTGTTTCCCAAACTTGTTTATCACAAACCTGATGCGAAGGGGATATTTCTTAGAAAAAAGCCTGGCTTACAGCTCTCCTGTTTGTTCATATTTTTGGTTTTGCTCTTTTTGCTGAAATCAGGAAGCCTGTTGAGGCCAGGCGTAGTGGCCAGATCCAAGTGAAATGAAACTGGGGAGAATACTGACAGAACAGAAAAGCACAGTGGTGGTCGCTTTGCCTGAGAGGTCCATAGCTGCCCGAATAACGTGTGGGCTGAATTCTCCTGAAAATTAATGAGAATTTCTAATCCAAACCTCTGAACATCCATTTAAAAAAAATATCTCAATATGTTCTACAGACCCTTTATAGCCAACAAAGCACTACCTTTACTGCCTGCTAGTAGCTGATAGTGGGCCTGAGGTTGGTTATGCCTACCCTGCAGGTCAATCACAGTATTTTAAAAGTGGTCTCAGCACAGGTCTGAGAAGAATATAGCGATCTGCATTCAGCACAACAGGGTACATTTTTAGCAAGCTAACTGTCACTGTTCAGGCATACAACAAAAACACCAAGCCACTTTCACTGTGTGAAGCCATTCGGTGAGAGTTAAAGTACAGCTTTTCAGAATGTCAACAGTTGTTTAGAGACGATTTGTTATTTTGCAGAACTATGATTACGTGAAGTTACAAAAACCTTAATCCTTGAAGATACACACCCTCAGCTGGGTAACAATTTCTAAAGTGTCCATGTCCCAGTGGCTTTTAACAGGGCTTTTGCTCTTAAATCATCCATGTGCTTTTGAAAATATGACCATATGGTGCCTAAATATAACTGTAGGAGTTTAAATTTAGCTCCCTGTTTTTCAAATGTTTGCCTTCACTCTTTTAAGCCTTGACTGAGGCTACTTTCTCTGTTAGTTGGAAATTGTAGACCCCTTGGATGGGCAGGTTCATCCCCCAGATATGCTCCCAGATTCACAGAGGTGATTGTGTATTTGTTTGTACTCAGCATTTTTGGTCGAATAGGTTGAGATCATGGCATGCTTTTTCAATGTCTGTTTAAATGCTTTACTGTGAATTAATCAGTATCTGCTCTCCCAGCTCTTACATATATATTCTCAGTGGCTCTTCCAGTCATTTGAAAAGCCAAGGGCCATGTTGCTGGTAGCCTGCCATGGAGAAGTAGCATAGGAATAGAGGATAGGAAGGAGCTCTGGGTTAGTAGCTCCAGACACCTGCCAAAACCTAAAATTGCTGTAGAAAATTTTCAGGCTACATCCTAGAGACTGAATAGTTTTCTTGTCCTTTTTCCTTCTACTGGCAAGCTGTTGCAAAATACTGTGTTTGAAAAGTGATCCCTTTAATTGCCAGTTTAAAATTATTTATGGCCTCTTGCTCAGCTGCCAATGTAGTAAATACACATTTGCAGTTGTATTGATTGCTATTTTAAACTGCTTTTTCCCTATCTGCTTTATACCTGGATACGTTTACAGGTTAATTAAATGTTTTTGTTCTACCAGACTGAACAAGGTTCTCCTCCAGTTATTCTGTAGCTTATTCCTGGGTGTATTGATTGATTATAGGCCTGTTCTTGGAATAAATAAGCTAAGGTTTTAAATAATTATGGCCGTAGAGGGCTTAGGACTCAAGCTGTCTGGCCAGCTGTGGTGCTGCCTGACTTAGGCTATCATGGGAAGATGGGAAGCAGCCACTGCTTTTCTAAAGAAAGAAAGGGACCAGTTGTTTGAACAAAAAAACGAGTCAGTGTATAGAAGAATGGTTTTGAATACCGATTTCTTATAGACATCTGGGCATAGACAGCTAAATGGACAGGAGATCACGGGGTGATCACAAGGCTGATGCATTCTTCCATTCATCATTTTCTACTGACTAATAGAGGCATCCCACAGTGTAGCTGGCTGGATCTCAGAATTGAATCCAGCTCCCTACTTTTCAGTGTACAGAGTTCAAGCATTTAATGCAGCCTTGTGAATTTGATTTATGGTGTTGGGTGTCCAATTTTGTCATTGTATTGAATGTGGAAGTGCATGAATTCCTGTTTGGACAGCACAGTGTGTGTGGGCCCATGCTAGGTTACTTAATCCATCTTTGGTGAGGCCAGTCCCACATGCTTCCTATTCTCTTTTTATTTGTATCCGAAGAACATTTTGATGTTGTTTTTTTCTCTCCTGTTATTGCTTTTCTGTTTCTCATCTACTTGGCATAATTGGTGATCAACAGTGTTTATTATTTTTAAAGATTTCTGTTACTCTTTTATTTCCCGGAACACTTCCTCAGGGGACAATCCATTTAGTTCAGTCTGCAGCCTTGCCTACAGACTGAGAGTGGAAAATGATAAATTAATTTGAACAGACGCAAGAAGGTTAAGCTTTTTGAATTTCGTTGTTTGATTGTATGTCCCTGCACAAACTCCTCAGTTTCATGAGAAAATTCTCTCTCTCTCAACTGGTGATAGTGATATTTGGGAAGCAGAGGGAGTCATGAGACTAAATTAATGTCTATCCAAATACTAGCTGGGAATTTGCGAATGCAAAGGACTATACAAAATTACCAAATGTTACTTCTGTGGGATAATTATGGCTAAAATTTCATTTGCTTGTAACAGAATTTGTTTATATACTTGCTGACATTTTTTCTTAGTGTTCTGCGTCTTGCTTATGATGAAATTGCTGTGAGATTTGTGTGGTTAATCCTGTTTAGAAAAACCCAGACTGTTTTTTACCATGGCAGAAAGCACTGCAGCAGTCTCCTGGAAGGCTGCCCCTCCTAATTATGCAGTGCTTATTATTCTGTGGTTTAACAAATATAGGTTACAACATAAAGCAGTTTATTCTAGAACTTTTGGAGTTTCTCTTTCTTCTATAATGCCTGTTTTAGTACTGTGGATTGAAATGACATTAAGACGAAAAGGCTCTTGTGGAAAACATACTAGAGCCCATGAAAATGCTTGGACAGGTCTATCATGACTGAGTTACAGGCTTTAGGCATTCATAGGTCAAAATAGAATTACCCTGGATTTACACCGTGGTAGTTCAGTGCAGGATCCATCTCATGACTGGCTTGAGACCGAGTACAAATTTATGTACCTTTTACAAGGCACTGCAGTGAAGAAGAGGTTAATGAAATGGCAATGAGACAATTGCATGGAAAGGTGAGAAAACTTGGTTGCTGTTGTTGCTGGTTATAACATTTTGTTGTCTATCAGTTATTTCAAAGTAATAAAGATAACTAACCATTACTGTAAAAATGTACCTCGTTGGGTCAGTGCTGCCGATGGAAATGAACAATCACAGAATCACAGAATGGTAGGGTTTGGAAGGGACCTCTGTGGGTCATCTAGTCCAACCCTCCTGCCGAAGCAGGGTCACCTACAGTACTGACAAACTTCAGCAAACCCTGAAACAGATAGTAACAGGAGAATTGGTCTGTAGGTGGAAAAAAATTAATTTACTTCCACTAGAACCACAGATTTTCTATGCGGTGTGTGGAGGTTCAGTAGCTGCTGTTCAACAGGACTTTGCAAGGGCAGTGTGGTTCCTTCCTACAGCAATCTGAAAGGTTATCAGGCATCACCCGTGTTCAAACTGAAAGGCCTCACTCGAACCCAGAGAAGATTCAGTGAATCTAACCTGAATAAGACCATCCTGGTCCAGACCTGCCCCTGCAGACGGTGTAACTCACAGACATGTCTACTCTCTGCAGGGATATGAGATGGCTTTTGCTGGTTTCTTTGTTTTTTTTCATTGAGGGAACCAGAAACATGCCTGGATGAGGCTTTTTACAGCAAATGAACATAATGATGCTGCTTCCAGACTGGCGACCAGTGTTCCTGCATTGTGCTGTGGTCGGTGTATTAGCTCAGTCCATTTCTTGCTCTGTGTTCTCCATTGGAGCTGATCTTTATGACACGGTTTGGATACTCTTCATGTTCGTTCCTTATATGTTTCTGCCATCAGCAAACAGCAGTAAAAGGAAGGAGAAAGCAACAAAAATGGTATTATTTTTTAGTCTGTATAAAACCTGCAAATTAAATGTTTCCTTGAAAAGTAGGAATTTGATATAAACTAGGTTCAATGCAGAGGCTTTAACTGTACTGGACACTGAGACCGCTTATGCTTAAGATTATTTTGGTATAATAAAGTTAAGTACAAAAGTACTGCATTATCTAATATAATTCTTTGTCTCAGATGCATTGTATTTAGATTTATTTGCCATTGATGGGAGAAATGTCTTGCTGCTGACATGATTTTCACTGTACTAGGAATTATGTGGCTATCTACTGAGACAGTGCAATAGTGGAAAAAATAGGATCTGTATCATCATTGCCTAGTCCAGTTTAGAGCTGCTGCCTCTGACTGAGATACGGTGAGTATGTCTGTACTTACTTGTAAAGACAGGAGTGTTAAATGTGAAACATTTGTTTCTGGCTGCTCCCATGTTTTGGTGAAATCCTCTTGACCACTGGACTTTCCAAAGAATTGAGCACTGTCACATCCACCAGCTTTGGTTCAGATAGTGTTGGCCTGGAGGGTCAGGAAATCAGAACCACAGACTAGTTCAAAAAGTGAGTGAATATTAATTAAAATATGTTTTGTGGAGTTCATTTATTCTAAAATTGAGTGCACTGGAAATAAATTATGAATGAAAAATCAGTGCAAATATAATTAATAGGATATTATTTTACTATTATAAAATAGTGACATGTTTTTAAAAAAGATATAAAAATAAATTACACAACTATAGATTTGACAAACCCAGTGTTGAATCATGTCGTCTGGCTAGGCAAAGCCAAGTATATCTTTGGAGAGCAGGGACTGAAAAAAGACTTTGGAGCAGACAACGGCATCATTAAATGAGCAATGCACCTAGAATGATAGTAGCAGTCCAGATTGCTCCTGTCCCATGAGAAAGAGTGGTCAGTGCCCATTCAGAGAGGCAGATCCTAGAAAAAGCAGCCAAAAGTCTTGAGGTAAAAAATTCTGGATTTCAACTATATGTACTATGAAAAAAATATTTCCTTTTGAATTACTTAAGGTTACTACCTGTTAATCGTATTGGATGTGCTTTTTTGCCTTGTGGAATGAAAAACAGTGAATAACAGTGGTTTATTTATGCTTTGTCCCCATGTCATTCATGTTTTTATACCCTTCTGTCATGCCCCCCACCAGTTTTGTCCCTACTGTAGGCTGTAGAAGCTGTCTTGAATCTCTGCTCATCTGAGCATCGTCTCTGTGTTTTTTTTCTGAGATGCAGAAAAAGATACGTGTCATAATTTATGCAGTGGCAAAATGCAGTTTTCCTCTGTTCCTTCCCTGATAAATTCTAGCATTTTGTTTGCCTAGTGGCACTTCGCACAACACTGACACTTTTAGAGAACAGTCCGCATCCTGCAGGATTTCTGTCTGTCTGCAACAGGTAATTTGAAGCTCACCACTGCTTAGATTTACGGAACATTCATTTTTCCACAGTTGTGTTTCAATTATTGATGGTTAATTTCTTCTGTCATTGCAATGCTCATATCAGCAGATCCTTTGATGATTCTTCGCAGTCAGCTTTCATTTTCACTGCTGTGGATAGTTTTGGTAGCATTGATAAGCTTTGCCACCTCACTATTCAGTTCTAAATCATCTTTGAATATGTTGAATGGTACCAATGGTGACACAGGGCTCTTGTGGGATGTGACCATTGACTTTTCTCCAGTGTGGAAACCGTCTGCTTACGTGTCCACTTTTGGGCCCCTTTCAGCAGAGGTGCGACACTGCAGCAGTGCCTGCATAGAGTCAGCCCACTGCTGGAGATGCTGCTGGGACCCAGCACAGCAGATGTGGCTTGAGGATGCAGGCGAAGATGCAAGTGGTTAATACTTTAAAATAATACACTATTATTATATGAAGCAGTCTGTCATGGTTATTTTGCAGGAAAATCATTAGGGAAACGGTAATGTAGGCCTGGGGAAATGTGGAGGTGTTGCGGGAAAACCTAAGCGTCTGCGGAAGATTTCAGCAGAGGCTGGTCTAGCTGAGCCCCCAAGCTTCCTTCCAGTCTGAATTATCCTATGACCTTGGAAAAGTAGCACTGATCTCTGTTGTCCAGCTTTGCCCCTTAATCCACATGCTTCTTCCTCCTGTGAGATGCTGACATGAAGCAATGCAGGCTCTAGTAAAAAGCCCCGTGGTACAGGGGAGTGAAAACAGTATGTTCAGAATTAGAATCCTGGAAATCACCTTTTACTTGGCTAAGAAATTCTAAATGTCTTTATGTTGTGGTGCTGTTGCAAGCTCTCTGCTTGCTTCCTGAGCCCAAGATCAATTTCTAATCTTTTACCCTTAGCACTTTATTTTATGTGTTAAAGAGTTAGATGATCTGAACTCTTCTAACTGGTTGGTCTTTTAAGCAAAACTGTATCCGTCTCCCCATGTTCAACATTTCCACTTTGTTAATCTCTGCTGCTGCCTCTGGAGCCTGGTATGCTCTTTGTTAACGCATTTGAGAGCACAGAATACCTGACATGAATACAGTAGTGCTCTGGTGGAAATCAGCCATTTTAAAAATCACCTCTTAGCATAACTTAATTTCATGCTCCTTCAGCTCCCTGCTGTCAAACCTGCTTAATACATGTACTTTAATTTTGCTCACATTTTTCTGCTAAATACATTTCTGCCAAAGGTACGCTCGCCATTAAATTGATAACATATGGTGTAATCATTGCTTCTGAGAAGCAGTAAGAAAGATTGGCTTTCTGAAGGGGGTCATTATTTCTATACACTTTGGATATATGAACATGTATGGCCAATTAAGATAAATTTAAAGGAATCAGGGAATATAAATTTCACTGAAATTCACATAGATTTTCCTTTATTTTTTTTAATATAATTTTATTATTGTTTTATCCTGGCCACTGGGTATTTTGGATTTGATGCTCATGGCAACATTGAAATAGTTATAGTTGTCCAGGAAAAGGCTTATCTATCTCCATGTGCAGTCTTAGAGACCCACAGCAGGGAGGAGTAAAAGACTAGGGCAAGTGTTTCACGAGGTTTCCTAGATATAAACTTCCAGTTTCAAGAGACCTGCAGTTTAAAAGTTGTTGGATTTGGGGTTTTGTTTGTTCTTGATTTTTTTTGAACCAGAGCTGGTATCTGTTCCTTTAATTGTCACTACATTTTCTGTGATACTCTCATTGCTTTTAAACCATCCACTTTTTAGCATCCGTGCAACCTATGGCAATATGTTACAGATTTTACCATCCTGTAGTGTGAAAAACTCTCTTTCCTTTTGATTGTTTTCAGCTGTTTCTTGATCAATGAAGTGGGCCCTAATTCCGGTCCGTGGACACTTCTGATTTCATGAGTTCCTGCCACAGAATTCTTTCCCTCCTCTTTTCAGTGACTTAGGACTGCTGTAAATTCATTCTCTTTAATGGAAGAAAGTAATAATTTACATGGTGTCCCGATCCAATGTCAGGGAGGTTTCAGTACGATCCCAGGGACGAGATTAAGATGCAAACGGAGTCAGATGCCGTGCAACCTTGTAAACTTTATTTTGGTGAACTAGGAACCGGCGGTCAGGCAGGGATGCAGTGGGTGGAGGACAGGGGAAAGGAAAAAAAGATGAAAGAGAGAGAGAAAGAAAGAAAGGGGCAATGTCAGACAACCCGAGCAGGCGAGGAAAGGAGTGCAAGGGAGATCGGTTACCACCACCACGGATCCAGGGATGCCTATTTGGCTCAGTCTCTATGCAGGCGCAGAGGTTCCAGTGAGGAAGGGTTCCAGGAGAACAGCGGTGAGAAGGAAAAGGCTCCTCAGGAAAGCATGTGCTGTCCTTTTATTGTGGTGTTCGCCCATGCGCAGGGCGTGTTTGCGTACGCGCAGTTCGTGCCATACGTCCTGCCTGCTTAGGCAGCCCTCTCCTGCCGGTTCGCGCGCTGGTCTGCACGCAAGCGCAGTGTGGTTCTTTCCTGCAGGTTCTTGTGGCGGTTTCTTCAGAGGCCAAGAAGAGGTGACAACAGCAATGTTGAGACAAAACGAGTTCGTAGTGGTCTTCTACACACTGGAAGGATGCAGAGGAGTGGCAGACTTCAGATGTATCTTGTACTGTTCCAACACCATAACAATCAAGTCAGTTCGGACAATGAGTTACATTATGTTATTTACAGGCTTGCTGACCTTCGGGTCTGTGGTGGACTATGAGAAATAGGACAGTGGACATTGCTTTTGTAATCTCTATGTCCATTAATACCATTTCATTTAACAAGTTAATAGTGACATTAGATAAACAATTCCAAGAAACAACGGTTAGTAATTTCTAAGGCATCTGCTGGAATTTCTTATGAAGCTTTACAGAAATTTTTAAATGTATTGAGTGTTTGCACAAGAGTTACCTATGTGATTTGGTTTAAATATAAAATATATGTAAACAGCACTTTTGAATTTAATCAATTGAATTTGTGCTTCAGTAGTTACAGAGTCATCTTCCAGAAAATCCAGATGCACTTTTGAACTTCTAGTTTATAAGATATGGCTAAAAGTGGCCTGAATAGAAGTGATAGAATTTTCTTCAGTAATATGGGCTTTGTTCACTGCTTTAATTAGCAAAAAAGTGTTTTGTTGTGAGTGTGGCATTTGTGATATCAGTTTTCACTTGTTGTAACAACACCAGAGTTGGGATAACACAAACCATTGAACTTGCATCCATCCAGACCAATACACCACAGATTATCTGCAGTACAACACATCCTACTGAAAAACAGAAGGGAAACATGCTGATTTACTGCTGGCTTCATACAGCAATCTTCTGGCTGAGTAAAACAATTTAAGCTCACACCAAGGTAAAAAATCTTTATAGCCTCATCTTTCCGACAGCTCTGCCTCAGGCAAGGCATATGTCCGCCCAGGAAAGTGTGGAGGATGAAGCATTAAAGGACTGGGGACATGTGAGCAATCCAGCATTTTCTCTATGAGGCCATGAAGCCTTAGCATAAGGCCGCAGAGCCTTAGCATAAGGCCGCAAGGGCATCTAGAGGACAAACGGTGGTATAAGCAAAGAAATGAATGCAAAGAAAAATGAGTCCAGGATACTGAAGCGGAACTTGCCACCTGCAAGAAAGCCACAAGCACAGCGCATGAACAAGTAATGCACACCAATCATAATCAGGTTGCTATGTGATTTAATTTGATTATTGCCAATGGGAGATCACCGCGTATGTAACGGGGAATATAAATGTGAACTATCTGGGGCTAATAAACGGCTTGTACCTGATCACACTGATCGTCGTGTCGAGTCCGGTTCATCCTCCGCGACAGGAAAGAAAGTGCTGGCAAGGTTCTGCAGTGTCACTGTATTTCTCATGTGTTAACTTTCCTTCAAAGAGTCAAAGTCTTGCAGCTTTTTTGAGCTTTTTCTTTTGCACAGATTTTTCAGTATTCCAGTACTCTGCAACTTATGTAACCCATCCTAATTAGCCAGTGCAACTTGAATTTCAAATATCAAATTGTGACTTTTCTAAAATATTTATGAGATACCTTGCTGCAGAAGGGTAAACTTGTTGGTGAAATGCTGTTGACTACAGTGATTCTAGATGCAGTTTTTCAACCAAGTTTTAGAATCAGAGAAGAGCCCCAAACCACCACAAGAATCAAAAATAACCTGGAAGAAAATGCTGTACACCCAGGTAGTGCCTGTGAACAGACGAGAGGCAATGTTAGTATAATATATAGCTTGCTGTGAGTTATTAATTTAGTTTGCTGTAAGAAAAATCATGGATAGTATATAAAATTCCACTCTGGCAAGGAAAAGAGACAGTAAAAGCACAAATTTAGTCAGCAGCTAAGTGTTAGTTCAATCCCTGTCAAACGAACTGATTTGGCCTGTTTTAATTAGGCAACAAGGGAGTAAGGTCAAATTATTAGCTGGTTTTGGCTCATCACAGAGATGTTTGAAAATTGTTTTTTAAAGATTGTGTGCTCTGCAGATAGAGGGAGTGTTCCACACATTTTTTACAATATGTTAGTACTTGCATTCTGAAATTCAAGATAATATTTCATCTTTATTGCAACAAATGTTGCCACAGTGAAGCAGTTATTGAAACTGTAATTGAAAACACAGTTCAGAAGTATTTAAAATTGTTTACATTAACAGATGTTCATGCATATGCTGTTTATTTTAATAAAGAGAAAAACAGTATAATGGTTCTAGTGCTGTTACTGTATTAATTTTCAGGGTAGTGAATCTGAAGTGGTTATATGCGCACACAGACAAATGTACATATGGTAAATGAGCCATTATTCTATGCTTCATTCATTCATAGGTACAACCATTGAGATTCCCTTTTGTGACTGCCTTTTTCTCTCTGGCTTTAAACAGAGCCTAGGGTGAGTGACTTGGGTGTAGACATGTCCCTGCAGGTATCTGCAGCATGCAATCCTTTGCATCTGTTCAGTGTATGCTGTTGGTGTCTTTCCTCCCTGAAGACAGTTAGCTTTGAAAGTTAAAGCTGCCCAGCTCCTGTGTTTGTTTTCCCAATAAGTTCAACTGTTCCTTCTGCACCCCAGAGGGAACTGCAATTTTGCCTCCAGGATATTTTTCATTCTCCCTATCCAAACGCGTAATTGCTCAACCCTGCACATTTGACTTGGAAATGTTTTGGGTTTTTTTTTGTTGTTGATTAATTTGCTTTGCATATCTATGTCCAGGCTAGTAGTCCTCATAATCTACTGGGTGTATATTCTGAATCTTTGACAAAAGCTTCAGTAGAGCTGATATCTTAGTGCTGCCTGAAAATTTCTGGTTTTCTTACAGTAACCTAATGTACATGTTTAACATGGGCCTTCTGTAGTTTTGGTGGGTGAGCTCCCTAGAACATCAGTCTTTTCCAAATATTTGCAACTTCTGCTGCAGAGCACTGAGACTTTTGTCTTTTGCTTCCTCTTCTTTTTTTTCCTGATTAGATCTGACATAACACGTTGCAGTTGGCCATTTTAGTAGCTCAGTTGTTGAAAATCTATTGTTTCCTCTGGAACTTTAAAGGCACAGGCAAGCATGTAGAGAAACTGATTATAGTGGTGTTAATCTTTCTTTAAAAGAGATTAATCATACTCTAAATGCCTGGTCATACTATCCTCTCAGCCTGTCATCCACAGGTTTTTAATATCTAGAAAGCAACGTGTCTTTCGCTGTGTGACCTCTAAATATTAAGATCTCTAAGGATTGTAATATGGGCCAATATCTTAATTATATCAACTGTTATAAGGACTGGCATTTGAAAGCCACTTCTGTTTAACATTTAAAATAATGTTACCAGAAACTATAAGTATTGTCATCCATTGATTGCTTGTTTTACTTTTTTTCTTTTTTCTGTCCAGTCAGGTATCTCCATAATGACCTGCATTATGGGTGCTGAGATTACCTGAGCCATCCTTCTTGGCTTCCTGCACACAGGCCACAGGCGTGGCTAACAGATCCAGGACACCCCTACCAAGTAAGTGCAGTGCCCAACTACCCCAAAAGGCCAGACATCAGTCTCTCATGAGCTAACATCAAAAGATCCTAACAGAATGGTTTGGTTTCCATGTTTCTCATCATTTATAACATCTTCCTGCACCTCCTTCACACTTTTCCTCATTTCACATCAGAACTATTTTCATGCTAATTGAGGCCTGGGTACTTCTGCCATCCACGTGTACGAATTTCTTTTAAAGCTAAAAAAAGAAAAGAGAAAAGCCTTGTGTTTTCTGTGCTTCTCAGTCCATCATCAGGGCCTCCTCTTCCAGCTTTTCAGCAAGCATTACAGTCTGGTCTCTGCGAATTGTCTGCATGTTATCTTCTAAGTTTTTTTTACTCTATGATTTGACTTACAAATAAATCTTAACTACTAAGCAGGTGTGTCTATCCTGCTTCTTAACGCCCATGTACAAACAATTTGGGTTTGGCTGTTTTCAACAAGTTGAGACTGCCCTATGTGAGCAGATTTTAAGTGGTCTGCTAGACCCAGGAGTGCCTCTTACAGCTCTTCCCTCACTTTCATACTTCCCACAACTAGACCCCGAAATGCTGTCATACATGTATATTTACCTATGCATTTTTGTTGAAGGCTGTCTTTCATGGTCATCTTTTCTTAGTTTTATCCTCTGTCTTTGATCCCTAAAGTTGTTAGTCAAGAGTTCTGCACTGCAAAGCTTTCCCTGGAGCATCAGGGCAGGGATAACAGAAAGGTGCCTCTCTGGTGCCTTCTTTTTTGAGATAAAAGCCTCACCAAAGGCAAAACAATGTTGCTCTGGAAAGTCAGAAGTCTTTAACCCCTAATGCAGGTAGTCACATTGCTGCCATATCTACATATACCCAGGGACAGGACTACTAGGGAGACAATGGCTCGCTGAGGAGTTTACCAGTTTGAGTGGCTACAGTATTAGCTGACTCCAGCTATTTACAGCACAGCTGGAAATGGCTTTGAAAACACCCAGTGGGAAATATTTGTTTTGCCACGATGGAGGTACTATCTGTAGGTATGGTACCATCTGCATATTATTTTGTGAAGTTTACAGAAGAAGTGCTACTGCTGATTAATAAAAATTCAGTCTCTTGCTTTCAGGATAATGAAGAATTACCTAATGATTTATTTTAATGGTCTCTCCTTACTTGGAAGCTGAACAAGGTACATGAAGAAATATTTCAAATTCCAAAATTAGATACCTAAATCTAACACCTAATAGGTGTGTTAGCTATTTGAAAGACATCACCGTGTAAATACAGCTACTCAAGTCCATTTCCAACTGATTAAATGCTGTTGGCATCTCTAGGTGGCAGTCCTGTGTTCATAATATTACTTTTCTCTGAGATAGAAATGCCTCCTTTTTTTATATTTCTGAGGCAGTAGAAATCCTAACCAAACAACTGAGGCAGTTAAGAGGTTGTCTCTGTTTCCCACAACTCCCCCCTGTGCAGAAGGAGCAAACATCATCAGTGGTGGCATGAGGTCTCTTGTTTTAAAGAATGCTGTCCCCAGCATGCTGGTCTAGGTGACCCTGTGGGGTGAGTTGGCCTTGCTCATCTTCCCCATGGCACACCACCTGTGAATGGCAGTTTTGCTCAAAGCTTGCCTTCACCAACACAGTGGTATGTTCATTTTCAAAGTGCATGCCCTTGTGGGTGGGGGTTATCTGTATATTAACATACTCTTTGAAGTAAAGTTATTCATTGCTGAAATTAAAGACAGCTGGGAAATAAAAATTACAAGATTAATCTCCTGGAAAAAAGGTATTCATGGGTAGTGTGTCAGACTGTTGACTCCTGCCTATAGCCAGTTCTGCCCTGCTTGTTGAACATCATGCTTGTGTTGTGCCAGAGGCTTTCTTCTTTGTCGAACACAAACATGTCAGGATATCATCCCTTTCCTTTTCTCTCATCGGCAGTCTCAGAATCTTAAACACTGAGATTTTGACAAGTGGAGTTTGTAAATGTTCATGGGAGGTGAACGTTAAAATGATGAAACACTTTTTATTGCAGTTTTAAAGCTTTTGTATAGCTGTTCTCCTTATGAAGTTATAGTAACTTTATGCTAGCCAAGAATGATGACATAATTTGCAGTTTAGTTCAAATGAATATCAAGTATTCATCAGCGATCTTCCTTGTGGTCTTGCACTGGTTGAGTTGGAATAATCCAAGTGTTTGTTTTTACACAACTGTATTTGTACTCCACTTGGCACTTTGAATTTTCTACTTAACAAAAACCCCATTTTTGAAACAAGCGTACAGGTCTGCATGTTATGCATAAGGTCACTTGCAGATTACTGAGGTTTTAAATTATAATTGCTTCTTGAGAAGAGGGAAGGAAAATGAAATGAAAATGGAGAGAAAGTAATATAATATGTTTGAGGCTGTTTGCTGGTTCAGTTCCCCCCAGATCCCTTTGAATATTTTGCAGAAAATGAGAAAAACTACAGTATATGAGTATTATTTCTTTTTCAGTGGAAAGATGCTACGCGTTTTCTTTTTGTTAGAAAGTGTAAAACAAAAATTCTGGGAATGAGAGTCTTAAAATATGTGGTACGTCTTTAATAGATGCAAAACATGGGCAGCTCTCATGCTTTCTGTGCCTGAAAAAAGACAGAAAAGTTCACAGCATCCTCTGGAACCTCAAAGGCCAGTTGGTCTGCATGCTACAGAATGTAGATATTGTTGTCATTATGACTGTAATCATATTGTTGATGAGAACTTAATGTGAGCCAGGACCAAAGCAGAGTTTTAGCTCAGAGAGATATTTTGGCAGGAATTTTAATAATGAAAGTAAAGTAATTAGGTCTCCAGACATATTCTCTGCTTTTACCCCTACAACCCGAGATTTATCTCCCCCTCCCCTTCTCTCACAGTATATTTCCACAAGTCTACTACTTGCTAGATTTTAAGGTAATTTTTACTGAGTTTGTATTCATCTTTAGGGGAGAAAAGACTGTCACAGGTGATTTGTGGCCAAACAAAACCAAGAGCAGCTTCATGGTAGCTTTTATAAACAACTTTTTTAGTCAGAGCTTATTAGCCTTCTCTTCCCCATTATCTCTCTCTGCCAAGGGAAAAAGAAAGTTTTATATAAAGAGACAGTTATGCCATTTCTGTGCTATTTAGGAGTCTCTCTGCATCAGATGAAAAGTCAAGGTGGCTTCACAAAGCATCTGAGTCTCCTGAGTCTTTGTAGAAGGGAAAATTTCCAAATTTTTAATCTTGCTCCATGTTCATGGGCCAAACACACCAGAGTTTAAAGGGATTCATCAACACTGATGCAGCCGAAGTGATGGGAAAATGTGCAGCAGAAGAGACATAGCTCGGTTTATGTGTTTTTTGTGCACAAAGATACAGTTTAGGAGAGTAACTTCTGTCTTTAATAACAACTTTTTCATTCCTACTCACACTGACGTTTATGAGCACGCAGATAGGTAATAACAGAATTAAATCCTGAAGTGTTTTCCCCAGGACTGGCTACCGAGAAGTTCAGTTCTTGCTTCCAGTCACTTGCTGCTCAGTGATACAGCTTATTACTTCCCAGGATCCTTCAAACAGGAAACAACCCTTTAAAAGCACTGAGGAAATTTATGATGAGTTAAATATGTAGGGTTATTTTTTCACGTAACTCAAAATTCTGCATATGATCTGGTTTGTAACATCCGTCATAGACTGCAGTGTTTGAATAGTGCAATCAGTGAAACCCCAAAATAAATAGTTGAAATAATCAACCCCAGAAATAACAAAGAGCTTAATCTGCAGCATCCGTAGGACTTATTTGCTGACCATGGTTCTTGGACTGGCGTAATTTCGGGAAGACAAAAGGCAGCTCTTATGACATTTTCAAAGTGTTAGTTAAATAATAAATCCAAAATACAGCCTGCCAGATTTCTAGACTTGACAATGGTTTAATAATAGTATTGTAATATGAGTGCCAAAGCATAACTATGCTGTATGTACCCATCAGCTTACTGCTGTGGGAGTGTGCTGCCTATTTCTGTTGATTGATATTTAGGTTTTTTGTGAAAAAAACAAGTTGGCATATAAAACATCTGTGGATTCAGTACCTTCTGAATGGTCAGAAATCCTGTTCTTTACTGTTTTCAGAGGCTCTGGGACAAAATCCTTTCAGACTTTTCTGCAATGTCAAATGCAAGTATGTCCACAGCAGTGGCGATCCACATCATTTTCCTATACTTCTGTCAGCATCCAGCTGATACTTGTTATTTCCTCTCCCTTCCTAGTTTGTCAGTTCTCCTTCCTGCCTTGGTTATATTCTGGGATGGCAAGACTAGGTCAGCACTGAAATGAAATAGCTAGTTTGGGAAGTTATATAGTGACTGTGGTTCATTTCTTATTCTGAGAGCAATTAACACTTAGAACTCCATGGATGAAGCAACATCCCATTGGCTTTTGCAGGAAGGACACTGACATGTGCCCAGCAGGTTGAGGGAGGTTCTCCTTCCCCTCTACACTGCCCTAGTGAGGCCTCATCTGGAGTACTCTGTCCAGTTCTGGGCTCCCCAGTTCAAGAAAGATGAAGAGCTA
>Ga0065711_1010215_pt1 | contig 16252 bp, 20 predicted proteins | sample Hoacrofraction12_FD_59098 | JGI IMG/M metagenome (GOLD analysis project Ga0065711, IMG submission 59098) | Hoatzin crop microbial communities from Cojedes, Venezuela - Epithelial fraction 12 v2 (version 2) | ecosystem: Host-associated > Birds > Digestive system > Esophagus > Crop | place...
GGATTACTGATGTGCAAGTTCTGGGCTCGCTATTTGAAATTATAAAACACATCGGAGAGTATCACAAAACAGTGGAGGCTGGCAGGCACCTTTGGAGAGCGTCTACTCCAACCCCCTCGCCCTGTCATGGGGCACCACCGAGCAGAGCCTGGCTCCGTCCTCTTCATGCCCCCCCGTCAGGTATTTATATGCATGGGTGAGACCCCTCGAGCCTTCTCCTCTCCAGCCTGACCTCTCCAGCTCCCTCTGCCTCTCCTTGCCCATGGGATGCTCCAGTCCCTTAGTCATCTCCGAGACTCCCTGCTGGACTCAGCAGCCCAGGACTGGACCCAGCACTCCACAGGGGGCCTGGGGTATCCCACCAGGCACGGTGGACTTGTGCATGTCCAGCTTGTTGGAAGGTTTCCTAAACCTGTTCTCCCTTGAGGGTAAGTCATCCTTGCTCCAGATCTCCCCGCTCTGGTCTCAGGAACCTAGGGTTTGTGAAGGATGGTCTTACCAGGGAAGACCAAGTTGCAGGTGGCATTGAGCACCTTGGCCTTCTCCATGTCCTTTATCACCACGGCCTCCGCCCCCTTCAGCAGCAGACCCATGCTCTCCCTAGTCTCCTCCTGCTGCAGATACAACCTAGAAACCCTTCTTGTTGCCCTTCATGTCCCTCACCAGATTCAGCTCCAGCTGAGGCTTTCCTGATACCATCCCCACGTGCTCAACTCTATGTACGTGAACAGGTCCGTGCAAACTCATGAGAATCGAACCTGTTCACTGGAAAGCAAGCACATGCCTGAGGGCTGCTGGGACCAAAGTCCCAATGCTCTCTTTATTTTCCTACACGATTTTTTTTTTCTTTCCTTCCCCTCTCAAGAGTAGATCAGTAAACACTTGCTTGCTTTAAGTATATACTTCTAAAAAGCCCCATCAAGTGCTGACCCCACCACCTTTTACATACATTGAGAAGACCACTGAACACCGGCTAACCGGACTTCCCTCTGTTTGCCCAGAAAGGTCTCAATACTTTTTTTGGATTATCTTTAAGGCCAAAGAAAATAGTTGGTCACATATCAGTTTAAAAAAGCACGGGACCGATGCGACAGCGGTGACTGCACGAGGCGAGACGAGCACACCTGCACAGGAACCAGGCTGTACCTGCAAATCCCGGTTGTGGTTTTCACAGAGCAGCTGCAAGAACCGGAGGATGGGCTGCATTATTGAGATCACAGCACTCATCTCCAGGTCATCCTTGCTCTTGTCTGCCGCAGACTGCGCTCCTTCTCCTGCCGAATAATGGTCATCAGGATCAGCCTCCCGCCGGTAAGTGTTGTAAGCCTTTCTTGTAGCCGCAGAGGCCTCCAGTAGCTGGTCCCGGACCTCCTCGGTAATTTGGGTCATAGGCTCTCTCACTAAAACACACAAGAACAGATCTTCCTCAGGCAAAGCGAATAACGGAGACCAGAGAATCTATTCACACGTTTCCCGTTACAGTTTCACACGCAGGCCAGCTACTCATCGTCCGTTCTTTTGGTAAGTACGTTTAGTGTGACGTGAGGGTCTCCAGTTTAGAAGGGTATCATGTCACTCTCTTTGCACCTTTTATGCGAGCCACATTAAAGTTATCAACTCTGGTATTAATTGGTTAGGGCACACACATCTAGCACTATCAGGGGTTACGATAAAAGGACCTGCTATAGAAGAAAATTAGGATTGCTGCACTTATTGTTAGAGAAGGCACTGACCACAACCCACAGTCCAGGGTCGTTACTACGGATCAGATTTGGGCAGCTTGTCACGACAGACAAGGCGGCAGAGTCTCATCTCAGAAATATTTTTCATCATTTCAATAGCACAATCTCACACATGGATGAAGAGGGGATGCAGCTCTTGAAATCCCGAGCCAGGGCACCACTGATCTCTGAACTTTGCTCTGTGGGATCAGAGATCAGAGCATTATTGCAGCAGTTGCAAGGAGTTCAAAACACAGCATTTCACTCCCTTGTCACTTCAGAAACGGAACAGCTGGGGATTACCTCTCTTCCTGCTCGGTACATCTCTGTCTGAGTCTTCATCTTTCTTTTTATTTCCTAAGTCACTCGTGTTGACTGTGACAGTCGTCTTAATTTCTTGCTGTGCCACTTTCATGCGATCATAAAAAACCTTGAAGAACTTCTCAGATTTCTTATCTTCCGTCAGTCGGCAGAAGAACGAATGCTACAAGAGAAAATGGAGCAGGATCTATACCTTCATACACAGGTTTCAATACAGATTGCCTCACCTCTCTGCACTGCGTGCTGTCCTGAAGGACTGGCAGGTTAATTAGTTTTCAGTACACCGAAACCTAGAGCAATGGAAACTCGTACTTTACCGTTAGGGAAGCCCGAGTGTGTCAGCTACGTTAGCTCCCTTATTAACAGCTTCCAAATACATTTTTTAAAAAAAGTGAGTGCAGTAAATCAGACTAGCCCTAATACATTCAGGCAGCACGCTTCTCTCCCAACAATGGAGCTAAGGTAAGGCAGCGACAATGGAATTATCGACAATTTGATTCTTAGCTCAGAAACAAAAGAGCATGAGCAAAATACGGAGAACTGTCCTGCCTTCCCGCCCTCAACCCAAAGGGACGGTGACTCATAACATGCAATAGTCAATGTTAATCACAGTCCAAAAAAGTACAAACATGTAACGAGGGATATTTCAGGCGAAGTTTCCGTTGCCCTGTTTGCAGCAGACTTCTTAACACTCCTTTTAATTCCTACTTGAATCTATCTTTAAGTGACAGGAAAACTGAAAGCATTGACGACTTTTAAAAAGGTTTATGAATGTTCTTCTGCCCCTATGTGCACAGAGACAGAAAGTTCTTCCTAAAATTGAGGAGAATACAAATCATGTGCAGGTCAGCAAGGAGCCAACACAGTGAGCGATCAGACAACTCTTGATGAAACCAATATGCTGTTACATAAATCAGGACCAGAGCTTAAACACGACTGAAGGATGAACTTGTAAGTGGGTCACCTTATGCAGGGTATTATGAAAGTAGTTAGCATTCTGCAGCGGCTCACGATCCAACAGCTTTACATGATGAATAGGAACGAAGCCTGATTTATTGAAAAAACAAATTAAAATGGGAATAGCAATATATCCTGCCCGCTTTCCTGCGCAGCGGAGCACACGAGGCCGTCTCTGGTACGCCTGCCTTTGATCACTCCCGAGCAGCTGCAGTCAGAACAGCGCAGAATGACTTTGACACACTCGTACCGCTGCATCTGTGATTACAGAGGAGCAGCGCGACCATCTAGAGAAGTTGGTCAAGACTCACACGAGAGATCCCTCCCACCACTGCAATACCTTCTACCTGCCCAGAGAATCTCAGGTGAACTCTTCAGAGTTCATTCTTACTCCTAGTGTTGAACAGAGAGGATGGAAGGGAGAACCCAGCGTGGGCATCGCACGTCGGCACGGCCAGCCACACCGGTGCCTTCTCCTGACACCCGCTGCGCAGCCCGCTGAAACAGACGTGCCAGAGCACGGCGAGAGACGCCTTCTGCCAAAAGCCGTTGCAAGAGAAACTGGGCTGGGCCCCGGGACACGATGCAAGCAGATCTGGGCCCCCGATTCGTTTAACAGTATTTGTAGAATTGTTCTCTAATCCAATACTTCATACCAAGAATTTTAATGTTTTCTCATAAAATATATCCAAATAAAACCACCCTTCGTCTGATGACCGTTTACTTCTCCAGATGTTTTGTTGTTCTAAGCCGGTTCTTTGACCTGACCAGACCCAGCGGACCCAAGAGATGCACGGACACGGTTACCCCGAGCTGCAGACCAGTAACCAAAGCCAGGGCTGGTGACCTGACAGAGCCACCCCTTCGCGGCACCGTCTCTAACTTGGTGGCTACAAGCAGAGGCAGAGGAAGAGTCTGCATCTACGTTGCACCTTGAAAATTTTACCAGTCTCACGCCACAAGCGCACCCATCATGATCTTTTACCGACAGACCAACACAAGCCATTTACTGCAAAAGCAGGCGATTTGCTCGTCAGCTGAGCCATGGGTGTTCCCCTGGCTGCACAGCTCAAGAGCACGCACAGGAGGAGTCTCCCTGCCATCAAGCAGCTGTGGAGGAAAAAAAATTTTTTTTAATGAACCACGTTGAAAAAATTCTTGCATGCTTGTAATTGTTACTTGCTGACAGGCTTGATTTTTGTCGTCTTTTCAAGCTTCTTAACTGACTTTCCACTGTACTTCAGAGAAAAAACACATGAAACGAGCATTTCCAGTAAAGCTTTCTTGGGCGTGCTGCGCATACGTTCAATGGTTGTCACAAAATGATTGTTTCAGTTTAGGTCAGGATGCCTAACACCTTCACACATATGAATCAACCACATGCCAGCTATCAAAGACACTGTGTTTTAAGAGGTGTGATCTTGCAAGTTGTGCCAGAGCAGGTAATTGGTGGTGATAATTACGACAGAAATCCTAAAATTTATTTACAGATATAGCCTCAAAATAAAAACTGGAAAAATCTCCTGTTTTAAAAGGGAAAGAGCGGCTACTTTAGACTACCATGTGCCACTGTCCTGGCTTGCACATCGATGTCGTGCAACCACAAGCAAGGCTGCAGAGACAGCAAGCGTGCTACAGGAGAGCAGCCTGGAACGAAGAGAACAGCAGACTCTGCTTGTACGCGTTTTTGGAGAATCGTGCTTTTAACGTACCACTGACACGGGAGCATTTGGCATCAGCCCTTCCTTCGAGGGCCCCTGACGAAGGTGACGCAAACCCAGAAGCCAAGCATCTGGTCAGCGAGAGCGAGCGCTGTCCTCGGCGCCCGGGTGGAGAAGCCCAAGCTGGCTCCTCATCGCCCAGCCTTACCCTGCCGATTTGGCCACCAGCCAGCTGGGACTTGTGATCTTCTACAGACCGACCGCAGGGCAGGGAACCGTGACCCGTAACACACCAGTACGTGGACTGCAGCTGGCTATCCCCGGACAAGGGATCGGAGGAGAAGCTACCTGAAAGGCAAGCGAAGGTACGAGCTTCACCTTGTGCTCGAGATGCTGGCGGTGGACCAGTTGCCTGCTCTTAGAGCGCTAAAACCATGCAGTATGAAACTGTATTTCATTTCAGCTCTGTTTTGTTGTTGTCATTGAACAAGCAACATCACATGAAACAGAAGATCATGAGGTTGGTTTTCTGAATGCCAGATTCAGCAAACAGCTTTACAAGCACACACACCTCAACGGGACGCAATACGTCTCCAGAGCCAGCAACCATCCGATTAAATGAACCATGACTTCTCTCTGAGGCGAGAATACCAGAGATAATGTGACTGTAATAAATTACACGGCCACAGAATGAAACAAACTCAAAAACATCTGCATATGACACGCACGAGCTTCTAACACGATGGCTGCGCTCACTGCGCCTAAGGGCATCACACAAAGAGTTCTCGATCATTTTTAAAGGTGGAGCAACCACCACCTACATGAACTCATTCAAGACTAACATGGGGCAACGGAAAGAGCTTTGTTAAGACACACAAGGGGAAAAATCTTCTTGCATAAAGGTTTGCCAGCTCAAAGTCTTGCAGGTGTCTGGAGAGTAAATGTATTTTTGTGGTGCACGGCTTCCACGCAGGCATGAAACGCCAGGCAAGCAGCAGTACGCTGCTTCTCTTACAGGCACACGATACACCAAGTGGTATGACGAGCCTGTCTTTGTTTCAAAGAGATGGAAGGAGAACCATCCAGCACAGGCATTGCACGTCTGCAAAGCCAGTCGGACCAGTTCCTCCTCCCGATGTCCAACGTGCTCTACAAAAATACCACAGAGGAAAATAACCAACACCACCAGGTACCAGGAAACCTGTGGAGTAACTTAGAACCATGGAACGGTTTGGGTTGGAAGGGACCTTTAAAGGCCACCCAGTCCACCCTCCCTGCAGTTAGCAGGGACATCTCCAACTGGATCAGGCTGCTCAGAGCCTCGTCCAACCTGGCCTTGAGTGTTTCCAGGGATGGGGCATCGACCACCTCTCTGGGAAACCTGCGCCAGTGCCTCACCACTCTCATTGTAAAGAATTTCTTCCTTCTATCCAGTCTAAATCTCCCCTCCCTTAGTTTAAAACCATTACCCCTTGTCCTGTCACAACAAGCCTTGCTAAAAAGATTCTCCCTGTCTTCCTTACAAGCCCCCTCCAGTCACTGGCAGCTGCTCTGAGGTCTCCCTGCAGCCTTCTCTTCCTCAGGCTGACCAGTCCCAGCTCTCCCAGCCTTTCCTCCCAGCAGAGGGGTTCCAGCCCAGGATCCTCCTTCCTACCCTTTTTAAAAATGGGTGCAACGCTTCTCTTCTTCCAGTCTCTGGGGACTTCCCCTGACTGCCAGGACTTTTCAGATACCACGGAGAGTGGCTTGGCAACTCCATCAGCCAGTTCCCTCAGGACTCTGGGATGCATCTCGTCAGGTCCCATAGACTTATGTATGTTCAGGTTCCTCAGGTGGTCACAAACCTGATCTTCCCTTACAGTGCAGAGGGCTTTACCCCCCAGTTCCCATCTTGCGGTCCATCGACTCGGGAGGGGTGAGCAGAGAGGTTGCCAGTGAAGACTGAGGCCAAAGAGTTGAGTACCTCAGCCTTCTCCTCATCTGTTGATACGAGGTTGCCACTCTTGTTCATCGGGGGGGGTACGCTTCCTTTAACCTGTTCTGGCTGACATACCTGGAGAAGCCCTCCTTGTTATCCTTAGCATCCCTCGCCAAGTTCAGCTCCAGCCGTGCCTTGGCCCTCCTGATGTCACCCCTAGACAACCGGGCAGTGTCCCTATACTCTTCGCAGGATCCCTGTCCCTGCTTCCACTGCCTGCGTGGATCCCTCTTGCCCTTCAGTTTGACCAGCAGGTCCCGACTCAGCCATGCCGGTCCCTTCCCTTCCTTTCCCAATTTCTCACACCTGGGGACCGAGAGCTCCTGCGCTCTCTGGAAATCATCCTTAAAGATCTGCCAGCTCTGTTCTGCTCCCCTGTCCCTGAGGACCATTGCCCAGGGGGTCCTACTGACTGATTCCTTGAAGAGCTGGAAGTTGGCTTTCCTTCTCCTTCCTGCTCCTCTCCATCAACCGGCTCTGCTCCTGAAGAACTCCAAGCAGAAACCTCACGCCCAGCAGAACACCCCCCTTCCTCCTCTGCCCCTCCAGCACACCGCCTCGGAGCCCGAGGAGGAGGGCAAGTAAACACCAGCACCGTGCCATCTACGACTTTATTTCCCTGGTCCACGCAAAACAGTTTGCAGCTTCTTCTTCTGCGACATAAGTGACTCATTTCACTAGAAAATAAATCGAAGGCCAAGTTTAAATTGCAGCGCGTTGATGAGCTACAGCCTGGCCCACCTCTGAGCACCACCAGCCCTGCGCTCTCGCTCCTTCACTGAGCCCACAGGCGTGTTTAATTAACGGATCTTCTCGAGAAAAGCATCCGGTCTTTCTTTGGAAGGCATCACAGATGACCTGTGTCTGTCTGTAGTCTGTTCCAGCGGTTAATCAGTGTTAGAAACATGTGATTAAGCTCCTTTTTATGTCACTAACTTCCCAGTCACTGATTTTTGAAAAAAAAAATTTAAGTTTATGTCTCTTCTGTAGTTATTCCCGGGAACTTGGTATCCTCTCCCCTTCAAATTATTTACATACACTATTAAATATTTACCTAGCTTTTTTGCTAAACTGGAAATACTATTTTTGCTTGCTGGCATTTTATTCAGAATTACTCTCATTTTCTGTGGTGGTTATTTTTTTGGCATGTTCTTAAATATTGCAGATCATTAACAATCTGGATGGTAGAATCACATTAAAAAAAAAAAAAACCAGCACAGAACGGGCACTTTTCCTAGCGTTACCACTTCACCTCTTCTCCCTTCCTGCCTTGCCTCCCAAGGTCGCTGACATGGGATACACGTGATTTCCAGTGACGGGTGGAGGAGCAGCTCAGCTGACCACCCAGCAGTTGAGGGCAGTGGGATGACGGAGGCAGGACAGCCACACGGCACGGAGAAGCGAGGCTGTGCCCAGCGTAGGACTGTTCAATGGAAAAAGAAAATGAAAGCAGCCAGCTGAAGGCAGCTTCTTTCTAGCTCTTGGCTTCGAAAGGCTTTCCAGTTCTGCCCGTGTGTGCTGTCACCTTTACTGGGAGCACCTTCCTCTACGCTGTTACCAGCTCGCTGGACCTGCCCCGAAGTCACAACCATTTTGCCAACCAAGAAAAGGAAAAACCGTTGGCTTGTTTTGCATCGAACAGCTTGGCTTTCCGCCCCAGACCCGGTAATTCCAGGCTGGACCGCACGCGCTGTCTGCACTGCGTTGCGAGAACCCTAACTACCGCGCCGGGTGTCAGAGCCCCGGCTCCGACGCCGCCTCCCAAAGGAGGGGTGGCCTGGCTGTCGGCAGGCGCGCGGCCGCAGAACCCGAGCCCAGACTGCCGTCACCGCGCCGAGGACGCAGCGCTTCCCGGACCGCGGCCTCGGTCGTTCGCAACGCTGCTCCAACCGACCGCAGCCGTCCAGCCCTGCCAGGCCATCCGCACAGATCCCCAAGAGTTCCCCACAAAAACTAACATTGAATTGCCAATAAATAAGGGAAAGCAAAGCATCAGCAAACACCTCACAAATTAGAGCAAACCATCGTCATCTCCCTCCCCACTTCTCGAATGCCAGCAAACAGAAGATAGCCCACGACCCTGACTGGTCAGCGATCTTTCAAAGAGGAAAGTCCCTCCAGATGCAAGAGAAAGATCAGCTCTCTGGCTTCAACTCGGGACATTTTATTCCAACACTAGAGAGAAATTCTTACGGGGATGTTAACTTGCTCGGGTTATCCGGACAGGCTGCCAGCACGAACTAATGCAAAACTTCTGTGCTGCTTCATGTTTGCGGAAGGAGCTTGCCACCCCCGTACCGCTTCTCCTAGCTGGGCTCCTTCAAAGCAGCCACATTGGAAGGGGAGCCGCGCTGCTAGCACAAGCCCTGAATTCAGTACAAATGCCAACCCCTTACCTTCTGCCTAACCATATTGCGAGGGCTTCCACTGCAGAAAATTCCAACCTAACTTTGCTTCCTCTCCCCCCTCCTTTATTTATTTTAAATATCACCGATGCCTCTCTTTCCTTGCAGTCTTTCATACGTCCCAGCTCGGTGAAGATCCATCACTCTGGGGCGGGAGTGACGGGTATCATTAGTCTTGCATAGCTTAAGGAAACGGCAGCTGAAATATTTCATGCTGAGCATGTTTCGCAGATTGAAATAAACTCATAAGCAAAATCTGCCAGAACACCTCAATTGCCTGGTTGGGTTTTTCTTGGTTTTTGGGGTTTTTTTGCAAACTGCAAAATAAACTTTGTCCCGAAAGCAGAAGGGGGACTTCCCAGCTCTGCTCTCCACAAACACGAAACCCTCTCTGCCAGGGGCACCCAGACGCCACGCTGCACGGCTCGGCTCCTGGCTGGGGACCCTGCCCCACCGTACGCAGGGTGCTTCTGGGGGGGGACGAGTGCACGCAGACCCACCCGTGTAAACGCGCGGCCTTCCCAACCGGCTCTAGATGAAAGCAGCAGCAGAATCACACCACTCCTTTCGGGAAGAGCCCTTCTGCCCTGCGCACTCTGCTACCGCAACGCCAAAAATCTCGGTGCAATTTGAAGTCATTTCACACAGTAAGAACAAACTTCCCAGCGAGGCAGTGCCCTCCCAGAGCCAGGGTAAAACCCCTGGGAGGGTGAAGAGACGCTGGGTGATCACCAGGAGCGAAGGCACACGGGGGGAGCGACAGCTAGAAATGGGGGGTTGGGGTTTAGATCCCCCCCGACGGAGCAGACGGCCTCCGAAGCATGGGAGAGTGGGGGGCCTGACCCATGTTCGGCGGGGAGCTGGGCTGGAGCTGCTCCGGCACAGCCGTGGGAGCGCATGGCAGGAGCATGGATCCTGCTTCCACACCGAACCAGCGGGCTCCGTGTAGGTGTGAGAAACAAGGAAGTCTGCAGGCTCCCCAGAAGAAAGGAAAAAAAAAAAAAAATCACAAAAAAACCCGGTGTAAGATCTTCTTGAGAGACAGAGGAATTAAAGAAAACCATAGCAACAAGTCAGTCCACCTACCCAAACCACCCACCCACCACCAGTTTCATTTGCTGACGCACTTGAAAAACAAGCCGGCTCCCACCCGCCGGGGAAGGTGAGCAAGCCCTGCGAGCTCATTAAATTCCCTCCTCGGCTCCCCTTGTGTGCCTGCAGCCAGGGAGCTGGGGGGATATAAATAGAAGTTACATAACTGCGCTTTGTTGATTCCTCTGCTTACCAAAAAGAAAAAAAAAAAAGGAAAGAAAAAAAGTCGGAGTGACCTTGTTTTTCGGAATAGCTTGCCTCTGCCTGCTCCCGGAGGGCTTTAATCCTGCTAGGGATCATCTTCAAAGTTTATGTTGGACCCAGATCCCATGGAGAGCAATAGGGACGATGAGCGATTTAACCCCTGCTCCTCAGAGGACCAGGACCACACCTGCACGCCGAGAGGATTGCCACGCCAGAGGTCCCTGGTAACAGCTATGAACGATGCGAGGCTCCTGAGACCGGGGGAGCAGCCACGCAGCCGGACCCTGGCACGGCACCTCTCCTTTTCTCACCTCCATCACTCAGTTGCACAGATGGGCACCTCGAAATCCAAGTGTCAAACCCCCCGTTGGGCAAAAAGGCCGAGGGATGCTGTGGTATAAGAGCACTGACGGCCCACACACGCTTCAGAGAAGTGTTCTCAGCCGCAGCAGCAAGACTACGCGTGGCATCATTACAATCTCACCTCGCCCACCTTGTTCTCCATCTCACCTATGCATCTCGCTGCCCCCGAAGATAAAAAAAATAATCACCTCTGCAGGAAAAATTCCTCGCAGCTTTTGGTTCCGTCTCTCCCCGCATTATTAGTAGGGCTCGTCTGTTTGTAACACGGTGGTGCCCAATGGCGAAGTGAGACCGAGACTCCTCTGTGCTGAAGACACTAAAATGCACGTGCAGGAGACGGCGTGCTCCCAGGGGCTGGATGTCCCCAGTCCCCTCACGGGCCACCGACCAGCGGAGCATCGGGGTGCGGACGGCCTCGGCGCCGACTCCGTGCCTGGCTCGGGAGGTGTCTGTGCCGCGAAGGAGGGCTGGGGTCGGGGCTTGCCGCGCTTCGGGGACGGCTCTCTGCCACAAAGGGACACGCTCGCTGCCCACGGCCCACTGCGACGGCTGATGTAGGTCCTTACCAACACTCACTTTTTTTTTTTAATGCCATGTTCTGAAATTACATACTCAGAACATAAAAAACCCAATAAATTGTGATGTATTATTAACTTGAGAAAAGCTCATTAAAATGGAGAAAGACATAGGTAATTACTTAATACGTGCTGATAGCTTGCTGGTTTTGCATTAGTTTCCTAAACAGGTATTATTAAAACCACGTAGAAAAGATATAACATCCTATACCAAAGAATTCTGCCCATTATAAACAAACAGTACAAATTTTAGGAGGCATTTTTTATCAGCAACCAAAAGTACTATTTACAAAAGCTTAGCGATCCAAAGAGACTCTCGCCTCCGGAGCATTCACCACCACGCACGATTCTGTGTCTTTGCAGATATCTGTGGCTGCTGCAAACTTCGTAAGCAGTAAATCTGCCTTAAAAAGTCCAAACCACCAGCGCTAAGGCACGACTGTGTCACTACATCTACGTTTTGTATCATCAATACTTCCGTAACGTTCTGTAGAACTTCCTCCTGATGTTGAAGGGCAGTTACAGTCGTGGAGAAAAAGAAGCTGGAAGTGTTTTGGCAGCCGAACAGGACAGGACACCTTTAGGCCAATGGGGAAAGTGAAAAAAACGCGGGAGGTTGACTGGCTGGTTCCAGCTATTTCACTGCTGATCTGGTCAGCGTTGCTTCTCCTTCCACTTGTGTCACGGCGTTTCACGGCCAGGACACCGATCTGCCTCCGAGCTACGGGTCCCTCCAAGCCGAGGGCCGCGGCAGGCGGCTGCAGGAGCGAGCCCATCTCCACCCGCCGGAGCACCCAAGCTCGCCGCATTCTGCAGCTCTCCCACGCACCAGGAACGCTGGTGGACAGCTCTGGATTCAGCTCCTTTTCTGCAGCAATTCTGCAGTTATTCAATAGCTGTCCATCATGTTTGGGCAGTTTGAGGAACCAGCCTCTGCAAAGAGACCACCATTCATCATGCTGGAGCGTTCTTACTGGTGGCATCGCATGAGCAGAAAAGTCAGAATAAGTCCAAACCCATATATGGTGCAAGACAGAGCTGGAGACAGGAAAGTCGTGTTAGTCCAGCACGTTACCCAAACCAGTATTTCCTACTAAACCAGACTGACGAAGAGCTGGCTGCTGTGATTTCTGGTGTCTCGCTTGTTCAGAGACCCCCTGGGTAGGTCTGCAGTGAGTGGTACCATGTGGCCATAGCCTCTAACCCTAACGAGCACTCAAGGAGGGCACACAAAACGCACAGCTCTTCTTTGAAGAGCTCTGGAAGTCAAACCAACTCAAAGCCACGTGGTTTTTTGTACAGTCACGCCTCAAAGGAGCCTCTCACCCATATTGAGAGCTCCAAACCTCGGCTCGGCACACCACCGATCTGCTCTTGCCGTGCCATGATGGAGGCATAGCCCTCCAGTCCACCGCCATGGGCTTCCTGGTGCTGTCTCCAGCCATGGTGGCCCTTGGTCCTCAACCCACACTCAGCTGCCGGGGGAAGGAGAGGTGCAGAGCAGGTACCATCATCATCCTCTGTGCAGGAGCAGTGACTCTGCTCAGATGCCTTCCAGCTAGGCGCAAATCCCACTTCTCTCCTGAAGAATAATCACCTTTTGCTGAGGTGCTGACTCCCATTGCCTCTTCCTCTGTGCTTGCAGCCCTCCTCGGGCAGAGCTGTGGATGAAGGGGGAAAGGTGGCACGGCCACACCTGGAAGCGATGGCTCTGCATCACGTCGCTGCGGGGTAGCGCTTCAAAAACGCCCGAAACTAAACTAACGCCATCGACCTCATTTTACCTTCCCTTGCCGAAAATACCAACTTGGGCGCGTGGGTAATTTGTCACGCAATCCAACTTTTGAGAAGATCCCTAATTAAAGAGCAGACCAAAGTCTCCACGGAGAGGCAGTTATGTAAGGGACTTGACTTGCCATTAACTTCCACGGACCAAGGAAAGCCGAAACTCCGCGGAGGTGAGCCAGAGTAACGGCGCATATCATTTTTATTTGGCAGCTGAGAGGCAAGCGTTGCAGCAGAAGTCCTCAGCAATTTCCTCCGCTGTCATTCACTTGCTGGGGTTGCTTTAAAGGAGGAAAACTCACTGTGTTGCAGCAGGGACGGGACCAAGCCTTCGCCTCTCCCAAAGGGGATGCACAGCCGCAGCCCGGGGGCACGCTCACCCCTCGCCGCGTCGGAGGAGAGCATCCCCCGGGCTGCTCCGCGCAGAACCGCTGACGCCAGCTCTCGCGAGGTGGATGCTGAGGGTTACATAAATTCATCGAGGGGTTTATGTAATTTTCGGTTCAGTGAGCTGCAGCATTTGTCAAGTTAATTTGTCGTCCGGTTTTGACCCTGCGGTTCCACCTCCGCTCCTGTCTCCTTACAAACGAGGGCAGGCTTCCCACTGAAACCCCCCCGAGCTCCTGCTGAGGGGAGCGACCAGCTCACCGGACACAGCCACGGCACTTCCACCAGCATCTCTGCTACCAAAGAACCTGACAGCGTTTCTAAAGCGAATTCCAAAAACTGAAAATAACCCAGAAAAGTTTCTATCCAGGGAGCTTTAAGTGGGCAAAGACCCCTGCCTTTCTCCCAGAACACTAATGTATCACGCTGACATTCACCCCTACAGCAAAACCCAGAGCAGCACGGGACCCACTGTGCCACACGCTACCAGCTTCACCTCTTTCCTAAGGTAAACTGCGAGTACTTTTTCTTGTCCTGCTCCTCCTCCACATTAATTTTCTTAACAATACAATAAAAAAAAAAAAGAAAAAAAATCACTCCTGCCAGTTATAAGCAGGAACATTTCTAGATTTGCTTTTCTGCTAGAGTTGGCAACCACCTACTTTGCCTAGCCTTAATATTGGCCCTGGATGTGCCTAATGAAACGGTAACACCTATTCCAGTTATCCCTTCCCAGCAGCACGGGGATCTGCTCTCCCACTGAAGCTCCTGGGAGTTACCCGGGAACTCCCATTATTAACCATATTACAATCATCATCTGCAAGTTCCTGTGTGTCAGTGCAAACCTTTTGCTTAACTTCAGGCCGAATTCATTTCCCGTGTGAAAACCTGGAGCTAAGAACGTGCCACGCAGGGGGTGACACATTTCTGGCTTTGCTGCCAAAAAGCCTTTTTACATAACCTGTCCCTATCCCACCGGTTTCCTATTCTCAAAGGCCCTAGATCTAAGCAATTTAAGCTCAGTAAAAATTATTCAGACTGAGCACAGAATGAACTCGCTCAGAACAGTACAAATCAAGAGCTGCTGATAATAACCAAAAAAAAAAAAATTGTGAAGTTAAAACTGTGTTAGACCTCAAAGACAAAGCTGGCCGATTTGGCGACGTCGACTTTCACAATGACAAACATATCTGATGCAAAATGAACGCAGTTATTAGTCCAGAGACTGCAGATGACTCTTCCACTGGCAGTTACTGGAAACTGCCGCAGAACTTCAGAAAATCCACTCTGCAGGTTGCAGAGGTGGTGCAGCCCTACCTGCCTAATCTGCCCAACTCACCAGAAGGACACAGATCAGGATAAAGGACCACGGGAAGTACTGGGTTCGCTTTCGTCAGTGCATTTAGCTTCCATAGGCAGACAAATTTTACGGTGCCTTTCATAAAAACAAAATCTCACTAAGCAGGAGACCATCCCACTGCTGCACCCCATGGATCTGCACCACGCTGTGGCACAGAGCAGCTGCATCGGACCCGCTGGGGTTGGAGCTGTGCAGACTATCGAGCACGACCCGCTGGGGTTGGAGCTGTGCAGACTATCGAGCACGTCCCGCTGGGGTTGGAGCTGTGCAGACTATCGAGCACGACCCGCTGGGGTTGGAGCTGTGCACACTATCGAGCACGACCCACTGGGGTTGGAGCTGTGCAGACTATCGAGCACCTCACGCAGCCGGGCTGCACCCAGAGCCTTCTGCATTTTCTGGGTGAGCAGACACACTGCTCTTCCTGTGCGACGAGATAAAAGCTTGGTCACGTGAATTTACCGGCTCAGGACCCCAGTTTATCTTGGACATCATTCAGCGATTACTCTGGGAGATACAGACCCGAAATCGTGATTTTCATACGGAGCAAAACCTCCACCTTCGCTTTGATTCACCGGCGTGGAGCCAGCTGTTCTCCCAGAAGCTAAGCTTTGTGGTCACCGCTTTTTTCCATTAAAGTTTTACTTGCTTGGCTTTCATGACTCAAGCACTACTGGAAGATCAGAGCGCCGAATACGTGCTGTTCGTGACCGGCACTGCAGCAGTCCCCACGGGCCCCGACTGCGCCAGAGCCAGCGCAAGCGAAGCGAAGCGCCGGGGAGCTGGCTACCTAGCGCCAGGAGAGGAGCAAACACAGAGGGGTCAGGCAGGGAACGGCTCTGTGCACTGATAAAACTCCTTTTTTCGCCGTTTGCCATCAGGCTGCTGGATTGCTACCGCACAGCGTATCTACACTGCAACCGCTCCATGGGATTTTATTTCCAATAAAGTCTCCTCTGTACTCTGCATGAGTAAGAGCTCCCGGGTGTGTCTGAGACCTCGGAGCTCACCGCATTAGCTGCGGGCGTCGCAAGCCATTTGGTTCCTAAAACATTCCGTGCTCCAAAGCAGCCCCCACCAGAGCCCCCTCCCAGCCCCGCGCCGCTGCAGCCGAGCACGCACACGCGCCGAGCCGCTGCCGGCGGCCCAGAACATCCTCTGCAGCTAGAGACAGCGGCCAAGCGCTCCTTCCTGAGGGGGAAAGGACGGAAAAGAGGCACCCTGGCTTGCGGAAGCAACGCCTGCAAGGGCGAGGGGGTAGCAGCAGCTGGCAGGATCGCGAGGCGCGGATGTGAGAGCACCGACGCCGTTCGCTGCGAACGAATGGCATCAAGAAGAGTGTGGCCAGCAGGACGAGGGAGGTTCTCCTTCCCCTCTGCTCTGCCCTGGTGAGGCCTCATCTGGAGTACTGTGTCCAGTTCTGGGCTCCCCAGTTCAAGAAAG